>Ga0116164_10000301_pt1 | contig 44808 bp, 47 predicted proteins | sample AD_UKC109_MetaG_FD_89888 | JGI IMG/M metagenome (GOLD analysis project Ga0116164, IMG submission 89888) | Active sludge microbial communities of municipal wastewater-treating anaerobic digesters from Hong Kong - AD_UKC109_MetaG | ecosystem: Engineered > Bioreactor > Anaerobic > Digestate... | reverse complement strand
GCCAAGAGTATAGTGGCGCCGAGGTAGGGATTTGAACCCTAGCTCCCCGGATGGGGAACTGGCTCTCAAGGCCAGCGCGTTTGTCCGAGCTCTGCCACCTCGGCCCTGATGGATTACTTAAATGCTTTCCCATTAAAAAGCTTACCATTTCAGCGATGATTCAGGTTTCTTGCCTGCCAGCCACAACATGTACTCGGTCCTGCATGCCGATTCCAGCACAGACGTGTATGAAAGCGCATCCTCTAGCAGCTTTGCATGGACAAAAGAGCCATGCCCCCTGAGAATGACGCCCTTGTAGTCCCTCAGGGCATCGGACACCTTCTTGGCAGACTCCTCGCTGCCCACACCCATCTCGGCCGCGACAACAGGTATCTTGTGATAGAAGTAGGCCCCCTCCGTGTTGCGAGGGAATATCTCGTCGCAAAGCATCGACATCGCTATAGCATAGGGGGGGTGGGCATGCACTATTGCAAGCGCCGGGGTCTTTTGGTATATCGCCCTGTGCACCTTGATCTCGGTACTCGCCATGACGATCCCGCTGTCATCCTCGAAAACGCCCGTCTCCACTATGTCGCTTTCCCTAAGGTCACCGACCATGCTTCCCCGTCTGGTGATGTATATCCTATCGCCAGCACGTATGGAGAGATTGCCTGAATGTGACCCTACGATCCCAAGACCGAACAATATCTTTCCTATCCTTCTGAACTCTTCATACATTTTCTATTCCCAGTTCCCTTATCTTGTGGTCCATAGGGGCTCCTTCGTCATCCCATCCTCTGGCCTTGTAATAGAGAGGCAGCATCTCGTCGAGCCTGCATACCTTTCCCTTGGCTGGACCTTCCCTGACAGGTTCCTCCAGCAGCCTCTTGGGCAGACGGTCATCCTCCTTGGTGAAGCCGGCCCTGTTGTTGAAGATCCTCTCTATGTTCCATATCTTCTCCCCTATACTTATAAATTCGTTCTCTGTGTATTCCACGCCCGTGACCGCCGACAACATTCGGGAATAATATTCCTCTGAAAGTGCGAAGCCTGTGAATCTACAGAGGGCAAGGCAATCAACGGCGGCGTTGAGATTTTCCAGGACAACCTCCAAGGAGACCTTCTCTTTGGTAAGGTCCCTGTCAAGAAGCTTTGGTATCCCCAATATCTCAGAGGACAGTATGTAGGAACCCAGATGACAGGCCCCCCTGTTCGAGACGGCGTAGGCCAGTCCCATTCCCTGAGCGCCCCTGGGATCGTACGCCGGCATCTCAAGGCCCTTGACCTGCATCGAGAGGTCTGGTGCGCCATACTTCTCAGAAAGTCTCTTGGAACCGTTGGCCAGTTCGTTGCCGATCCCCCTCCGATATGCAATCGAGCCGATGACCTCCGAAAGGTCGTTTTGTCCGAACTTCAACCCGCTATCAAACGCCCCCGTCTGTCCCATCTCCATTGCACAGGCGATGGTGGAGCCACATGATATGGTGTCCATCCCCAGCTTGTTGCACAGATAGTTGGACAGGGCGATGGAACCGAGGTCGAATATCCCACAGTCGGGCCCAAGTGCCCATATGGACTCATACTCGGGGCCCCGCGATATGATGCCATTGTAGTTCGTTATCCTGTCACATGCTATATAGCAGGACTGGCATGCCCTCCTCCTCTCAAACATCGCCGTCGTTATGGTCTCTCCTGAGACCAGCGACGCCTTGTCTGAATGGGAGTGCTGATAATTGTAATTGGGGAATATTCCCATCCCGTTGATGATGTTCATGAGGATGGCGGTCCCGAACACCTTGAGCCCCTTGGAGGTGATGGGATTGGCCTCTATCAGCTTTCGGGCCTGCTTGCATACGAACTTCAATTGTTCGCTGTCGTGGACCTCTGTTCTCCTCTTTCCCTCGAACACTACGGCCTTAATGTTCTTGGAGCCCATGACAGCCCCGAGACCCCCTCTTCCGAATGCCCTAAGATCGCTGGTCGATATGGTCGAGAAGAGAACACCGTTCTCACCGGCAGGGCCGATGATCAGGCTCTCAGTGCCTTTTCCATACTTTTCCTTGAGGTATTGGGCAGTTTGCTCGATGTCATGGCCCCATATGGCCTCGGCATCGTCGAACGTGACACCCTTCTCCCCTATCTTCAGGATGGTAGGGGCATCGCTCCTTTCTTCCAGGATTACTGCATCTATCCCGCATCCCTTGCCCTTACTGGCAAGTTGACCCCCGCAACTCGAATCAAAGATCGTATTGGTCAATGGCGACTTTGATACTGCGCAAAATCTTCCTGAAGTGGGCGCAATTGTTCCATTGAGGGGCCCAAAGGCAAATATAAGAGGACATTCGGGCGAGAGAGGGTCCACGCTAGGCGAGGTCCTGTCTACAAAAAGTCTTACCCCGAGCCCGCGTCCGCCGATGTATTCATGCAAAAGGGGCGAATCAAAGAATTTGGAAGATTTGTCAGACAATGAAATTTCAAGTGATCTGCCCGACCATCCAAACATTATCACACCGTTACTCTATCTTTTCAAGCTCGCTCAATACTTCCCAAATGACGGTCCTGGTATGCATGGGCATGTTGGGATCGTTCGATATTTCGTCCAATAACTCAATTGCCGCGTAGGCCTTGACCTTGTCCTCATTCTCCTTGTTCTGCAACTGCTCAATGGCGTCAGAGGCCGCCTTTCTGATATTTCGGGGTACCATGGTATCCGTTACAACATAATTGTGTAAATAATCAACAAGATTCTGTATTCTGTCTCCCATACAACCACCTATTCTAACGATTTCTTGCTATTCAAAAAGCTTTCGCTAGCATTATGCTTATAAGAAAGGTTTTATAACATTTGTGATTGTAGTATATATAAAGTCTTTGGAGGAAACCAAATGTATGCAAAAGTATTGGAAGTGCTTATGGAGGCCGAGGAACCGTTGACGAAGGAAGAGGTTGCAAAGAGAGCGAATGTAACGGTGGCGAAGACTTCTCTCAACCTGCTAAGATTAAGGGAAGAGGGAAAGGTCGAGAGCAAAGAGATGGAAGGCAGCATTTGCTGGTCCATAAAAAAAGAGGATGACGGGGAGAAGAAGTTGAGGCAGAGGGCGGGGTTCAAAGACTAGATAGCTCCTGCTGATACCTTATCAGATCATTGACATACTGTACCTTGAGATCGAGATACTCCTTCTCATCGATGTCATTCTTGCCCTTTAGGTTCTCAAGTTCTTCCAGCGACTCGTTGACCTTGTCTATCTTCAATGACAAGATCTTTATGTTTTCCTTCTTGTATTCGTCTGGGGACTTTCTCCTCACTATGTTCCTATGAAACTCACTGTAAATCTCATCCAGCTTGTTGAGAAAATCCTCGGATTCGTTGCTGAGAAAGTATATCACCTTTGCCCTGCCTTCCTCCACGTAGGTCTCCTTTTCAACCAGGTGACTGTCTATCAAGAGCTTCAGATGTCTCTCAAGCCCACCCCTGGTAAGGCCTGTAAGTTTTTCCATGTCCTGCGGCCTTTTCCTACCTTCCTTTAGCGAGTCCAATATCATTATACGATATTCGTTTGACATTGAGGCAAGGGCGTCAATGAGCATGGAATTCGTTTCTCTTTTTTGTATATATATTTTTCTGTTTTGAAAAAACATGATAATTTATTAAAAAATAAGAAAATAAGCTTATTTATTAATTTTTTAATAAAATTAAGATAAAATAATTAAGAAAAACTTAAATAAAAGCAGAATATAATATATTCATAACAAGTTATGAAAGGAGAGATGGAACATATGAACAACACGGCGAACAAGAATAGAACGTTAGGTGTTTTCTCGTTTGTGAGAAAGTTCTCCTTCGGCAGGAAAAGTGTCGAGGAGGTAGGGAATGCACAGGACTGCAAGTCCCCTGAGGAGTGCAGAAAACCCTACGACGACAGGAATACCTTCAACGTGCTATATTAATAAAAGGCAGCAGTAAGATTAATATTAAAAGGAAGACAATTGAGTTGGGGATGATCAACATGGCGGTCAAGGACAAACTGGAACTGGAAAGGCTGTATGCTATCCTAGACGACCTTGAGTCCATGTACAGGGACGATGAGATCAGCGAAGAGACCTATACGGAGATGAAAAAGAACTATAAGAAGAAGATCTCCGATATCCAGGACCGGATAATGGACCTTGACGGCGAATCCGGGCAAAAGGACGTGTCAAGACAGGTGCAGGAGGCGATGGCCCACCTTGATGAAAGCACCGCCCAGATCTCCAAGAACGTCAATGAGATTCTCAAAGAGACCATGCGCTCGCTTAAGATGCAGCTTAAGTCGGCTGGTGTCGATTCCTGTTGCAAGACATATTCCAAGGAGGACTCCTTCAACATCTCCCTTGAAGAAGACCAGTACTTATCACTAAAATGTCATCTGGAATGGGGCAAGATCGAGATAAGGGGAAAGGAAGGGAACGATATCACCATACACGCGGAAAAGAAGTCAAGGGCGGACGAGAGGGAAACGGGCATGAAAAGGCTTGAGAATATCGGCCTTAACTGCAAGAGCAGCCTGGAAGGTAACAAGAGGATCGTCAAGATAAACCCGGACCTGCCCAAATGGGGCATGGTGGACTTCACCATAGAAGTGCCTAACAGGCACCAAAACACCTACCATGTCTACAACGAGAAGGGGAAGATAACGTTCCACGGCGTAGAGTGCGATGAATGTGAGATAGAGAACGAGAACGGTAACATAGATATAAGGAATCTGGACTGCAGGAACATCAACATAACCACCGAGACAAGTTCCATAGCCATAGAGGACCTGATCGCCAAAGGTGAGGTCGAGATATATAACGAGAACGGTAACATCAGGCTCACAGACGTCAAGAGCGACAAGATGAAGGCCTACACTGAGAAGGGGCACATATCGGCGCAGATGGCCGCCAACAGAGGAAGTCTGAAAACAGAGCTGGGGAGCATAAGCTATGCCAACATAGAGGACAGGCCACAGCAGATAAACATATCTTCCGAGCTAGGTTCGATAAAGGTCAAGGTCGATGAGGGCCAGACACCATGGACAATAAGCGCAAAGGTGGACCTGGGTTCTATAAAGAACAGCTCGAGTCTTCTCTCCAAGCTCGAAAAGGTGCGCATCTTCGAATCCAGCAAGGGAAAGGATGTCCAAGATAGGATAATGATATCCACATCCACGGACCTCGGCAGCATAGAGATCGAAGGGGCGTAGGGACAGAAAGCCTTATTACTTCTAATTATTAATACAATCATGCAGAAAGTAACACGTTTTGGGGTCTCAGTCCCATCCAAGCTGATTAAGGAATTCGATGAGATAATCGATGAGGAAAAATACAAGAATCGCTCCAAGGCCATCACTGAGCTTATACGATCCAAGGTCAGCGAGAGTGAGTTCACGAAGGGATCCCACGACCTCATAGGGACCATAACGTATCTCTATGACCCAACGACACGTTCTGTCAACGGGAAGATCGAGATGGCTGTCATTGAGTCCAAGGCGAACATATTGTCCAATGCCACCACACCGTACAGGTCGAAGATGATGGGGGTCCTGGCATGTTACGGGAACTGGTTCGACATCAAGGAGACGTATATAAAGATAAATTCCATCAAGGGCATGGAGTACTGCAAGGCATCCTTTGCCAATCCCTCCATAGAGAGATAGTTATTTGACATCCACCGACAGGGTGCCTATTCCCTCTATCTCGGCGAAAAGCCTATCGCCCTTGAAGATCTGGCCCACACCCTCCGGTGTGCCGGTGGCTATGATATCGCCCCTGTCAAAGGTGGTTATCTTCGATATCTCCGATATCTGTTCGGCAACGGAGAATATCATGTTCCTCGTGTTGGAGTCCTGCCTTACCTTTCCGTTTATGCTCAGCCTTATATCAAGGGCGTCGGGGTCCTTGATCATCTCCTTGGGAACTATGTCAAGCTTTGTGGGTGCGAAGGTGTCGAATCCCTTGCATATGGACCATGGGCGACCCTCCTTTATGTACTTGTTCTGAAGGTCCCTGGCAGTGATGTCAAGAAGAATCGTGTAACCGAGCACATGGTCCAGGGCCTCTTCCTTCGGGATGTTCGACCCGCCCCTGCCCATGACAACGGCGAGCTCCACCTCATGGTGCACATTGCTGGAAAGTTCGGGTAATATGATGCTCTCACCATCGCCGATTATCGACTGCGGGGGTTTGAGGAACCAGAGGGGCATCTCCGGTATCGAGTGATCAAGTTCCTTTCCATGGGCGTGGTAGTTCACAATAAGGCATACAACCTTGGAAGGGTATATCTCCTCCCCCTTGAGTGTCAAAGGCCTCATCTGATCACTCCATCATGACAAGCTCATCATCGTTTCCTATGCTAAGGATGTTGTTTCTCCTGATCACAAGTTTATCATATATCTTCTCGTTCTTCTCATTGTAGACATCCGAGAGGGAGATATTGAGTTCCTTGTCATATCCTATCATCTTACCGGTCAAGAGCCTACCATCCCTAAGATAGATGTAAGTCTGTCTATTGAGATTCTTATGAATAAGGTCAAAGGGTTTCTCGGTCACGCAAGCACCTCTTATGATAGAATCATCAACATGTTTATAAACATTGTTGTTTTCCTCGCCCGGGGCAGATATCAACAATTGATGGAGAAGAGATAGGAACGTGTATTTACAACTGATTACCGCATATTTGATAAAAATATTTATATTACATTGACTTACTTATTTTATTCTCTAGGTGTTTATAGATGGATCAGGAAGACCTATTTAGCCTGGTTGCGTTGGCAAGGAAGGGCGCAATGGACGGTCATATATACATAACATCGAACGAACTTGCAAAGATGATAGACACTTCACAGCAGACTGCCAACAGAAGGCTTCAGGAGCTTGAGAAGTCTGGCTACATCATAAGGACGGGCACATCAAGGAGACAGCAGGTGCTGATCACCGATGAAGGAAAGCTCAAGCTCAAGGAACTGTTCTTTACCCTGTACAACATCTTCAGCGAGGAGAAGAACGAGATAACGTTCATTGGAAAGCTTATAACAGGCATGGGCGAGGGGAAGTACTACATCTCGAGGCCCGGGTACCGCAATCAGATAATCAACAAGCTAGGTTTCGTCCCGTATCCCGGGACCTTCAACATCGTCCTGGACGATGAAAATCACGCTAAACTGCAGGCGGGCCTAAAAAAACTGGTCCATGTCAAGATAGATGCCTTCCAAACGGAGGACAGGACATTCGGTGCCGTAAAGGCGTACAAGGCCGAGATAGAGAACAGTATAGAGGGTGCCCTGATCATGCCCTACAGAACCCATCATAAAAAGAACATCATCGAGATAATCGCCCCCACATTCCTCAGGAAGGACCTGAACATCAAGGAAGGGGACAATGTCAAGATGACAGTCTATGGATGAGTGCTTCAAGATGGACACAGCCTATTTTAGCCATCCCTACCTTACATACCACACAGATACAGAGGACATCGCCATCAGGATCCTAAAGAAACATCTCGAGGTGGGGAACGTCATCAATCCCTATGACTTCAAAGGCAGGAACAAGGAAAAGCTCGGCGAGATGCTGCAGGGGTCGGATGTGGTTGTTGGAATGTCGCTTTTCGGGAAATATCCCTACATCGTATGGAAGGACATGGAATACGGTTCGTCGATCGGGAAGAAGGTATACACCTTGAACTTTCCGACAGAGAGGACAGAGCCTATGGAACTTGGAACAGGCTTCTTTGAAGGATACGAGAGATTGTCGGTAGAAGAGACGGACCAACTCTATTCCGACATAATGAAAGAAGAGAGCAAAGGCATCATTTCCAGGCTCTTTTTAGGAAAATTGGGGAAAAAGACTGTTTTCTAGTACTCCATCGGGGCAAGGTAGAACATCATGTTGCCATTGTCGAACACGAATTCGAGCTTCAGCGGAAGGTCCTTGTCGCCGAAGAATATCTTGATAGTGTCGGATATCTGGCCGGCCTTCAGGAAGGACATGAGGTACGATATGTTATAGCGGGCGGAACAGGACTTGTTCACCAGCATCTCCTTAACGGTCCCATTGACGTTCTTTATGGTCACAACGGCATTGCCGGTCTCTCCTATGGATGACATTATCATCTGACCGGGACTGGCATCGAATATCACCGACCCCCCTATGACCGCAAGGTCCTTGATGCTGTTCTTGAACGTCTCGGCATCTATCTCCACCATGACAGGGAATTCCAAGGAGATCTTGGGAAGGTTGTTGGAGATATCTATGAGGGAGGCGTCGAACTTTCTCTGTATGTCCCCGTCCAGGATGAGCTCCAGGGAATTCTCGTTCGCCCTCGATTTTATGGTGAACTTGTCATTGAACAATATCCTCTTGGCGATCTTGTCAAGCGATGACATGTCAACTCCCATTTCACTGGGCTCCTCGACATAATACTCATTGAAGAAATCCTTATTGAGGTATACCTCAACCTTGGATATGATGGAAGGGTCGGCTCCATTGATCCTGAATGAGGTCTCATCAAATACAAATGATGCCTCGTCCACTATCTCAGCTATGGATTCAAGGATGTATTTTATCTTACGTGAATCCAGAACTGAAGCCTCTATCATGAAAAAAGTCCTCCAAGGATAATAGTTTGATAATGTATTAAAACCTTACGGAAGTAGAAGTATTTGAAGTATTAGAAAAAAAGTAGTTAAGATTCCGCAATGCCGTACCTGTCCACCTCGGAAACACTACTGACCTTCTCAAGCTCCACTGAGACTATCTTGGATATCTTGTCCTTGGATACTGATGTGCCGAACAGACGGTCGGCCGCTGTCATCATGACGTCCCTGTGTGTGATCACTATGAACTGTGAGGCGTCCGAGGACCTCTTGATCAGTTCTGACACCTTTCGCACATTGTCGTCGTCCAAGTGCGCATCGATCTCATCCAGTATGTAGAACGGTGCGGGCTTGAACTTCTGGATAGCGAAAACGAACGCCAACGCGGTAAGCGCCTTTTCCCCTCCGGACATGCTCTCCGTCCTGTTAAGTTCCTTGCCTTCCGGCCTGGCCTCTATGAACAGCCCGCCGGAGAACGGATCCTCCTCGTCCTCAAGAACAAGGTTTCCCTCACCATTGGGCGAGAGTTGTTCAAATATCTCAGCGAAGTTCTCCTTCACGATGTCATAGGCCTGCATGAACACATCGCGCTTCTTTGTCTCGATCTCGTCTATGAATCTCAGGATAGAGTTCTTCTCCTGTATGAGCTTCTCCCTCTTGCTGGACAACGTGATGTATCTGTCCTCGACCTCGTCATATTCCTCTATTGCCCTCATGTTGATGGGTTCAAGGGCATCCTTCTCCTTCTCCATCCTGCTGATCCTGAACTTGAGCTCCTTGAGGTCCTCGACCTGTTCAAGGGGCCTCTCATACTCCTTTGACTCTTCCTCAAGCTCCGATATCCTTTCCTTGATCGTTGTGATGCTGACCTCAAGCACCTTGACGTCGGACTCCATCTTGGAGGCCTCGCCCTGGCTCCTCTCCCTCTTGCCCCTCATGGAGAGGATGTCTGAGCGGAGAGAGTCCCTCTCCCTCTTGATGTTCCTGAGCTTCGAGGACAACTCTTCCTCTTCCTTGCGCTTGGCCCCCAGGTCGGCCTTGACCTCGTCAAGCTGCGACTTGATGGAGGCTATCTCCTCATCGAGAGCTTCACGCTCTGTTAATAATCCAGATATCTCGTTCTCGATCGCCCGATTCCTTTCGACGAGGGATTCCGATCTCGATTCCATGGCGGCGATGGAAGATAACAGTTCCTCGCGCCTGCCTCTAAGCTGGGATATTGATTCGTTGAGGCTCTGGGACTCCTCGATGCCTTCCGAACGGTATTCCTCGACCTTCTCGTCGATCCGCGCCTTTTGTGCGTTCAGAGATGACAGATTCCCTGTTACGCCCTCAAGGACATTTTCATTCTCGGCGATGGAATCTTCCAAAGACCTTATCGTCCCGCTTATGGAAGCTATCTGGGCCCTTAAGGCCTCCCCCTTCCTTCTCCTTCTTTCAAGCTCGCCTTCCATCTCCTCCAGTCTTTTGGAAAGTGACCTTATCTCTGTCGTGAACTTGGTCTCGTCATGGGAGGATCCCTCTATCCTCGACCTGACCTCGGATAGTTCCGTCTTTAACTCTCCCTTTTTCTCTTCGAAGCCCTCCATCTCGGACTGGAGATTGAGGATCTCTTCCTCATCCTCTTTCGTCTCAAAGGATTCGAGATACTTCTTCGGTTTCCAATATCCGCCAGTGATGGCCCCTGAGGACTCGATTATATCGCCATCCAGGGTGACCATCCTCTGGCGATCCATATGCTTTGAGGAATCAATGTCATTGATTATCAAGGTGTTCGAGAACACGAACTCGAAGGCCTTCCTGTGCTCGTCCTGGAACTCTACCAGATTGATTGCGAGGTCTATGGCTCCCTCCCTCGACAGATTGCTGGAAAACCTGTCAGGATCGAAAAATGGCCTCAGATCCCTCAGCGGCAGGAACGTGAGCCTCCCCATTTTCCTTCCTTTCAGGTGGTTCACGCAAGCCCTGGCAACATCGCTGTCCTCGACCACGATGTTCTTCATCCTGGCACCAGCCGCGACCTCCAGGGCCACGGAATATTCCTGGTTGGTCTTCCCAAGATCTGAGAACTTCCCTATGATCCCCTTGATCTCGCCAGACGCCTTAAGCCTAAGGATTTCCTCTGTCGAGTCCATGTCGCGGCCATACGCCTCCCTTTGCTCAGATTTACGTCCCAAGCGGGACCTGAGCTCCGTGAGCGTGCGGTCAAGAGACTGTATCTTTCTCTCGATCGCATCGATATGGTTTGCAAGTTCTCCCTCCCTGTTCCTCAAGGAAGGCACGTCCAACTTTCCAAGGGCGTCTTTCTTCTCGCTTATCTCTTCCTTGAGCATGGAGATGTCTTCGTTGGCCTCGTTGATGTCGATCGATGCGAGTTCCTCATCAAGTGATGTCATGAACTCTCTTTTGGCATTCAGCCTTTCGCCCAAGGACGTGTTGTCCCTCTTCAGCCTTTGTTCCTCTTCCCTTGCCTCATCGATCTTCTCTTCAAGCGCATCGGACTCGTTCTTGTACTCGAAGAACTTGTTGCTGGTGTCCTCCAGCGTCTCGATGATCTTTGAGTATCTTTTCTCCTTGTCGGAGAGGTCTGTCTCAAGTTGTTCTATCTCAACCCCGGTGTTCTCAAGCCTTGTGGAGATGTCCTCGACATCTGTGCTGTTCTTGGACATGTCGGATTCCAGCCCCTCCCTCTTATGGGCGTTTGTCCTGACCCCCTCCTCCTTGAGCTCCAGTTTCATCTGCAAGGTGTCCCTGTTCGAGGTGAGGGAGGCTATGGCCCTGGTCATCTCCACATATTCGTTGCCACTCTTATCCTCAAACTCTTCCTCCATCTCACCGAGGGTCTTCTCCTTGGTCTCTATTTCCAGATGTAATGAATCAGCCTCATTCAGCAGCCTTTTCGCCTTCTCACTCTTCCTCTCTATCTCCTCATTGATCTTGGAAAGCTGCTCATTGTTCTCATCAAGCTCCCCGTATACCATGGCACCCTTGTTACGTGATATCTCTTCCTTCAGATATTGGTATCTCAGGGCATCGTTCTTCTCATTTTCCAATCTGTTGAGCTGGGACCTTACCTCGTTCACCACCAGGTCCACCCTGGCTATGTTCTCCTCGGCCCTTCCAAGTTCCCTGAGGCCCTTCTCCTTTTTCTCGTCATATTCCTGGATTCCTGATATCTCCTCGATGATGGTCCTTCTGTCAAACGAGGACATCTTGACGAATCTTGTTATGTCACCCTGGGCTATCATGTTGTAACCGTCGGGCGTGAGGCCCACAAGGTTGAGAAGGTCCAGCACATAGGTTCTGGTCTCCCTCTTGTTGTTAACGCGATAGACGCTCTTCCCAGACTTGTCCACTTTCCTGGAGATGACTATCTCGTCCTTCTCAACTGGGAAGACACCATCGCTGTTGTCAAAGAACATGCTGACCTCCGTATACTGGGCGGCCTTCTGGTTGTTGGTCCCCGCGAATACAAGGTCGGATATTGAACCCGCCCTCATGGACTTGGCCGACATCCTGCCTAAGACAAAGGATATAGCATCGAAAATATTGGACTTGCCGGATCCGTTCGGTCCGACGACGCATGTGAAGCCTTTATGGAACGGTACCGTTATCTTCCGATTTCCATAGGACTTGAAGCCCTTCATCGAGATCTTTTTTATATATACTATTAGGACCACCTGTAAGGTCTATTTCTTTATCCAGACCCCTATCTTGCCATTGTTGTTCACTACTGCGAACTCCGCACCCTTCCCCTTCAGCTCGGATATCTTGGCATCCGCATCGTCGGTCTCCAGCTTCTCATATTCCTCTGAACATATATCCCAGTCGCCCTTGTATTTGTTCAACGACACCCATTTTGCCAATATCTTGTCGGTACCGGCGTACATTTCGGCGATGAATGTCTCCTCTTCGCCGGGATAGAAAGTCACTGTGGGAAACTTCAATCCCGCGTTGTAATGAAGACATTCGAAACAAACGACCTTGCGATCTTCTGGGTCTATTATATATGTAATCTCATCCGCATCCATTGCTTCTTCCTGAACATTCTTTCCACAATACGCACATACTAGTTCCCTTGTCATCGTCTCACCAATTTATGGTGTTTATTGTCATTTATTATTCTTTCTATTTAGTACCATCAGGACAAAAAGCAATATGAAAAAGTAAATTGGCACTGGTGAGATCTCTATCGATATCAAGAGGAATGAGAGGAAAAGAGAGTATAATGGAACGAAGACACCATCTTTCTTGGAAGCTTGATAGAGGGAATTGATAGAAGCGCCCAGAAAGGCCATCAACGGCACTTCCAAGATGCCCCCATCCAATACAAGGGGGCCAATTATGGTGGTGGTGATGTTTCCGTTCCCCACCAGATACCCGCCTATCAGGGGCGATGTCGACGGCATTGTCCATATCTGGCCGTGCAAGGCGCCCCAAAGGCCTGACGCGCGGCATGCAAGATCGAACATGTGCGTGGTGAAACCTACCCTGTAGAAGAGCAGGGAAAAGGACGACAGATGCCAATCCTGGTCCAGGTTGGACACGATGAGGGATCCTCCCACCAATACGACCAAGAACGCCATGGCCGCCAAGGCGACCATCATTCTCATTCTAAGTCTTCCCAACATTATGGACTGTATCCCCAAAGAGAGCAACAGTATCAGGAGATAGCTTCTGAATCCATAAAGGGTTATCGAGATCGCCAGGAGGCCCGCACATATGGCTCCTCGCTTAGGGTCCTTTATGAAGAGGTAGTTTACTCCAAGGACCGCCAAGGTGTATCCAAAGAGCAACAGGACCGTCTGTGACTCGAATCTGATCCCCGCATCGATAACGGGAAGGGTACCTACAAGGACCAGATTTCCGAGGACGAGCAGAATTCCCAGCAGGGATATCCATCCACAATGGCGCTCGATGAGGTCCCAATGCCTGTATATGAGGAGGATGGAAGCTATTATCGGCACACTTAATAGACCAAACTCCCCATAGGACATCAAGAAGGCAAACAATGTGAAGACAGGCAGCAATATGCGGTCGGAGATAGTGATCGTGAATCTACAGCCCGCACAATAGAATGCCAAGCCCGCAGTTACATACAAAAAGAACCAATGTGACATGCTATGCCCAAGGTCGTCCATCAGCTTGTTGGAGACCATCCCAACAAAGATGAACAAGAGGAACAGCACTACAAAGATCTGCGGCCTCACCAGGTCCTCGGTCTTGAAGTCCATTGGAATATCCTTTTACGGGATGTTAATTAATCTTCTGTCAGACCGCAATCAAAGTCGTGGTCCTCTCTATTGAGGGTATGCCCCTTACACTCTTTGTAAGAAATTCCCTTAGTTCGTCCGGAGACTTAACAACGACCTTGAAAATGATATCATATTCCCCATACACCATGAAGTATTCCTTGATCTTATCAAAGCTTGACAGTTTTTCCAAGGTGGCGTCCTCATCGCCGGACTTGATAACACACAAAACGTAAGCCAAGGTCATGGTATCTTATTTATGCAAAAAATATATTTATACTTTATCTTTTAGTATAGTCAAATCATGGGGCCATGGAATGTTTGAGTTCGTGAAAGCAGATGCAAAGGTCGTATCCTATCTCATTGGCGTGCAATTGTTGGCATTGGGCATAGCCAGGAATCTAATATCCCAAGATGTTGAACTGGTCGAGGGCGGTGCGGGTGTTGAAACCTCTGTTCTGTTCTTTTTACTGATACTTGCCGCAACGCTGTTGCTGCTTGTCATCATCAAGATGAGGCTTTCAAGGTATCTCTATATCTTCACCGATTATTTTGGACTGTTCTTCATAACGCTCTACATGGTGAGTTCCGTTACGGACAATCCCTTGATGGGGTTGTTGGCCTCCAGCGTCGCCATTATAATGAAGATATTCCTGGGAAAGAACAAGATCGTCGGTCTGGCGGCGTCTGCGACAATATGCATAGGCATTGCATCCATAATAGGCATCACCTTCGGTCCCCCGTCTCTTATAATACTCCTACTGTTGCTATCGGCCTATGATTTCATTGCCGTGAAGAAGACCAAGCATATGATAACCATGGCAGAGGACGTGATGAGCGAGAGGGGGCCACAACTGCTATCCTTCTCATCGGATAAGGACGAGATAATAATAGGTATGGCAGACATCATATTCCCCAGCGCCCTGTTCGTGTCCGTCTTTCTGGAGGAAGGCGCCATCGTGGCCGCAATGACCAGCATCGCATCCATAATAGGATTGATGGTATTGTTCAAGGGGCCAATGGAGGAAGGCATGCCTGCCATTCCGTTCGTTTCGTTGGGAATTGTAGGTTATCTTGTCGGGTTGGCCTTGATCTGATCATCTGCCCTTGTTATTGGCCTTTACAGAATCCTCGAATATCTCGAGCACCAGGCGGCACTCGTCCTCTGACACCACCAGGGGGGGACAGAATCTTATCGTGCTCTTCCCACAGGGCAGCAAGGCTATCCCCTTCCTATAGCAGTCTAGCAAGACGGCGTTGGATATTTCAGGAGACGGCGTGTTCTTGGCATCCTTCACGAACTCCACGCCTATCATCAGGCCCTTGCCCCTGACATCGCCCATTATCTCATTGTCCTCCCATATGTCCTTGAGGCCGTCCAAGAGATAGTTCCCCATCCTTTCCGCGTTGTCTATCAAGCCGTTCTCCAGGAGGGATATGGTCTTAAGGGCCGCCCTGCAGCTTACAGGATTCGCCCCAAAGGTCGATGCGTGGGCGCCCTTGTGCCAGTCCATGATGTCCGCTGAGGCGCAACACACGCCGAGGGGCATGCCAGACGCTATGCCCTTTGCCATGCATATTATGTCAGGAACGATGTCCCAATGTTCGATCGCGAACATCTTTCCGGTCCTTCCCATCCCAGACTGTACCTCATCGCAGATGAATAGTATGCCATGCTCATCAAGGAGCCTTTTCAGTCTCTGGAAATAACCTTCTGGGGGCACAACATAGCCCCCCTCCCCAAGTATCGGCTCTGCCACAAGGGCGGATACCTCCTCAGGGGGCACATACTTGCTGAACACCTCGTCCTCTATATAGCTCAGGCAGCGGAAGTCGCACTCGCCCTTCTCAAGATTGAATGGGCAATGGAAACAATATGGGTAAAGTAGATGGGTCACTCCCGGGACCATTGGGGCAAAACCCCTTTTGTACTTGGAATTGCTCCCTGTGAGCGAAAGGGCACCATAGGTCCTGCCATGGAAGGAACTGTTGAAGGACAGTATCCTAGGCCTTCTCGAATAGTAGCGTGCAAGCTTGAAGCCCGCCTCTATTGCCTCGGCCCCGGAATTCCCAAAGAAGCTTTTCTTCGGCATATCCCCGGGGGTTATCCTCGAGACCTCCTCCGCCATAAGGATCTGTTCCCGATAATAGAAATCGGTGCCTGACATATGGATAAGCCTGGCCGCCTGTTTCTTTATCTCCTTCACGACCTCGGGGTGGCAATGGCCGGTAGAGCATACGGCAATGCCTGCAGAAAAGTCCAAAAATACATTGCCGTCGACATCTGTCACCTCAAGACCGCTTGCTCTTTCGGCAACTAAGGGGTATGGTCTGCCGTAAGAGGGTGAAACGTACATCTCATCCCTCATCATCCAGTCCCTTGTTTTGGGACCTGGGAGCTCGGTCACTATCCTTGGTAATCCCATTTTATCCACCTTTGTTTTTGTACACTCTATTTCAATTAGGTATGTAACTATAAGAGGTCATCCTCGGTGAACAGGCCCTTGTTCTTGCATAGTTGCTTGTTCAAGATGGATTGGGCGATCTCCTGCCCCCCAACGAACTCCGGCAGTATTATCCTCTCAGCGCCTATCTGGAACATTCTCTTTGCCATCTCCTCTCTGCTGGACCTGGCGATTATCCTTATGCTTGGCTTTGCCTCCTTTGCCGTCAGGATGGCCACTATGGTCTCCGAGTCATCGCCAAGGACAGTGACCAGGAAGCTGGCCCTATCTATCCCCGCCTCCTTAAGGAGGGAAACGTCGGTGGCATCGCCCCAAAGGGCGTGGACGCCTTCGGACCGTAGTTTCTCAACTATATCGTTGTCCTTGTCAATGACCACGAAGGGTATCTTATTATCACTAAGTTCCGTGCCCACGACAGAGCCGACCCTGCCATAGCCACAAAGAATGATATGGTCCATCATCCGTCCTATCTCCTTATCGATCCTTCTCATGCCCATCACCTCCATCAATTGGCCCGAAACGAAGAATTCTACCAAAAACGATATGAAATATATGAGGAGCCCATATCCAAACACTGTCAGGAAAACCATGAGGAACTTGGTTGTTGTTGCCTCTGGATAAGTCCCGAAATGAGCATGGGTCATTGAATCTATCACCAAGAAGAAAGAATCGATCCATGATTTGTTGTCATAATATCTGATGATGGCCGTGGAAACGATGAGAACGGCGATTATTACGACAAATACCATCTTAAGGCTTGGCAATCTGCTTCTCGGATCAAGATTGAACCTCATTAGATAACTATTGGTCTGAGACTTAATAATATTGTCGAGATGACCGCCCATGGAAAAAGATTTATGACATAATGCACATGCTGATACAATGAAAAGGACCCTTGTATTAATTATTCTCCTTGTACCTCTATGCGCATGCATAGGCGATGGGAACGATTCGGCGCCATCCATCTCGGACAGATATCCAACGGAGGACGAACTATACCTAACGCCGTACGAGGAAGTCTCGTTCTTCATAGAGGCCTCAGATCCCGACGGCGATTATGAGGAGATAAGGTGGTATGTTGATGATGAGTTCATCCAGTATGGGAACGATTTCACATATTCTTTCGAAGACGAGAAGGAATATGAGATAAGGGCCGTGGTGGATGATGGCAAGTTCAACACCGCAAGCGTATGGAAGGCAGAGGTCGAGATAGACATTGAGCAGATCATGGAGGAGATAAGTTCTCTTCGTGGTTTGGAATTCACAGGGAATGTGCCTTTCAGAAGGATCTCAAGGGAAGATCTCAACACCATGCTTGAGGAGGAGTTCGCCTCGATGGAGGATGGGCTTCTCATTGATGAGAAGGTGATGAGGGCGTTTTACGTGTGGAATGGCGATTCCCTGGCAGACGAGGTCCTCCTACTATATTCCACAGGGGTGGAGGGATATTACGACATGGTGGAAAAGGAGTTCGTCCTTGTGGACGAGGACTCAAAGAATCCGGCCGTGCGGATGGTGACGCTGGCACATGAGCTCGTGCATGTCCTGCAAGACCAATATTATGACACGGCTTCCATGTTGGACACCCTCAATGACGATGAATATATAGCCCTTACCTCTCTTTTCGAGGGCGAGGCCACCTATTTCGAGTCGTACTACCTCTATGGAATGGATGAGGATGCGATCACAGACTATTTCCTATACTACAACTCTATCCAGGACATACAGGTAGAGCCAATAATCTCAGACCTCGTGATGTTCCCATACCTCGAAGGATTCAACTTCATCTTAGAGATAATCGCGGACAACGGCATTGGATACCTCGATACGGTATATAACAACCCGCCCGAGACGACGGAGCAGATAATGCACCCTGAGAAGTACTATTCGGGAGAACTTGGAGTGGAGGTCGGAGCCATCGAGGTGGAAGGGATGGAACTTATAGACGAGAACGTCCTTGGAGAGTCCAACATCTACATATTCCTGGACCAGTACCTGGGGACACAGGACGCGGAGGCCGGAGCTGACGGATGGAACGGGGACATATACTCCTACTACGAGAGGGACGAAGATCATCTCCTGATCTTCAGGTCGATGTGGGATGATGACCAGAACGCGGAGGAGTTCATGGAAATGTACACAAGCTTTCTACAAGCCACTCCGGCGGGACCCTTCACCATCATCGAGGATACGCCAGAGAGATGCATAATGGAATCCGAGTCGGGGACCGTGGCGATCACCCTGGACTCCAACGAGGTGGTGGTCCTGTCCAGCAACGATGCAGATATAGTGATGGAACTGTTGTAACCAAATATATTTTTATGAAAAGAATCATACATCTCATTTGATGGACATGAATGAGAGCATCTGCATCTTAATCACCAAACCTCCTCACACGACGGAAGGTGGCAAGAGGGTATGTGGCATAGCCAGAAGGGCCAGGGACAAGGGCATGAAGGTTAGCATATACCTGATAGGAGACGGAGTCCTCTTTGCTAAGAAGAATCTGGAAAGCAATAGGGTGATATCCCCAGATGAGTCCATTTCAATCAAGGTCGGAATGAACGATATGCTTGCAAGAGGGATAACGCCTGAGATGTTGGATTACCGCATAGAGGCCGTTGACGACATAGAGGGCATTTTCGTGGAAGATGCCATGGAGAACTCGAAGCTGGTGTTCACATGGTGACCGATGATAAAAAGAAGCTGGCCATCATGCTCTTCTCGGGGCCCTATGGAAAACAGGATGCTGATTATATGTGCAGAATAGCTGAAAGCGCATTGAATAGGGGATACGCAGTTAAGATATTCCTATATGGCGATGGCGTCCATGCACAGATGAACGGCCAGACACCCAAGAGTTTTCTCAATATCGGAGATTATCTCTCAGAGCTGGCTGATATGGGGGCAGAGATCAAAAGCTGTTCGAGATGCAGCGGGGCGCGGGGTTATGTCGAGGGGGAGTTTGATGAAGGCCTTGACAGGTATCCGTCAAGCAAGGCCATCGACGCTGTAAAGATACATACCCTTTATTCCTTCATAGACATGATAAAGGACTGCGATAAGATAATGACCTTCGGAGGGGTCTAGATGGTCAATCTGGTAGTCGAGATAACACATCCGCCCTATGGGCATGAGAACACCTTTGCTGGCCTGTACGTTGCTTTGACGTCACTTGCAAAGGGCATGAACGTTACAGTAATATTCCACGGGGACGGGGCCTACACCTCCCTGAGGGGGCAATCCCCGGAAAAGAAGATAAACGTTCTTTCGACCGAAAGACAGATAGAGGACATATTGGCTTTGGGCGGCAGGGTGATAGCTTACAGGGACGCCCTCGTGCACAGGGGGATTCTGAAAGAGGAGATGATAGAGGGAATAGAGATACTTGATTCTCCGGAGATATACGACCTGATGTTGGAGAACACCGACAAGGTTATAGTATTCTGATATTGCCATTATAATGACGCTTTTATTCCCAAAAAACCAATAGAGCAAAGCTGTTATCACCGAAATCATTAAAAATCCAAAATAGAAAGGATTGGAAAAATTGATTATTCCTTAAATTCAATAATCTACAGACAATTTATTTTTCGTATTACCAGGTGAGATGATGGCCAATAATGAAAAAACAGTGCTAGGTATCATATTGGTTGGTATAATCGTAGTTGGTGTGTATTTCGGATATGATTACTTCTTGACGGAGGATGTAGTTGAAGAGAACGATATTGTTCAGGTCAACTACATTGCGTGGATCAAGGACACGGACCAAGTATTCGCCGCAACGATTGTGAACGAGACCAATATAACTAAGGACACGGTCCTGGACGACTCCCATAGATATAGACCCATATCCATCACCATCGGCTCTGGGGAGGCATCGAAGGGGACCATCAAGGTTATTGAAGGGCTTGATGAAGGCCTAAGGGGTTTGAAGGTCGGCGACATTGTCGAGATAGAGATACCACCGGAAAAGGGATACGAGGTGGATCCGGAGGATCTTGTCGAGGTCGACAGGCTTTTGGACAGCTTTGAAAAGGAACAGACCACATCACGATACGAGTCCTACAGCAGGGCCCTCTCCTTGACATCATCAGAGTACGAGAGTGAGTTCGGAGTGGAACCGCAAGTGGGCGATGTTGTGAATATTTCGCCCTTTACTGGCACCGTGACCGATATAACGGATGATGTGGTAACCATAGTTGCCTCGGTAGATGTGGGATACGTCATAGAGACCCTGCCATGGGACATGAAGGTCGTCGAGGTAACGGACGATACCATAGAGGTAGAGTACTTGGCTGAGGTCGATGGATCGTACCAGAATGCCTACGGGACCATCAGGGTGACCGAGATAACGGATGATGAGATATACTATTATCAGGAGACCCTCATGGAGGAGATAGAGACGATATACGGACCTGCAGACATCATCGATTTAGGTGACTCCTTCCAGCTCTTTATCAATCCCGTCGAAGGCAGGAGCATAACGTCCACAGACGGCACAGCAGTGATAAACAACATCACGGACGACACATTTACGCTCGACTACAGCCCCGCATATGTGGGGAACACCATTGTCTATCGCGTAAAGGTGGAGAAGATAATCAAATCCGAGGACTAGCCTGACCAGACAGGCTATCTTCTATCTTTTTTAACATTTCACATTTCTTGCACAGGGAGGATATGGAAGGCTCCCCGCATACTTCACAAGTTGATATGCTCTCGGGGGTGAATCTCTCGTTCATTATGGGGTATATCTTGTCGTATGTCTTTAGAAGCGAGTGCTTGGTCCCCGGCCTCTTCTCCTCCATCTCATTGAGAAAGTCCCTGACATCGTCCCTGAACGCCTCTGGGGCATAAGGACATTCCTCAAAGTCAAAGTCGATGCCGTTCAATATGGCATAAAGCACTATCTCCTTCTCCGGTATCTCCCTCAAAGGTTTGATCCTCGGCACGAACTTTGGATGGACGTCCCTGTAGAATGTCCCGGTCCTGCCAAATCTTGAAACATCGCCACGGAGAAGATTCATGAGTATCACCTGCGCCTCGTCATCAAGGTTGTGTCCCAGGGCCAGCCTATCGGCCCCAAGTTCCCTGGCGTGCCTGTTCAGGATGTTCCTCCTGAAAACACCACAATAGGAGCATGCCCCCAATCTCTCCTTCATGGTTGTCACCTCGTCAAGAGAGTATCCGTAATCTTCCTTGAACGAACGGATGTGCAGGTCCACGCCGAGGTCCTTGCAAGCCTTCCTGACAAACGGTATGGAAAGGTCCCTGTAACCAGCTATGCCCTCGTCTATCGTCAGGGCGGTAAGCTCAAATTGTAGTTTTTCCCTCAATTTGTCATAAAGGTATAGAAGCACCAGGGAATCCTTTCCACCGGAAACTCCACATACGATGTGATCCCCCCTCTCCATCAGCTTGTTGGTCCTTATGGTATCCTTGAACTTCTTCATGATGGACCTGCTGAAGCATTTGGAACAGAGATGCTGACCAGAATATCTTCTGAAATACACTGCCTCGTGGCCACATTTACATTTCATTCTCATCCACCTGAGACGACAGGCACTATCTTGATCTCGTCCCCCTCTGTAACTTCCTCCTCTTCTTCCACGGGGGAACCGTTCTTGAGGACAACTGCAGTCTCCACGCCGTAGTCCACAAGCGGGAGAAGGTCCCTTATGGGTCCTGTGTAACTTATGTCCAGTATCCTTCTTTCTCTCAAAAGAACAACCTTCACCATGTTCGAAACCTCAAAACAATCTTGGTACCAAAAGGCTGGCGACTATCAACACGACCAGCATTACCGAGACGGCGTTTGATATCAGGGCGGACGCCCTTCCCTTGAACAGTCTGTCGGTTATCTCCCTGAACACCCTGCCACCGTCCAGTGGCCCTATTGGAAGCATGTTGAAGAGCCCTATCCCCACATTGAGGAAGAAGATGTACTTCAGGCAATTTATCAGGAACCAGGCAACAGATGAGAAGGAATCGGGGAAGACAACCGAGTCGATGCCAAGCACCAGTGGCGGGTACAGAAATGCCACAAGGGGATTGATATCCTTGAATACGGAGCGGTCATATGTCGAGATACCTATGTAACCCACATCGCTCTGGGGATGTTGGCCCAGGTCGAAAGTGAACGTTCCGCCGTTCGTGTTGATGGACATCTCATCTCCTGGGGATGTCATGTCCATAAGTGATGAAAAGGCATCATAGTCGTCTATCTCGTAGTATTGGCCCATGTAGTCTATGCTCTCTATTATCATTCCCTCTTCCAGGCCTGCCAATCCCCCCGGTTGCTCGCCGTCGACGGACCCTATCGTGAGCCCCGTCCCCGAGAGGTTTGGCACCACAAGTCCGAATATTATGACAAGCGCGATGAATGCCGTGGCAAAGTTGGCCATGGACCCTGCGGAAAGGACCTTGATCCTTGACGCCGGCGTCGATTCCTTCATGCTGTCCTCGTCAGGTTCGACAAAGGCAAAGGGCAGGACGGCGAGTATGCCAACACCGACCGACTTCAGCTTGATCCCGTTGACCCTGGCGATGATGCCATGCGAGAACTCATGGACGATGACAACGACCATAAGGGCGACAAGAGAATATGTCAGGGGCAGGGTAACGCCAGGTATGACGATCTGGACGCCGGTGGCCGAGGAAGGCTCATTGAACAGCATCCTCCCGATCAGGAGAAAGTTGGATGTCGTGAGCACCATTGCCACCATTCCCAAGGCCACGCCCACAATGGAATATATCACCCATATGGGTCTTATGCCCTTGGCTATGCGGTCTATCGTGCCAGTCAATCTGCCTGTCCTGGCAATTATCTGAAAAAGCATGACCTCTATGTTATACCTCTTGAGGTCAAGTCTTTGGTCAATCAACATTATAAGGGCCCAGAATGCAAGAAAAGACAACAATACTGTTGAGAGCGTATCCAACATATCACCAAGTTATGTAGTGGCATGCAGTACTATGAATACTACGGCAAGGACAACGCCAGCTATGACCACGACCTTTGGTCCCATCTTGATCCCTTGGGTGTCCTCATCAAAGTACCTTATAAGGCCCGCACCGGTAGGTGGCAAGGCACCCCCTGCACTCTCACGCTTTGTTCTAGCCATGAAAATCAATCTCGAATATAAAAAAACAATATATAATACTTTCGGTTTTTCTTAGCTCCTATTGTATGAGGGACAGATACTTGATAAGGAGCAGTATCAGGACCCATACGATAAAGATGGCGAATACCATGTAGAGGATGAAGCTGAAATACCCAAACATCTCGGAGAAGACCCTGGCGGGCCCCTCATAAAGCCTGTTTATATATATCAGCTGCACTATCATCAGAATGGCGAAGGTATAGAAGAAGACAACGGAACCCTGCATCACAAGGCCCAGTGGCATCCAGTCCGTCTCCGCCGAATTGAACTTCACATATGTGGTATTGACATCGGGCATTTTGTCCCCTGTTATGAGGACGGGGTTCTCACTGCCCAGATATGAGATATATACGGTGCTGTCGCCCATATCCACCTCGACCCAGGTATGTTCCGTGCCCATGACAACGTAGGCATCGTATCCCCTCTTGAGCAACATGGTGCATATAAGCACGGCCTTTCCATCGCAATCATCCGCGCCCTTTGACAGTATCTCACCGGGTTTTGCCAGATAGTCAAGGCTGTAGTATAGCGACTGGTCCTTGACATAGGCGATCTTGTGCGATGTGAAACAGTATATGTCGTGAAATATCGTCACCTGCCCAGCAAAACAGGGCAAGATGGAACCGTCCTCCATATTGCGCTTGAAGAAGACGAATTCGCCTTCAAGTTCTGCCAGGGTGTCCTTGTCGATCTCCAACAGCGATGTGGGGTCCACGCGCCTTTCAAATTGCTGTGGCCATAGGGTTGGATTCAGGCTCCCTCCTGTCAATAATATGAAAACGACCAATATCAGTGAGATGATCGCCGCACGGGATGAGATTCGCTTCCAGTCCCTGGCCTTAATATGATCACACCTTTGAAGAACGTCTTTTTCTCCTATATTCATCGAAATAGTCCTTTATCACCAACCCTACGACTATGCCTACAATGCTGTAGAAAGCGCCCAAAAGGCCCCCATAGAAGGCAGTGCCAAAGAACGAGCTTATTATGTCCTGCTCTGCGCCGCCCATCCAGTGGTACAGGCCAAATGCGCCCCCGATCGCGAAGGAACCGAAAAGCCCGGTAATGTAGCCCAGGAAGGAACCCACCAATGCACCTTCGACCTTCGATAGCTGCCATGATGCAAGGCCCGCCGATATGGCGCCAATTGTAAGATTCATGTAGTCGATATCGGTTCCCCTGGCCAGCACCACAACGGCCAACATCCCGAACAGCGCCCCCACAAAGAACTCCAGGAACTCCCTGTTGTTTATAACTTGATAGAACGACGACTTTTGTAGATAGAACATATAGAATACCATTGCCGATTGAACTACCACCAACAGGGATAACATTGCCCACAATTTTCTTGAACCTAGGATCATGAGCTGGTCCTCAAAGAAGAACTTCATGTTGTCCTTGTATGTGAGCATAACGGTAGAGGAGCCGTAGTTCGAGTCTATGTACCTCAGTTCCTCTGAATCGAAATAGTTCCAATCGGCCGTTGCGCTGTCCTCCCTCTGCAGATTGAACATCCCGTCCTTCGAATAGAGGAAGAACTCGCTCCAATATGGCATAGAGGATACATCAACGCCATCGATTGTGTTTATCTCCTCCCCGTCCCCACCAAACAGATGAAGCGTTTCTGTAGCGTCCAATGCCATGGACTCGGTTGCACTGGACCTCACGAAAACCGACCCTATGGAGGCTCCCAGGCTCTTCTTCCATATCAGGGCCTGCTGCTCTATATTATAGAGATATACGGATCCGTCGGCGCAACCGATGAGCGCAAACTGTGCAAAGGGTGAGATCGAGATTGATAACACTGCCGAATCGCAGGTGCACTGCCATTCCAATGATTCCTGGAACGCCCTGAAAAAGTACACTTGTCCGGATTCCGTGCCGGCCACTACGTAGTCCCCGTAATGTGAGATATACGCGGCATTGACAGGTTCGTCGAAGTCCCAAGAGAGAACGGGTTCGTTGCTTGTGGATGTGAAGAGATATATCGAATCCTCCGATCTGACAAGCAGTCTTGTGTTATACAGCGACGACCCCAACACTACGATGCCTTCAAGATAGACTGGCCCATCGAACTTCACCCTGTATACCAGGTCAAGGTCAGGTCCCGGGCCGTACCTGAAGAAGTAACAGTTGTTCTCTATATCTGTCGCTACAAAGTATTTTATATTGTTTGATATCAGTACGTCCTTCACTCTCGCATCCAACGTATAGGTTCGGGAGGGAGTAGGATTGTACAGGTAATGGAAGTATATCTCGTTTCCCGAACCGTATATGAAGGCATCGCCATCCCCGCTGAGATCGCTCGACATGATGTCTGATGTGGACTCCAATGTCCAATCCGGGCTGTTCTCCCTGACACTGTTGGTAAAGATGTAAGAAGCGGCCGCTATGTCTATTAAAATAAAGAAAATAACAAAAGAAAAAGAGATAATTCGTATTCGTTTCTTATCCATGCCATCACTCGGCGAACGACGGTTCGTAGTCAAAATACCTCATTAGCGCCTCGTCAGGTGCGATGTAGTTGCCATCCAAATCCTCTTCAACGAGGAACTTTACCTTCCATATATCGTTTTGTATGATGGAGAGTGCATGGACCGTGAAGCTTATCTCCTCGGTCCCAACAACGATAGAAGGTATGTTAGGCCCCAATACCTGAAGATGTTCGACTATGAGCTCGACGTTTATTGTCGTCACTGCGGCCGTGTATTGGAACTCATCGTAGTGATACAGATCGATGACACTATCGAAGTAGGCATCTATTTCCTCTTGGGACACCTTCTCGGTATCTATGGTGGATTTGTATTCATCGATGACATCCAGGAATGCCTGTTCGTCCTCCAAAGGAATGGATGTCGTGTTGTTCCCTATCCTATATTCTGTTGGAAAATCCGTCCTGATCTCCGTATATTCATATGTATATATGAGCGTAATCTCATTTTCCAACACAAGGTTGAGGGCGGACTTGTCAGATGTCCATCTGTTATCCCTGATAAACTCATCCTGGGACGACAGGGAATAATAGTATCCTACGAATATCACCAACACTAGGGCGATGTAGATAATCCCCGCTTTCTTAATCGTAATCTCCTTCATGGTCATCACCTAGTCATAGATCCAACAAGCTACCTTGTGGTCCTTTTCTACCTCCCTCAACATTGGACATTCTGATTTGCATCTCTTCTCGTCAACGAGCTCCTGGCACCTGGTATGGAATCTGCAACCCGAAGGGGGGTTTATGGCATTTGGCAGGGTGCCCTTCAGTATTATTCTCTTCTTATGGGCCTCAAACTCAGGGTCGGCGACAGGAAGAGCGGAGAGCAGGGCCTTTGTATAAGGATGAAGGGGATTGTTGAACACTTTTTCCGAGTCCCCATACTCTACTATCTGTCCAAGATATTGCACAGCTATCTCATCGGCCATGTGATGGACCACACCAAGGTCGTGGGATATGAAAATATAGGACATATTTCTCTCTTTTTGTAAATCCCTGAGAAGATTCAAGACCTGTGCCTGAACGGAGACGTCTACCGCAGATGTCGGTTCATCAAGCACTATCAGGTCAGGTTGGGACGCCAAGGCCCTGGCGATGCCTATTCTCTGGCGCTGTCCTCCAGAGAACTCATGCGGATACCTGTTGATGTGTTCCGGTTTCAGGCCCACTGTCTCCAGAAGTTCTATGACCCTGGACTCTTTCTCCTTTCTTCCCCTTGTGAGCTTGAGTATCTCAAGAGGCTCCCCCACAATGTTCCTTATGGGCCATCTGGGGTTCAACGAGGATTGTGGGTCCTGGAAGACCATCTGGATGGTCTTCCTGATGGTCTTTAGTTCATCATCCTTCGGATTGACCATATCGATAGATTTACCATCCGGGGTCAGGGTTATGGAACCTGAATCAGGTTTATACAGCCCGACAAGGGTCTTGCCCAACGTGGTCTTGCCACAGCCGGATTCCCCAACTATTCCCAAGGTCTTCTTCCTTTCAAGGGAGAACGAGACGTCGTCGACCGCCCTTAGATAAAATGTTTCCTTCCTGAAAAGCCCCCTCTGGAAAGAGAAGTACTTGGTCAAGTTCTTCACTTCAAGCAATGGTCTGTCCATCAGCAAGCACCTCCTTTCTCTGCTAGATCCTTTATTACCGCATCAATGTTCCAACATTCAACGAAATGATCATCGGTCTCGACCGCCTTTAGTTCGGGGATCTTCTCCTTGCATATGTCAGTGGCGTATGGACATCTTGGATGGAATCTGCAACCTGTCGGCGGGTGTATAAGATTAGGTACCGTGCCGGGTATGTAGCTGAGCTCCTCCCTCTTTTCAGTGATAACAGGCACTGCAGCTATCAGACCCTGGGTGTACGGATGTAGAGGCCTATTGAACAACGTATACTTGTCCGCCACCTCCACTACCCTGCCGGCATACATCACGCCGACCCTGTCACTGGTCTCGGCAACGATTCCAAGATTGTGTGTGATGAGGATCAACGATGTCTGGAACTCCTCCTTGAGCTCCTGCATAAGCTCCAAAACCCTGGCCTGTATGGTAACATCCAGCGCGGTCGTGGGCTCATCGGCGAATATCAAGGCAGGTTCCGCGGCAAGCGATATCGATATCACTATTCTCTGCCTTTGGCCACCGGACAGTTGGTGGGGATACTTATTGAATATCTCCTCCGGCGGGGTCAGTTCCACATCTTCCAGGAGCTTGAGAGCCAACTTCTTTGTCTCATTGTCAGGAAGTTTCTTGTGAAGCTTAATGACCTCCATCAACTGGTCGCCCACGGTGTACACAGGATTAAGGGACGTCATTGGGTCCTGTGTTATAAGGGACATCCCAAAACCTCTTAACTTCAACATGTCCTGAGGTTCAAGCGTCAATACCGGTATTGGACCCTTTTCGTTGTATTTTAACCTCGCCTTTGTCTCCTCATCGTAGAACAGGACCTCTCCCTTCAAGGTCTTTCCAGATATGGGCAATAACCTCAATATCGACAAGGCCGTTACGCTCTTCCCACATCCTGTCTCTCCCACCAGGGCCAATGTCTCCCCTTTGTACAAAGTGAAGCTTACTCCCTCCAAGGCCTTTACGACACCGTCCTCTGTATAGAATCTGGTCACAAGGTCCTTGACCTCCATCAAGATCTCTTTGTCCTTCATCTTGATTCACCTACAGCTTCAACCTCGGGTCTATTGCATCCCTTATGCCATCGCCAAGTGTAGTAAAGCCCAGAATTGTCAGGAAAAGGGCTATGCCAGGGAAAAGGGCAAGGTACAGATACTTGCTCTGGGTGACAAAGGAGTTACCCTCTGAGAGCAATCTGCCCCATGACGGCGTGGTGATGTCCGCACCGAATCCCAGGAAAGAAAGACCCGCCTCTGTCAGGATGACACCAGCTATTCCCAGGGTCATGACGACTATCACTGGGCCCAGGGTGTTGATGGCTATGTGTCTGAACAGTATGGATGACCTCGATGCGCCGACGACCTTTGCGGCGGCAACGTAATCCCTTTCCTTGATCGAGAACACCTGCCCGCGCACCTGTCTGAAAATGCCAGGCCAGCCAAAGACTGTAAGGGCCAGGAACACCATAAGAAGGTGGGCATCCATCCCCAAACTGCTGGAAAAATCTATTATCCTCTCGTTAAGGTCAGGATTTGCCCTTAAGGCACCAACAAGCACTATCACCAATATCAGGAACGGGAAGCTCATGATGACATCGGTGAAATAATGTATTATCTTGTCTATCGCACCGCCATAATAACCCGATATGACCCCCAGGGCTATTCCAATAACGGCCACTATCACCTCGACGCCTATCCCAAGGACCAAGGATATCTGCGAACCGTAACATATCAGAGAAAAAAGGTCTTCCCCGCTTGAGACTGTCCCAAATGGATGTTCCCTTGAAGGGGGCATCAATGCGTAGTCCTTCCAATCCGCCTGGTATTCGCTGCCGTACAATGCGATCTCGGGGGCGAACAACGCCAGTATCGCCACAGAAAGCACTATGAAAAGGCCTACAGTTGCCAACTTGTTATGGTACAGCCTGTGAACAAACCTGTCTATGGGGTTTCTTTCATCTTTATAATTGATGTCCCTCCATCTCTTGTAGAGCTGATCAAGGAACAGGTACCAGATGAGGATGTAGACGCCCACGATGGCAAGGCGAAGGCCCCAGTTATCTATGTTGTCCCGGGATATCAGTAACATCCTGACAAGGATGAGCACCAATGCCACTAAAGCCGCCTGGGCATAGAGCTTTCTGTTCAATTTCTTCTTAGTCTCCTCTAGTTTCTTGAAATCCACAATTTCGCTCATCCTTCTCACCTCAAACTTACCCTCGGGTCTATCTTCGAGTATAATATGTCAACGAAGAGATTGATAATCACCACACCGCCGGTATAGATCAGTGTCAAGGCTATAACCACAGGATAGTCCCTATAGTTGATGGCATCGATGTAGAGCTTGCCAATACCATTTATGCCAAATACCGTCTCGGTGAGCACGGCACCGCCGACCAACAGAAGGAACTGAAGTCCCACATTTGTCACTACGGGGATAAGTGCGTTCCTTAGGGCATGCTTCAATATCACCACCCTCTCCGAGAGTCCCTTCGAACGCGCAAGCGTGATATAGTCCTCCCTCACCACCTCGAGCATCGAGGAGCGGGTCAGCCTGGTGTTCGACGCCATCATACCCGTGCCCACGGTGATTATTGGCAAGGCATAATCCTTGAGACTGGCAAAGAAACCGACAGGAGACCAGATATAACCCGAAGGCACGTCCGGCACCGGATTTATCCAGCCCAATTTGACAGAAATGATGGCTATCAACATCATTCCCAGCCAGAAATTGGGCAATGAGACGCCGATCTGCGAGATCAGCACGGCGATATTGTCTATTACGGTATTTTGCTTATATGCGGCCAGAACGCCCAAAGGCACCGAGATGGCCACAGCAAAGATGATCGACCATAGACCATAATAGGCAGTGACAGGTAACCGATACCGTATAAGGTAGATCACCTCCCTGGGATAATACCTGAACGAGACTCCCATATCCCCTCTGATAAAACCTTTAAGATAATTTATATATTGGACATAACGAGGTTCATCAAGGCCCCATTGCGCCCTGATGAGCTCGACAGCCTCTTCGCTTCCATGTTGTCCCAAAGACACCCTTGCCGGATCACCGGGCAACATGAACGTCAAAAAAAAAGTGATAGTATAAACGCCGATCAGAACCAAAACTGCAATTGCAAGTTTTTTCGCTATATACTCCCTCAAAGAATCACCATTGAAATAAACCTATCTGTTGAATATATATGCTATTTGATATTTAAGATTAAGCTTATTGACAAAGTCCCATATAAAAAATAATTGGTAAAAAATATCTATTTGTTATATTATCTTAATATATATTATATATCAAACACTATCAGACGATATTGTCCATCACCGGATGACAATGTGGATATTGATACATTATAGAGGTCTATCCTTGTAGAATGATCAAGAATCGCTATCCAAAATCAAACTATTTTGATATAAATAAAAAAAGGAAAAAAAGGAAAGGACTTTATAGAGTCCTGTAGTCCTCATCGATCCAGATGCCAAGCTGTTTCTCGACATGTGGTCCCATTGGTCCAGCGGTGTATCCGTGTACCCATGTGTGTATGGCCCTTGTAGCCCTTGAGTGGAAGAACCACAGGTATGGGCAGTCTTCCTGCAACTGGGCCTCAAGCTGGTACGATAGTGTCAGCCTTTCCTCTGAGTTGGGGTTGGTCCTTAGTTGCTGGCAAAGGTCATCAAACACTGAATCTGAGTACCTGCTGCTGTTTGGATCTGGGATCTTGTCAGTCTCAAAGAGCATGAAGAAGTTCTCTGGGTCTGGGTAGTCGGCGATCCATCCTAAGGTCATGAGCGTGTAATTGCCCTCGTCGGCCATCTGCAGAAGCGTACCGAAGTCATACTGTTGGTACGTCATCTCGATGCCAAGATCGGCGCAGTTCGCGATCCAGACCTTTGATGCCTCCTGGTAAGTCGCAGAAACGTATGATGAAAGCTCTATCTTGAGCTCCTGTCCCTGGTACTCCCTTATGCCATCGCCGTTGGTATCCACGATGCCTGCATCGTCCAATATGGCCTTGGCCTTCTCTGCATCGTATGTCAACTCGTATGAGTCGTACAGTTCCTGAGAGAATCCGAATATTCCCGGTGGCAATATACCGTGTGCCGGCATGTACCTTCCCTTGAATATTGTCTGGATTACCGAAGCCCTCTCGATACCGCAGGTAAGTGCCTGTCTCATCGCAAGGCTGTCGAATGGCCATGCACTACAGTTAAAGTACATGAAGTATGTAGCAAGCTCTGAAACGGTCAAAAGTGTCTCCGCATAGTTCTCATTGAAGTCGTCCCAGTACTCCGCAGGCACTCCACAACCATCAATCTGACCTGCCTTCCAGGCCTGGACGATGGTGTCGGACTCCTCGACGAACTTGTACCTGAACTGGTCCAGGTATGGTCTGCCCGCCCAGTAGGCCAGGTTTGCCTCAAGGTACAGGTGGTCTCCTGATACGTACTCAAGCAGCTTCCATGGGCCGGTACCAACAGGGTAGTAGAGCCAGTTCTTTGTCACGCCCTCTTCAGTCGTAGCTCCTACGACCTCGGATGAAGACACGTAGCCCTCAGGCAGTACCTTGAAACACGTGTAGGTCATCAAGGTCAAGAAAGGCGCGAATGGCGTCTTGAGGGTTACCTCGAAGACATAGTCGCTGACAGCCCTGTAAGACTCAACGTAGTCTGTAAGGAAGGTTATCCTGGCGCTTGCGTACACTGGGTTAGCTAATCTGTTCCAAGAGAACACAATGTCATCAGCGGTGAAAGCCTCACCGTTGTGGAATGTGACACCCTCACGCAGATAGAATGTGTACACATCTCCTGCCTCGTTGGCTTCCCAAGCTACTGCCAAGTCTGGCATTGGGTCCGTGGTGCCTGGCACGTATTGCACCAAGCCGCTGTAGAGCTTCGAAACGATAGCGTCAGATGCAGTGTCTGTGACGTCGATCGGGTCCCAGTCAGATATCTCTGCTGTCATGACCCTGTATGCGCCACCTGTCATCGTGGCAAAGTCCACTTCTGCATCATCCCTACCCAGATACTGGTCGTATGGGTATAGCACCCCATCGCCGTCGAAGTCTGTTGACTCGAAGTAGGTCTTCCAGGCAGCATCCATGTCGTCCGGCAGTTCATTATAGACCGTTGGCGCCGCAGTGGTCGGTGCTGCGGTTGTGGGTGCCGGAGTCGTTGTCTCCTCCTCTCCACCCCCGATACACGCGGAGCATGACACTGCAACCAAAGTTACTATCAAAAACAAAGCTCCTATCTTTTTCAAATCTTTATGCATGCATTTTCCCTCCATTCGCCAAGGGCGAATTAGAATCTTTATCATAGCACATTGTCTATATATAGCATATATACTATATATAAAACACATTAAAAATAGGTTAAATATTATATAAATAACTTTCGGTAAAATTATTTCTAAATATATTATTATAGGTTAAACCTGATAAAATCAAATATTGTTCAATTAAATAGGCATATACTAAACTAAAATTTATAAATATGAGTATAATTGAATTATATATTCCTATTACAAAAATGAAACCGCGATGTTCTTTTTTTAAATTGTCAAAAGGGACGGATATAGATATATGGACGACGGTATTGACATGATAAGTATCATGCCCCATCGTTGAAAAACCTTAGGAGATCGATGTCCCTTATGATCCCTATGATGTCGTTGTCCTCGTCTATCACCGGAAGCTGCTCGACATCATGTTTTCTCATCAATCTGGCACATTCGCTTATTGATGTTGTTGGCGAGACCGTGACGACCTCTCCCGTCATGAACTCCTTTGAAGGTTTGATGGGCAACCTGAGCCTTTTGGTACCTATGTAAAGGGTGCTCTTTGTCTCCCAGGTCCAGTCATCGTCGTCGGCCCCCTTGTTCATCGAGGTCTTGTCCGTCTCCTCAACGATCTCTCCGTTCTTGATGAGGTCCGAATTGTCGAGCACGCCGGTCAACTGCCCCATGGAGTTTATCAACACCACAGACAAAGATTTCGAGTATTCCATTATCTTCAATATGAGCGGAAGGGGCGTCTCCTCCCATGCCGAAGTGACCGATACCTTCATGAAATCGGAACATGGGTGCTTATAGTCCATAGTGGATATGCCCCTCTTTATGATGTCCTCCACTGTGAGCATGCCCACAAGTATGCCATCCTCAACGACGGGCAGCCTGTAAACGTTCTTCTCCACAAATATCTTCGCCGCATCCTTTATGTCCTCATCCGGCCCGATCGTAACAACAAGTCTCCTCATTATAAGGGCTATTTGCTCCTCATCTGGATTCTTGAGCAGCTCGTCCAAAGTGACCATGCCAACGAGCTTCTTACTCTTCTCATCAACCACCGGCAGACCCGATACGTTGTGTTTCTGCATGAGCTCAAGCGCCCTTCTCCTCATCCCGGGCACATTGACACTGATGACGTTCTTGGACATAATCTCTGAGACTTTCATGTTAAGCACAAAACTTTAGATTCCTAATAGTTATATAAATATTTCTATTTGTAAATATCAAAAATGCTTGGATATTATCCATAAAAACAATATTTTATGATTGATAGACCTTCGCAGTGCCATCTTCGTCCTCTTCAACAAGAATGGCCTGGGGTATCATCTCCTTTATATCCTCGACATGGGTGATTATCACTATCTGAGAAAAGAATCCCTCCAGTTTGTTCAGCACCGCCATCAAATTCATGCGTCTCTCGGAGTCCAGGGAGGAGAATGTCTCATCGAGGAACAGCGATTCGAGGTGTGCAAAACCTTGTTCCTTGGACAGCGAGACCAGGACGCGGGATATTCCGATCCTCAGGCAGAGATTTATAAGGTCCTTCTCCCCGCCGGAGAATCGGTATATGGGATAAAAGATACCGTTGAAGGATACCTGGACGGTGTACTCCTCGTCTATCATCACTGCAGGGTACTTCCCCTGCGTGATGGAGTTCAGCAGTCCGGACACCTCCATCTGTATGAGGGGTTTGAGTCTCTCATGGACGTTTATGGGAATGTTCTTGAACGCTTCGGAGAGGGTCCCGTATTGTTTTGAGTTCTCTTTGAGCGCTGCCAGGTCGGTCTCTCTATCTTTAAGTAGTTTCTTAAGCTCCCTTTTCCTTGACCTTATGGATGCGTTCGATTCTATCTGCTGTGAAAGCTTTCCCGCCTCCACCTGAAGCCTTGAAAGCTCATCCCTTGTCACATCGGTCGCGTTGCCTATCTTAACTATCTTTGATTTCAACGCCTTTATGCCCGACACCATGGCCTGCTGGCTCTTTACTTCGCGCTCGAGCGCTTCCAACTCTCCCTCCGCCCTGGAAAGCTCCTGTCTGGCCTCATCGGCCCTCGTGACTAAATTCTCAAGCCGTTCTTTGGACAGTACCAAGACCTCGTACCCCTTCACTTCTTCCTTGAGGGAGACAAAGTCCTCTTCCGAAAACTCAAGGGTTTCGAACTCGGCCCTGATTTCCTGTATTTTCTCTTCGGCCCTTGCCGCCTTCTCGCCATGGTAACCTTCTAGGCGTTTCCTCTCATCCCCAAGACTCTTTAGATCCTTGTCCGCCTTCGTTAAGTCCTTATTTAGCCTATCGAGCTCCATGTTCTTGGTAGATATCTCCAACATGATGGCACGGTCGTCATTTAGGAGTTTGGTCAGCCCTTCCCTTTTAAGGGTCCTATCGTCAAGAAGCGCCTGTAGCTTCGAGATCTTGTTTTTCACCCTTTGAAGTTTAGAGATGAAGTTTGTCCTTTCCTCCGCGTTCTGCTCGACAAGCTTCCTCTTGAGGTCCTCATCGAGGGGTTGCTTGCATGTTGGGCATCTGGACTCCTTTGAGAGGTCGTTATATACGTCGCCCTCCTTCGAGATCTTCTCGATGAGGGCAGAGAATCTCGCCATTTCCTGTTTTTCCAGGGACATCCTACCGCCGATCTTTTCAATTTCATCGGCAATGTCCCCCAATTCGGCCTCAACGGCCCCATGGTCGCTCATCCTTCCCCTATAATCTTCAATCTCCGAAGCAAGGGAACTGACATTGGATAGAATTTCTTCCCTTCCCCTCTGGGCAGTTGAGATCCGCTCTGAGAGACCTTGTAGCGCCCTCTCCCCTTCATGCCTGGCGGTTTCCAGTTCCTTTTTCAGCCCATTTAGGATATACGAGAGTTCCTGGGTCCTGTCACGGACAGGTTGAAGGGATTCAAGTTTGGCCCTCTTCTTTTCAATCCCCTCCATCTCCTTCAGGATGGCCGGCAGCCTTGACTTGGAGGCTTCGGCCTCCGTTAAAACCCTCCTTTCCTTCTCTATGGCCTTTACAAGGGCTTCTTTCTTTGCAGAAAGTTCGCTAAGTTTCCTTTCATGCCTCCTTAGTTCCTCAAGTTCAACCTCCAACCGGGTCCTCTCATCGTCATACTTCCTGATATCGTTTCCCAGTGACACGATGTGCTTCTCATGCCCCTTTAACGCCCCATCTATGGACGTCTCATTGACCAGGATGTCTGAATAATGCTCCATCTCCCTCTTGATGCCCTTGATCTCCTCCTCCTTCCTTGCGATATCTGCCTCGCAGGCCCTCCTCTTGTCCTTCGCGTCGTATAGGAACTGATCGTAGAGCTGAAGATTGAACAATCTATTGATGATCTCCTTCCTCTTTGAGGACCGTTGGCTGGTCAGGAGGTCTATCTCGTTCTGTCTGATGAAGGATGCGGATATGAACGCCTTCGCATCAAGTCCCAGGGTCTTGGTGATGTATGATGTTACCTCCTTCGAGGACCTGGCCACCAGTTCGTTTTCCAATCTGACGGCGGCGGTGATCCCGTCCTTGCGCAGAAATCTGTGGACACGGTAGATCTGGCCATCGTAGATGAAGGTGACCTCCACTCCCATGTCCTCCTGGCCGTCCCTCATCAGCTCTGACTGTTTTACGCTCTGCCCTTCCTTGCCTATGGTCGGCGTGACACCGTAAAGGCACCAGCAAATGGCATCGAAGATCGTGGACTTGCCCGAACCGTTGGGACCAAAGATGCCCACTATCCTCTTTCCAAGATGTATCTTCTCCTGTGAATACTTCTTGAAGTTTATTATGTCCACTTGCTCTATTATCATCCTTCAATTCTCCCCTCTATCAGTTTGCAACCCAGGGCATAGAGCTCTTCGTCATAGGCGTCGATCATTCGAAGATATCTTTCAAGCTCGGCATAGGGAGAGAATACCAGCATCTCCTCCCTCATCCTATGCTGATAATTGGCAATCGTCCTGTCAATGATCGAGAAGTGCAAGGCCCCGGACGTGCTTTCCTTTATCTGGGCATAGTTTATGGTGTTCCTGTCTATGTCGTCCATCTTGCCAAGCAGTTCAAGTCGGAGAATGCTGCCTTCCGTGTCAAGACCTCCAAGGATGTCTATCGACCGTTCGGTGATATCATAGCCTGAGAGACCCTCCACATCTAGGGACCTTGACATCATAGCCCTTGTGGGGAGCGCGGTGAAGTCTGGTTCGCCGTCAACGACATAGAATCCCTTCCTTTCATCGATCTCGTTGAAGTCGTACCTCTCCAATGAACCCGGATACAATATCCTCTTGTCGTTGGTCGATAGGTCCTGGGGTTTGTGTATGTGCCCAAGCGCGACATAGTCGTATCGTGGTATGGTTGACCTTTTCAGGCTGCTTTCCTCAAAGCACATGTATCTCTCAGAGCCCACCTTGGCACCTTCAATCGTTGTATGCAGCATCAATATTGAATATCCCTCATCCCGGGGTTCTGTAAGGTAGTTCTGGGGGTGGGCAGTGTAGGGAACCGCATTGATCCAATAATTCCCTATGTTCAGCTCGCTTGGTTCGAGCACTATGTGAATGTGTTCGATGTCACGATAGAGGACCAAGGGATTCGACACCCCCTTGCTGCGAGGGGTCTCGTGATTGCCGGATATGACAACTGTGTCTATGGACGCCCTGGAAAGCTCCATGAATCGCTCCTGGACGGCCCTTCTCATATAATTCGTGGGATTGACCCTGTCAAATAGGTCGCCGCATATCAGGAAGACCTCTGGTTCGATCTCCAATACCTTGTCACAAAGCATATTGAATGAGTTGAGAAAGTCAAGACTTCGCAGATTGATGCCTGTCAGCGGATCGGACTTGGAATATCTCGCTATTCCAAGATGGGCATCTGCCGCATGGACAAACATCAGGCACCACCCAATGCATCGATCAACGTGTCTATGTCGTCCTTGTTGTTCCAGAAGTGTGTGGACACCCTGACATCACCCCTGCAGGAAACAACTATCCGCTCCTTGAGCAGTCTTTTCACAAGCGTGTCGGGATCCTTGGCCCTGAACGAGACAATGCCCCCGTGTGCGCCGTTGGGTGTGACAACCCCATAACCATTGTCCTGAAGACGTTCCATCAAATATTCGGACAAGATGGTCACCTCGTCATCTATGACGTCCGTCCCCCTCCCCATCATGACCTCTACCGACCGGGACAGGCCCATGATGCCTGGATAGTTCAGATTGCCTATCTCAAATCTCCTGGCGCTGGATGCTAGCCGGGTGTTGCCAAGGCTGAAGTCCTCGTCATCCTCAAGGGAGAACCAACCGATGAAGGGTGGATCATACCTGTCCATAAGTTCCAAGGAGATATGGAACATGCCAACGCCAAACGGGGACATCAACCATTTGTGGGAACCGCAGCAAAGGACATCGATGCCAAGTTCCCCAACGTCGACTCTGACCGCCCCAAGGGCCTGCACCGCGTCGGATACCACGATGGCGCCGTGTTCGTGGGCGATCTCCGATATCTCCCTTGTTGGCAGCCTTGCACCTGTACGGTAGGTGATCTCTGAAAAGCTCACCGCCTCGGTATCGTCATCGATGAGACGTTCGAAATCGTCTGGCGAGACCTCGCCCGCCCCCAAGTCCACTACCCTTAGGTCAGCATATTTCCTTCTCCAGGGCAGGAAGTTGGAAGGGAACTCCATGTTCGTGGTGACAACATTGCCCTTGCCTGGCAGCATTGAGCATATCGTGTTGAGGCCTTCCCCCGTGTTCTTTAGGAAGGACACCTCCTCGGGCCTGCAGCCTATGAGGGCCGCACACCGCGCCCTGGCCAGGTTCACCTTCTCCACCCACAGGTCCCAAGCGCCTTCGGCATATCTAGCATGGGAGTCCAAAAACGATTCGACCTCGCTGACAACATATCTGGGCAGCGGCGAGGTCGCCGCGGTGTTGAGATAGGTGTAGTTTTCCGTTATGTCGAACTGGTCCCTTATGTCCACGCCATCACCCATTGAATGTGAAGTCATCCTCCACGTCATAAGCCTTTTTCTGTCTTGGAACATGTATAGGTATGGTCCCGGAAAGGGGTATTGGCACCGATATCCCGGTTATGATGGCCTCGCCGACATCAAGTCTCGACATTTCCTCTTTGAAGTCAGAAAGGTCGTTCTCGGAGGATAGCACCAAATGTTCCCTGTCCTTGATATTCGTCAGGAGCATTATGATCACCGTGTTCAGCTGAGATATGATCTCATCGTGTATCTTTCGTGGCATCTGGTCAACAACGAGCAGACCAAGGCCGAACTTCCTACCCTCCCGGACTATGGTCTCGAATATCGTCGTCCTGGCGATGTCCTTGGAGAGGAGCTTGTGGGCCTCCTCCAGCACTATAAGCGTCTCCGGCGGTGTTTTGCCCACAGACCTGGCATTCTTAAAGGCGTCCAACAGGTACCTTGATATGATGGTGGTGATTAACCTGATGGCGTGGTCGTCGTTCTCGTATTGCCCAAAGTCTATGATTATGGTCTTCCCCTTCATGAGCGCATCGCGAATGTATCGGAGCGAGTCGTTCCCGGTCCCTACATACCCCACATTGCACAGGGACCCTATCTTTCTTTTGAGCGTCAGGATGGTGAGTTCGTTTATCTGCCTGTTGAACTCGTTGTATATCTCCTCAGATTTGGTCTTGTAGATATAGGAGATCCACTCGTTCTTTTCCTTCCGTCTTATGGCCTCCGCCGCCTCCTTCTGCGTTTCGTTGAGAGTATATATAAAACCAACATCCTTTGGTTTTATCCTCTCAAGAGGTATAGATATGGTGACATCTTCGTTGTTCCCTATGCCCATGACAACAGCATTATCATAGGGTCTCAATCCGTCAGGGCGCGAATATTCCCCATGGACATCAAAGACCAGAGAGGGGGTCCCCGCCTCGATGAACCTGGACAGAAGGACCTTTACGGTATTGGATTTGCCGCTCCCTGTCTTGCCAAACACCCCGCAATGTCTTGTGATCAGGGTCTTCCTGTCCAGCTTTATGGGTATCTCAAGGTCCCTGAGGCTGCCAATCTCCACCTTGTCACCGCTGTCGGAACCCAGGAAACCCAGGTCCTCCTCCTTTGCCAGCCTGACGGGGGACTTGAATCGGGGTATCGTCTTGGCACCCTGCAGTCTTTTTCCTATTATTCCCATCAACCTGGCCCTGCAGATGTAGTAGAACTGCGAACCTAGAGCAGAGTCTATGTCTCCGTATAGTTCATTGCCCCTAACGGCCACCACCTTGTCCGGCAATTCACTCTCGCCGAGATTCCTCATCTCCAGCGAAACGACCCTGGCAAGATACTGATATCTGGACTCTATCACGACAGGAGTGGCCAACTTTATCGTTTCCACGTCAACATCGTCATTTATCCTGAAAACAACTTCTTGGGATGTCGAGGATATGATATTTCCAATCATTGAGAAAGATAATAAAAAAAATATAAATAAATTGTGATATGGAATTACTGTAATCAGGGATACTCAAATGGTATTTCTATCTTAACAGGCAGATTTGCAGTAGGTATCTCTATGGTGAACGTCAGGTTCGATGATTCCTCGTTGATCTCCTCGAACACCAGGTAACCCTCCCGCGTCTCACGTGCGGAGTAATCCCCGCTAAGGTCCGTCGGCGAACCTATGAAGTATACGGGCCATTTGGTATTCTTGTCATCAACGATGTAACAGTTGATATTGGGATATATCGTGTTCTCTCCATTGAGCGAGTTCTCGATTACAAGATCTACCCTGAAGTGTGTGACCTCCGGTCCCGACGAGCCGTATTTTGGATGAGTGTAATAACCGACTTCGACAAGGGTAACGGTGAAACTCGCCATTGAATCGGACAGCCCTATCTCCTTTATCCCCGTGTATGGCGGGGGTGTGGTAGGGGGTGCCGTAGTTGGGGCCGTCGTCGTGGTCGGAGCTGCGGTCGTAGTTGGGGCCGCCGTCGTGGTCGGAGCTGCGGTCGTAGTTGGGGCCGCCGTCGTGGTCGGAGCTGCGGTCGTCGTTTCGGTCTCGCCACCATCAAGGATACAACCACTTAAAAATAGTGATATTGATATCATAATAACCAATAGGACCTTCTTTGTCATGTTATTACCCTTCCTATTTTTTTTACTATAAATATAATAATCTATCTGTTTTATGGTCATGAAATATCGTGCAGGAAGGATATTTTTTTCAATAAGTGCTACGATTTCCTATCATGACCCTCCTCCTGTTCGATGTAGGGGGCACATTGCTCAAGATCAATCCGGAACCTAAGGAGATATATGTCGGCATATTTAGGGAGATGGGGTTTGATGTGGAAAAAGAGACCTTGTTCAGGAAGATAGCCCTGGTCAAGTCCAAGATCGACAATGCCTACAAAAGAGTGGACGACAAGGGAAAGGGTGTGTCCTTCCCGATGAGGTTCAATGAACTTCTCCTGAGGGAGTGCAACCTTCCGTGTGAAAAGGACGTGTCATGGAAGGTGACAAGGATGTTCGCAAACGGCATAAGATTCACAAGATACCCGGAGACGCTCCCTGTCCTTGATGACCTCGGCGGCGGATATGAGATGGGGATAATATCAAATTGGAATCTTGACAGAGATCTCGTCGATGTGTTGAGGGAGAACGATATCCTGCATTATTTCGACTATACGCTGGCATCCAAGGACGCAGGTTGCGAAAAACCCGACCCAAAGATATTCAATATGGCCCTGAGGAACACCGGATTCTCCGCAAGGGACGCCTATTATATCGGAGACTCCTATGCCGAGGATGTGCTTGGCGCGATTGGCACGGGCATAAAACCCATATTCGTCAACAGGAGGAATGAACCGAATCCTAAGAACGTCCCATCAACGGACTCCCTAGCGGGATTGACAGATCTGTTGGAAAACGAGGCAAATGATTAATATCCTGCATAGGTAATTATCATCGATGACCTCTTCGATTCCGACCAGGGGGGATATAAGAAACAGATTTCTCATAATGTATGGGACATATCTATCCCTGATTCTCATAATATGGATGTTTGTCAAAATATCATTTGTCTATGTATTTCCGATGGTGGCGATACTGTGCATTGTCGGATACGTCAATTACAGGAATAATGTGAAGGTCCTGTCGAGGCGGCCGTTGGTCTCAAGCGACGACTTCGGGGAATATGTCGGCGTATCCATCTCCGACATCAAGGATGACGGGCTCGTCCGCATCCGTGGAGAGATATGGAAGGCAAGGAGCGAGAGTCCGATAGAGGAAGGGCGGGAAGTAGAGGTTGTCAGGCTTCTGGAGGGCATGACACTGTTAGTTCAGGAGAGGAGCGGGCCCAGCAATCTCTCAACAGAGGACCTGATCTGAGCATGCTCAAATTGCCTGTTCCGCTCAAGGACGAAAGCCTTTCCCTTGGGGTCGACCCCCCTCAAGAAGCAGTTTACATATGCGTCCTCCACATCATCGAGGACAGTGGGGTCCGCATCGGCAGGCCTTTCCCCAAGAAAGAGATGCTTGTCCGATGTGCGATCGTTTATGTGAACATGAAAAACAAGGGCACCTGAACATTTGCTGAGAAGTTCCCCCATGTCCGTCCTGTCCCTGTCAACAAGGTAGTGGCCATAATCGAAGCACATCTGATATGGGTCTCCAAGGCCGTTCACAAGGTCGTGGAGATTGGAGATGTCGCCATAGTACGGGTTATCCCTGTTGTTGCAGTTCTCTATGCACATCTTGATCCCCGTCTCCGAGAGAATGTCATGTACGCCCCCTGTGAGATAGCTCTCCACCTTGGCCTGTTCCTCAAAGGGACCGTTGGGCAGGTGCATTACCATATAGCGAGCTTCCAATTCATCGGCGGCGGCTATCCGTTCCTTGACGTCGCTCTCGAAGTCCCTTATGTTTTTTCCGTGGCCCCCCTGCAGGATGCCCAGCATCTGTTGCTGGAATCCTTTCTTTACATAGCTCCCAGGGACCATCTGGTCCGGCAGATGCACTATATACTCTATCCCCTTCTCAGCGGATATATCCCTCATCGCCCGTCTCTTTCTTTGATTCCTGAGCGCGCCGTCGCTCTCTGCACCTAACTGGATTCCGGGTATCATGTCAAGGCCCAGCTCATCGAATATATCAAGCATCACATCGGCAAGTTTAGAAACGATCCTGTCGGTCAAGGGCCAAGTATAGCCGATGCTTCTCTGGCTGGATGGCTTGAAATAATAATAGGGGCTGTTGTTGAGGGCAAGGACCGTGTCCATCGTGTAAACAGGAACTCATAAAATATAAGTAACTTGTCATTATAGGTCTATGGCCTCTATCTCCTCTACGATCACATCGATCGGATTCTCCATCTCCCTAAGCTTCTTCTTGACAAATCGCTCATAGCTCGTATCGCCGTTAAGGCGATTGGTCATGTCCATGACTTCCTCCACATCGCAGGAATGGCTCTTGATGCCGTCCCTGACCATCTTGTCCGTGATGGCCAAAAGAGCTTCAGGATATGTGGATATGGCGGGTTTTCCCATGGCCACTGCCTCCCTGTTCATAGACCCTCCCGCGCTTATGATTATCTGTGAGAAATGTATCAATGAGAGGGCGTCTACACAATGATCGGGCAGGATGGCCCCCATGTCGTTGAACATCCTGGATTGTTCCGCCGTCCGGGGAAACACAACGCACTGATAGTCGCCAAGCTTCCTCAACAGTTCCGATACTATGGATTCCCTCGGGTCCCCGGTGAAATAATTGGCCATTATAGGTTCAGGCCTGAGTATGGCCACAGGACGGTCCTCATCGAGCTTGAGGTCCCCCAACACGTCACCGTTCGGGATGAAGTCCTCTAGGTGCGCCAGTTCGCAGAAACCGTTGAAGGAGCGCAATCTGTCCCTTGTCACCCCGAATTGTGATATCTCGTCATAGCTTATCGCATCAGGCGCTATGACCTTCGAGGAGATGGGCAACATGAGCCTGTTCTGTGCGATGGCCTTCTCGTTGTCCAGGACACATATCGAAGGTATGCCCAGGCCGTAGGCGACCCTTGGGGCTTCGACAGAATGCTTGAACAGGGCGACATCCGGCTTTTCCTCCAAGACAAGGTCTGTGAGACCAAGTATCCTCCTTGAGGAGCATTTCAGCTTCATCTCCTTGGAGGCGCCACCGTGCTCACCCACCAGATGACAGTCCACATTGTTCTTAGAGAGCATGGACTCCATGGACCCAAATCTGCGGGATGTTACCATGACCTCATGACCGGTCCTGTCGAGTCTCCTGATCACGTTTTTGAAAAAGTGAATCTGGGGTGAGTTCGAGATGTCAATCCATATCTTCATTTTATCACAGTATTGATAAGCAATAGTGTATATATGTTGCTTGTAATAGACATACGTCTAGTATATATATTAACTTAACGGCCTTAATCGTTCTGCCTTATAAAGAAAACACAATGAAAAGGTTATTAATTGGGGTATATAAATGATATAACGCGTCAGAACGATTCCAAACGTTAATATTTTGATTAAAATAATAAAATATTAAAAAATAATAAATTAAAATTGAAAAGAATTTATTTTCTCTTCAAAAGTGATGCGGCAATGCCGATGAGGATGAACACGAACACCGCCAGTGCAATCGTGTGGTCCGAAGACGTCTCAGATGCACCTTCGACGTCCACCGTCTTATAGGTCCCATAGTACCCATCGCCAGATGCGGAGATCCTGAAACCATCCTCAGGATAGCTGTCAAAGACAACGATTCCGTCCCCGTCGGTGAGTCCTGTCTGGTTCATCACATATACCGTTGCTCCTTCGACCGGGCCATCCAACGACGTCACCGTCACGGACAGTTCTTCGCCATCGGATATGGTGTCGGGGCACCCTATCTCCAGGGGCATCTGCCTGATCACCGTGAACGACACCGTGTGCCCCT
>Ga0116164_10000296_pt1 | contig 45375 bp, 55 predicted proteins | sample AD_UKC109_MetaG_FD_89888 | JGI IMG/M metagenome (GOLD analysis project Ga0116164, IMG submission 89888) | Active sludge microbial communities of municipal wastewater-treating anaerobic digesters from Hong Kong - AD_UKC109_MetaG | ecosystem: Engineered > Bioreactor > Anaerobic > Digestate... | reverse complement strand
GAGAACTTCATCAGCGGCATGGTATCCAGTCCGCTCCGTGGCGGTGATTGCTGCGCGAACGCCGACGGCAGCTCGTGCATCATCGTGGCGAGCGAGGAAAAGGCCAAGGCCCTCTGTGATAAACCCGTGTGGATTCTGGGTATCGGGGCGGCATCCGCTCCGGTCAACATGGTGGGGCGTGATGGCTTCACCGGATTGACCGTCGGTATAGAAGCGGGGAGGCAGGCCTACAAGATGGCCGGTGTTACGCCCCAGCAGATCGATGTGGCGGAAGTACATGATTGTTTCACCATTGCCGAGATGATGGCCTATGAAAATCTTGGCTTTGCAAAACCGGGAGAGGGCAAGGACCTGATAGCCTCCAAAGAGACCTACAAGGACGGGAGCATACCCGTCAACGTGGACGGCGGACTCCTTTCAAAAGGGCATCCCGTGGGAGCAACCGGCGGATCACAGATCAGGACCATCTTCAGACAGCTGCGCGGCGAAGCGGGCGACATACAGGTGAAAGACCCGGCTATCGGCCTGGTCCACAACATCGGCGGCGTCGGACTGTACGGCAATGTAACAATATTTGGGAGAGAATAATCATGGCGAAAAAAGAAGTAGATAATCGTTTCAGCAAATTCGGTACGGTGAGCTTTGCGGATATAACGCATGTGAATGACTTTATTGACTACCTGGAGCAGGGTAAGCTCATGGGCACCAAGTGCAAAGAGTGCGGGAAGGTATTTTTCCCTCCCCGTGCGGACTGCTACCATTCGCTGGCAAGTGACATGGAGTGGTTTGAGGTGACGGGAGATGGGGAGTTACTTACCTTCAGTACCCTGAGTTACGCGCCCACGGGCTTTACGGAAGAGGTTCCCTACACCATCGCCGTGGTGGACTACGGAGAATACCGGGTCTTCGGCCGGATCGACGGGTCCCTGCCCGTGGATGAGCTGAAGGTCGGGATGAAGTTGAAAGCGGTAGTCTCCAGGACGCCGAACGATAAATTGACCTATGCCTTTCACAAGGCATAAAACGGGAATAGACGAATTGTCCGATAGGACGTCGTAACGATCGGGGACTGACCTTCCCTCCTCAAACAGAGGAAAGGTCAGTCGGTCCCCGTCATGTCTCCGATTTTTTCTTCCGTCTCCGTCCATGTCTCGTACAGGGAATCGAGACGAGCGGTGATCCGGGAATATTCAATATTGAGAGATTGTATCAACGTTTCGTTGGCATAGGTGCCCTGATCTGCAAAGGCGTTTTCAATCTCCAGTTTTTTCTTTTCACACGCGGCTATCTCTCGTTCAATAGTCTCCAGCGTGTCCTTCAGAGGCTTCAGCTTCTTGTAGAGCTGCTGTCTGTTTTCGGCGGCCGCCCGTTTCTGCGTCTTTTTATTCTGTCCCGAAATGCCTTTATCCTGCAGGTCTTTTCTCCGGGAGATTTCTTCCTCTTCCCGATGCTGTTTATCAAGATAATCGTCAACGGTGCCATGGTATAAAACCAGACCGTCCTCTCTCAGGACGGCGACCTTGTTCACCAGGGGCGCGAGAAAATCCCTGTCGTGAGACACGATGACATATGCCCCTGAAAATCTCATCAGGCTGTGCTGAAGGATGGCCTTTGATTGTACATCGAGGTGGTTTGTCGGCTCGTCCATTATCAAAAGATTCGCCGGTTGCAGGATCATCCGGGCGAGGGCGAGTCTGCTCTTTTCACCTCCCGACAGGACGGAAACCGGCTTGAATACGTCATCGTCCTTAAAGAGAAAAGAACCGAGGAGCGTTCTCAACTCGCCGGGGGATTTGAGGGGAGCCACCATGTCAAGCGTTTGAAGGGCTGTCTTGTTCGGATCCAGCTCTTCTACGATATTCTGGGCATAGTACGAGATAAGCGCATGAGGACCCTGTTTTCTGGACCCCCCCTGAAAGGTATCGACATCGGCAATGATACGAGCGAGCGTTGATTTGCCGGACCCGTTGACCCCGAGGAGAGCGATCCTGTCTCCCCGTTCGATGGTCAGTGATATCCCGTCCAACACAGTATGATCGCCGTAGGATTTTGTGAGAGCATCCAATTCCATGATCACCCTGCCCGTGTGCGGCGGATCAGGGAAATCAAAAAATATGGAACTTTCCTCTTTATCAATCTCAATGCGTTCGATCTTTTCGAGTTTCTTGACGCGGCTCTGGACCTGTTTCGCTTTGGTGCTTTTATATCGAAAGCGCTCTATAAACCGGTTCGTGCTGTCGATCATACGCTGCTGGTTTTTGAGAGAGGATTCCAATAACTCCTGACGCTGGGCCTTCTGGATCAGATACGATGAGTAATCACCGGTGTATTCGGTTGCCTTTCCCATGGATATTTCGATTACCCGCTCGACAAGATTGTCAAGGAAGCGGCTGTCGTGAGATACCAGCACAAGAGAACCCTGATACGATTTCAGATATCCTTCAAGCCATTCCAGAGATTCCATATCGAGGTGATTGGTGGGTTCGTCGAGCAGCAGGATGGTCGGTTCTCTGAGGAGCAGTTTGGCGAGTGCTATGCGCATCTGCCAACCGCCGCTGAATTCTTCTGTCATCCGGGACATGTCCGTCTCTTTGAAACCGAGACCTGACAGGATCTGTTGTACCCGCATCTCTATATTGTACCCCCCCCGGTGTTCCAAGATACTTTGAGCCTGACCCATCTCATCGAGACGTTCCTGCAATCTCGGCGAGTTGCCCCCCTCCTTGGATGTAATATCCTCAATCTCATTACCGATGTCCCTGATTCGTTCATGGAGACGAATCAGGTCGTCGAAGGCGGTTGCCGCTTCTTCGAACAAGGTGTGTCCCGTGTGGTACACGCTGTCCTGAGGGAGGTACCCTACGCTGTTAAACCTCGATTGAACGATCTTCCCCGAATCCGTTTCGATTTCTCCCAGGATTATCTTCATGAGGGTGGATTTACCGGTTCCGTTCCGTCCGACGAAGGCAATCCTGTTCCCGTCGTCGATATGGAGGGAAAGGTCCCTGAAGAGATATTTTCCGCTGAACTGTTTCGATATGGCCTGAAGAGAGATCATCTGTGGTTGAATTATCGGGTGGAACGATCTGATATGGGATAGGGATTTGACTGAGACGTTGAACTCACGGTCAAATTACACCGTTCCTACCGGTGATATTTCATGCAACCTCCTAGAGTACTGGAGGGCTGATTATCGGTATATCAAAGGGCTTTGTCAATGATTGTTTGTGTCGTCGCATGGGGATTTTTTCCTAGGGTTCCGAATCACCCGGTTCCCTATAAAAATCCCATTATTTCATAGAGACACTCACCGGCTATCCTTTCCTTGATACCCTTCGTTTCGATGGTTCCTTCATAGTCGGCGATTACACGGAAGTAATGCGGCCGGACAATGAAAGTTCGTGTTATCCACTGCGTCACCCTGTTCAGACCGGATACCCGAAGGAGGTCGACGGCTTCGACAAGATGTTTATAGGTAATTGTAATGTGAGCCTTTACATCGTCGTCTTCAAAATCTATGGAGACCCGCTTCGGGTAGTATCTCTTCAGAAGGGGATGTCCGGCAAAATCCCATTGACGGATGATGGGGCTGCCCGTCCCCGTGATGATCCTGTTCCCCTGTGCAATGTAGAGAGGCCGGGAGGCAATGGTGGGATTGTAGTAATCTACATCGGCGTAAATAATGGTATAGTCATCAGCGATGATACGCCCCCAGACCCATCGACGTGTTATTTCGTTGAGCCGTTTACGACCCCAGTTGTGATCTGCGTACCCTGTGCCGGTTACCTGGGTGGTCACACCATCGCGGGTGATAGTACCCTCTATGCGGTTCCGCCCTTGGTGAACAGCCCAGAAAAAGTCGAGATGAGATTCGTTGACGCCATCCCCGCCCCGCGGGTACCAGCCGGGTGCTTCCGTGGTCAGTCGAAAATCAGCCGTGATATCGGCCATCTCCCATCGGACATGGTAGGTTTCATCATCAAGACGGCGTATAAATCCTGCGCTTGTCTCTACGTCGACATCGTTGGTGGACGATCGTATCTCCTCCGGGGCAAGTGTGAGCAGGTATGATTCTTTTGACCAGTCCGGTGCGTACAGGGCAAAGGTGACACCGGGCTTTCCCGTCGTGAAGCTGGGATCGAGAAAGGATCCGACAAAGGTCCGGCCATCATCGAGGTGTCCGTCGAAATACCACCATTCAAAGGGGTGTTTCCCTGCTATAGTATGTTTTGCACGGTCTGCCGCGGAAGGAGGGGTTTTCCCCCAATCCATGTACGTGGGCGAACGACCGATGATCTGATCGGGTACGTCGATATGCGCGCAAGAGCCAAGAATAAAAATGGTGAGGATCGAGAGTGCACAGGCGGACATTCGGAGGGAATACGGTACGGACTTCGCAATCCGTGAGAGGACAGACCGTAAATTGGCAGGAGTCAGAATCACCGATCCTCTTTTGAAAATTTCCCCGGAATAAACCACGGCGCTACCCCCTGCTCATCCGGTTGCCGCTTGTTTTACCGCGTCTGCGATTTTTTTGTGTACTCCAAGATTCATGAAGTTCGGCACGATATCGTGTTTTCCGGCCAGAGATGCGAGGGTTTCGGCGGCACTGAATTTCATGGGAAAGTTAATTCTGGAGGCGCCGGCATCGAGCGTGCCGCGTATGAGGCCGGGGAATACCAGACTGTTATTGATCGTCCTGCCGTCCAGCGCGACAGCCGCCCCCGCATTCAATGCATCTTCGAGATGTATTTCAGGGATGGGATTGGCCAATGCGAAGATAATAGGGGCGCTGTTCATGCTTCGCACCATGTCTTGAGAGACCAGATTTGCTGCCGATACTCCGATAAAGACATCTTTTCCCCGCATGATTTCCCGTAACGGACCGCTCTCCTCGGTTGCATTGGTAATCTCGGCGATCGCATGTTTGCACGGGTCCATGTGCCCCGGTCGGTTTCTATAAATGGCTCCGTTCCTGTCACAGATCGTTATGTGTCTGAATCCGTATTCCAGGAGCATCTTTGCGGTGGCCATCCCCGCCGCTCCCGCACCGTTGATGATGATTTTTACCGTTTCCTTTTTTTTATCAACAAGTTGTATGGCTTTGATGAGTGCTGCCAGGATAACCGTCGCCGTCCCGTGCTGGTCATCGTGGAAGACGGGAATAGGTATTCTTTCCTGCAGTTTTTCTTCAACTTCGAAACAGAGAGGCGCCCTGATATCCTCAATCATGATAACACTGAATGTCTTGGAAACCGCTTCGAGGGTGTCGACGATCCTGTCTGCGTCGTCGCTCTCTATCAGCAGAGGGATGCAGCTGACGCCCGCCATCTTGTGCAGGATAACCGATTTACCTTCCATAACGGGCATCCCGGCAAGGACGCCGATATTACCGAGGCCCAGAATGGCAGAGCCATTCGTGGCAATGCATACGCAATTACCGATGGAGGTATATTCCCGGGCGGCATCGGGATGTTCCGCAATATAGGTGCAGACCTGAGCCACGCCCGGCGTATAAATCATTCTCAGGTCACTCAGCGTGTCCACCTTTACCGTCGGTGTGATGGCGATCTTGCCGCCCAGGTGTATATGCATGACCTCGTCTTCAATGGAGAGTATTTTATATCCTTTTAACTGTTCCAGGTGGGCGATAGTTTCCAAAAACTGTTGTTCATCGTCGAAAAACAGTATCACATCCCGGGTAATGTACTGAGACGTAAGATGTACCTTGGTAATGTCACCCAGAACGGCCCCCTTCTTTCCAAGTTCCGTCGCGACGATGCCCAGTGCGCCGGGAACATCGGGGATCCTGATACGTATCTTCTTGACTATTTTATAGGAGTATTTCTCTATTTCCGCCATGGTGCATTCTCCTCGACCTTTGGGGTCTTTTCTGAACGATCGCATGCGTTGCCCGCTCTATAGGCATCTATGACAGAAAATATCCAGCAGCAGAGGATAAAGAGTAGAATGGGTTTATAATACACCGATGTATGATTCACAGATGAGGCGAGGGCCAGATTTGTTATCGTGTTCATGTCAACTCGGTCAAGCTGGCTTTGTATCTGCTTGAGAATGGCAAGAGCCCTCATGGTAGCCATCCAGACGATGGCTCCGACACCGGAAAGGACAAAGACCATGATGGTAAAACCTCGCCAGTATCGTTTCAGGTAGATCTGTCCTGTTCCGGGAAAGGCGAGTCCAGATAGAAGGGCTGCTTTGAGTGCTGTCTTCATGACGCTGCCTTCTCAGGATAGTCGGGATGGAAATTGGCAACGATAATTTTTCTGGTCGTATGGATCAAATCTCCCAACTCTTCGTGGGTATAGTTTTCAGTACGGATAGGTTTGCCTACCACTACCTCCATGGGACCCGGAGTGAACACAACACTGTTCTTCGGCAGAACTTTTCTGCTCCCGTTCACGGTTACGGGAAGGATGGGGAGGCCGCTTTCCACGGCCGTCGCAAATCCTACTTTTTTGAATGGATGAATCTTCCCGTCGGGAGATCGCGTTCCTTCGGCAAAGAACATGACGCTGACCCCCGCGGGAAGGCGTTGTATCCCTTCACGGATACTTGTGATGGCCTTCTGACTGTCGGACCGGTCTATAAATATGTTTCTCGATGTATAGAGGGCGTATCCGAAAAGGGGTATCTTGCGGAGTTCCTTCTTCATGATCCAGCGAAACTGGATGCCGAGTTTCACGACGAGGGCGAGGATGTCGAACTGTGATTGGTGGTTTGATATGATGATATAGGATTGTCCCGGTTGGATATGCTCTCTGCCTCTGATTTCGGCGTGCACCCACGTTACCTTCAGCATTATCCATGCCCATGCCCGTGAAATAGTAAACGCGAGATTTCCCGTGGAACTCAACATGGCGGACACCACAATCGGTATAAAAATCAGAACAGTGGCAAATCCGATCCAGAAACCGATCCAGAGCACTTTGCATATGCGCAGCAGAGCATTCATGGTATGATTCACCCCCCGAAGCGGATGTAATGATGAGGTATTCAGCCTGCCATGATAACGACGGTTAGTCAAATGATATTTAAGGGTCAGGGAAAAAGGGGTTCACTTTTTCTGAAGATTTGCTTTCCGATCGGAAAAGTGGATAGGCTCCGCTGAGGAACGAAGGGAACGGTAAGCGATTTACTCCCCTTGAGATTTAATGAGTTATGGTTTAGTATCCCCTGCACATCCCTCGATGCGTCCGGGTGCTGGCCGGGGAAGGGCAATGAAAGGAGTGAACGGTGATACGAGATTTGATTATCAAGAACAGGAGTTATCGAAGGTTCTACGAGGATTATTTCGTAAGTCTCGACACATTGAAGGAACTGGTTGATCTCGCCAGACTCAGCGCGTCGGCGGCGAATAAACAGCCGCTGAAATACTTGCTGTCCTGTGATCCGATCAGAAATGCTAAAGTTTTTTCAACCCTTGCCTGGGCCGCTTCGCTGAAAGACTGGCCGGGGCCTTCCGAGGGAGAACGTCCGTCGGCATATATCATCATGCTGGAGGATAAGGATCTGAGCAATCCCTATGTAAAGTATGATGTCGGAATAGCGGCTCAGAGCATACTCATCGGGGCGACCGAAAAGGGCCTGGGGGGTTGTATGATGGCTGCGATACAACGTGAAAAGCTTCGAAAAAAGCTCGCCATACCGTCCGGTTATGGGATAGAGCTTGTTGTTGCCCTCGGCAAACCGAAAGAAAACGTGGTGATCGATACGGCTCCTCCTTCCGGTGATACAACCTACTGGAGAGATGGAGACGGTGTACACCATGTGCCGAAACGATCGCTTGAAACGATTATTATCGAGTAGAGGATTTCGATGAAGACCTTTGATGTAATGAAAAAGAATCTCTTCCATATCAATAGAGAGATCCAGGATCTATTTGAGGTTGCGAAGGAGCTTCCCGCTATATCACGCCTCCCCTTCGATGAATGGGACTCCACATGCAAATCTATTGTAGAGCAGGTAGATGAGGGGATACTGCGCATCGCCGTAGTGGGGGCCATCAAATCGGGGAAAAGCACGTTTGTAAATTCCTTTTTAGGGGGCGATTATCTCAAGCGGGGAGCCGGCGTGGTGACATCCATCGTAACGAAGGTACGAAGAGGGCCTACCTTGAAAGCGATTCTCGATTTCAAAACCTGGGATGATGTCAATGCGGATATGCGTCAGGCAATGGAACTCCTCCCCTCTTTCGATAGACGTTCAGGCGATGTCCAGTTCGATATCAGGCGTGAGGGTGATCGAAAGGAGCTGGAACGGACACTACAGAAACTCGGTTCGGAACATATTATTGTGCAGGAGCAACTTGATGCCAACCGCGTTTTACTGATGTCGTACCTGAAAGGGTATGACCGGGCACAACAGATCGTCTCTGTTGATGCAGGAACGAGGACTTTTGAGGGACCGGAGTTTGTCAGACACAAGGATTTTGTGGGCGATGACTCTCTCGCGGTCTATCTGAGGGATCTTGAGTTGCGGGTTCCTTCGACGGACACGTTCTATGATAATATTGAGATCGCGGACTGCCAGGGAAGTGATTCTCCCAATCCCATCCATCTTTCAATGACCCAGGAATACCTTGTCAGGACCCACCTTATCATATACCTCCTGAGCAGCCGAACGGGCGTGCGGCAGGCGGATATAAAATTTCTCTCCATGATCAAAAAAATGGGTCTCATGGAGAACATATTCTTCGTCATAAACTGTGACTTCAACGAACATGAAACCATCGAGGGGCTCACAAGGCTTGTCGATAGAATCGTGGAAGAGATATCGGTACTCAAACTCGATCCGACAATATTTGCGATCTCCACGTTGTATGATCTTCTCAGGAAGATGGAGAATATATCTCCCAGAGACAGGGCCAGATTGGAGCAGTGGCAGGGTGAGGAAGCATATGTGCGGTACTCGGATAAGGAGAGAGAACGGTTTGAGTCTGAATTTCGAGAGAAGCTTACACGAGACAGATTTACACTCCTTCTGAAGAATCCCCTGGAACGGTTTGCAATCATGATGGCATCTCTGAACGATTGGGCAGGCGTCAACAGCGACATCCTGATGAGAGATGCGAAGGATGCAGGGGCTGTCTATGAGAAGATGAAACATGCCCGCAGCCAGGTGAATGAGCTGAAACCGGTAATAAAAGACACGATGGGCGGGGCGTCGCAAAAGACAAAGAGCGAGGTCGGCAAAGACGTGAACGGATTCATGGATGCTCGCTTTGGAACCGTGATGAATACCATACAAGGGTTTGTGAGAAAATACGAACCCGATTATGAGAGAAATGAAAGCGATATCGAAGGGATGGGATTTTCAACGGCCCTGTATATGCTGTTCCAGGATTTTAAACATGACCTCGATTTGTTTATGACGGGGACGGTCAATCCCCGATTGATACAGTTTATACGACAGGAGGAGAAGAAGATTTTTGATTCTCTCAACAAGACCTCAAGTTCCTATGATGCACTGGTACGCGATACTCTTCAGCGATATAAGGAGACGACGCAGAGTCTGGGCATCTCTTCAGCGGCATACGCACTGGAGGCAAGGGAGGCACTCAATATCGAAGACTTGAGAAAAAGGACCGGTATCAATGCCCCCCCGCTCGTTTCGCCGCTTCGATACACTGCAAAGATTCGTGCCGAGGCCGTCGTGCGTCTGGGGTTCTATAATGCTATCAAAATAGTAAAAAGACTGTTCGGACGGAAGGTTCAAAACAGAAAAGAGGTGGGGATCCTCGCCTTGAGAGATGGTGTGAAGAGGCTCAAGCAGGAGACGGAACGATCGATGATATTTCATCTGGGCGATTACAAAGAAAATCTCAAATTTCAGTACCTGTTCAAATTTGTCGATATGGTTTCCAATACACTGATGGATAATCTGTTCGACCGTTTCCGTGTTTTTACGATGGATATATCGGAAATGGCCGGTCTCATCGACAGAGACCAGGCCGAAAAGGAATCCATTCTGGCTGTACTCAACTCCGTGGAAAACAGATCACAACAAATACTGGAGCACGTAATCCATCTGAAAGCCGACATGGGATAACATATATGGTGCATGACGGAAGCGCATGCTCGTCGTGCACACGGTATGGTTCTCTCGGTATGAAGCTTGTAACGGTTAGGCGAATATTGTTCCCTAATACTCGATTCCTGCCCGGCTTTTGATGCCTGAGGCATAGTGGTGTTTTATCTCCCGTATCTCGCTTACCATATCGGCCATCTCCACAATTTCTGGCGGGGCATATCTGCCGGTCAGTATCAGAGTGAGCCCTTCGGGTTTGGTCGTGATCATATTCAGGACGTTGTCAAGAGGTACCAGTTTAAAATCGAGGACCACATTCATTTCATCGAGGATCACCATATCGTACGCGTTCGATGCAATAATTTCTCGTGCTCGCTCAAACCCGTCCCGTGCCAGTTCGACATCCACGGGAGCGGGATTGTCTCTCATGACAAAACTGTCCAGACCGTATTGCTCGATGGTCATATTGGGAAGATATTTTTCTGCGGCAAGCACTTCGCCATATTTTTTCCCCTTCATGAACTGAATCATATATACCGTGCAGCCGTGACCAACCGCTCGCAGGGCCTGCCCGAGAGCCGACGTAGTTTTCCCCTTTCCATTTCCGGTCAGAACCATGACGAGGCCGCGTTCTTTATTCTTCGTTTCTTTTTCGATGGGGACGCTCATTTCTCAACACCTTTCAATGATTGCGGCTTCAGATATTTTTTTGCTATATCCTCGGCACAGGAATAGGGATCGGTTTCTTTCCTCAATACTTTATCGATAAGCCTATCAAATTCACCTTCGGAAATCAGTTTTTTCAGTATTGGGGCAAGTATGGAATACTGAAGCGCCTCATTCAATTCGGCCGTTACCTTACGACGGACTCGGTTGCCGAGAAGATCCTTTTCCACGAGATTCCGGTAGTGTGCCTCAATGCTGTCGGATAATTCTTCGATGTTGTCTTCGAATATCTCTTTTTCGAACAGGCTGCCGACTCTGATGACCGGGGGACGCCATCCACCGGGAAAGGAATCCACCATATTGAGCATAGAGGTCAGTTCCTGGTACAGCCGTTCGGTTCCTTCACGTTCGGCCTTGTTGATTACGAATATGTCTGCCACTTCGAGGATCCCGGCCTTTATCGCTTGGATGCTGTCTCCCATTCCCGGAACGATGACGACGATGACGGTGTGCACATAATTCATGATCTCCACTTCCTGCTGCCCCGTCCCGACCGTTTCAACAAAGATGATCTCTTTTCCCATGGCATCCATCACATGAACGGCGTCGCCTGCTGCCTTTGACAGACCGCCGAGGGCACCCCGTGTCGCGAGGCTTCTCACAAAGACATCGGGATCTTCAGCGTGACGCTGCAGTCGTATCCTGTCTCCGAGTATCGCTCCTCCCGAAAAGGGACTGGTGGGATCTACAAGAAGTGCTCCGATTTTTTTATTTCTCTTTCTGTACAAGGCGATCAACGAATCGATCAGGGTGCTTTTACCGGCACCGGGGGCCCCGGTTAAACCGATAACGCGCGCTTTCCCGGTAAAGGGGAAGAGGGTCCGTACCGTCGATCTCGCCTCGGGAATATTATTTTCGATATTCCGAATCAGACGCGTGGCAGTGCGAACATCCCCTTTTCGTATTTTATCGGTATTGGTCATTATGATCCTGGCTTGTGTCAGCTCGGTTTTACATTATTGCGTATCCACTCAACGATAGAGTCGAGAGATGCTCCCGGTGTAAATATTTCCTTGATGCCTGCGTCATACAGCAGTTGGAAATCCTGATCCGGGATGACGCCTCCTCCTATGACCGTGATATCAGCGGCTTCTTGTTCTTTCAGCAATTCTACCACCCGTGGAAAAAGGTAGCGATGGGCCCCTGAGAGGCAACTGAGACCAACGACATCGACATCTTCTTGAATAGCCGAAGCCGCTATTTGTTCCGGTGTCTGATGGCAACCGGTATAAATTACCTCGAAACCAGCGTCGCGAAAACACCTTGCGAGCACACGGGCCCCCCGGTCATGCCCGTCGAGCCCGGGTTTGGCAACCATGATACGAAGTTTTCTCTCCCCCATCAACAGTTCCCTCCTCTGTGCTATTCCCCCGACATCCCTGCATCCGGAAAGAAAGGGCTAATACATTGCCGGATCCTGATATTCGCCGTATACCTCGCGATATACATCACATATTTCCTGAAGGCTGGCGAGATTTTTGACCGCCTCAATGCAGTGAGGCATCACATTTTCGCCCTTGTTACACGCGGTTCGTACGGCATCGAGACTCCTCTTGACCGCCTTGCCGTCCCTTTTTCTCTTGACCGCTTTCAGCCGTTCCATCTGTTCGGTCTCGACACGATCATCAATATCGAGAACCGGTATGGCATCCGCTTCCCCGGTTGCATATTTGTTGACGCCCACCATCACCTTTTCACCCGATTCCAACTGCCGTTGATATTTGTAAGCCGCATCGGCGATCTCCATCTGCGGGAATCCCTTTTCAATGGCGGCGATCATGCCTCCCATTGCATCTATTTTTTCTATATATTCCCAGGCTTTTTCCTCCATTTCATTAGTCAGGGACTCAACGAAAAACGATCCGGCCAGCGGATCTATCGTATTTGCCGTACCGGTTTCCTCGGCTATGATTTGCTGGGTTCTCAGGGCGATCTCCACGGCGTGTTCGGTTGGCAGGCACCACACCTCATCGAGTGAGTTGGTGTGCAGCGATTGAGTGCCGCCCAAGACGGCGGCAAGGGCCTCGATGGCGGTCCGAACGACATTGTTGTACGGCTGTTGCGCCGTGAGAGAACATCCGGCTGTCTGGGTATGGAACCGCATCCACCATGAACGCGGGTCCTTTGCCTTGAATCGATCGCGCATAACGGTGGACCAAATCCTTCGAGCAGCCCTCATCTTACAGATTTCCTCGAAGAAATCAATATGGGAGTTGAAGAAAAAGGAGAGCCTCGGCGCGAAAGAATCCACATCAAGCCCTTTGCGTTTGATCACATCATCCACGTATTCGATGCCGTCCCTCAGGGTAAAGGCAAGTTCCTGAACGGCGGTGGACCCCGCCTCTCTGATATGGTATCCGCTGATGCTGATGGTATTCCATTTGGGGACAAACTGGGTGCCGAATTCTACCGTGTCACTGATTAACTTGACCGATGGCTTCGGAGGGCACATGAAGGTCTTCTGGGCGATAAATTCCTTCAGCATGTCGTTCTGAATCGTACCGCCTATCTTTGTGAGAGGGACCCCCTGCCGATCTGCCGCAGCGCAGTACATGGCCCAGAGAACCGTAGCCGGCGGGTTGATGGTCATAGATGTCGTAATTTTGTCCAGCGGGATTCCGTCGACGAGTTGCAGAAAATCTTCGAGGGTATCAATGGCAACGCCGCATTTCCCGCATTCGCCCCGCGCGTGCGGATCTCCGGTGTCGTATCCCATGAGTGTGGGAAAATCAAAGGCGGTACTGAGACCCGTCTGCCCCTGCTGAAGGAGCATATGCCAACGCCGGTTGGTGTCCTTGGCGCTTCCCATACCCGCAAACATCCGGAATGTCCAGTACCGTCCCCGGTATCCCGTCACCTGATTGCCCCGTAGATAGGGAAACTGCCCCGGATATGCGATATCCCTTTCGAAATCCATATCCTTGATATCTTCGGGACCGTAAATTCTTTTTATTTCCAGATCGGATACCGTGGACCAGAGTTCTTTCTGATCAGCCTGTTTTTCTATGGCTTTTTTGACTTCATCTTCCCATTGCTTCCTCAGTTTCGGAGTCTGTTCGAGAACGTCATTACTGAAATACACACCTGTTCCCCCCTTTCCATTGAGATACGGGCATAGTGCATGTTGTGCGGTGATTACAGACGCTCGTTACCGTCCGTTATCCTCTTCCCAAGAATTCCCTGGCAATAACGATTCGCTGAACCTCCGAGGTTCCCTCATAGATAGTCGTAACTCGTGCGTCACGGTAGAGACGTTCTACTTTATATTCAGACATATAGCCGTACCCTCCGTGAACCTGAAGGGCCTTGTATGCGGCCCTGTTTGCCAGTTCTGATGCGAACAGTTTTGCCATGGACGCCTCTCTCGTGAAGGGGATACCCTGGTCTTTCCGGTCGGCCGCCGACAGGACAAGCCAGTATGCCGCTTCGATATGGGTGGCCATATCGGCTATCATCCACTGTATCGCCTGAAAGGAACCGATCGTCCTGCCGAATTGCCTGCGATCTTGAGAATAGTGAACGGCTTCTTCCAGGCACGCCCGCGCGATCCCTAATGATTGGGATGCGATGCCTATTCGCCCGCTGTCCAGCGCGGTCATGGCAACCTTGAATCCCTGCCCTTTCCTCCCCAGTAGATTTTCCTTTGGAACTCTACAGTCATCAAAGACAAGTTCCACCGTGTCTGACGCACGAAGGCCCATTTTCTCTTCTTTTTTACCGACGGAAAATCCCTCCATCCCTTTTTCGATGAGAAAGGCCGATAATCCTCTGTTGCCCTTCTGCGGGTCGGTGCGCGCAATAAGATTGATAAGATCGGCGTAACCGCCATTGGTGATAAAGATTTTTCTCCCGTTGATAAGGTAGTGATCGTCTTTTTCTTCTGCCCTGGTTGTCATGCTGCTCGGATCGGAGCCGGCATCAGGTTCCGTAATCGCGAAGGCACCGAGTTTTTCTCCGGCGGCAAGGGGTAGTAGATATCTTTCTTTCTGCTCCTCGCTGCCGAAGCGAAGGAGCGGCTCCGTTGAGAGATTCGCCACGGACATGGTGACAGCCGTGGACGCGCACGCGTAGGCAATTTCCTGCAAGGCGAGCGAATAGCTCACCGCTCCCGCGCCGGAACCTCCGTATTCCGGAGGAACCATCATACCCATGAGGCCGAGTTCACCCATTTTCCTGATGACATCAGCGGGGAATGTTTCATGCCTGTCCCGTTCACAGGCATAGGGTTCGAGCTCTTTTTTCGCAAAGTCCCTGGCCATCAATCTGACCATCTCCTGCTCGCTTGTCAGTTGAAACAAGATACCATCCTCCTATGGAACATAGACGATGACCATCAGTTCCGTGGTCTCTTTTGAAGGGTTGCTCAGGGTATGATGGAGGGCGGAATTGAAATGAATGTTCCCGCCCTCTTTCAGTGTTGTCACATTATCACCTATCTGAATGGTAAGGCCCCCCTTTAACACATAGATGAACTCTTCACCTTCATGGTGGTACTCGACACCCTTATGCCCCGTTTCAGGATCAATCGTCACAAGATACGCTCTCAGGTGCTTATCTGAACCGGGACGGGTCAACGGCGTGTACGCATAGGAGTCGACCCGCTTTTTGTGGCTTTTGAGTCTCCGCTTGGAGGCCTTTTTTTCTTCCGCGCTTTCGAGCTGGTCCACATCGATCTTGAAAATATGACTGAGCTGTATGACCAGCGACACGGGAGGAACCGTTGAATTATCTTCTATTCTTTCCAATATATCGGCGGAATAGCCCGTCTCATGTGCCAGCTCCTCCAGGCTTAATCCCTGTTCTTTCCGCAAGGCCCGTATCCTCTGACCAAAGGTCTTCCACTTTTTATCTTTTGTGGGCATGCAACTACTCCATTTCTATAACCATGGTGACCGCTTCTCCGCCGCCCAGACAGAGCGATGCCTGCCCCAGTGCAAGCTTGTTCCGCTTCATTTCATGGATGAGCGTTGTCAGAACCCGGGCACCCGATGCGCCAATCGGATGGCCGAGTGCAATCGAGCCGCCGTTTACGTTTAACCTTTCATGGTCGATACCGAGTTCTCTCATGACGGCGACCGTTGATCCAGCAAAGGCCTCGTTGATTTCGTGTCTTTCTATATCGGTTATGCGAAGGCCCGCCTTCTTGAGGGTCCTCGGGACAGAATTGATGGGCGCCATGAGGACATGTTCAAGCTCGATTCCGGCTGCCCCGCACGCGTATATCTTCGCGAGGATCGGAAGACCTCGCTCTTGTGCCGTTTTGCGGGAGGTGACCACGACGGCCGCTGCCCCGTCGCTGATAATAGAAGAGTTCCCGGCGGTCGCGTACCCTTCTTTCTGGAAGGCCGGTTTCATTGTGGAAAGGGTTTCCATGGTGGTGGGTTTGGGGCCTTCATCGGTATCGATGGTGATTGTTCCCTTTCGTCTATCCTGATAGGTGACAGGTACGATTTCCTCTACGAACACGCCTTGTTCGACTGCTTTGATTGCGCGTCTGTATGACTCGCAGGCAAAAGCGTCCTGGTCCTCTCTGCTGATCTTCCATTTTTCCGACACGATGTCGTTGGTGAGGCCCATGTGATAGTCATTGACGACATCCCAAAGCCCGTCATGTACCATATGGTCAATGAGGCTGCCAGTTCCCATGCGAATTCCGAGACGAGAATTGGGGAGATAATGTGGTGCTGCGCTCATGTTTTCCATACCACCGGCTACCACAAGATCCGCAAACCCTGTCTGGACATACTGTGCCCCCAGTATCACCGCCATAAGACCGGAACCGCATACCTTATTGACGGTGATAGCGCCTTTCCCGACGGGAACATGTGCCTTCATGGATGCCTGTCTTGCCGGATTTTGTCCGTATCCGCATGGGAGGACCATCCCCATGACGATTTCGTCAATATCTTCCGGCTGAAGGCCTGCTCGTTTGATTGCTTCTTGAATGACGACGGATCCGAGTTCTGTAGCTGAAATGCTGCTCAATCCGCCCTGAAAGGTACCGAGTGGTGTCCTGCACGCGCTTGCAATGACCGTATCAGTGCTGTGTGGCATAAACCTTCCCTCCTTAGATGTTTATAGCCCCGTATTCGATTGTCTGCTGAGAAGGATAGTGCCCCCGTTATTCTAACCTTCCCGAGTGAAAATCACCATATTGCCTTTATCGGGCGCTGTCAACTGTTTTATAAAAAATTTTCAGGGACTCGAAAAAGCACCAGAAATGGGAGCGGTACATGCCTGTTGCCGCACCGTGTATGGGGCGAAGGGTCGGTCTTCCACTATCGATGAATAGGTACGCTTTTCGGAAAGGGGGTAATAACTGTTTGAACACAGTCGCATGAAAGTGTATAGTGCGCCATCACATGACACAAAGGATTGTATCTATGACGCTTGAAACAACCGTTTTGGTAGATGGTTTGGTTTTTCCCGAGGGTCCTCGCTGGCATGATGGAAAACTCTGGGTTTCGGATATGAATGCGTGCCGGGTTTTGACCGTCGATCCGGACGGGAGAGTTGAAACGATTGTCACCGTACCGGGCCATCCATCCGGTCTGGGGTGGCTTCCAAACGGAGATCTGCTCATCGTATCAATGATTGATCGGTGCCTGCTTCGACTTGATGCCAGAGGGCTCAGCATGGTGGCGGATTTATCGGGTCTCGCTTCGTATCACTGCAATGATATGGTTGTCGACGGCGTGGGCCGTGCCTATATTGGAAACTTCGGATTCGATCTCAGCATACCGGAGTCTTTTTCACCGGCCGAAATTATCCTGGTGACACCGGACGGTAAAGCCCGTATCGTTGCGCGGGACATGGCATTCCCGAACGGAACGGTGATTACACCGGACAACCGTACGCTGATCGTCGGTGAAAGCCGCGGCGCGTGCCTGACCGCTTTCGACATAGAATCCGACGGTTCGCTGGTGAATCGCCGCGTGTGGGCGGATCTGTTCCCCGCCACCCCCGACGGAATCTGCCTCGATACGGAGGGCTGTATCTGGGTCGCATCGCCCCATACGGCGGAAGTGCTGCGGTTCAGAGAAGGGGGATTCATTACGCATCGTGTCAGAGTGACGACAAGGCCGTATGCCTGTATGCTGGGCGGACATGACGGAAAGACGCTTTTCGTTTGTACCTCCGGAGCCTTGCCATGGAACAGTGGCCGCATTGAAACAATCCGGGTCGAGTACGCCGGTGCCGGGTTCCCGTAAGCCCTGTGGAGAAAATTAGAGGGTAATTATCATTCCATCTTCGGCTGTTTCATACCCTGACAGCTCTACCCGGTTGAGCATGTCTTCACTCATGTGTGTGAGCACCAGTCGTTTTGGCTGTATTCGCGACAGGTTGTTTTGCAATGTGGCCAGATCAAGGTGGTGCTTAACCTTCTTTTCGAAGCAGTAAGCCTCCGATATGAAGAGATCGACACCCCCTCCGGCTGCGACAAGTTCATCGGTCCACTCCGTGTCCCCGGAGTACGTGATAAAACGACCGTCCACCTCGAATCGGTAGGCGAAGCATGGTCCTCCGGAAGGACCGTGATTCACCAGGAACGGACGAACGACCGTACCGTTGACCGTTTCGGAACGATTGGGATCAAGTTCAACCAGAGACAGATCGAATGAATGTTTGGTCTGGGATGATCCCGTGAATGCCGTTTCCATTACACGCTCATACCATTCCTCCAGCCCTGGCGGGCCTGCGATCGTTAATGGACCCTTCCGCTTTGAAAGTAATTGCGCGTCAAGGATGAAGAAGGGTATTCCACCAAAGTGATCTGCATGAAAATGCGTGACAAATATCGTTTGGATGCTGTTGAGGCCGACGTTGTTGACCTTCAATGCGATTACAGACGAGGAGCCGCAGTCGATCAGAAAATCCGCCTGATCGCCGATGACGTGGAAACAGGTATTAAAACGCCCGCCACTGCCAAAGGCATCTCCGGTTCCAATGAATTGTACCTGCATGGTTCAATACCTCTTTCCGAAAGGACATTTTCTCTGTCAGAAAGCCCCCCATTTTTGCTGTCCGGGTATATAGTTCGAGGGGCATATGAAACGAAACATGCGGGCTATTTTTTTTGCCTTTTCCACCTTTTCTTCGCTCTCATCATGCATCTTTTTAAGCTCAACGCCAAATATCTCATCGAAATACTCGTTTGCCACTTTGCGTTGTTCCTCTTCGGCAGGGTATTGATTTCGAATCCGTCCCAGTTCTCCATAATCCAGCCAGAATCCGCCGCAACTGGGGCATTCATCAATCTCCACTTCTTGTTTTACACTGAAGAAGTGGCGCATCATTACCATGTCGGTACACTTTGGGCACATACGCCTTTTAGAATGATCAATCGTTTCTTTTCTGTCCATACCGATCTGCAACAGGCTCTCGCCGGCAGACTCATGCGGCTCGTCAACTTTTTGTAGTTCAAACCGATCAAACCAAAGCCCCCCGCAACCATGTTTACAGACATCTATGGCGATATCCTCAACAATCACTTCTTCCATTGGAGCGTCACAAGCCGGACATTTCATAGTTTACCTCCTTGTATGTTTTTTCAACGGTCTATAGAACGGAATATTGAGTGGCCCTCATCCACGCGGGTTCGTCGAATGCATGGGTATGCACCTTATTCGTTTCCTGTCGGAATAATACCCGCTGTCTCAATCATGAGTATCACCGTCTTTTCAGGGGCACGTGTTCGATGCACAATACCTTGTGGGACAACATACCCCTGATGCTGCTTGAGAATAACGGTTTCCTTTTCTTCGATATCGATCAGCAATTCGCCGCTTAAGGTAAAGAAAAACTCGTCTTCGTCATCATGTTTGTGCCAGTGGTATTCGCCCTTGACAATGCCTAAACGTACAACCGATTCATTTACTTTACATACCGTCTGATTGTACCACTGGTCCGTGCATTTTTCTACAAGCGCAGGGATATCTACAAGTTGAAGGGCGTCGCATAGAATGTTCATATGGTTTACGTACGGGTATTTCCTGTCGTTCATATTGTTACTCCAGTTCTCTTACATACCGCTGCGGTTCACAGGTGTCGAGGTGCGAGTGGTCCCTTATAAAACCGCATGTTGGATTTCGATTTATTTCTCTGATAAAGCCAGGCGCACACCCAACGCCATAAAGACAGAAGCGAAGCACCATCTTATAGCCTTTAAGATAAAGGGGCTGTTTAAAACTTTCCGGCGTAATAGCGATGCAAAAAGACCGTATCCTATAAAAATAATAATGGTCATCCCCATGAAAAGAGTTCCTAAAAACAAAGTTTGTGAGGTGGTAGATGTTAACCCGGGATCAATGAACTGCGGTAAAAAAGCCAAAAAGAAAATCGGAAGCTTAGGATTCAGTATATTTATGAAGATACCCTGCCAGAAGATAGACGTTTTCGATTTTTCATTTTCACTTACAGGAGTTACTATCTGTTCTTTGCTGACCAGCGTCCGGATTGCCAGGTACATAAGGTATGCTGCACCCGTGAATTTTACCACAGTAAAGGCAATTGCGGATGTTTTTAAGATAACCGCCAACCCAAATGCAGCACAAAAGAGATGAAATGAGACACCTGTCGTTGTTCCGAGGGCGGCGGCAACACTTGCTCTCGAGCCTCTCGTTAATCCGTTTGAAATTACAAATAGCATAGCGGGTCCGGGCATTAATATTACGGCGATAGAGGTTATAAGAAACAACGTAAAATTAGAGATATCAATCATAATATCCTCCTGGATCTAACGATACTATTCAGTTGTATGGTTTTCTACATCAATTGAACTACCCTGGCCGGAACGTAAAACTTTTACCATGAATGCGGAATTCAGTGGACACAAACTCGAAAATTCCGATGTGGCGCAGATCGACTCGGGTGCATTCCCTCGCTCAGTCGCTGTGTATCCTAATCTTTCAAAAAACTGTTTAGCGGTTGTGGTGAGCAGGTACAGGTGCTTCACGCCTCGCCTTTGAGCATACCGTTCAGTTTCTGCCACCAGCGCCTTACCATAGCCGTGGCCTCGATTACCTGTTTCAACGGCGAGTGAGCGCAGGAGGGCATTGGGCCCGTATATCTCCAGTCCAATCACGCCCTTTAAGCCTTGCTCCGAGCCGAGTCCGAAAAAATGTTCAAAATTTTGGGTTTTCAGGTCAGTAGTTGGTAAATCTGCTGCGTTGAGCAGACGATGGACCTCTGTCTCGGCCGGTTGACGAAAAATGTGCATTATACTCTCCTCACGTGGGTTTCTATCGACTTTATCATGTGTCCTCTTCAGAGCGCAACGGCAGAGAAGGACAGATATATACGTATGTCGAAAGTACCGGATTGTGTGATGTGCAATCATGGCTTCCGATGCCACGATGGCTACTCTTTTTGAAAGTGTTCTCTGAAATGCTTGGCAAGCCATTGATTTATCGGTGAAAGTGCAGAAGGTCTTATACGGTATACCCCCCAGAACAACCGATCCACTGCCTTGACCAATATGATGCCTTTATTCCTTGCCACTCCACGCACCATCCGTTTGGCACATTCATGAGCTGTTATTGCGCCGTGTTCTAACGTCGCATTTTTGACTTTGTTTCCATCTATGTTACCGACAAAGTCGGCTGTATCGTATATGGGAGTTTTGACAACTCCCGGACAAACAACACTGACATTGACACCATAGGCCCGCGCTTCTTCCCGTAACGTTGTGGTGAGACCCACCACAGCATATTTTGTCGTTACATATACCGACGCCATTGGTTCCGGTATCAACCCTCCGAGTGAAGCCGTGTTTACGATGTGTCCTTGTTTTTGTCGTATCATATGCTTGTACGCAAGCGTGCTCCCATAGATTATGCCCCATAGATTTACCCTGATTATTTTCTCCCAATCGGCAAAGGTGTAATCTTGAAATTCACCCCCAGCGGCTATGCCCGCGTTATTGAAGACAATATCAATTCTGTCATGGCGCCCGATACAACTCTCAAACAGCGCGTTCATCGATTCTTCTGAAGAGACATCAACCTGATACGTTTCAATGTCGGCATATCGCATACCGTCTTTTGCTGTTTGAAGCGACTCTTCGTTGATATCTGCCAGAATAAGCTTTGCCGGTGATAGATTTGCTATTTCCTCCCCAAGTGCTTTTCCAATGCCTGAACCTGCGCCTATGATTAGAATAATTTTGTTTCTATAGTAATCAGTGACTTTCATAGTCCCCCCCTATGATAATCTGTTTAAAAGTTCGCCGGACACGGCTTGTGCCGCAATGAAAAAGATCTGTTCATTGTACATTCATCGTTGGTACCCCTCGACGATGACAGCCTGTGCATCGGCACCCTTTTCACGCAATGACGCAATTGCGGTATATTCCGGCGACGTCAGCCATTGTCGAATCTGTTCTTCATTTTGGAATTCAATCACGATCATTCTTTCAGGTCTCCAGTCACCTAATGAGCGTATCTTTTCACCCCGTACATGGTAGCGACCACCGTACTTTTCGACAATCGGCGAAACTTGTTCAATGTATTGATTGTATGTTGCACTATCTTTTATCTTTGATTGAATAATCATATAGAGTGACATATTTCCCCTCGTTTTGAATGGTTGGTTATGAGCGGTACTCCATTATAATTTCAGTATGACCGGTGTGATTATCGACGGTTTCCTTGGTAATCACGAATCCACATTTCAGGTAAAAATCAATCCCCTTGGGATTCTCCTGATACACAGCAAGATGCAATGTACCTCGTAAGGATTTTGCTTTATCCATTAATTGTTGTCCGATACCTTTACCCTGAAAATCCGGCGAGACGAACATGGCCGCCAGCGTGTCCCCATGAAGGGAGAAGAATCCCTTCGTGATTCCATCTTCGATATATACATACGTCTCCGAAGCCGGAATGTATCTGTTCCGCATGTCGTCAATCTTGGACTCCCAAAATTGACTGCCGACAAAGCTGTGTGCCTTTATTGATGCTTGCAGCCAGATATCGACAACATCGTTCATATCCGATAATTCAAAAGCGCGTATCATATCAGACAATACCCCTCAATCATCCCGTATCCGTCGTGGTGAATGTGTTGTTTAATCTCCGGCAACAAGCGCCACTCGTCCTTCGTCATGCTTTGTGCCGTAAGGTATAAGTTTATGAAAATTCAATAGTTGTTCGTAAAATCGGTTACAAAATCGATATTGAACAATACGGCTTCGCACGTGAATTTCTCACAAAGGTGGGGTGGGTTATTCCGGTGAAAACCTTCCGGGCGAAGTTCCCTGCATAGTAAGGTTTGAAACTTATGCTCAAACTGTCGTGCAAATGCATTGCAGGAGTCTATGATCTTTTCATCGGAGATGCCTTTAGTTCTTCCGATTATCCCTAAAAACATTAACGTTCCTTCCACTAAACCGCATTGTGCCCCATATTCCCCTGCTCCGTGCATCCCGAGAGCCGCATCTGTTACCTGATCGGACAGTGGAATAGAAAATACTTCCGATAAAATCTTCAGGTTTGTGGTGGCGCAATTGATATCGTCCTGCCAATAATATGTATGTACCCTGCTCTGGATTAACTCTTTTGTTTCCATCTTTTCTTTCTCTATCGTACGTTCGTATCGCTGTGTCCACTGGTGTGAGGCATAACGGCATTCGTATGATCGACGCCAACTATCCCCGGGACCATCGACCTTGTCGATACTCGAGTAAGGCGGATCAATGCCAGCCAGATCCCGGTTAAAAAAGAAATCTTTTTCTCTCAGAATCAGTATCGCTGCCAGAATGAGCAATAACCCCGTTTGTATAATCTTGCTGTCTGGATGGGTAGCGAAGATCTCGTTAAAATATCCGGCCGTAATATGGAATATAATGGCGATGAAAATATTCCTGTTAGTCTTGTAGTAAAGCCAGTTCATCAATAACACATACGGAACGATGCTGACCAGAAAATTAACACTGTAGATCCAACCGGTTTCCACCAGGTTGCTCTGATAGTAGTCTCTGATTGTGGAGAGCGGAATATGCCAGATACCCCAGAACACCCCGAAGAGAAGGGATGTTTTAAAGAGATTCATCCTATTGCGCAAACAATCGGTCCCATATGAATGCCAGGCCAGTTCTTCGATGACCGGGGCCATGATCAGCATAAACCATACAGGGAAGATTCCGGATGAAAAGGTGAAATGTCCCGTGATGACGAATTGTGATGCACTATACCCGAACAGTAACGAAACGGCCTGTGCCAGTAATATACTCGCCGGCATCAGGATGAAACTCAGAATGAGATAGATAGGCGGAAATGATGAAAAGTTACATATTCTTCCAAGAATATCGTAGCGTAAAGCTGAGTCCCTTGACGCAAACCAGTACGTAACACCCATAGGACCCAGTAGACCGATAAATCCAAGTATGCTGGCAATTCTCAAATTCTGGTCGCTATGGGGAGTAAGATGGCTGATATAACCGGCGGTAAACCAGAAAGCCCAGGGAATAAGCGTTGCAATGGAATAAAACAGAACGGGATTTTTGTATTTTGTGATTATCATGATACCGCCTATGTGTCATTATTGTATTATAATGCTGCTGATCAGCCCTGCGGCCATGCCGCATCGGCCCGGATGCGCCGATTAGGCATTCTCATTGCTCAGGATTTCAAAACGATCGCCTCCTGAGAGCCGGTCCCGGCAGACACAGCTGAATCCGCATTTTTCAAGCACCCTTCGAGATGCATGGTTTTCAGATGTGGTATGGGCGATAACCTTTTGTATGCGAAGATCGGAAAAGGCGTTTTCCACAAGTACCGCAACCAGTTCTGTCGCATAACCTAAACCTTGCCATGAAGGCATTACCGAAAAGCCTATTTCGACGATGCCCTCTTCATTCGGGGGACCGAAATATCCTCCTGCCCCGATCAATACGGAGGGTTGACAAGCATTCCTTCGTCTGATTGCGTACCATACGTACCATCCAGCGACTGACATACCTCCCTCGGTCAGACGATCCAGAAAGAATTCTTGGGCGTCCCGGTCATATTCACCTGGCGGCCATCCCGGTTCCACGTGGGCTTCAAGTAGCGCCGCCAGACGTTCAGGGGCTTCCAACTCTGAACGGATATATTCAATGGTAGCTGCCCTTACTTCCAGACGATCCGTCTGCATCCTTACGGATTTTATTCCATCCATGGTATTCGTCTTTTTCCTCCGGTGTGGCAAGGCCCATAATCATACCGGTAAAACCGCAGACATCCTTGACAGGCGTCAGGTGAGCCGTTTCATGGCTTATCGTTCCGTGGTTGCCAGTTTCAAGGCGATTCCGAGAAAAACGGTGCCGGCGACCCTGTTTAAGATTTTCTGAGCCCGGTCCGACCGATTGAGTACCTGTCCCAGGGTGCCCCCGAGAAGGGCGATGGTCCCAAAGACCAGTATGGTGGCTACAATGAATAGCCCCCCGAGCAGTAGGATCTGTATGGACATGGGTCCCCTTTGGGGATCGGTAAATTGCGGCAGAAAGGCCAGAAAGAAGATCGATACCTTCGGGTTCGTAATGTTCATGATGATGCCGCGGCAATACAATCGTCGGTAATTGATACCTGTGGTGGATTCGCTCTGAATTTTTTCTGCAGGGGCTCTGAAGGCGTGCCATGCAAGATAGAGGAGGTAGCCTGCGCCGATGAATTTGAGCGCGGTAAATGCGATGGCGGATGTCTGAAAAATTATGGCGACGCCAAAGGCAACGGCAGTGGTGTGTACGACGAGCCCCGTACACAAACCGAGCATAACCATGAGTCCGGGTCCTCGTCCGCGTAAGGCGGACTGTGTTAACACGAATATATTGTCCGGGCCCGGTGCCAGACCAAGGAGCAGTGAAGCTGTGAAAAATGTTACGATGGTTTCAAGGGATAACATCTTGTCTCTCTGTTGGATTTTACGCCTGAAGCCGGTTATAACCCTGAAGGGCGCGTGCAGGCAATGGGCGGTTATGAAATAGGATCACGGTCTCCTGTTACGTCGTTATCTTTCGACTCGAAACAGAGAAGAAGGGTCCTTTCATGGGACCGTGTCCTGTGGCTCACCCTCTTCGGTATGGTGATCATTTCACCGGCATGAAGCTCTTCGGTTCTGTCTTCGAGGTCCACCAACAGTGTGCCCTGTATGACATAGAATACTTCGTCACTTTTCGAATGGGAATGCCAGTGAAAGTCACGCTGGAGAAGACTGAGTCTGACGACATGATCGTTTACCTCACTGACGACGAAATTCTTCCAATCGTCATTGAGTCCGTCAGTCAGATCATAGACGTTGCATTTAACCAACAGTGTTTCACTGTAACTCATTCCAAATTTCTCCATATGCTTATATTTTGGTGGTCTGTCATATGATACATAACACCGGACCCTCCATATATACCTTTTTCACCCGATTTCAACTCTTTTCGGAACCCACGCTCTCGGCGAGACGGGTTGGGAAGATTAGCGACTATATGGGAATCAAGATTGATCCTTTTGCATTATGATGGCCTTGAATACAAGGTCCGCCTTTGTTTTGTCACCGCTATCAATGAGAATCTTCTGCTCTTTTGTAATAGAGAAACCGACTGTACCGGCCGTTTCCCATATATAATCATCCGAGTGTTGGTATATCGGTATGCCCCACATCGTAGGAACCTGTATGTAATCGGGTATTTTATTGGTTTCACCCCGCAGTTCACTATCTTGCAGAGAGGCAATGGTAAACCCCATGATCCCCGAATCGTTCAAGAGTCGATAGGACTCTTCGATTGTCGGTCCCAGCGTATCAAAAAAATGAAAGACTCCGCAGCAGATCACGAATGAGAAAGCAGCATTGGCAAAGGGGAAGGGAACATTTCGTATATCATACTGATGTAATTGTTTGGCGAATCCCTTTTTTGCACATTCCTTGAGCATTGCTGTCGAACCATCCAGACCGATCACATCGAGTCCCGCCTTGGCGAACAGGACGGAGCTTAACCCTGTCCCGATTCCTAGATCGAGGAGTGATTCTTTGCCCGTGATGTACTCATAGCTCATCCCGAACAGGACTTCCGCCCCGTAACTGTGAAATTCCTTAACCTGACGATCGTAATCGGCGGCAAACCGGTCATGAGCTTTAAGGTGGTCAATGTCACTCATGGTAATAATCTAACTCCTTTGGTCTCGGCAATTTAAACCCGAGCCGGGTGTTAAGATCTCAATTGAACGGGATAAAAAGGCACCTGTTTCCCGGTTCGTGTCCGCGCAATGGTTCGATGAGATTATTGGTTCCAGGATTGAATCTCAATAACATTTCCTTCCGGATCTCTGAAATACACAAATTTCAGCTCGCCAACCCCGTCAACCGTTTTTTCAGTAACGGTGCCTAACAGGTGCCCACCATGTTGTATGGCCTTATCTAATGTCCGTTCAACATCGGGTACCTCAAATGCAATATGAGTCAGTCCGACGTGGTTTGCCATGATGGGTTCTCGTTCACGCATTTCTTGGTATGAAAAGATTTCAAGGGTAGGGCCATTATCGCCGTGACCGGGAAGCAGCAAGTGGATGCCTTCCAAGGCTGCATTTTGTAAGCCGGTCGCGCGATCCAGCCAATCCCCTGAAAGTTTTCGTTCCGGAGGCTTGATCGTACAATCAAAAACCTTGATATAGAACTCCGATAATAATTTCCAATTCTTGGCAGCTATATTTGTGTGAGCAAACCGAATTTCTCCTCCTTTTGAGATCGTCCTCAATGCCGCTGTTTGACATCTTGCAGCAGATCCTTGACCATGCGGATGCACTCGAGTTGTGATCCGTTCGGCAATGTGTGAAAGGTCAAATCCTGCTTTGCATAGCCGTGAGCCGCATAAAAACCCTTTGCATTAAGGGTGGAATAAACGGTGATTGTTGCAATATTTTTGTTGCGTGCGGTCTTCTCCAGTTCATTGAGCAGCTCCGATCCGATTCCCTTCCCGGCCGCATTGGGACGGATGTACACGGCGCTGACTTCTTTGTTTTCAACGTCCAAAATTCCTATTCCCAGCAATTCATCTTGAGAATCGCATGCAACGAAAAACACCTTTTCTTGCAGAGCCTGATCGTAGACGGAAGGAATCAGGACACCGGTCCAGGCATGTAACTGCTCGCGGGTATAGTGATTGGCGCACAGCCCCCTGATGGATGCAACGTGTAACCTCGAAATAGTCTCTTTATCAGCGTCGGATGCTTTTCTGATTTTCATATGATATCACTACGGTTGAACGTCTTGATGGACGAATCATAGAATTACACTTATTTTTATAACACCTTGTGCCGTGTGTGCCAACTCATTAATGTGCCAGTTCATGCTCCAGGATGCGATAAAACTCGTTACGTCCATGACGCTCCAACCACGGTTTGTGCCCGCACCGTTGGATAAGATGGCATGTAAAACTGGAAAGATGCTCCTGCAACGGTTGCTGAACTCCTTCATAGGGATGGGGATCTTGAACCCCGTGAATGGCAACCACCGGACAGGTGATCTTCTTCGCATAGCGTAACAATTCACCCGACTTCCGCATTTCCGTCGCCTCCTGAAGTAAGCCGGGAAAATACAGGGGCTGCATATTCAGAATGGCCGGATCGATGGCCTCAACATCCCCCGCTTCCTCTTCAAGTAGATCAACGTTATCAACGCGGGAGAACACAACACCCAGTTGGCGTAACACATCCCCTGTCGCATTGTTCTTCGGGTCTGAAAGCATTGCCGTGAGACGGGCGATTCGGCGTTTCTCTTCGTCCGTGAAACGCTTATTCCGTCGCTGCTGCAAAATGGGATAATAGCGATGTTCGTAGGGGCCTGAGCCAACCAGAATGATTTTGCGTACCCATGAAGGGTAGGTGGCCGCAAAGATCACCACCAGCCATGCTCCCCACGAATGCCCGATTATTACCGGTGGATGTGAAACGAGTTTTGTTATGGTTTCATGCAGGTTATGAACTTGTCCCATGACCGTATGTGCGGTCTGAAAGGGTTCTACTACGCCATATTGGGCTGATAAGGTCGCGGCAAGTTGCATTACCCCGCCGAAATCGCCCGGTCCTCCATGCACGGCGACAATCTCTATCGGTCTGGCTCCATGTATTCTGTATGTCTTCATGATATATCGCGCCGCTGAAACAGCAAAGGTACATCTTTCCCTCTTGGTGCCTTAGAATCTCAAATGGAGCTTTAAGACCTTGGAGTTGGTTATTTTTTGAGTTTTGCAATCATCTCTTCGACTTCTTCATAACCCTCTTTATAGAAGTCTTCTTCTTTGGAATCCAGCTCGCGTAACAACCGTAGGAACTCTCCGGCATGCTCCTTTTCCTCGTTGGCGATATCCAGAAGCACTTCTCTTGCAAGTTTATTATTCGTGCTCTCCGCCGTCTGTTGGTAAAGTTGAATCGCTTCGTATTCCGCAGCAATCATGAATCTGATTGCACGGACCAACTCCTCCGATGTAAGTTTTCGATCACCTTTCATTACGGTAAATGGACTGCAAAATTCCGGCATTTCTTGCCTCCTTCCCTCATTTCAAATGAGATAGCTTCTTTTTTCCTACAATACTTCAAATAGATATAATACTCAAGTTGAGCGGAACATCGACGTAACATAACAATACATAGTATGGTTCGTATCGTTACGACCAAGCCGCCTTTCTTGAAAGGGACAACATGAGGTCGCCGAACATTTAAAAATTAAAAACTTTGGCTTCCGCAGCCAAATCTATCAAATGGGGTCCGCCGTCTAACATCATGTTTGAAAAGAAATTTGACTCGTCAACCTGACGATTATTGGCACAGGGAATTCAGACACCAATCGGAACTTCGTTTTCTACCAGGTAGGGTAAATAATCATTCGGACAATCACCGGTTCCCGTTTTCTGTGAGAAATCTCTTTCCTTGTTTGCCCATAGCACACCACCGTCTATCATGAAAAGATCGACACCGTGTCCTTTTGAGTGAGCAATTTTGGCGAATTGAAAACACCGGGTCGCCTTCTCATTGTCATCCTGACTTAACACAAACAAAAAATTGGCCATTTTTTCCTCCTTTTCTTTTTCAATACCATCATTTTTGCTTTCTATAGTACTAACGTCAACTTATCCGGATTTACGAATACCTAAGAAATTTTCGCCTGTCGGTATGAAACGGTAACAGAAGGAAAAAGATATCAAACCGAGGCTATCTTTGTGGCAACGTACATGATTGCCAGCACCAATATCCCGGCTCCTGCAATACACCACAACGCAGTTTTCCAATGGTTTCCAAAGTATTTTTTCGAGGATTGAACAACCCAGTTCCAATTTAACCAAATATGAAACAGCAGCAGCAATAATAATAGCAGTGAAAGGAAAAGATGGATATGCCCCCAATCGTGTCTATGCAGCCCTAAAAAGTATTTGGAGGCCCGGCCTGTCCGCCCTTCAGGAATAATGAAGGCGAGCAGTGATCCAGTTATGACGATGGAACAAATATCTACAAATAAAATCAGATCGATAACATATTTTAACCCATTCTTTTTCATTCGCATTGATGACACTGCTAATCAGCCGCACGGTTTTTTGCGTCGGTTGCAATAGCTCTGGTATACGGTTTGTTTTCTTCCTCTGAAAAAATCACTTCCTAACCAGAGGAATAATAAAAACAATACAGGAGATTAAAAAGATGACACTACCAATTAAAGTAAGAGGATCTCTGTTCTTCACGCTTGCCGCGATAAAAAAAATAGCACATAAAACAAAAAGTATCCACCCCGCTAAATGGTACCTGTTCTCTTGTTCCTTATGATTTTCTTTCATGTGATCGATTCGTATTACTCCTTATCATTCGCTTAACTTTTTGTCTAAAGTAAAAACTTTTTTCTCGCCAGCCAAGGGGAGGCGTCCCACGTCTCATGAAGCGGGATTGCTGTTCGAACGGTTTGTTCGCGCTAAGTCTGCTGCAACTGATTGTTGGGCAGCACATATCTTCTAATGTGCAGACTTTGAGAATCTAAGTCCTCACAGGGTTAAAACGGTTATTGCTTTGCCGCAGTCTTCCTGTTTCAGGTAGAGAATAACACCATACCCTGCATTGATATCGGCAATTCCACATGCCTCGTCCACTTGAATCCCGGCCCGGGATAATTTTTTATAGATATCCGCCAGAGCCCCCGCTTTTTCATCACCCTTGATTAATAAGGCAAAGTAAGGACCATCCAATACCAATCCTGCTTTTTCAGCTCCGGCAGTCATCGTGGAGCTGTTTTTCGCAAAGAGCGTGAATTGTGTCCGGGCAGGGTCCACAGGGATGGCTTTAAAAGCATGAAAGTCGACACCCGCACCGGCTATGGTAGAAAGCAATTGCGAGGCATGGGTAATCTGACCTTCGATCGTTACGTTGTAGTATTCCACCGGTAAAATTTCAAGAGCCATAGATTCTCCTTATGAAGTTGAATTGACTTATTATTCTGCTATTCCATAAATACGTGTGATGCTATCTGCCCAAACAAGAACTCGTATCGCGCCGGACTCAGCACCCGTAGCGGCCAGGTTGCCTCCCGCGAGTGGTTAGATATCTGATCGTTCGTATAATCCAGAACGCTTACCCATGGGACTCTTTTCTCTGAGGAGAAATACGGCTCCAATGATCGCGGCAATACCCCAAAACAGATAAAAATACCTATATGGATAATAGATCGCAAACGCAAGGAAGTTCACTGATCCATGAAATAGGATAGCAGGAATCACACTTCCACGAGATTTACCTACAAATACTGCCATCGGAATGGTCCAACAGGTCAGTAAATAGATGAATGTAATCAACGAGTTACCGTATTGCGATGAGCCGGGCATCAAGAACAGAGGCAAATGCCATAGCGCCCAGAATACGCCTGTGGCAATGCTCCCTCCGAGTGGTCCCAAGATCCGTTGAAACCGCGGTAGCGCAAATCCCCGCCAGCCGATTTCTTCACCAACCCCGATATATACCAATAGGAAGACCATGAAACCGAGCGGCATGGATGGCGAAAACCAGTTATCAGCTATTTTGACTTTGTTAATCCACACGGCTGCTGTTCCACTCACGAAGGCTACCAGCAATGGTGTCAGTAATGACGCGAGATACCACCATGGAGCAAAACGCCATTCCAGTGAATGTCTGAACAGTTGACGAAGCTCTTCCTTTCCAGTCGTTATCAGAGTTACAAAACTCACCGCAATCAGGGACGCAGGGACTCCTATAAGGACAAGAATGCCTCCCGGCTCTGCTGGATTGTAGGAAAATTGTATGTCGAATAGCCTGCCAATTCCGAACAAGAGCCACAGGTGAGCATACGAAATTACTATAAATAGAATGAGCTGCAATTCTCGGTTGTTTTTGTTCATGGTTCATTACCCTTAACTGTGGTCTCTGCCTTTGACAAGTTATACACCTGAAAAACGGCCAAGGGCTTCTGTCCGGTGAAGTAATTTTATGAAACGATTTATTCTAAAGAAACAATGTCCTATTCTCCCACGGTTCAAACCATCTGCCAAATCTACGGTATGTGGAGCCGGCAATCTCGCCATTATATTAGTGCCGCAATTTGTTCAGTTCGTTACGCGTCTGTTCCAAAAGGATTTCAGGGCTGATCTGTCGTAACATTTTCCCCCGGTCCACATACATATGTTTGACGAAATAGCCGTTTTTCGCCTCAATTTTGGCCTTACATTCATCAATGTATTCTTGTTTGAAACGGCCATTGTGGGTGGTAAACAGTACAACATTTTTCCCGGTAAAGTCATTGCATTCGATAAACTGCCATACCGCAGGTGCCGGGCTGTACAACCAGATTGGCGTTCCGATAAAGACGGTTTCGTATTGAGATAGGGCGACTTTTTCCGGGGTGATCGTGGCGTGTTGAGACTGTGAATCTTTTAAGGCATTCATAAAACCACGGAATCCGATGCGGTAGTTTTCAGCTTCCAACTGTACAAGTGAGGCTTGATAGCGTTTCGCGATTTCCATCGCCATCAGTTCGGTATTGCCGGAACGTGAAAAATATATCACCAGATCCTTACTATCCGGTTTGATTGCCGGCATGGAATGCGCAAATTTTGCATTACGACGGAATTGTGCCTTTTCCACCTCGATAAAAGAAATGGCAGCTATCACGATTGCTAAGATCACCAAACCTATAAGGATTGTAATCATTTTCTTAATCTTGCCTCTTGCCATTGCTTGATACCTTTATAAACTCATCCGCGCGATGGACACGCCGAAACTGACGAGCAAAGGGAATTTCGTACGGTATGTATTTCTTATAAAGTTCGACTTTCGATCCTGAGATAATTTCTAGCGTCCCGGTTCTGAGACGGGTCGCGTAGCGGACCATCCGCTGCGACCGATTGTTTGGTGCTATATTTCCCGACTGTCATACGCCCAGTGAAGGAGAACCTGTCTTTGCTTTCGCCGGCATGACCAGTCACCCGGTGCGCAATGCTTTCTAATCTGGGCCACATGACGCTTCATTGCCTTCCACCGCTTGATCTGTCGGGCGTCATCGGGGCATCTCCTGCCCATGTAATACCTGCAATACCACTGAAACCACCCCCGAGGATCCTCCCAATAGATCCAGCCCTTCTTTTTCCAGTACCATAATGGCTGGGATGCGTTAATCTTAAAAAAGTTCAGTTCTGGATCATGCTTCTCGCGACACAACTTCGCATTCGTATACCAAGACGGCGGAAATTCATCCTGGCAATCTGTCATGTACTTTCCACCAAAAACACCGAGTTCCAACATTTGGGCCGGCGATAGTTCCGGCTTGAATTCAGGGCTAAAGTTTTTGCCGGTCGGCTCGGACAGGATATACCCATAGCCGTTCTGCATTAAGTCATTAACAACTATCTTCTTCATAGAAAAAGCCTCACGTTACGCTTAACTGACGTCCGGCCGCAGGGTGCTGCTCTTTGTGAACAGTATGTTAACTGATTGTTAGCACAATAATTTTTGCATCGGAGTAAAGCGCATACCTTCTTCGTCGATTTCGTCCCTCAGAACTTCAAACCCAGCTTCTTCATAGAATGCTTTGGCATTTGGTGATGAACTGACGGTAACTGCCGATAATGCAGGATTACGATTCAAACAATTTTTGATCGCTTCATCGATAAGATTCTTACCGATACCTTTACCTTGATACAGTGGATCGACAAACAGTAGGGCGATATGGCTATCGTTAATTACCGATAGCATCCCGATTATTCTTGATTGGTCCTTCGCCACAATGACAAACGAATTGTTCCCATTGTTCATCTCGCTCAATCTAGTTGGCGAGAGTATGCCGAGGAACTTGGAAACCCCGTTTTCGGAATAAAAAGGAGCAACATACTCATGAAAGACACGCACGATGAGTCCATATGTCTGCTGTTCCTCGCCTTCGTGCATTGGAGATATAGTAACCATGATTACCACTTTGTTGACAGTTAACGCTCGCATCACCTGCAACCCGTTATGCTGGAGCAATTCATGTGAATGCAGGAATCGTGACAGTCGGGCTGACTAGGTGCGGTGCGTGCAAGTGTAATATTTCGATATGTTTTGAGTAAGTTATATTGTTTTGTAGATTATTATACGTAACCTGTTTTTAATATAATGATTTCCTTTTCGCATGGTGCCTTGCTATTTTAATGTATTCAAAAAAAGTATGATGAACGGCAATAGCTTTTTCAGGACAATTTTCTTTACATAAACAACAGTGTATACAATCTTCTTCTGTAACGGGAAATGACTTCCCATCCTTTACAATATATACTTTAAGTGGACATATATTTACGCAAATTCCACACCCAACACATTTGGAATTGTTGATCTCAATATGTTTGCCATTTCCTGTTTTGTTAGTATCCGTGCAGTATTGGGGTAATATTTTGTTTATGAATTTTTTTGCACGTAACTGATCTTTCCGATTCGGCCGACCCAATGCGGCACCGCCGTAAATATTGAAAGGCCCGGTGGAATCAAAACCGCGACAGGAAAACTCGCCGACAATACCAATATTATTTTTTCTCAGTTCCCCTTTAAGCGTTTCATGGTATTTTCCAACAAAAGGCGCGCCATGACTTGAAAATATAAAAACTTTCTGTGCCGGTGATAAATTCGAAACTATTTGAACTATTTCGGGATGATGTGAAGTAAAATAAATACCGCTACCCAATCCGATATATTTATATGATGATAAATCTCTTTTTACAGCTTCCGTAACGGTTATTGACAGGCATCCAATCTCTTTTGCCATTGCATCGGCAAGTTTGACACTTGCTCCGTTATAAATCGTCTTATATATTATTAGAACATCGTTATTCATCGTAACCTTCTTTTATAGAGTATATAGTACAATTACAATCTTCTTCGTAGTGCTGTCTATTTGTATCTTTAGGTTTTCAAAGCTACCAGGCACTCCGCTGCCATTCCAATTTGTTATTCCTACAGGTTCCTTCGGAATACCAAATAACCCTGTTTTACATTTTCCATCATTATCCAAATCTTGGTAGAAGCTGATCAAATATGCTCCAACAGGCAACGTTATATTCTTCGAAATTATTTCTCCTGTCGTATTATATTCCAATGGGATGTCATGAATTCTGTTTTTGTAGGATTTTCCAGAACAATAAATTCCACCATGTATTTTCCCTTTTTCAGGTATAACATTATGAATTTCCAATAAAAAAGTTATGGAAGTGTTTTCCTGTGAAAATAAAAGTATATGAATTCCCAGAAAAAAAGATATGAATAAAAGTATCTTTTTCATTTTTCTTTGATTTATTTCTTAACTCAATGAAACAGTACTATTTTTTATATTATAAAAAGTTGTGACTGTTTTGACTTAGCAACATCCCCTCAATAATAACCATGTGCACACCTTTCGCGCTCTGGTTCATCCACAGGTTCGCAATTTAGTGACGTGGTGTGTAGCAATATATTGTTTTGTCGTTAATTTCGTAAAAATGCTTGATTCTATCTGGCCCAATAGGTTTGGTCACGCGAATACAGAAATCAAGTGGAGCTGTCGGTGGTTCATTTCCAGCTTCAACTTGAAAAAAACACGTAGAGAAGCGTCTCCAAAGTTCACTGCGAAAAGTGATATGCACATCGCGTAAAGGAACATCGCATTCAATCAAAAATGCTTGACCTTGAGACGCGAGAATCCCTCTTGAATGAATATTTAATGCGATTGCCAGAGCCTGAAGGCTCTCGCTCCCTGATTGCAAGTAATGACTACACGATCTATCTAAAGGAGATTTTAAATCTGTAAAAAGGTAAATACTTTTTTCAAAAGCAGGGATTTTGTATTTATCTACCGCAATATCAATATCTTCCCGACTCGCATAGTCCTTAAATGTAATTTTTGCAAGATCACGAAGCAAGTTTCGTGATAGTTTTTGTATTCCTTTCTCTTTGTAAGAATTAAGGCCCATAAAAATTCTGCATGCATGAAATGCCTTGATGTGTGTGTATAGAGCCGTAAATGCATCATCTAAATCGGTACACCACTTTTCGTAATTCAGGAACTGACCGAATTGATCGCAGCACTCTAAGAGAAAACTCATTGTATCCGAATACATTTCTTCCGGGTCATAATATTTAAGTTGTTTTCGAACTTTTTCAGAAACAAGTTCTGAACAAATCTTTGATGTTGTCTCCATCCACGAAGGAATATTGGAGATATCAAGGGTATTATAAATGATCTTTTTTTTCATCTTTTTGGTCGTGCGCACGGCTGGAGTCAGTGGCGTGCCCTGTGAATGACCGCTTAAGCCCCAGAGTCTCTGAACCCCTTGGTTAGATTTTAGGGTCAAACATCATGAACAATCGATCGCTATTACTGGCATATTCTGTCTTACATGTACACCCAGCACAACATAATCGCCTTTCAATTAGTACGTCAAGGCCGCTATCTGTCATGGCGAGGCGTAATGCACCAACTGCCATACTATACAAATCGATTTTATTCTCATCTTTAAATTGTGGGTCATCGAGGATTATTTTTTTTAGATAATTTTTGAATGGCAGTTCTCCTCCACAGTGTCTGAATAGCAACATTTGATCAAAACGTCCTTTGATGAGATTTTGATTTAAATCATCCTTATCTTGAAACCATCGCTTTTTTTCTGATTTTCCTGCCCACTTTGTTGGATTTAATTTGGTAACCCAAATTCTACCTGTGTATGATTGTTTAATAAGTGTTGTGTCAAATATGAACATAGCAGGTCCATAAACGTTAGCTTTTTTTGCACGATGGTGAATGTCAACTGTATCGGCGAAGACATCAAACCAAATTCCATATCTCTTATCAATGTCATCGGAATTTTGGGGCGTCTGATTAATCCCAAGTCTTTCAACGGTTCCCCTAGACATTAATGACTTTGACCTCAGAAATTGACAGGCAGTTGCGACACTATTGGCATGGTATATTTCATCAATACCCTTTTCAATCAATGCGTCATAAACATGCTTAGATGGGATATCCATGTATTCTCCATTAAAACCTAATGCCGAGTTGAAAGAGACCCCGACTTGACAGGGAAGGAAAGCATAAAACTTCCCTTTCATGTCAACCAAGAGGCGCATTCCCGTGAAACGGGATTTATATCCGCCCAATTTGTTCGCGCCGCGTGTGGCGCGTCAAATCGGAGAGTGCAGCTGAAACGATTGTTAGCCGCCATTATGCACTCAATAAATGCTCAGTCGTAATTACCGTGCAAAATTCATTATGCAGGCTAGATAAATGAACAGAAAAAATTGTTTCAGCACTATATTCTTTGCCATCGGGACCTATTCTATTAAATGTTGCTGTAGCGTCAGAAACCAGCAACACATTGAAGCCAAGATTTCCTGCCATACGAGTTGTTGTTGATACACATTGGTCTGTTGTAAAACCGATGATAACTACATTTCCAATTTGTTCAGACCTGAGATGCGATTCTAGTTTAGTACCGATAAATGCACTGTGAACAGACTTTTGAAAAATTATCTCCCCTGGAAGTGGAGCGGCCTCAGGCTTGAATTCAACTCCGGGTTGGTTTGGACGTAGTGGGGAATTGGTTTCTACAGAACAATGCTGGATGTGAATTACAGGACGTTTGTTGTTTCTCCAAAAGGAGATTATACGTGATATATTATCTTCTGCCTGTGGATTATTCCTTTCTCCCCAAATAGGATCGTCGAATCCTTTTTGAACATCAATTACAATAAGCGCTGTATTCGAATCTGGTGTATAATCCATTTACCTTCTCCAGTATTTTTTCACGGCTAACATGAAAATCACAGGCTTCAGCAATTTGGTGTCCTGTGTATTTTGTCGTTCGGCAAAGCTGTTTTTCCCAATTCTGTCAAGAATGAAGGCCTGACCCCGCTGTTTTCACAATTTATATTCTATCTGTTGTTGCCAATTTGATGCCGAGTCCAATAAACAGCGAACCAAGACAGCGATCCATCCAACGCGACACCTTTTTGTTGTTGTTGAGATACGATGTTAATTTGACTCCGATAAGGATTAATGGTGGTTCGATAAACGCGGCTACTAAAATAATAAGGGAGCCATGGAGGAATAGCTGGGCGCTCATCGGACCAGCACCAGCCTCGGCAAATTGCGGGAGAAAGGCCAGAAAGAACAACGCAACTTTTGGATTTAATACGTCAACCAATAAGCCTTGCTTGAAAATTTTTTTCAGATCTTTCGGTGAGGTCTGATCATTGACAGATACATTGGCTCCATGAGAACGAAAAGCCTGGATACCAAGCCAAACAAGATAAGCTGCTCCTATCCATTTAACTATCAAGAATGCCCTTGCGGATGTCGCCAGAATAGCTGATAGCCCAAGAGCTGCAAAAATGACATGAACAAATGCCCCGGACCAAATGCCAAACATTGCTGAAAAGCCCGATGGTATACCTCTTTTCGCTGTTTGGCCGAGAATGAAGGCCATATCCGGCCCTGGAGACAAGTTTAATAAGATGGCCGCCGTAAGAAAGGTGGTCCAATGTGCAAGAGGATAGTCAAACATAGTAAAAATCCTTTTTGGCAAAAAGGGGCGCTGTTGTCCCTATTTCCCCTATTTCCCCTATTTTCTATTCATAACGCCAAGCTGTGCAGCGAGAGAAGCGAGTCCGTCACCAGCGACATGTGTGGGCCTCTTAGGTATTTGCTTGGGCTGCTTTCGCATGTAACTTTAGCCCAAGAGCACCAATAACCTTAATTATTGTATCAAAGCCTGGGGATCGTTCCCCCGATAGTGCTTTGTAAAGGCTTTCGCGGGAAAGCCCGGCATCACGAGCAACTTGTGTCATGCCTTTGGCCCGTGCAATATCGCCCAGGGCTTTAGCAATAAAAGTAGCATCGCCATGTGCCTCCTCAAGACAGGCTTCAAGATATGCCGCCATTTCTTCAGTAGTTCGGAGATGTTCCGCGACATCATATTTAGTGGTTTTGGTTTTTGCCATGATTTACTCCTATAAATTACGCGATAGACGCAAGGCAGTTTTAATATCTTTGGACTGGCTATTTTTGTCTCCGCCAGCCAGCAATATAACCATCTTTTGACCTATCTTTTTAAAATACACCCTATAACCAGGCCCGTAATCAATCCGCATTTCCGACACTCCTTCACCTGCAGGTTTGACATCTCCAGGATTTCCAGCCGCTAATCTTTCGATCCGGACAAGTATGCGAGCACGAGCGTAGATATCCTGTAATCCATCGATCCATTTTGCAAAAGTATCGGTTTTGCGAATTTCGATCATGGCAATATCGTAGCCAATGGGCTACACTTTGTCAACGAGTTTTTATGCTATAGCTGCGGCCCAACATGAAAATCACAGGCGCCAGCAATTTGGTGTTCTGTGTATTTTGTAGTTCGGCAAAGATGTTTTTCCCAATTCTTTCAAGAATGAAGGCCTGACCCGGCTGTTTTCTTCATCTCCTATTTCTTCATTGGTATAACGTAACGTGCTGATCATCGGCGGTTGAAAGCCGTCCCGTCCGCTGGATTTGATGGTTAAGTCTATTTGGGATCAAGGGAGCCCTTTCTGTCTCTATCAATCCCCTTGAGGTAATTTTCAAGTCTGGACAAAACCCCGTCAGGTGATACTGTGCTCTCAATCACGTCTATAGGAGGCTGTTGTTCTTGTAGCCATTTCTTGTCTTCTTCTTTTACTTCGCTGTTTGTTACTAAAACAAAATGTGAAAGGTTATCCGCTTTTTTAAAAGCATTGACTGATTTGATTACCTGTTGGATCTTGTCGCGCGACAAATAGCGCCTATCGGAGTATGCTGCTTCAATTCCTATGACCCTGCTCCCTTTTGAGTCAACAACAAAATCCACGGAGAATCTATTTTTTCCAATTGCCCCAGACAGATTTGTAATAAAGGGGATATCTAAGTCTTTCAATGCATAAAACACTAATTCCTCGTAGAACCGTCCCTTATAAGCAACTCCCGAGACTTGGTTCAAAGCCGCTTCTGTGACAGTGTCGATTTCGTCAGTACTTAAACCAATTCCACGGTTTACAACATCTTCTCTGACTTTCTCCTTAACATGTTCTCTTTCTGATTCACCAAATTCTATACCGAAGATTTTCTTTACGTTCATGTCAAATATCAGTTTCTTTATCCGGTCGAAAGTGAAGAAAACGAAAAGAACAAGGAATCCGATGAGCATTCCAAGGTTGTATTTCACTACAATGGAGATCACCGTAAATGTTATGACAATCAGTACGGCGACGATATCCTTCCAGTTGTTCCGTAGTCCGTTAAGAAATCTGTTTTCCATCTGGGGCTGTCCTCCAATGAGACTTAACGCGCTGCTCAGGGGCAGCGTGGTCGTTACGCTGTCACCTGCAGCAGATTGTTAGATGCCTTTTTTTATGAATTCTTCCAAATTACTACATACAAGCACCGACCCTTGGTAATTGCACATGTCCTTTGCACGAGGGACTACTGAAGTATCTGGATTTATCACACATAATTCTTCAAGGTGGTGCTCACAGAATGCTTCTCTAAGTAAACGACGAACATGGAAATCTGTTGGGGGAAACGAATAACCTCCAATCACTAGTCTTCGACATTTCTCAAGTTCTTTCCGAGCTTCCGCCCAAATTGTTTGAAACACTGGGTGTTCATCATATGGTTTATTGAGTACAGGAGTGAGGATCAAGGGTAATAGAACCTCAGCATAGGAATAGTCAATCTCAGGCATATTAAAGCGTGCTGAAGATCTTCTAAGTACAGTCTTCCCCTCTTTAATATTTTCATTATTAGTAAGACGTTCACCATCTATACGATAGCCACTATGTATAAACCATCCAAGTGAACCGTGGAGTTTTAGAAAAGGCATATGTTCCAAAGTGTTACTCGGATGATTATAGTATTGGGTTCCAGGAACTATACGAAGAAGCCCTGGAACGCGTAAAGCAACTTCATCAAAACGGACTCTATACGCTAAATAAGAATTCCACTGGTGGAATGAGTAAGCGATATGCTCATCGGTAATTGCATCGTAATCGTAGACATTGTTTGATATCTCCTCCTCACTTAAGCCCTGTTGCCTCATAATATTGCTTGATTCTACTCTCTTTTGAGCCATACTATGCTCTCGTTTTGTTAGTGCCTCAAGAGCATTCTTATTTGGTGGTGAAACATTTTCAATCACAGATTCGAGTAAAGTGTCATAGTTGAATGTAAGAACGCCAGAGTTTGTTTGCAGGATTACCCGACCAAGTTCGATAAAAGCAGGAGCATTGTAAAACCAGTGTTCGCATTCTGAAAGATAATCAAGAAGAAGTGAAGTAAGTAGAGACTGGATGCGTGACATCTGTGCTAGGCCATCCGAATCACCCTTAAAGTAAGATTCACGGCGTTGCAGTTCAATGAAAGTATAGCACTCTTCAAGATCGAAATTATTAGTTTCCAACTGACTCAGATCCAAACGCCAATATCTGAAAATATAATCCAGTAGAGGCGATAACTGACCCTGCTTAAAATCCTCAGCCAAACGTGGATGGCGCAGAACCTGACGAAAGAAATCATGTGCGAGAGGTGGCATAATATTATCCGGTCCTTGGACCGATCTATTTATTCCTGCTCCTATTATAAATATTGTATCCATGTATCCTTTATATTGCATCTAATGCCGAGTTAAGCGGAACCCCGACTTGGCGTGAAAGGAAACAATAAAACTTTCCTTACACGACAACCTAGGGCGGAGTCCCGCAAAGTGGGATTTTCGCCCGAACGATTTGTTTGTGCCGCGTCAAATCGGAGAGTGTAACTGAACTAAGCGTTCGTCCCGCCGCAGGCGTGGCGAACCATTACACGTTAAGAAATAAATCGTTGCTATTATCTATTATTGATATGTCATTTCTGCTATCGATCTTGCATTTGTATGCCCAATTCATAATGAAAATGCAATAATTTTAAAATCATACAAACAGAGACCTTTTTACCAGATCCTGTTCTATGCTCACATAAAATTCACCGGGTCCACATTCGCCCTGATACGGAGGCAGGGTTCTGGAGTGGTTTTCAGTATGGTTCCCCAATACACTTTTAATGCAAACGTAGCTTATGTCTCGAGCATCGGGATCGATTCTTGGAGATTCAGTAAAAGGGATTACCACGTCGTGTACATGGTATCCATCATCCCTTCGGTTTTTCCACAAGCTGTAATCTTGATCCGCTTTATGTACGGAATTGTCCTACAACGCTGCTATAAATCAGTTGTAAGGATACAATATGGCTTTAGAACTTTATACGTTCCAATTCTGGTTCTTTTAAAGCGTCCGCCATTGTCCAGAAATGGATCTCTCCTGTATATATTCTGAAAACTTTCGTAATAGGACCTATTGGTCTTCCAATAATCTGTTCAAGGAAGGCTCGTTCTTCTGTAACTTTTTTTATAAGAGCTCCATCATCGGAAAATTCGATTTTGCCCTTTACTCTCATATATTTCGCATCTATTAACTCTGCCGCATTATTATAGAAACAAACCTCCACTTTAGGATTATTCTGCAACTGTTTATAAATGTCTTTGGGTGAAAATGTTGCGAAGTAAAATCCATTTTCATCAGCAAACCACATTAATAGGGGTCTGACCCTCGGTTGATCTCCATCTGTTGTTGCAAGGAAGCACACAGGATTCTCAGTTGAAAATTTGATACAATCTTGTAATTTCATCTTTGACTCCTTTCACTTAGATTATTTATTGTTTTTGTAAATAACCCGGCTTCTGTTTTGTGTTGACGCGCGAATCACAGGCTGCTGCAAGCCGTCCTGTGGATTTGCTGCTGGTTATACATCACATATTCTTCAAGGTGCTCTCGATCGCCAGTTTGTGTTTGGAAACGTAATTACAGCTTGGTTCCTGGCCGCATTTTCTACATCTTAAATCGTACGCGGAATTAATGGTCTGGCACATGGGACAGGTATAATGTTCTTTGACTTCCTTAAGCCAAGATTTATAGCCAACGTCCCTGATCCGATTCAGGTTGTCCCAAAGCTCTATCCGATGAGGTCTTTCAGATTGAAACTGTTTTAGATCATTGCAAGGATAATCCTCACACTCCACACAGAAATCGATTCCTCGTTCAACAGCGCATGAGAACATTTTGCATTTTTCACAATAGGGTCCTCTCTTGTCAGACCGACATCCGTAACATTTGACCGCTTCTTCTGAAAGTTGAAATCGTGCCGCCAGTCCCTTGAGTCTCGCCGGGTCTTCCCTCGTAGCGATGAATAGAGTGCATGCCTCACAGAAAAGGCCACATACAGCGGCTAAAGTTTTGTCCGGTTCTCCAGAGCAATTATCCTCTTTTTGCATGACGAAACCTTTCATTTATTTCAATGAATACTATGCGCCTATAGTCGCACAACAGTGCGCTTCACACACGGGGGACAAGAATACCATGCGGCAGGGTAGCTCCTCGCTTACCGATAGTGCTTGTACATTGCCGCTGGATACCTCGGTCGGCTGTGCAGGTGCTGGTTGTGTCGCTATTCTGAAATTGATTGGGAAATAAAGTATATCAGCCTTTTCTAAAACTCGCTGTCGTTCCATGAATGATAACAATTAGTTCCTCATCTCATTATTAAGGATTCCACTCATGCAAGGATTATCATTTCCATCACTATATATGTCGAACCGGTTTCTGCCATTTGTTTCTACGCCTTTGATAGTAACATTCTTGTCATAATAGAACTGCCCCTTGAAAGCAACGCTGAGGGAAATAGTTCCATTTATCTCACTATGGTTTAAATACTTTAAGGTGTTCCCCAAAATAAGAAAGGGCTGTGCAAAATCTCTTTCAAAACCGAATAACCGTGCATAAAACTTGGAATAGTGGATACCATTTCCATCACCAGAGATCCGTGCGAAACCGAAACCGTTTCCACTAGGCAGAAACCATTCGGCAAGGATCTTTGCATCGGAGATAGATTCGAATGCGTCCTTTTCAAGGTTTTTATCAGGTTCTCCGAACTGTCCGCGATAAAAGAATGTTTCCGTTGCAGTCCACACCGTTTCTTCCGCGATTTGAATGACTGCAGAAAGATCTAATTCCAGACCCTTTGAAACGATTCGAATACTTGAAATTTCACAAAAAATATCAAAATTTTCTTCAAAGCCAAAATTTCTGTACTGGGTGATTTTTAAATTTTTACCTAATACATTGAACATGGATAAAGGAGCTTGTTTCAGACTGAGTATTCTCTGAAACAATGGAAACACTAAGGTTATCGGGTAGATTAAGGAAATTTCATCACTATTGTTTATAGTACAAATTTTATTGAATCGAGATAGGTGTTTTCGATTAATTTTCAATCCGGTCATCGCCGCAGATATCGGAGGAATAGACTCTTTGCCATTGAAGTGTTTCGTTTTACCCCACAATGCATAGAGAGGGACTCTTAAAAAGAAGAGAGATGGTATCTTTTTGTACTGTACGTGTATTGCTCCTGTCATGATTCACACCTTATAGATATTGTATATCCACGGCGATATTCTCTATGGCCTCATTTTATTCCACAGATTGATATTCGAAATCAAACAAGATGCATTAACATGATTATTAGACATAACCATTACATATTAAGAAATGAATCAGTGTTATTGTATATTGAGGTGTCGTTTATTGACGTTGATCTTGCATTTATATGCCCAATCCGTAATGGAAATGCAAGAATTTTGTAACTATTCAAGACCAATCCCTTCCCTGAACCCCGTTTTTCACTTACATAAAATTCACCGGATCCACGTCCGCCCTGATGCGCAGGCCGGGTTCTGATGCAGTTGCCAGTATGGTGTCGGCCAGGGTGTGGAGGGCGTGGATATCGTTTCCCTTCAGAAGCAGGTGCCATCGGTGACGACCTTTGACTTTTGACAGGGGTGCCTCGGCGGGTCCCAGGACGGAGACGGTTCCGCCAACCTGCCGAGCAAGGTCTCTGGCAAGGGTGTTGAGCTTTTTGACACAGTCGGTGATGCGGGTTTCGTTGGTGGCGGAAATGACGAGGTTGATCATGCGGCTGAAGGGAGGATACCCCAGATCCAGGCGCGTTTTAATTTCTTCATGGTAGAAATCGACGTAGCTGTGTTCCCGG
>Ga0116164_10000292_pt1 | contig 45852 bp, 39 predicted proteins | sample AD_UKC109_MetaG_FD_89888 | JGI IMG/M metagenome (GOLD analysis project Ga0116164, IMG submission 89888) | Active sludge microbial communities of municipal wastewater-treating anaerobic digesters from Hong Kong - AD_UKC109_MetaG | ecosystem: Engineered > Bioreactor > Anaerobic > Digestate... | reverse complement strand
TTGCTCCGCCGAATTACTCGCTTCTGCTTTGGCTTGTCCATGCCTTTGGGTGTATTAAATTTAGCACTGAAACACAATTAAAAAATTACCATCGAGAAAATCGACAGTCTCGTAAGCCCCAGGCTACATTCTATCGCCTCTGACGAGGCTTGCGGAAAACGAAATCTTCAAGCCCCTTCAGGGGCGACAGAGGGTAGCCCGACCCGTGAGTGTCGGGCAAAAAAGCGTTGGGTGCCGCATGTTATTTGTAGGGGCAACTCCCCGTGGTTGCCCCGGCCTGGATTGCCCCGGCCCGGGTAGGCACGGGGACCTACCCCGACGGCGGGCGTCGCACTCGAACGCCCATTACATTGGCGTGGGACACTTTTTGCGAAGTGTCCCACGGCTCATTTTCATAACCTGTTGATATCATGGAAAAATACGTGCGGGACAGGGTGGGGCAAACTGTCCCAAAGTGTCCCGTTTGTCCCACAAATCAAGGATAAACGGGGACACGTAACGAGTACATGTTCCTGGGTTTATCCCACGCGCGTCAGCGCCGGCCGAGGCTCCACACAATGAAGGCTAATCAGGGGTTACCGCTGGTTATCCCTGGTTACAGCGCGCGCAGCCACTCGGGCTTGAGGGCGTCGCGATTGCGCGAGCCGACGATCTCGCGGAGCATCTGCAGGGCGGCCGGCTTCTCCTCGGGCATACGCACGCGCAGCGGCACGTAGTTGCTGGCGTGGTTGGACATGAACAGGCCGCGGGTCATGTCGGTGTGGGCGAGGATCAACGCGAGTTCCTCGAGCATGGCGAACTCGTCGGGCAGGCGCCAGATCCCGCGTTGCTGCAGGTCCCACAACGGCGTGCCGGGCACGACCATCACGGTGAGCGCGCCGACGTAATCCGGGTCGATGGCGCTGAGCACGCGCCCGGTGTGGATCGCGTGTTCGCGCGGTCGATCGGGCGACACGCCCAGGAGCACGGTAATCGACAGTTCGATGCCCGCCTGCTTGACCCGCCGACCGGCGGCGATCATCTCCTCGCCGGTGCGGCCCTTGTCGATGAAGGCCAGCGTTTCGTCGTCGCCCGACTCCAGCCCGAAGTAGACGATCCCCAGGCCCAGCGCGCGCAGTTCCTTGAGCTCCTCGACGCTCTTCTTCATGATCGCTTTGGCGTTGCCGTAGATGCCCACGCGCTCGAGGCCGCGGATCGACCCGCGCAGCTTTTCCAGAATGCGCACCAGGCGTTGGTGAGGGATGATCAGGGCGTCGCCGTCGGCGAGGAACACCCGCCGCCACGGACGCAGCGCGGCCATTTCGTCGATTTCGGCGAAGAGCCGTTCTTCGTCTTTGATGCGAAAACGCGTGCCCTTGTACGTCGGGCAGAAGGTGCACTTGTTATGGCTGCACCCGAAGGTCGCCTGCAGAATCAACGAGCGCGCCTCGCTGGGCGGGCGAATCACCATGCCTTCGTATTCCATGAACCTACCAATCGATTTCGTCGACCGTTTCCAGCTTTTCGGCCAGCGTGCGCTCGTCGACGGTGACCTGCACCCGCGCGCGATGGGCGGCGACCATCTCCTCGTATTCCGGCCGCGCGAAATATGTACGCAATGATTCGCATAAAGGCAAGACCTGCTCGTGGGGCGTCCAGGCGAAAGGCTCGCCGGTATGGGCGTCGCGCAGGCATTCGAAGTAAACGGCGAAGGACAACGAAGCGATGCTGTGCCCCTGGGCGGTCAACTGCGCGTAGATCGCCTCCATCGTGCCCTGCATGTGCGGATCGATGAACTTGAACCACTTCGAGTAAAACAGGGCGTTGTGAAAATACTCGGGGATGTTCATCAGGCCGTCTTTGTGGATCATCCGCGAAACCCATTCGAGCAACGCGACGACTTGGTTGCCAACGCCCAGGCCGGGGAAGTTCTGGCCGGGCAGGCGAGGACGATCGGCGGAAAATTCGCCGTGGATGTTCTGCATGAGCATCCATTCGATGCACAGCAGGTTCAGCGCGGGCAGCCCGAACTTTAGCAGGTGGTCGCCGCAGGGCTGGTAGCGACTTTCCTTGAGGATCACCTCGCCCAGTAGTTCGCGCTTGCCCCCCTCGTCATTGTAGATGCGCAGGAAATGCTCGAAAGGCCCACGCGGACGAAATTCAAGGTCCAACGAGTGATAGCCGCGCGACGCCAGTTGCTGAGTGATGCCGAATTTTTTCAAGGCGAAGCGGATGCGGGGAAGATCGAAGGAGCCGAGAAACAGGGCGCTGAACTTGTCGTGCTCCTCGAGTTCGCGCTCCAGTTCGAGCTCGGTCAGATCCATGCCCGCCGGTTTTTCGTGCCCGGCTTGCTCCTCGGGCCGTTTTTTATAAGGTTTATAGCGAAAAATACCTTTGGGCATTCCGGCAACCAGCTTGAGTTTCACTAGTCCTTTATTATCCATTGTTGGGCGAGGGTGTCAATCAATGACGCGTTGCGTTACGAAAAAACGCCGTTCTTTTTTTTGCTTCCGCTGTTGACATGTACTTTGTTGCCCTTTTAGCATCAAGATGTTGAGCAATCATTAACGTCAGAAAAGTTATTATAATATTGTATCCGGGCGGAGGAGAGGATGGCTGCTGAAGAAGGAATCCAACTAGGTCGTGTAATCAAATCGGTAAGTTCGGCGCCGGACGCGCAAAAGCAGGCGGAGATATTGAACAATGCCTTCAGCCGTGTTTCGATTCGCCAAGCGGCGGATTATTGGTTTGAAATTGCCGACAAAGCATTGGACGACCTCAGCTACGCCAAAGCCTTATTAACTTTGTTGGATGTGCCGACGATGACCAAGGTGACCGGCAAAAAGGCGATGGGTCAGCTTGTTTTCACGTTCAAGAGCACCGACAAATACATACGGCTGGTACAAATCTTCGAGAAAATATCGCGGCTGGACGTCAAGTCGGTCAAGGTGATCAAGGCCAAAGCGGCGATGATGTTCCAATTTTTCTACCTGGTGACCGACCGGATCGTCGAAGAGGGGCTGCCCAAACTAAAAATCCATGCGACCGACGTGGTCAACCGCATTCTGGACGATCCGCAGGCGTCGGATAAATTGCTGCACGTGAATCTGAACAATTACGGACGCGCCTACTGGAGCATCATGATCGATCAGCTCAAGGAAGGCGATTTCCGCTCGAAGGACGAAGTCGTTTACGAAGTGCTGCTCAACGATTCATTGATCAACCAGTACGAAGCCGGATCGATTCTGGCCTCGGCGGGCGCGGGCGGCGAAGGCGACGCGCGCTTGTCGGACGCGGTGATGTCGCGTCTGGGCACGAACATCATCAAACGCCTGAACCTGCTGTTGCGCACGACGCAGATGTACCAGAGCGCCGACCACCCCTCGGTGTCGGCGGCGTTGGAAAGCCTGCTGTCGACGATCGAGAACGCGATGCAGGGACGCGAGAGTCTCACCTTCACCCGTTTGGGCAGCGACCTGTTGATCGACGACATCAAGCTTAAACAGAAGGCGAAGTTCATCGAGGATTTCGTGCAGGCGCTGGAAGAACGCAACGTGAACTCGATGACGCTTAAGAGCGGTCTGAGCCTCGAAGAGGTCCGCGTGTTCCTGTTGCTGTTCGCCGAAACGCAGGCGCAGATCAGGAAGCGCGGCGGCGTCAAGACGATTCTGGACGGCAAGGGCGTCAGCCACATTCTGGTCGACCAGTTCAAGTACGGCATCATCGCCGACGACCAGAAGGACGAGGCCGACCAGGTCGCCTCCGACGACAAGATGCTGGAGAACATCGTCTTTACCGAGATCGTGGCCAAGATCCGCAAGGGCGATCTCGGTGAAATGAACGCCACGGAGATCGGCGCGGCGTTCAAGGAGTTGATCAGCGGTCAGTTCGCGGCGGACAAATCGGCGCGCAAATCGCTGGCGCAGATGATCCTCGCCCTCGATCCCGAGTTGGCCGAGGAAGCGGTGTTTTCCAAGGCCGGCGTGCGCGACGAAATGAGTTGGTCGACCGCGCGCAAGATGATCGACAAACTGCTCGACGACCTGGACAAGGGCAGCGCGGACGACCGCATCCACGTGCTGGACAACCTCCAGAAGATGGGCGAATTGGCGATCACCAAGAACAAGGAAACAACCCTGGTGGTCATCATCGACAAGATGACCGAACGGCTGCGCACGCGCGAAAAAGACCTGGACGTGCTGGCCAAGACCTTCGAGGTCATGGGCACGCTGGCGCGCTTCCTGATCCTCAACGGCAAATACGTGCAGGCGTTGAAGATCCTGCGCACCTTCGTCAATTTGCGCAACTACTGCGAGAACCTGCCGGCCGAGCGCAAGAACAACTTCACGCGCAGCGTCTGCGAATTGAGCGCCAACGCCTTGCAGTCGGCGTCGACGTCCGAAACGATCGACGCGTTGATCCGCGAGTTCGAAGGCGATCAGATGAACACCGTGGACAACTCGATGCGCATCCTGGAAACGCTGGGCACCGAGCAGGTCATTTCCTCGCTGCTGGACGCGTTCACCAATCCGTCGCGATCGGTGCGCAACCGCTGCTTCCAGGTGCTGACCTCGATCGGCGAAAAGAGCCTGGTGGTCTGTTCGTGGAAGCTGCGCAACCTGAACGATCCGTCGCAATTCCCGCGCCTGCGCGAAGGCGGCGAGATGTCCGACGAAGCGTATTACGTCGCGCGCAACGCGATCGACATCACCGCCAAGCTGGGCGGCGAGCGCGAACTGGAATTGCTGCGCGAGGTGTCGGACGATCCGGATCCGCGCGTGCGCATCGAAGCGCTGTCGGCGATGACCAAGATCAACAAGCACGAGGCGGCGATTCTGGCCAAACTGCGCTTGCACGACAGCGACGGCAAGGTGGTGGAAGGGGCGATCAACATTCTGGGCCAGTTGGCGCAGCAGGATACGACCGACGAGCTGATCGATCTGTTCTACGCCGAACCGGCGCTGCGTCCGTCGATCATCAACGCGCTGGGCCGCATCGGCGGCGACGAGGCGGAGAAACTGTTGATCGGCGCCACCCGGTTTTACTTTGGCGGCAATGTAGTGAAGATCTTCCGTGACAGCGACGAGCTGCGCCATGCGGCGTTGAAAGCGTTGGGCAACATTGGGCGGGAAACGGCCCGCGCCAATTTGCGGCGCTTCAATCGCCGGGTCGGGATCTTCTTCCTGCGGCTGTTCTTTGTACCGCTGCGATTCAAGCGGAAGGAAGCGCTGAAAATATCGCGCGACGCTTTCAGCCGAATCGAACTGCGGATGACCAAGGGCTAATTTTTCGAGAAGTGGGAGGGTTCATGTTGTTACGCAAAGTTCTCATGGCGGTAGTTGTATCTCTCATCCTGTTCGCGGCGCCGTTGGCCGCGTTGGCGCAGGATGCGCAAACACTCATGCAACAAGCGGACTCGGTTTGGGTGAAACGTTCGGCTTCGCTGCAGAACGCCTACGCGGCGATCAAGTTGTACGAGCAGGCCGCGGCGGCCGATCCCAGCCTGGATACGCCGCATTACCAGATCGCGCGCGCGTATTATTTTATCGGCCGGTTCTCACCGCCGGCGCAGCGCGAGGCGCTGTACATGAAGGGCGTCGAGGCGGCGAAGAAGGCGCTGGCGGCCAATCCCGGCAGTGCGGGCGGCAACTATTGGTACAGCGCCTGTCTGGCGCGGGCGATCGAGGACAAGAGCATCATCACCAAAGGCAAGTACGTCAGCGACATCAAGGGACACATGCTGGCGGCCAAGCAGGCCAATCCGGGATTCTACTTCGGCGGGCCGGCGCGGGCGCTGGGCATGGTTTCGTTCAAGAGCCCGTTCGGCAGCAACGCCGAGGCGATTGCGTTGCTGCGCGAAAGCCTGAAGTACGCGCCTGATTATTCGCTGACGCTGGTCAATCTCGCCGAAGTGCTGATCAAGGAAAAGCAGTACGACGAGGCGAAGAAATTGTGCAACAAGGTGCTCGGCCTCAAGCCGATGGCGGGCTATGAGCGCGAACTCAAAGACGACCAGGCGCTGGCGAAACGGCTGCTGGATTCGATTCCGAATTAAGCGAAGCAATTATGATCGGGGGCACGAGCGAATTTGTGCCCCCGATTTTTATGAAAATTCCGTGACACACAACGAGTGCATATCCCGGATTTTCTTTCCCTGATTTTTCCGCCGCATGGCGACGCGCTTTTTCCTGCAATTTCGATAAGTATGGTAAAATAAAAGTCTCGTGGGGGAGAGCGCTCAAAAGACGGAAAAAACTACGTGGCTAAACTGATCCGCATTCCCATATACCTGCTTGCCGGGTTCGCGCTGTATCTGGTGTTTCATTTCCAGTTGGCGCTGGCGTATTCGGCGTTGGCGCTGGTGTACAAGCCGCTGGTGGTGCTGATTCCGCTGGCGGTGCTGTACGTGGTGTACCGGCGCGACGAGCTGGCGCTGCGCTTCAGCATCCTGTCGAAGCTGTTCAAGTTGATTTACTGGTTGTGGACGTGGGGGATGGTTGCGGCGGCGATGACGCTGGCGCTGCTGGTCGACCCGGTGTTGCTGGTTGTGGCGACCATCGCGGCGGCGGTGGCCATTTACGTTTGGGACCGCGGCGTACGGATCTGGTTTGCGCTGATCGCCTTTGTCGTCGCGGTGACGATCGTCGTGTTGCGCGAGCCGTGGTTGATCGGCGATCTGTCGCGGTGGCTGTTCGGTCTGATAATGCTGCTGGCGCTGATCGCGTTGTTCGCCACGCACGAAACGGCGCGCATCACACGTTTCGATTTCGCGGTGTTCGTGCTGCTGGCGCCGCTGTTCTTTTCCTTTTCGGCGTTCTATCGCGGTCCGGCGAAGGTGGAAAATCCAGATGGCGCGGTCACGTTCTTGTACGAGGCCGGCGGGCACGAGGCGCCCGATCGCGTGCGGGCCGGATTGGATCTGCGTTTTGCATTGCCCGACTGCGACGGCGCGTTGTTGTTGGGCGGGGCGTCGACGCCGGGTTTGGAATTGCTCAGCGAACCGCCGCAAGAGCTTGATCGACGCGCGACGGGCGATAACCTGATTACCTTGTGCGACGGGCGCGGCGCCTTGCTGTACGGCACGCGCACGGGGCAGGTCGTGTTTCGCCCGGCCGACGGCGAGGCGCGCGAATACGAGATGGGCTCGGCGGCGCTGATGGTGCAGGCCGACGTCGAGCATTACCGCGCCTTCGCGATGGACCGTTACGATCACCTGGTGTCGTTGCGGCTGCCCAATCTGTCGCTGCTGGCCGAGCGGCGCGGCGGCGTGAACATCGACATTCACTATATGCCCTACACCGGTTACCTCTATCGTTCGGTGCTGGGACGCGGACTGGAGATGATCGAGCCGGGCACGTTGGAGGTCGTGACGACGCTGGAACTGCCTTACAGCGTGGGCGGCACGATGACGCACGACGAACGCAACGGAATCTTGTATTTGTCCGATTGGCTGGGCGAGCGCATCCACGCGCTGGGCGCGCGCGATCTGACGCGGCTGGCCGAGTTGCCCGCCGAACGCGGCGTGCGGCAACTGGCCTATTCGCCGGAACATCAATTGCTGCTGGCGGGAAGTTATTTTCGTGGGCGGATTCTGGTTTACGATCCGATTGCGGGACGCGGACCGCGGCGGATCGACGTCGGGCGGCGCGTGCGCGGCTTGACCATCGACGGCGGCCAATGTCGCGGGGTGAGCGCGGCCGGCGTGTTCACGATCGATCTGCCGCAATTACAGCGGAGCCTACATAAATGAAGCGCACGGCGGGCGCGCTGGCGATCGAGGCCCTGGGCAAGCTGCTGGCGCACGGTTGCCTGTTGTTGTTCTGGGCGCCGCTGTTGGGATGGGACGCCTGGTTTTTCGCCGTGCTCGGCGTCACGGTGTGGGACGCGGGCGGGCCGTGGCGGCGCATTCCCGCCGGGGCGCAGCGCACGGTGGCGATCGTCTATGCGGTGCTCGTCGGTCTGCCGCTGCTGCTTTCCAACGCACTTCCGCTTTTCTATGCACCCGCCTGGTGGTTGGGCATCGCTTTGCTGACGGCCGCGTTCGCCGCGTTGTTGTGGCGCGGTCTGCCGCCGATGGCGGGGATGCTGGCGGCGGCGACGATCGCCGGGGCGGTGGTGCTGCCGACGCTCGGCCGCGACGTTTCGTTGTGGGTGATGGCGATGGTGGGAGCACTGGGCGTGACGATCGTTTTGGCGATGACCTTCTCGCCGGTCGTCAAACGCGTGTCGTCGTGGCTGCTGGTCGGCTTGTTTCTCTTTGCGCCGACATTCGCGGCCAACGATTGGTTTTACCACGGCGTCGACCGCATCGAGCACACCACATACGAACACGCCGGTTTGCGCACGTTGATGAGCCTGCGCGAGGACGGACCGGGCTGGCGGCAACGGCTGGGGACGGATTTGCGGTTCGCCGAGCGCGGCTTCGACGGAAGATTATTGATCGGCGCGGGGCGCGGCGTGACCGAAGTCGCCACGATGCATGTGCGCGCCCTGCCGCTCGGCCCGGCCGGCGACAACATTACGGTGGACGCGGCGAACCAGCGGGTGATCGCGGCCACGCGCGACGGATTTTTATCGCTGCTCAACGGCGGCGACTTGGGCGTCGTCACGCGGGTGAAGTTGCCGCACGGGGCGCTGGTCACCCGGTTGGCGCCGGAGGGCGTGTACGCGCTGGACGAATGGAACCACGTGGGATTGTACGAACCGTCCACCCTGGGCGAGTTGAAGTCGTGGCGCGTCACCGGCGTCAGCGATTTGCTGCCCGACGGCGAGGGCGGTTTTTTTCTGAGCACCCTGTGGGGCGGTGTGCGGCGGTACGCGGCGGACGGGCAAATCGTGCGTGGGCACGCGCAGCGCACCGGCATTTTTCATCTGCTTGCGTACGATCGCGCGGGCGGTCGCTTGTTCGTGGGCAACATGGCCGGGCGGCGGATCGACGTGTTGCGGGCGAACGATCTGCAGCGCACGCGGACGATCGCAGTCGGGCGCGGTATTCGCAACCTGTTGTGGGACGAGCAAACCAACCTGCTGACGGTGGGCGATTATTTTTCCGGCGCGCTGATCGCCTTGGACGGCGAGACGTTGCATGAAGTGGGGCGGATCGCGCTCGGACGGCGCTTGCGGACGATCGCGGCCGACGGCCCCGGGCGCGTGCTGGCGGCGTCGTCGGCCGGCTATTTCGCGGTGGATCTGGCCGCCGCATTCCGCGAGATTTCCGAAAATAATTAAAAAAAAACGCCGAAGCGGGCTTTCAACAAGCGGCCATCTCCGGCGGGGGAGGGTCTGATATGACTATCGGTCCTTACTGTAATCCAGCGTCGTTCCATTCAGAAGCGGCATGAGCAGAGCCACGACGCTGTAGGTCATGCTTGCCACGGTAATGATGCTTCCGGCCAGCAAGAACTTCATGAGCGGTTCCTTTCGTGGAGGGAAGGTGGTGAAGGGGCAGGCAAGCCTACCTAGTGCAACCTCAAGTGAAACTTGCAGGAATAGAGATGGGAGGGTCGGAATGAACAGGTTAAAGCGAACCCATCCCCTTCACCGATTTCCATTTTTTGCGGGCGGTTTCAAGTTTTTCGCGGGGGAGTTTCGCATTCGCTGCTACTGGAGATCCGCAAGATAGCCCCCGATACCGCTCAACATTCGCATCAACGCTTGAAACCGCCATTATCTCAGGGCCGAAGCAGGTAGCCGGTCAATTTACCGGAGTTTTGCGTGTGGAGGGTTGCTTACGTTGTCGTTACAACATCCCCGCCTCGGCCTCCGTTTCGACGGTGAATCACATTCGGTTTTGAAAGAGCTACTGTTTTATATCGACGCCGTACAGTTCGCACAGCGTGGCCAATCCCTTTTCGATGTCGTGGATGATTTTCTCATCCACGGCGGCCAGACGTTTTTCGACGTCGGTGGTGAAGAAGACCTGCTCGATCCGTTTCAGGATGCGCGTCCCTTCGTCGGTGAGGTCAAGGATGACCTCGCGACGATTGCCGGGATTCTGCCGCCGGTCGATCAGCCCCTTGGCGACCAGTCGATCCGCCACCCAAGCCGCCGATGAAGTCGGCATGTGCTGGAAGTTCTGGATCTTGGTCAGCGAGGCACCGGGGCATTCATTGACCTGGAGGAGAAATTTCGTTTCCTTCAGACTGATGCCGACGGTGGCCTTGACTTCCTTGGCCAGATTTCGTTGTGCAAAGAGCAAGACGTCCAAATAAAATCGGACCTTCTCGTACCGTAGGTAGTTACTGAAACTGGATTTCATTTCCTTTCGGAACCCCCTACGGTTTTCCCAGTGCCCAGGAGAAATCAGAGACTTCAATCTTGGACAATCCAAAGCATCGGACAAATGACGCAAAATGTCAAGAAAAAAAATACACTCAACTCATTGTTTTTTTTCATATTTTAGAAAAATTTCTGCATCTGCGGGGAAACGGAAATTTAAATTGGAGAGTCCCATCTTGGATAATTCGAGATATTTAGGGGGTGTGATTTGGGGCTATATGAGATTGCATCTCATTATATTTCCGGGTATGATTGAACCCCGGAAAATTATTTTTACGGCAATCATGCCTATCTAGGATTTTCAATTTTCGGAAAATCGTTCCCAGCCCGTGGGAATCAGCAACTCGCTCAAGTGAAGGGGGATTTCGTCGTGCTATTTTTCACAGCGCTCGATTTGACGTTATTTCCGCCCCCGGAGCGGGCAACGAAACCGCTCATCTTTTTTTTCGTATTGTGCGAGCGGCACACCGGGCACGCCGGCTTGTCGCTGTCGGAGACACGGCGGATCATTTCGAAGTCTTCGCCGCAATCCTGGCAGGTGAATTCATAAATCGGCATCGTTTCGGTCCTCGTCGGCAGCACGAGAAATCGTGTTCGCTTCATTTTTTGGCAGCTTCTTATCTCCGCCCGGGAGATTGCAGGCGCCGCGCATTCAGGTGGAAATGCCCAGTTTCGGCAGGATCCACAGTTGCATCAGCAGCCAGCCGGCCAGAACAGCCAAAGGAAGCCACGCGTCCAAATTTTTCATCGAGCGTTCTTTTCTTCGTTTTATTTAATCACTTCGTCGCAGGTGCGCAAACAATCGAGCAGCCGCGGTACGTTGGGGTGAGCGATGGTGTAGAAGCTGTGACCATCGCGTTTTTCCACCGCCACCAGTCCGGAAAGCCGCAGCAGCTTGAGTTGCTGACTGGCGATGGCGCTTTTGATGTCGAGCAGTTCGGCAAGATCGCCGACGTTGCGCTCGCCGTCCTGCAGCAGATCCATGATGCACAGGCGAATCGGATGCCCCAGGGCTTTAAGGGTTTCCGCCCGTTTCTCCGCCGTTTCACGATCGAAATGTTTCATCATCACTCCATCGCCAATCGATTATGCTAAATAGGTATATCGCTACATTTGCCGAATGTCAAGAAAAAATATTGCGGAAGGGCATCAAGCGCCGGAATCGTCGTCAGCCATATCGTCGTCGACCGCATCGTCGTCGGCCGTATCGTCGTCGTTGCCGCTTGAGCCGAGGCAGGAGTGCGTGCAGTCGGTCATGCCGCTGCAAGCGCGATAGGTGTTGGCGCAGTCGAAGATGCAGCAATATTGCGGATACTTTTCATTATCCGCCTGGCACATGCCGCAGCCGACGACCGCGTCTTCCTTGTCGATCGGCAAGCCTTGCGCATCGTAGAGGATCATTTCACATTTGTCGTAGAGAAAATCGAAGGTTTCCTGACAGTCGCGGGAGAGTTCTTCCTCTTCGTCCTCGCCCTCGAACTTGATTTCTTCCCGACCGGAGTCCTCGCAGGCGACGTAAAGCAGCAGAACCATCAGGGGCACGGTCAGCATGAGGAGCATCATGCGCTTCTTGCCTGAAACCATTGTGATATTCACAACCTGTTTTTGGTCATTTTATCAATCCATTATCACCGGTACGCGGTACTGTCAAACCTTTGTGTGCCGCCAGCGGCCGCGCGAAAACCAGAAGGTCATCAGTATTCCTTTAAAAAGAGAGCTCCCGCTGATCGCCCACCAGACGCCCTCGACGCCCAGGGACGTGCCGAAGGCCAGCGCCAGGGCGACCGGGTAACGCAGCAGGGTCAGCGGCACCTGGATGATCATCGGCGGCAGCGTGTTGCCCGCGCCGGAGAAGCCGCCTTCCATGACGATCTCGATGCCCATGAACGGCTGGCTCCAGGCGAGAATCATCAGATAGGAAGCGCCGGCGATAATCACGCTCTGGTCGGTGGAGAACACGCCGGCCAGATTGTCGGCGAACAAGCGAAAGGCCAGGCCGACCAAGGCGGTGTAAACGAAGACGATGCCGCCGACCATCCAGGCCGCGCGCATGGCCCGTTGCGGTTGCCGCGCGCCGAGGTTCTGGCCCACGAGGGTCGAGGCGGCGATGGAAAAACCGGCCGCCGTGAAAAAGGAGAGTCCTTCAAAGATATGGCCGATGCGCAGCGCGGCGATGTTCGGCGTGCCGAACTCGGCCGTCACGCGGGTCAGGGCCATGTAGATGCCGGAAAACAAAACGCCGGTCAACGCCTTGGGCAGGCCGATGCGCACGACGTCGAAATATTCGGTCCAGGTAAGGCCGAGCTTGTCGAGGATCTGCAAATGAATGGGGCAATCCGGACGGTGCATCTTGCGCAGGGCCAGGATGGTAAAAACGATGCGGGAGATAACGGTGGCCCAGGCGGCGCCGGCGATGCCGAAGGCGGGAAAGGGCCCGAGGCCGAAAATGAACAGGGGATCGAGCAGGGCGTTCAGCGAGAGGGCGATGATCTTCAGAATCAACGGCGTGCGCGTATCGCCGGACGCGTTGAAAATGCCGACGATCGTGAAATTGAGAAAGATGATCGGCAGCCCGATCACCAGCGGCACGATATAGGCCGTGCCCGCGGCGGTGACCTGCGCCGACGTTTGCATGAAGTTGTAGAGGGTGGGCAGTAGAAAATAAAACGGCACGGCCAGGACGATTGCGGTGCCCAGGGTGTACCAGACGCCGCGGGCGGCGGTGCAATTGGCTTCCTGCCGGTTTTGTTCGCCCACGCGTCGCGACACCTTGGCGGCCACGCCGATGCTGATCAGACTGGCCAGACCGAAAAGCATCCAGAGGATGAAGCTGCCGGTGCTGATGCCGGCCAGCGATTCCGCACCCAGAAAGCCGACGAAATACGTATCGACGAAGTTGTAGGTTCCCTGCAGGAGGAAACTCAACACGGCCGGCATCGCCAAACGAAAAATGGCGGGCAGCAACGGTCCGTCGGTCAGGGTGTGGTTGCGGTTCATTTTCGTCCGGATAAAAAAGGCGGCCGCTATTACGCGACCGCCTCGGTTTTCGCGCGGAGAATCATTGCTCCTTGGTGATGAACTTGTGGTACGCGCTCATCCAGTAGGCGACCAGGTAATCGATGCCCGGGTTGACGACGTTCGGGCTGTCCGAGCCGCACGGGCCGACGTGGAACGGATTGCGCTGCCAGAGGAAGTCCGTCGAGCACTGCTCGGGCACGGGGAACGCCTCGGCCGCCTGCGGATCGACATCGCCCATGAGCTCGGCCAGGAAGGGGAATTGCTCCATCAGATCGTCGAGCCAGACCGACAGCGGATCGAGGTCCGTCGTCTGCGGGTCGGCGTAGTAGCGAAAGTTCGGCGCGTCGCGGAACTCGCTGATGTCCTGCTCGAGCTGCTCCTGGAACGGATCTTCGTCGGTCGGCGTGTAAATGCCCTGGCTCATGTGGATGGCCGTGAAGAAGGCATTGTGCGACAGCCGCGTGAAGTTGTGCACCTGCTTGTCGAAGAGGTTGAGCAGGAAGTTGTAATCGTCTTCGCCCAGGTAGGCTTTGCCCAGGCGCAGCATGGTGTAGGCGTTTTCGTGGCCGAGGTTGTTGCCGTAATACTGCGTGTACTTGTTCATCAGATTGATCGAGGCGATCTGCAGCGCCACGCGTTTTTTGTCGGCGATCCACGTCTGCACGACTTCCTTGAAGCGCTGCTCGCCGGTGACGTGGTAGGCGACCAACCCCCAGGTCAACTGCTGCGTGCCCAGGGCGTTGGGGCCGGCGGTGGTGTGCACGCCGTCGACATCGGTGATCCACCAGTTGGTGGAGATCAGCTCGTCGACCACCTCGGCGACGTCGTCGCGGATGATCTGACGCATGTCTTCGTCGTCGACCAGGTCGTAAGCCGTGGCCATGCCGAAGAACCAACCGGTGTACTGGTCGCGGCTGGTGTTGCCCGTCCAGAAGTCGCCGGCGAAGAGTCCGTCGTCGACCAGGTGGCAGTTTTCCTGTTCTTCGCAGTTGCTCGGGGTGATCAGCGGGCTTTGCTCACCGTGGTAGCGCGCGATGAAGCCGGTCCGGCCGGTAATGTGCAGGTTGCCGCTCAGGCCGTTGACCGTGGCGATGACGTTGGCTTTCGCCTGCGGATCGCCGGTCACGTAGTAGCGCATCGCCTGGCTGACCACGTAGGTGCCCGACCAGATGCAGCTATCGCCGTAATCGAAGTAGCCCGCGACGGTCGTGCGCGTCTCGTCGGTGAACTGCGTGCCGACCGACAAACCGTAAAACGGCTGATGCCATTGGGTGAACCAGGCGTCATAGTCTTCGGCCTTCAGGCGCATGTCGCCGGCCGTGGGCGTTTCATTGTAGTCCTGCACCTCGACGTTCAGTTGCGGCCACTCGGCCACGTAGATGTCGGCGGTGTCGTCGTCGCCGGTATCGTCGTCGCCGGTATCGTCGTCGGTCGTATCGTCGTCGATGGTGTCGTCATCGCCGGTGTCATCGTCGACGGTATCGTCGTCGACGGTATCGTCGTCGATCGCGTCGTCGTCGATCGCATCGTCATCCGTTGCGTCGTCATCGGTGGCGTCGTCGTCGGCCGTCGCATCGTCGTTGTCGTCATTGTCGTCGTCATCGCCGCCGCAGCCGGCCAGGGGCATCAACAACAGGCCGAGGGCGAGCAACAGGAAAAGGTGGCGAATATGCATGGCGTTCCTCCTGATTTTCAAGAGGCGCATATTAACACAAAGAACGTCTCGTTGAAACGGTTCATCGCAGGGGAAGTCGGCGGGGGATATTTAACCTTTGGCGATTGACCCGGCTCCAAATCGTTGGCACCGTTAATCGACGGCCCACAAAGGAGTTGACCGTGAAGGCGCACCGTTTTTCGCTGCGATTGTCGCTTGTTTTGCTGCTGATTGCCGTATTGCTGTCCGGCTGCGGCTATTTCGTCGCGCAGAAGCTGGATCTGCGTCCGGCCCAGTACGGTCTGCAGAAAACGAAAAGTTTCATGGTGCCCATGCGCGACGGCGTGCGGCTGGATACCGACGTGTATCTGCCCAAGGTCGACAAGGCGGTGCCGGTGATTCTGGTGCGCACGCCCTACGGCAAGGGCGACGGGCGCAACATGGTGGCGCGGATGTTCGCGCAGCGCGGCTACGGCGTGGTGCTGCAGGATACGCGTGGGCGCTATGGTAGCGAGGGCGCGTGGTACGCGTTCCACAACGAAGGCCCCGACGGCGAGGACACCTTCGAGTGGGTGAAAAAACAACCGTGGTGCAACGGGCGCATCGGGCTGTGGGGCTTCAGCTATTACGGCTACACGCAGTGGCGCGTGGCCGACCGGGTGGGCGACGATTTGACCGCCTGGGCGCCGGGGTACATCAGCAGCAAGATCTACGACGTCGCCTATCGCCAGGGCGTGTTCTATTACCTGCAAACGGCCAACTGGGCGTTGGGCGCCGGCACGCACACGGCGAACAACGGCATCAACTTCAAGCCGGGCCGCTCCTTCGTGCCGCCGCTGATCAAGACCGACAACAACGCCGGGCGCGACATTCGCTTCTACAACGACTGGGTCAATCATCCGGATTTCGACGCCTATTGGAAAAAGGCCAGCGCGGAGGATCGCTGGAAGAAAGTCAACGCGCCGGCGTTGGTGCTCAACGGCTGGTACGATATGTTCACCGGCTCGACGCTGGAGGATTGGGAGAAACTCACGACCGTCGCCGGACGGCGTGCGCGCAACGAATCGCGATTGGTGATCGGCCCCTGGTCGCACGGCGGGCCGCACAAACTGGCGGGCGTCGATTTCGGCAACGAGGCCGATTTCCTGGCCTTCTCGAAAATCTACTTCGATTGGTTCGACGCCTACCTGATCAAGCGCACCAAGCCCGACATCCCGCGCGTGCAGATCTTCACCATGGGCATCGACAAGTGGCGCGAGTTCGACCAGTGGCCGCCGGCCGACGCGCACAACCGTGCTTACTACCTGCATTCGAGCGGGCACGCCGAACGGATGGACGACGGTTCGCTGGATCGCAAAAGCCCGAGCGGCGAGGACTACGACCGCTTCACCCACGACCCGAAGGACCTGGTGCCCTCGATCGGCGGCGGCATGTTCCCCTACGGCGCGGGCCCGGCCGACGCGTCGGCGAACGGCAAACGCGACGACGTGCTGGTCTTTACCGGCGACACGTTGAACAACGATCTGGAAGTGACCGGGCCGGTCAGCGCGAAGATCTGGTTCAGCGCCGACACGCCCGACTGCGACATCGCCGTGACGCTGCTGGACGTGCATCCCAACGGCGAGGCGCGGGTGATCGCCGACGGCATCGCGCGGGCAAGCGCGCGGCTGATCGACCGCGACAGTTGGCTGTCGCCGGACTATCCGGTCGAGATGAACATCGACATGTGGGCGACCAGCCACGTCTTCCAAAAAGGGCACAAGCTGCGCGTGCACATCGCGGCGTCGAACTATCCGCGTTACGCGCCCAACCCGTGCACCCGGGCGAACCGGGCCGAAACGACGAACTATGTCAAGGCGCGCATCAAGGTGTACCACGACAAGACGCATCCGAGCCGCGTACTGCTGAGCGTGCGTTAAATTTAGGGCATCCGCTTTTCCCGCGTTCGCGAACCTGTTAAGATAGTCCGCTAGTTATTTCTCGCAACATAGAATGTGGAAAACGCATGCGGAGCTCCTCGATAAAATACGGAGTGATGGCGGCGGCCCTGCTGGTGTTGCCCGTATTGTGCGCGTTGTTGTTGCGGCCCGTTCACGGTTTGGCGGGCGCATATTATGTGCCTCATGAGGCGCAAGAGGAATTTTGCGCCGACTCGATCGTGCCGGACCTGTTTTTTCCGCACCCGAATCATTTCGCGACGCCCTGCCTGTATGCCTGGGATACGAGCAGGCACGGCAGCAACGACGAGTTGGGCGAGCTGCTTGCCGAATGGACCGGCTACCTGCGCGTGCCACACAACGGCGTTTATTATTTTTCCTCGGATAATTCGGGCACGCTGACCTTTGAAATCGACCGACGGACGATGAAGTTAGGCCGCTCACGCCGGACGTCGCGAGTGGAACTGAACGCCGGCATGTATCGCGTCAATTTTCAATATCGCGGGAGCAAAGGGCCGCAGTTGATGTGGGGGCCGTCCGAAGAGGCGCAGATCATTCTCGACTGGCGCTTTTTTTATCGAAAGAAACCACTGCCGGCGGCGACGCTGTTGGCGATCGGTGCGTTCATCCTCGTGCTGACGGCGCAGCTTTTCGCTTTGCGCGCTGGGCGCCGGGAACGTTCGACGAGCTGTTCGCCTGGCTGCATCTACGGCGCGTCGGCCTGACGCTGTTGTTGCTGTTGGTGCTGGTTTTCGTCACGCGCCTGTATCAGGTGGATACGCTGCCGTTCGCCGGACGTTGCGGCGATGAGTACAACGTGGCGGTCAACGGGTTGCATTTGGCGTACACGGGCGTGCCGTCTTCGTGGTCGTCGCTCAAGGCTTATCTGCCGGAGCAGCGCAACCGGCAGCCGATCTTCGGTCATAAATTCACGATGGTCACGCCGTTCCTCGATCATCCGCCGGGACCGGCGTTGCTCAATGGCGCGTGGCTGCGCCTGCTGGGCGTGCGCCTCGACGAACGCTACGAGCATTTGTTCGAGAACAAGACGCGCCTGCTGTCGGTGGGCATGGCCGTGCTCAACGCGCTGCTGTTGTTCTGCTTTGCCGCGTGCGTGTTCGGCCGGCGCGATCTGGCCTTGCTGGCGGTGCTGGTGTTCGCGCTTTATCCGCCGGCGATGATCGGCGGTCGCTTGACCAAGGGAGAAAATTATCTTGTCGCGTTGATGCTGGCGGCGTTGATCGGCGCGATCGATTACGCGACCAACGGCAAGCGGCGGCATCTGGCGTTGGCCGCGCTGGCGGCCGGAACGGCGTGTTTGTTCAAAACGTCCGGCATGGCGGTGATCGCCGGCACGGCGGCAACGTTGATCGCGTTGCGCCGCTGGCGGGGCGCATTGTGGGTCGGCGCCGTGGGCGTGGCGTTCGTCGGCCTGACCTTCGCCTACGGCGCGCTCTACGATTGGGACACGTTCATGCGCGTGTTCGAGGCGCAGACGAACCGGCAGATGATCAGTTACCAGGGCGAGTTGACCACCCAGGGCTTGTGGTCGTTGATCGCCATGATGGTGCCGGCGAAACTCGGATATTCGTATTTCTCGCTGACCTACATCTGGTTTTTTGTCGGTCTGTTCATGCTGTGGCGACAGAACCAAAGCGCGAGCGAGCCGCTGGGCTTTCGCGTGGAACCGCTGGTCTGGCCGCCGCTGATCTACCTGGTGTTCATGGGCGCGACGATCAGCTCCAACGGTTCCTACGGCTGGTACCGTCAGCCGCTGCTGCCGTTTCTGGTGATCGCCGGCGCGTGGTTGATTCATCGCCTGTTGACGCGCGGCGAAACGGCGTTGGCGGCGATGTTCTTTTTGCTGCCGCTGACCGATGCCCTGTACTGGGGCGCGGTGGCGCCGGTGGGGGATAATCGCCTGGCGTTTCGCGCGGCGTTTATTTTGCCGCTGGGCTTGCTGGTATTGGCGCAGGGGCTGGCGCCGGAGCGAAGGGCGCGGGCGACGAAGTTCCTGGCGTGGCCGGCGGTGACGCTCACGGCGGTGTTGATGATCGCCAGCTTGATCCGCTACGGCTACTTTTATCTTCTGCGCTTCTGACGAATTCTTCGAAAAACTTAGCGACCGCCGCCGGCGCAGGCGCACGCGCAACCGGCGCAGGCGCAGGCGCACGCGCAACCGCCGCCGCTGCTGCGCGAGCTTCCCGAGCTGCTGGTGCTGACCGGCGGAGGATTGGTCACCGAGGTGATCGAGTTGGTGAAGGCCGACACCGAATCGACCACGGTGTTGGAGAAGTTGCTCACCGCGTTGGTGAAGGTGTTGGCGAAATCCGCGCCGGGCAGCGATACGTGGCCGGACGAGCCGGCGTCGATCGTTGTGCCGTGCCAGTGCGTGCCGTACCAGCGCGGCATGGCGATGATGTCGCGATTCTGGAAGGTCCTGGCCGTCTTCTCGCCGAACTCGTCGTCGATCATCAGCCACTCGGCGCGCTCGGCGAAGGCGACGCCCAGGTCGGGCGTGGCCGCATCCTGCACGGCCGTCCACGCGGTGTTCATCACGTTTTTGTAATAGGCGCGCGTTTCCTTGCGCGAGAAGCCTTGCAGCTTTTTATTCACGCGCTTGATCAGCGCAATGAACATCTTGCGCAGTTCGGTTTCGCGCACGGTGCCGTCGCGCTTGATCGCCTCGATGAATTGCAGCTCGTAGGCGAGCAACTCCTTGGGTGTGGGCTCGACCTTCTGCAGCTTGAGCGGCTTGGGCGAAACGATCCGCACGGCCTCTTTTTTCACCAGGCCGAACAGGATCATCGTCAGCACGCGGTTGGGTTCGAGCTCGAGCACCACGGCCGCTTCGGGAGCGGTCAGGCCGCGCTTGGCCCCCGCGCCCTCGATGCCCAGCGTCGGCGGCAGGTAGCGTTTCATGCGCCGTCGGTAAACGAAAAAGCGAATGTAAATGAACAGGGCGAGAATGCCGAGGGGCACGACCAGCGGCAAGAGCGACGCGAGCATGCCGAAGCAGGCGACAATACAATTAAGGATGTACGACGGTTTGGTGATCGCGCCTTCCGCCATGTACTTCGCCGGGAAGCCGATGCCGTGCTTGACCATCGTGCTGGGCGAAGCTCCCGGGTGCACCCAGGTGAACACGTAGTGATCGCCGACGCGCTTCATGGTCGTGGGTTCTTCGCGGTGCCAGCGCGTTTCGTCCTTGGTGACGCTGGCGGGGAAGTGGTAGCGCATGGTCAGGTTCATCGCGCCGCGCACGAAGTCGCCGCCGAAGAACGTGTTGCCGAATTCGACGCTGGTGTATAGGTCGTCCTGGTCGTCGTAGTAGACCATCTTGGGCATGGTGAAGGTCACGCGCAACACGCCGCTGCGGTTCTGGCGCAACTCGTGACCGGTCAGCGGAATTTCCACGCCCGGTTTCACGTATTGGCTGTCGCGGATCGTCGGCAGCGTCGTGCCGTTGAACGAAGCGGAGAAGGTCGACAGTTTGTAATTGCCGTGCGGCAGGCCGATGTCGACGATGTCCAGCGCGTCGCCGCTGAGGTTCTTGAAGGTGATCGCGTATTCGATGCGCGTACTGCCGTCGGTTTGCGGCTGCACGTCGATGATCATCGAGGGCACTTCGAACAGGTAGGTCGTGGCCGTCGCCGTCAGGGGCAGTGCGCACACGATCAACAAAACGAGAATGGCCATCAGCCGCGACGTTTGTTTCACCATTTGGGCTGCTCCGTGATTTGATAACTGGTGTCGCAATAAGGACAGGTGACCAGCACCGAGCCGTCGGGCGCGACCTTGATGGCGTTGCCCGGCAGCGGCGCGCCGCAGGATTGGCACTTGAGTTTTTCCAGCTCGGTGTCGCCGGCCAGGTCGATTTTCTGCACGACGGTATGCTCGATCTTCACCGCGGGCAGGAACTTGAGCGTCAGCACGAGCAGGCCGACGCCCAGGGCGGTCAACACCAGGCCGACGATCGCGTCGCTGCCTTTGTTGGTGTTGTACTGACTGCCGAGCGACAGCAGAAAGATCAGGCCCAGGAATAGAAAGATGGCGGCAAAGCCGAAGCCGAACAGGCGTCCTGGTCGCATCGTGTCCTCCGGGGGTGATACTTCATTATATACCGCGCACGTAGCCGATGGACAACCGCGTCCGACATCGTTAATGTGCTCGTACGCCAAACGCAATCTTCATCAGGCGAGAGGGAACGCGATGATCAATTACGCCGAAGCCAAGTGGATCGACCACCCGAACAATCCGTTGATCGAACCGCCGCGCCCGCAGTGGATGATCGCCGATCCGACGGTGCTGCCGCCGGACAAAACGCCCGACGGGCAATGGCACATGATCGCCAACAGCGTGGGCTTTTTGAATCATTATCAATCCGCCGACGGCGTCGCCTGGGAGCGGGTCGGCGGCCGGGTGTGTCGCGGCATTCGGCCGTTCCTGTTTTTGGAAGACGGCGTCTATTACCTGTTTTACGAATTGCACGTGCGCCCGTGGCTGTCGGGCATCGCCGTGCGCACGTCCACCGATTTCCGCACTTGGAGCGACGCGCGCATGCTCATCCAGGGCGCGTGGCCGGTCGATGGCGGCGTAGTCAAATTCCTGGGCAATCCGTGCCTGGTGAAAGCGGGCGACGAATACCGCCTGTATTACAGCAACGGTTGGATCTGGTTGTGGGATTGCCTGTACTTCGAGCCCCGGCACATCGGCGTGGCGACGGCCAAGTCGATCATGGGGCCGTACACGCGCCACGGCGAGCCGCTGCTGAGCCCGCGCAAGGATCATCCGCTGCTGAACTTCGGCGCGGGATCGGTCAAGCTCACGCCCGACGGCGAGGGCGGCTGGTGGGTGTTCAACAACGGCATCTATCACGACGCGCAACGCAAATCGCGCTCGGCGATTTTCCTTTGGCACACGACCGACGGTTTCACCTGGGAGCAGAAAACCGACGTGATCATCGGCCCGGAGCCGGGGTGGAAGAACGCCTTCGTTTACGCTTTCGATTGCGTGAATTACAACGGCGAATTCCGCCTGTACTACAACGCGCGCGACGGCTGGTTCAGGGGCAGCGAACGCATCGGCCTGGCCACGCCGCAATGGGAGGAATAGGAAGATGAAGCTGTTCGATTACTATCAGGAAGTTATCTCTTGGTACAAAGAGATCATGACGCTGGGGCACATCGTCGAGGTGCTGCACTGGGACCAGCGGGTCAATCTGCCCAAGGCGGGCCTGGAGCGCCGCGCGGAGCAACTGGCCTGGGCCGAGAGCCTGATGCACAGCATGCTCACCGACAAGGAAAAAGTGGCCAAGGTCGAGGAACTGGCCGCCGAGGCCGCGCAGATCAACGACGACGCGCAGGTGAACATCCGCGAGATCAAGCGCGAGACCGACCGGGCGACCAAGGTGCCCAACGAGCTGGTCGAGGAAATCAGCCGCCACACTTCGTTGTCCAACGCGGCGTGGGTCGAGGCGCGACAGAACGACGATTTCGCGCACTTCGCGCCGTTTTTGCAAAAGATGGTCGAGTTGCGCCGGCAGGAAGCGGCGGCGCTCGGCTTCGCCGACAAGCCCTATGACGCGATGCTCGATTACTTCGAGCCCTTCGCCGACGAAGCGTCGATCGACGCGTTGCTGACCGATCTGCGCGAGCGGCTGGTGCCGTTCTTCCATAAAATTCTGGGCGCGGAAAAACACGACGCCGGGATGATCGTCGGCAAAAGTTATCCGGCCGCGCAGCAGGAAGCTTTCGGCAAAATGGTGATCAAGCGATTGGGCTTCGATTTCGACGGCGGCCGGATGGACGTCAGCGCGCATCCGTTCACCATCGGCACGTGGGGCGATGTGCGCATCACCACGCGCTACAACGAAAGCGACCTGCGCCAGTCGACCTTCGGCACGATCCACGAGGCGGGCCACGCGATGTACGAGCAGGGCCTGCTGCGCGACCACCTGGACACGCCGTTGGGCCAGAGCGCGTCGCTGGGCGTGCACGAAAGCCAGAGCCGCTTCTGGGAGAACATCATCGGGCGCAGCCTGTCGTTCTGGCGCTTCTTCTATCCGGAAGCGCAGAAGGCTTTCCCGGGACAGCTCGACGACGTGACGTTGCAGCAGTTCTACCAGGCGGTGAATCTGGTGCAGCCGTCGTTCATTCGCGTCGAGGCCGACGAGGTGACTTACAACCTGCACATCATTTTGCGTTTCGAGATCGAGCGCGACCTGGTGGCCGGACGCATCGCGGTGGACGATCTGCCCGCCGCCTGGAACGCGAAGATGAAGCAGTACCTGAACGTCGACGTGCCCGCCGACGCGCTGGGCGTGCTGCAGGACGTGCACTGGAGCGAGGGGCTGCTCGGCTACTTCCCGACCTACACCATCGGCAATTTGTACAGCGCGCAACTGTACGAGAAGATGCGCAACGACCTGGGCGAGATGGACAAGATGATTCTCGAAGGCAACTTCGTGGACATCCTGGCCTGGATGCGTAAGCATATTCATCAGCACGGCAAGCGCTACAAGGCGGCGGATCTGATCGAGCGGGCGACGATGGAGAAACCCAGCGCCGTACCCTTTATGAAGTATTTGGAGGAAAAGTATCTGCCGCTTTACCGGTTGTAACACCGGTCGCCGAAAGCGGCGGCGGAAGCGATCATGCGCATCTTGCTGGTTTACCCGAACGTGGGCACGCACAACGGCCCGCATTATCCGCACGGTTTGGGCGCGCTGGCCGCGGTCGCCGCGCGGGCCGGGCACGAGGTGCGCACGCTGCTGCCGGCGACGATGCCCGACGAATCGTCCTTTCAACAAACGTTGCGCGCATGGCCGCCCGAGCTGGCGGCCTTCGGTTTTTCTTCGCACCAATGGAAATATGCGCGGCGGCTGATGACCTGGGCGCGTCGTGCCGACGCGCCCGTGCTGGCCGGGGGCGTGCACGCGAGCTTCGCGGCCGACGAGGTGCTGGCGTCGGGCGCCTGCGACTGGGTGTGCGTCGGCGAGGGGGAAGGCGCGTTGTTGGAACTGGCGGCCGGACGCGAACCGGCGACGATCGCCAACCTGTGTGGCGACGGCTGGCGCAACGCGCCGCGTCCGCTGCTGGCCAACCTCGACGAACTGCCGGTGTACGACCGCCGACATTTTCCGCAAGACGCCATCAACCGCGCCAACGGCGGCGAAGTGACGGTGGTGGTCGGACGCGGCTGCCCATATCCGTGCACCTATTGCTGCAACGGCGCGTGGCGCGCGATGTACGCCGGGCAGCCGTGGGTGCGCTGGCGCTCGGTGGCGCATCTGTTCGCCGAGCTCGACTTGCTGCGACGCACATACGCGGTCGATTCGTTCTATTTCGAGGATGACATCTTCACCTTGCGCCGCGATTTTCTCGAAGATTTTTTGGGCGAGTATCCGCGCCGCATCGCCGTGCCGTTTCGTGCATATTTCCGCGTGGGCACGGTGGAGCGCGACGACCTGCGCCGCCTGCGCGAAGCGGGATTGGTGATGGCCAACGTGGGCGTCGAGCACGGCGACGAGACGATCCGCCGCGAGGTGCTGCGCCGCGAGATGAGCAACGCGCAGATCGCCGAGTTTTTCGTTTGGTGCCGCGAACTGGGCATTCGCACGCGCGCCTTCCACATCGTCGGCGTACCCGGCGAAACGCCGGCGACGCTGCGGGCCACGCGCGATTTGTGCGCGCAGGTCGCGCCGGACGAAGTGCAGATCAGCCTGTTCGAACCGTACCCCGGCACGGCGTTGTATGACCAATGCCTTGATGCGGGGACGATCAAGGGCGTCGAGCGCGACACGTATTTTATCGACGAGCCGGCGGTGCGTTTGCGCGATTTTCCCGAGGCCGAACTGAGCGCGGCTTATCGCGATTTTTGTGCGCAGGCACGGGAAATCGAGGAGGACGCGTTGCGGCGTTCGCTGGCGGCACAGACGCGCGGCGACATCGATTTGATCGCGCAATGGTCGCCGGAGACGGTGCGGGTGCGGGGCGCGGAACCGGTGACGCGCAAGCGCGTGCGCATCGGTGCGAGCGAGCGATTTTGTTTGTTCGCGCATCCGCGCAGCGAAATCGTTTTTCCGTTGGCGGCGGGACGCTATCGTTTTCGCGCGGAACTGGCGTTGGATCCGCTGTGCCTGGAATGGGGCGGCGGCGGGGCGACGTTCGCGCTGGCGGTGGACGGCCGCGAGGTGTGGGCGCGGTTCGTCGATCCGAAGCGGCGCGTTGAGGACCGCGGCTGGCAGGCGATCGAGGTGGAATTGCACCTGGCGGAAGCAGGCGAGTTGTCGCTGATCACGCGGCCCGACGCGGACGGCGATTTGACGGCGCTGTGGGCGCTGTGGGGCCATCCGCATCTGGTGCGGGAGGGCGGCGCATGAAAATCTGGTGGGTGTACCTCGACGTGGGCACGGGCAATTACATCCACTACAACCACGGCGTGGGACAGATCGACGCGTGCCTGCGCCGCGCCGGTCACGACAGCGAACTGCTCTATCTGCGCGAGCACCTGGAGCGCGACGATTTTCTCGCCCGTTTGCGTGACGTCGCGCCGGACGCGGTGTTCTTTCCGATCAACACGCACCAGTGGGTCGATGCGCCGCGCTACGCGCAGTGGGTGAAGGAGGCGACCGGCCTGCCGTGCGTGTTCGGCGGCATTCACGCGATTCTCGATGCTCAGCACGTGATCGAGCATCCGGCGGTCGACGTGCTGTGCGTCGGCGAGGGCGAGCAGGCGTGCGTCGAGTGGTGCGCCGCGATCGATGCCGGGCAAGAGCCGACGGGCATCGGCAATTTGTGGATCAAACGCGGCGACGGCACGGTCGAGCGCAACGCGATGCGGCCGCTGATCGAGGACCTCGACGCGCTGCCGATTGACGAACGCGCGATGTGGAACCACGACGCGATTCTGCGCGATTCGCTGTGGGAAGCGGGCATCATGGGCGGGCGCGGCTGCCCGTATTCGTGCACCTACTGCGCCAACAGCGCGCGCCGCATCAAGTACAAAGGGCTCGGGCGTTTCGTGCGCATGTGCAGCCCGGAAAAAATGATCGCGATGGTCGAGCACCTCGCCGCGCGCATCCCGTTCAAAAAGATTTTCTTCGAAGACGATATCTTCACGATGGACCACGATTGGGTGCGGCGTTTTTGCGCGCTGTACAAGGCGCGGTTCGATTTTCCGTTCAAGGTGTACATCCACGTGCAGACCGTCACGCGCGAAATTTTACAGGAGCTCAAGGACGCCGGCTGTTACATGGTGATGGCCGGGGTCGAGGCGGGCAGCGAAAGGTTGCGGCGCGAGGTGCTCGGGCGGCGCATGAGCAACGAGGAACTGGTGCGCGCGTTCGCCTGGTGCGACGAGGTCGGGCTGCAAACATGGACCTTCAACATCGTGGGCTTTCCCGGCGAAACCGAGGAGACGATCGCCGACCTGTTCGCGCTGCACCGGCGGCTGCGGCCCAACGGCGCGCAGTGTTCGATTTTTTACCCGTACCCCGGCACGCGGTTGTACGAGATGTGCGTCGAGCGGGGGATGCTCACCGCGACGCAACGCACGACGTACTTCGAAAAATCGGTGCTCGACATCGGTACGGTCAGTCGCGAGCGGCTGGAGCGCGCGTTCTGGGATTTCCGCCGCGAAACGTTGGCGATCAAGGCCGACAAGGAGCGGCGCGGCATTTACGATCTGCTGGCGAATTTCGATTACGGCGCGATCTTGCTGGAAAGCGACGGCGATCCGTTGCGGCTGCACCTGGTGAAGATCGACGGCGATGAGCGGTTGTGTCTGCTGGCGCATCCGCGCAGTGAAATCCGCTGGGAACTGCACGTGCCGGCCGACGCCGTGTGGCGCGTGGCGCTGGCGCTGGATCCGTTGTGCCTGGGGTGGGGCGGCAAGGGCGTGGAGTTTGTCGTGCGCGTGAACGGCGAAGCGGTGTTGTCGCGGTATATCGATCCGAAGGAGAATCCGGCGGAAAATCATTGGCATGAGGTGGAGGTCGATCTGGCCGATTACGCCGGGCGGCGGATCGAATTGTCGTTGCAAACCTTGCCGCACGCGTCGGGCGACCTGGTCGGCGCGTGGGGCGTGTGGGCGGGGCCGCGAGTGGAAAAGAAGTGACAACTATCCCTTGCGTGCGATCCGGCGCTTTCCCTATACTATTCTGTCCGTTGTTTGCGCATGTTTGCGGAGGAGTATCGATGAATTGGTCAGCCCGTGTATTTCTGCTTTTGATGTTGTTCGCCTGCTTGTTCATCGGTGCGTGCGCCGACGATGACGATGACGATAACGACGATGCCGTCGACGGCGACGATGACGACGATGACGATGATACCGGCATCGGCGACGACGATACGGTCGACGACGACACCGCCGACGACGATGACGAGGAGCCGGTCGAGTGCGATCAGGTTCTGCCGTTTTACCTGGGTGCGGGATTGCGCAATTTCCCGGTGCCCAACGACCTGCTGCTGTATGACGATCCGCAGAGCCCGACCGGCAAACGCGCGTACATGACCGCCGAGAACGTGGCGCTGTTCCTCGACGATCTGCTGCATACCTACCGGTTTCTGCCCGAGGCGATGGACCAGTTGAACGGGTGGGGCATGCGCAGCCCGATCATGATTCCGGCGTCGGTCGCGCCGCGCTCGGGATTGCTGCCGTTCGGGCAGGAGCCGAGTAAGGACGACGCGGTCGTCCTGGTGGTCACCGACAGCGATAGCCCGTACTACGGCGAGCTGTGGCCGATTTACGGTTCGTGGAACGACGTGATCGACGCGATCGCCATCGAGCCGAAATACAACCTGCCGGAAGGCACGACGGTTACGCTGGTCGTGCAGGACAATCTGGAGCCGGGCGTCGAGGGTTGCTATGGCGTCGACGATCATTTCCAGTATATGAAGCGAACCGAGATCGATCCGAATCATCCGATGGTGTCGTTGCTGGAGCCCTACCGGCTGCGTTTCGAGCCGATGTTCACCGAGCTGGACGCACTGGGCTTTTCGCGCGACCGGATCCTGGTGGCGGTGGATCTGACGACGCAGAACGTGTCGCACGACATGGAGATGGTCTATCAGCGCGTGCAGGAAGCGGCGGCGGCGCATGCGCCGGAATGGGACGACATCACCATCGAGCAACAGTCGGTGGATTCGCCGATCGACATCATCATCCACGGCACGTTCCTGGCGCCGGTGTTCATCGAGGAGGGTACGACGAATTGGTTCGCCAAGGATGAAAACGGCGATCCGTACATCGTCGATTACTGGGATGTGCCGTTCTTCATGACCATCCCGAAGGTGGACGGCGACTATCCGCAGCCGTTCCCGGTGGCGGTGTTCAACCACGGCATCCTCAGCTCGAAAAACGAAGTGAAGCGCGTGGGCAAGTTCCTGGCGCCGTACGGCATCGCGGTGATCGGCTTCGACGCGAACTTCAACGGCGAACGCAGCTCCGGCAACGATATCGTCGACGCGCTGTCGATGATCGACGTGTTCAATCCCATCCGCATGCGCGACGGCATGCGGCAGCAGATCGCCGAGACGTTCTGGGAAGTGCAGTTGGTGAAGAATCTGGACGACCTCGACCTGGTGCCCTACAGCGCCAAGGGCGACGGCATCGACGACCTGGACACCGTCAACGTCGTCTACGCCAGTCACAGTTGGGGCTCGATCATGTCGGGTCAGGTGATCGCCTTCGAGCATGAGATCGACACGTTCGCCCTGCACGTGCCGGCCGCCGACTGGATGACCATCGCGCTGGAATCGGACAACGTCGAGCCGGTCTGGACGATCATCGATATCATCGAAAGCCAATTCGGCATCGACTTCGTCGACCCGCTGCTGACAGTCGCGTTTTTGCTGGAACACATCATGGACGCGGTTGACCCGGGCGTGATGGCGCAATTCGTTCACGACCGCCGACCGGACGATCCGCGCGGCGACATCAACATTCTGCATCAATTCGTGGCCTACGATTATACGTTGCCCTACAACGCCGACGCCGAGTTCGCGCGCCAGTTCGGCTATCCGCAGGTGGCCGAGGCGGTGCATCCGGTACCCGAAGCCGAGCGCGTCGCCGCGCCGCACGATGGGTCGGGTTATTACATGTACGACACCGACGACCACAACCTGATGTTCGGCAGCGAAAGCGATCCGCTGGTGCAGGGGCAGCATCTTCAGATGGGACATTACCTGCGCACGTGGTACGAATCCGGCGTGCCGGAGATCATCGATCCGCTGGCCGAGTGATCAGTCGATGGAGGCTTGGACGAGCAGCTTACGGTTGCGCGGTCCGTCGAATTCACAAAAGTAAATACCCTGCCAGGTGCCCAGCACCAGGCGGCCGTTTTGCACGAGCACCTGGAGGCTGGGGCCCATGAGGCTCGACTTGACGTGCGCGGTGGAGTTGCCTTCGCCGTGGCGGAACTGGCGCTGGTCGGGCACCGCTTTTTCCAGGGCGAGGAGAATATCGTGGACGACGTCGGGGTCGGCGTTTTCGTTGATGGTCACGCCGGCGGTGGTGTGCGGCACGAAGACGGTAATCACGCCGTCGCGCGCGCCCATCGTCGTGAGCGCCTGCTGCACCCGGGCGGTGACGTCGATAAACTGTTCGCGCGCGGCGGTGGAGACTTCGAGCCGGACGATTTCACTTTTCATCAGAAGACGTAACCGACGCTCGCCCCGATGAAGAAGCCGAAGTAGAAGCCGGTGTCGATCGACAACCGCCAATGCGGATCGGGGTAGAAGCGGCAGCCGGTGAGCACGGAGAGATAGGGAATCACCGGCGGCAGTTCTTTGTCTTCGGGGTCATGGAGACGTTTACCGTCTTCGTCGACTTCATCCACTTCGAGGTCGCCGTACAGCCAGCCGATGCCCAGGCCGGGACCGACGTAGGGTTCGACGGCGCGATGCACGCGCCATTTCCAGATCACGGCCATGTGGAAATCGACCATGCCCAAAGTGGATTCGACGTAGAACTTATCTTCCAGGTCGCCGCCGCGCGGTTTCCAGTAGCCGTCTTCGATCATCAGGTTCCAGTTGTTGAGCTGGAAGCTCAGATCGAAAGCGCCCAGACCGTAGGTCGCCCAACCGCCGTACCCGATCGCGGAGATGCTGGTGTAATCGGAATAGGCGGGCGAGATGAAGGCGCCGGGTAGGAAGGTGTAAAGACCGTGAGCGCCGACAGCCGGCGTCCCTTCTTCCTGAATCGATTGCGCCATAGCCGCAGCAGCGAAAGTGAAGATCATGACCAGAGCAATCACAAACACCCGAACTTTCATCGCGAACCCCATGAAATAAAATAAATAAGGTAAAAAAGAATAAAAGATTGCCGGATAACTGTCAAACGCCAAATGCGTTAAAATAAAACCGGATCCCACTCCGGAGCGGAGAGGAATCCGGCTTTGTCGATGAGCCTTTTTGCGTCCTGCTCAGGACCGGCTACAGCAGCCTTCCGAGCAATGAGCCGTACGGGGGATCGAGAAACGTGTCATCATTTCCTCCGTGTTCATGTTTCTTGCAAAAACTATAAAATCGACCGGATTACTTGTCAACAATTCGATCGGAAATACCGTCGACGATGAAGTGAAAATTGTTCCATACAGATGAAAAGAACCTTTGCATTTTAGGCAACTCCGCTATAGTATCTTTGCGAATATCCGTAAATCGCCACTGAATCAATATGTTAGACGAGGGGTAAAGCGGTGCGAACCATCACTGTCGCTCTGACGTTGCTTATTGTGTGCGGGACGTTTGCCTGGGCCGAGGAGGGGGGACCGACTCTTTATTATTTCGAAGCCCGCGGCCAGAACCTGCTGGCGGCCGATTCGGGCACGGCGACCGATCCGGCATTTCTGATTTTCCCGGATGGAAGCAATTTCAGCGAAGAGTTGTGTCAGGAGTTGGGTGATTTGCTGGCGCCGGGCGAGGCGGCCGCGCGTGTCGAAGCCCTCAAAGCGTTCCAAACGGCCCTGAACGAGCAGTTCGGGGTCAACGCCCGGACCGGCGGCGCGTTCAGCACCAACACGGCTCAGCAGGTGCGGGCGGCGGCGGAGAAAATGGAGATTGTCAACCAGGTCGGTCCGGTGCGGTTGATCAACCTGAACAAGGCGCTGCAGCATCCGGCGGGCAACGAGGCGCTGCGGGCGTTTTTGAAATTGACGACCCTGGCCGACAGCGGCACGAAGGAATTCACCGTCGAGCAACTCGATCGCTGCCGGCCGGTGATGGAACGCAATCTCAACGCCTTTACCGAACAGGGCCAATCGCGGTTGCTGCGCGGACGCGTACGCGGCTTGTTCGCGCTCGCCGAATGCAGCGAGGATCGTTCGGACACCGACGGCGACGGCCTGTACGACGTGGATGAAGTCAACCTCTACGGCACCGATCCGAAATCGGCCGACACCGACGCGGACGGTCTTCCCGACGCCGAGGAAGTGCGCTTGCAGGGCACCGGCTTGAAGCTGGATCCGGTGAAGGCCGACAGCGACGGCGACGGCTTGTCCGACAAAGAGGAAATGGATCTGCGCGCGGCGAACACGATGGTCGATCCGGGGCTGGCCGATACGGACGGCGACGGGCTTAGCGACAAGGAGGAGTTGGACCGGACGATCGACGGACAGAAACTCGATCCGACCGATCCCAACAGCATCGAGGCGAGCCGGAACGACGGCGAGGTGTACCAGGAATACCTGTCGCGGGCCGACCAGTGCAACGTCGGTAAGTTCTTCTTGTACCTGGCGATCGTTGCGGTGATCGCTCTGATCGGGTTCACGCTCCGGCAACGGCGCAAGCCGCGTCGGTTGGCGCAGCAGTACCATCTGCCCAAACAGGTAATTCAGGAAGTCTCGATTCCCAAGCCGGCCGAAACCAGAGGCCCGGACGAACCGGCGCATCCGGCGGCGGCCGAGGAAGAGGAATTCCTCGACGAAGAGGAGTACGAAGAAGAACCCGCCGCGCCCGAGGAAGACGAAATCGTGATTGAGCACGAAGAGGAAGAGCAAGAGGCGGAGGAGATCGTCGGGCTGGCCGACCTCGACTACGACGCCGATCTGCAATCGGTGGCCAACCGGTTGGCGCGCGTGGAGGCGATCGTCACGCAGCGTATTCCTCCGTCGTCCTACGGCGCGATGCCCGACCTGTCGGAGATACACTCCCGGCTGGACGAGATGGGCCGGTTGCTGGCGCAGACCTGCGCGGCGTCGGAAGTGGTGTCCATTCGCGATCGTTTGCGGTTGATGGAAGAGTCGGTTTCCGAACTGGCGCAGAAGATCGACACGATCGAGCAGATGAACGTGCGCTCGATGAGCGAATGGGGCCGGCTGTTGTCGGATATGGAAGAGCGCATCAACCGCGTGATTCGCGAAAAGAACTAAGCGGTCTCCAGTACGCGGCGGCAGAAGGCGAGCGCCGCCTCGGCCAGCGGCTGTTCGTGTCCCCACCAGAAGTGATCGACTCCCGAAAAGAGGGTCAGTTCGTTTTCGCGCCCGGCGGCGTGCAGGACGCGTCGCAACAAGAGTGTCTGAGCGAACAGGTCGCTTGAACCGCTGAGGAACGCGGCGGGCGTTTGCAGTTTCTCGACCGCTCGATGGGAAAACAACGACACCGGCGGACTGACCGCGATCACGCCGGCCAGGTCGGTCCGTTCGGCCACCGCGTTTAAAGTCACCCACGCGCCGAAGCTGTAGCCGGCGGCGAACAGGGGCAGGTCCGGGTATTGTTCGCCAAGAAAGGCCAACGCGGCCGCGACATCCTCGGTTTCCACCTTGCCGCTTTTGCCCATGCCCTCGCTGCCGCCGACTCCGCGAAAATTGAAACGCAACGCGGCGATGCCGCCGGCCGTCAGACCGTCGCACAGGGCGAGAACGACGTTGTTGTCCATGTCGCCGCCGTAGGCCGGATGCGGATGGGCGACGACCGCCGCCGCGACGGGCGTGGCGGACGGTGCGTGCAGGCGCGCTTCCAGGGAGAGGTTCCCGCAGGGAAAACGAAGCGGTTGTCCGCGATTACTCAACGATCCCTTCGTACATGTAGCTGCGCATCGAGCCGGAGATCCAGCCCATTTCATAGGCCGACTGGCCGCCGATGACCACGTTGTCGAGCGAGTCGATCCGTTCGAATGTCGTGGGCGAAGTGGGAATGTACATGCCGGTCAGTTCGGCGGCCGTTTGCGCATATTTATCCTTGGCGGCCGGATTGGCGAAGCCGAAGGGGAACAACGGATTATCGAACTGATTCAGCTTGAGGCTGGCGCCCATCATCCGGGACAGGTAATGGGCGACGATCATGACGTAATAGTCGGTCATGGCCGCTTGTTGATAGGGGAATTTCACGTAGCCGTATTCGTCGGCGAACATGCCCATGTTTTCCACGGCGTCTTCGGTCACGCCGACCGAGGGCGTGAGTTCGACCAGCATGATCAGATCGTAGGCGCTCAGATCCAGACTGCTGATGTCGATGAGTTCCTTGATGTTTTTCTTGAACGCCCGGTCGGCCTTGATCGCTTGATAGCTCAAGCCTTTGGTGCGCGAGGGCTTGGGCACTTCGCCGGGCAGTTCGTAGAGACCGTAGACGTCGACTTCGAGAATATTGATTTCGCCGTCGGTGAGCCGTTCGAACTCGCGTTGGAACCAACCGTCGATTTCCGGCAGCATGTGGATTTTATCGGGCTGATATTTGCCGGGCGATTCGAGGTCGTTCAGGCGGATGTAATAACCGGCGGTATCCTTGTCCATCGTGCGCGACACGCAGACCATCGCGACCTTGGTGGTCGAAGCGGGGGCGAGATAGCGGATCGTACGGATGATCGCTTCGCTGTAGCTGTACCAAATGCCCAACAGCACGAAAACACCGACCAGCGAACTCAGGGCGATCAGCACGCGGCGGCGCCGATACCGCTGGTAGCACTCGGGGCAGAACAGACGCATGCCCGATCCGCGGATGCAGATTTCGCAGATATATTTGTCGCAGCCCGGATCCTTGCAACGAGCGCGCGCGCGACGATACGGGTGAGTGGAACAGAAGCGGCCGGCCGCCGGACCGATGGGCAGTACTTCGATTTCCGCGCCGGCTTCGCGCAACACTTCGGCAAAGCTTTCACCGGCTTCGATCGGCACCGAGGGCAGCAATTCGGAGGGCATATTGCCGACGATTTCATCGGCTTCCTCGAAGGTGATTCCCAATTGGGAGGCGAGGACCTTGACGACCTCGTATTGATCTTTGACCTCGGGAATCGAGACAAGTACGACTTTTGCTTTTTCCGGCGCCTGATCCTTCGTATCCGCAGGCATCGAGACCTCCGTGATGGCGTAACTTTTCATGAAATTTGACCGGTGCAGTGTAACATGTCAACCGGCGTTTGACCATGCGTTCATCGTGACTTTTTTCCGCGCACTGAACGCTTTATCTTTGCCGGGAAAAGGATTACATTGGCGGCAAGACAGTGTGCGGACGGAACCATGAGTGAAATAATTAATGGCGGACCGGCGCCCTTGTTCATCGAGCCGGCAGCCGAGAGCCTCATTCGTCCACAGCAGGAACGCACTTCGCTGGAACCGGCTCGGCGGGACCGGACGGGAGTGGCGCGCCGGCGGCAGGACACCGTTAGCACACACGCGGAAAGTCGGCGGCGAGCGGCGCGTTCGACTTCCGGGACCGCAACCGCGGTCGCCGAAACGACAACCGAGCGCACGAGCCGCACGGCCAGCCCGTGGAAAGAGCAGATCCCGCCCGGCGCCATTTTCTATGACGAAATGGCCGATATCACCGCCGGCATCAATCAACCGGGGATGTTGGTTTCCAAGCGCGTATAAACCCCTTGCATCCAAGCCGCGCATCGGCCAAGATCCTTGCCGAACGGCAAAGGAGGTATCCCTTGCGGAAAATTATCTATGTCGTGTTGTTGCTCGCGCTGATCGCGGGAGCGGTTTGGCCGCTGGTCGTGCAGGCGGAAAACGGACTGCTCGCCGACCTGTCGCTGTATCGCGAAGAGGAATTGATCACGGTGGTCTATCCGGGCGGGCAGCAATCCAGCGACATCACACGCTCCTGGATCAAAGGCGTGAAGATGCGCACCGACGCCCAAAACGGCAACGACGTTCTGATCATCCGGCCCGATCTGGAATTGGTCTACAACATCAATATGCAGCGGAAAATCTACAGCGAAATGCCGATCTCCCTCTATCGTCAGGCGGCCAAATCGGCCATGCCGATGCTCGCGGCCGATTCCACCTACCGGGTGACCGGTCGCAATAAAAAGATCAGCAAATGGAGTTGCCGCGAGGTGATCGTCGCCGAGGAAACCGACCAGTTCGGCCAGAAGATGAAGACCATCTGGTGGGTCAGCAACGATGTGGGACTGGAGAAAAAAATCCTGCGGCACATCATGGCCATCACCTTCGGCACCGAAAACGACGCGATGACCATGCGCTTTTTTGAGAAGCTGACCAACATCGACGGTTATCCGGTACAGACCGAAACCTCGTTTACGCTGCGCGGGCAGACGGTCAAGAAAATCCAAACCCTGAAAAAGTTGGAAAAGCAGGAAATCGACAATAAATTGTTTGAATTGCCGGAAGGCCTGACCAAGCTAAACGTTCCCATTCCCGATGGTTTGCAGCCGACGCAGTAACGGCGAAATCGGATACGCGCCCCGGGGCGAGGGAGGAACCGCATGTATACCAGACGGCCGCGCAACGACAAAGAATTGCAGTTGGACATCTGCATCAACGAGGACGTCAGCCCGTGGCAGACCAGCGGCTTCGACCGCTACTACTTCGTGCATGAAGCGCTGCCCGAACTGGATCGCGATAAAATCGACATCTCCACCGAGTTTCTCGGCCGTAAACTCGCCGCGCCGCTGATGATCGCCCCGATGACCGGCGGCATGGAAACCGGCGCGAAGATCAACAAACACCTGGCGCAGGCGGCGCAGGAACTGAACATCGCCATGAGCGTGGGCAGCCAGAAGGTGGCCATCGAGGAGCCCGAGCTGGCCGCGACGTTCCGCGTGCGCGACGTGGCGCCCGACGTGTTGCTGTTTGCCAACATCGGCGCGGTGCAGCTCAACTACGGTTACGGGACCGAGGAAATGAACCGCGTGGTCGAGATGGTCGAGGCCGACGCGCTGTGCCTGCATCTCAATCCGTTGCAAGAGGCGCTCAAGGAAGACGGCAACGTCAACTTCGCCGACCTCGCCGAGAAGATCGCCGTGCTGGCCAAGGAACTGCCGGTGCCGCTGTTCGTGCGCGAGGTCTGCAACGGCATCAGCCCGCGCACGGCCAAGCTGCTGGTCGACGCGGGCGTGCACGGCATCGACGTGGGCGGCGCGGGCGGCACGAGCTGGATGATCGTCGAGGGGATGATCGCCAAGGACGAAAACCGCAAGCTGATCGCCGAGAGTTTCCAGAACTTCGGCATTCCCACCGCGCAGTCGCTGCTCAACGTGCGCGAGGTCGCGCCGCACCTGCCGCTGATCGCCACCGGCGGCATTCGCTCGGGCAAGGACATCGCCAAGAGTCTGGCATTGGGCGCGGATCTGGCGGCGATGGCCGATCCGCTGCTCAAACCGGCGCTGGTCGGGCCCGAACGCGTCAAGCGCGTGCTGCAGCGGCTGATCGACGAACTGGAAATTCTGCTCTTCTGCATCGCCAAGCCGAACCTGCGGGCGCTCAAGGAAGATCCGGAAGTGCTGCACCAGTACAAGGCGCTGGGGCCGCAATAAGCGAAATCACGGATTGTCGAGGCGGCGGCGGTGCACCTGCCGGCCGCGATGTTGCATCTTCATCGCGAAATCCAGCGACAGATAAAACAGGGCGTTGTTCATCGCCTGCGAAACCGGGCCGCCGGGCACGAGCGCGCCGGTGACGCCCGCGGTCATGCCCAGGCCGGTGTCGGGGTCGCTGACGCGGATCGGCACCGCCGGTCGTCGCCCGGGGCCGCCGATGCCCGACAGCAGCAGGCTGCGCTCGTTGCCGGTCGCCGGCTCCTTGACGACGACCTCCAGCGACAGTTCAATGCTTACGCGCGGCTCGCGGCCTTCGCGCATTTCGAAGTAAGGATTGGTCGGCAGACACACCAGGTCGAAACCGGAGGTCGGTTCCGCTTCGACGATTTGCACCTCGGCGAAGACCAGCGAAGCGCCCGCGGCCAGTCCGGCGATCGTCGCTTTGGCCAGGCGCTCGCCGACGCGTTCCTTTTCGGGAAAGGGCGTGGCGAACGCGCCCATCGCGTCAGTGCGCACGATGGCCACGCGCAACGGAAATTGCGGCATGTCCGGCGGCTGCTCGGCGATCAGGAACGGCTCGTCGGCGACGAAAAACACCTTGGCGCAACCGGCGGTCAACGACCACACGCCGAGCGCGACAAGCAAGAGTAGTCTGACCGAAACGGGGAGAAAATGTTTTTGCATGCGCTTCATGGTAATGGGCGAAAGACGGGGCCGCAAGCCTTGTTCTTGACACGATACGGTCCCCGTGGTACGCGTCAAAATCATGCCAATGGATGAAAAATACGGAGGAAATCCATGAAACGGCACATCACCATTTCGTTGGTTGTTTTAGTGGCGGTCGTTTTGCTCGCGCCGGCCGCATACGCGGCGAAGAAGTCCGGCGGTATGGGCATGACCAGTTTCGACGTGGCGGTCGATTTCGGTCTGCCGATCGCCGGGTTTATTCCCTACGGCTCGATCGATGACGAGGACGGCGAAGACCTGGGCAGCATTTCGGGCATGGGCAACGTGAGCTTCCCCTATCTGGGATTGCACGCGGCGTTGTACCCGGACCGGGGTTGGTACATCCAGTTCGATTTTCTGACCTACCAGCGGCAGAGCGGCGAAGCGACCATGAGCTACGAAGACGAAGACCTGGACGACCAGGATTTCGACTTTGTGGTCAACCGCTTCATGTTGCTCGACGCCGGCCTGGGCAAGGTGTTCGGCAAGAACAAAAAAGTGCGGCCGAAAGCCGGCGCGGGCCTGGGCGTGCATTACATGAGTTTCTATATGGACGTTAAAAACGGTGATGACGAAAGCGCTTCCGGTTGGGCGATCGGCCCCTTCGGTCAGATCGGCGTGGACGTCACCGTGACCAAGATCAAGAAGATGGGCGAATTGTTCGTCGGCGGCAACCTGCGCCTGGACCTCATCTGGAACTGGCAGCCGTACGAGTTCGAGGATTCCCATAGCGAACTCTCGACCGTCTACCTGCCGCTGAGCGCGTTCCTGTCGACCGGTCTGCGTTTCTAAGCGAAAACGAGCGCGATCCATTGGGGCCTTCCATTGCGGGAGGCCCTTGGTTTATTCGCAGGCGAGACGTTGCACGAGCGCGCCCTTGGGCGTGCGGTCGGCGGTGGCGAACACGTCGGCGGGAATGAAGGTGCGGCCGATCTCCAGGCGAATTTCCTGCAACGGACCGGCGGTCAGATCGAGCGGTAGCGCGCCCGACAGCGTGACCAGCTCGGTTTGCTCGACGATCCGCTCGGCCAGCAAATTTTCTCCCAGATACAACCGCAGCGGCACCGGACCGTCGTAGAACGGCCGATGAACGTAGAGCGTCGCGACGGCGCGTTGTTTGTCGGCGCAGGGCAGCAATGCGGCGGCGGTCGCGCCGATCCACGCGCCCTTGTCGCCGGGCGGATACCAGCCGGCGAGCAACTGCCCCGGGTTGTACATGCCGGTCAGATCGATTTCGGGCGCGTAAGCCGCCTGCGCCTCGGCGCGATCGCGCGTGAAAAGGTCGATCGCAAAGCGCTTCACCCCGCGGTCGTAGGCCAGGCGGCGAATGAGAAAAAATCCCTCGGCGCGCAACGCGGCGCGCACTTCGTCCCGCGGATCGTACACCGCGCCGTGGTAATCGATCAGCCACAGGCGCGCGTGCTCGGTCGCGGCCTCGTGCAGACGCGGCAGCACGTGGACGCGACGCTGCGCAAGGTCCATCGCAAAAACCTCGTCGGTAAACAGCGACTGCAACGGCAGGCGGCATGGCTTGGTGTAATAGGCGAAGGCGTAGGCCTTCTCCTCGTGATAGGCCAGGGCCAGATCGCCGGGACGCGCCTGTGCACACACCTGGGCGGCGGCCTCGCGCCAATTCTGCCGCGCGTATTGCGGATCGGTGCGCTCCTGCGCCGTCGCCGCGAGCATCGGAACGAGAATCAAAATCAGCAGCGCCACGCCGGCGGCCCAATGACGCGCGCCCATTTTCACCACGCCGCGCGCGACGATCAGCCAGCCCAGCGGCATGAGCAACAGCAGGTGACGCACGTCGTACAGCGGCTGAAACGCCAGGGCGAGCAGCAGCAAGGCAACCGGCAACGCGAACAGCGCGAAGGTCAGCAGGTGCGCTTCACGGCGCTCTTGATCGCGCAGGCCGCAGGTAAAAGCGACGATCAACGGCATGGCGGCCACGCCGAGGATCATCAACAGGCGCAGCGGATCGTCGAAGGTGAATAGGAACGTCGGCAGCCGATCGGGCGTCGCGCCGTTGGCGAAGTAGACCACGCTCTTGCCCAGCACCTCGGTGAAGGACAGCGCCGGTCGCCACGACTGGCCACGCAATAATTGAAACGCGAAGATTTTGAAAAATGGCGCAAACAACGCGAGCGCGCCCGCCACGCCGCATAGAGCCAACATCAAACCGCGCAACCGTGCCCGATGCGCCGCCGTCGCGCCGATCGCCAACGCGCTGCCCAACGCCTGCGTTTGCGCGTTGCGCTGCCACGAGGCGAGGGCGGTCAATTGCAGCGTCGGCGCGAGATCGGCCTTGGCCCGCCGCGCATCGCGTACGACGAGAAACGCCAGCAGCAGCGCGTGTGCGCCCAACACGAAAAACGCGTAGTAGTGCGTGTGCAGCGCCGCGCCCAGGCACAGCGCGTAACCGAGCGCGTCGCGCTTTTGTCCGCGCGCAAGCAGGCGCAGCAAAGACGTCGTCGCCAGCACGATGCACAACAACGCCAACGTATGCGCGCGCACCTCGCGCGAACAATAGATCGACAATGGATGCAGCGCGGCCAGCAACGCGGCGGCCAAAGCCGTCGGACGATCAAACAGCGTCGCGCCCAGCCAGTACATCGCCAGCACGACCAGCAGGCCGAACAACGCCGACGGAAAACGATAAAACGCCTCGCCGTCGCCGCCGCGCAGCCACGCGTGCAGCAACAGATAAAAACCGAAGGGATTGGAGTCCTTCCGCGCGGATTGTTTGAGCATCGTATCCAGCGGGCGCTGCGCAAAGACGACCGTGTGCATTTCGTCATCCCACAAACTCGGGCCGGCCAGCGCGGCGAAACGCACGACCGCCGCCAGCGCGAGAATGAGCAGCAACAACACGACGCCCTTGGTCTTCACGAAATCTTCCGCCCGCGATGATTTGCCTTACTCTAGCGGATGTCTCGTTAAATAAAAACGGACCCCGGCGGCGGGGTCCGCGTGATGCGCTTGGCGCGGCTATTCCATGTCGGCGGTCAGCTTGAGATTGCGCGCGGCGTATACCTCGTCGACGCGCTTGGCGAAAGCGTGGTGCGGCGCGTGGTGCAGCAGGTCGGGATCGGCCTGCGCCTCGGCGTGAATTTTACGCAGCGCATTGATGAAGCCGTCGAGCGCCTCGGGCTCGAAGGTTTCGGTCGGCTCGATCATCAGCGCGCCCTTGACCACCAGCGGGAAGTAGACCGTCGGCGGATGGAAACCGTAGTCCATCAGCCGCTTGGCCACGTCCATGGTCGCGATCTCGTTGGGCAGATCCTTTTCGGTGAAGACCACCTCGTGCATGCACGGCACGGGGTAAGGCAGATGATACAGATCCTGCAGCGCCGCGCGGATGTAATTGGCGTTGAGCACGGCCATTTCGCTGGCTTGCCGCAGACCCGCCGCGCCCATCTCGCGAATGTACGCGTAGGCGCGAATGAGCACGCCGACGTTGCCGTACCAGGCGCGCATGCGGCCGATCGACTGCGGGCGATCCTGATCGAGCTTGTAGCCGTCGCCGTCGCGCACGACGATCGGCGCGGGCAGGAAGGGCGCGAGATGTTTTTTCACCCCGACCGGTCCGGCGCCCGGGCCGCCGCCGCCGTGGGGCGTGCTGAAGGTCTTGTGCAGATTGTAGTGCAGCACGTCGGCCCCGAAATCGCCCGGCCGCGTGATGCCCATGATCGCGTTGAGGTTCGCACCGTCGTAATAGACCAGCCCGCCGTGCTCGTGGACGATCTTCGCCACCTGCTCGATGTTGGACTCGAACAGGCCCAGCGTGTTCGGATTGGTGATCATGATGCCGGCCAGATTTTCGTCGCAGGCCGCCGCCACCGCCGCCGGATCGAGAATGCCCTGTTCGTTGGACGCCACCGGTACGACCTGGTAATTGCAGATCGCCGCCGAGGCGGGGTTGGTGCCGTGCGCGGTGTCGGGAATGAGCACCTTGTTGCGATGATTTTCACCGCGCGCTTCGTGATAGGCGCGGATGAGCAGCATGCCGGTCAGCTCGCCGTGCGCGCCGGCGGCCGGCTGACAGGTCACCGCGTCCATCCCGGCGATTTCGGCGAGGTCGCGCTGCAGTTCGTAGATCAGTTGCAGCAGGCCCTGGTGTTCGTCGGCCGGATGCGCGTTGGCGAAACCGGACAGACGGCACAGGTCTTCGTTGATTTTCGGATTGTACTTCATCGTGCACGAGCCCAGCGGATACAGGCCGTCTTCGATGTTGTAGTTGTACTGGCTCAGGCGCACGAAGTGCCGCATCGCCTCGACCTCGCTGACCTCGGGCCAGGCGGCGTCGGCGGCGCGGCGCAACTCGGCGGGCGGCTGCGCGGGCGCGGGCACGTCCAGCGCGCCCAGCGAGCAACCGACGCGTCCGGGCGTCGAGCGCTCAAAGAGCGTCGGTTCGCAAAAGGCGATCCCGGTGCTGCCGGGAGTATCACACGGACCGTACAATTTCAACATAGCGGTCGATCTCCTCACGGGTGTTGGCTTCGGTGACACAAGTCAAAACGGCGTTGTCCAAACCGGCGGCGAATCCGGCCAGCGGCAGACCGCCGAGGATGCCTTCGGCGTCGAGCGCGGCCAGGACTTTGTCGGCCGGAGCCTGGGGGATCCAAACGAATTCGTTGAAGGTCGGCCCGGCGAAGGGCAGCGTGCCGACTTCGGCCAGACGGGCTTTGAGGTATTCCGCCTTGGCGTAGTTGGCCTGGGCCACGTCGCGCAGGCCCTGTTTGCCGATCAGCGCCATGTAGACGCAGGCGGCGAGGGCGCACAGCGCGTGGTTGGTGCAGATGTTGCTGGTCGCTTTTTCGCGGCGGATGTGCTGCTCGCGCGTGGAGAGCGTCAGGCAGTACGCGCGATCGCCCGCGGCGTCGATCGTCTGCCCGCATACGCGGCCGGGCATCTGGCGCACCAGCTTTTTCGTGGTGGCGAACAGGCCCAGGTGCGGTCCGCCGAACGAGAGCGGAATGCCCAGCGATTGTCCGTCGCCGCAAGCGATATCCGCCCCGGTTTCTCCCGGCGGCGCATACAGGCCGAAGGCCAGCGCTTCGGTGAAGGACTGAATGAACAGCGTCTTCTTGCCGGCCAGCAATTCTTTGACCGCCTTGGCGTTTTCGATCACGCCCAGGTAGTTGGGCGACTGGACGATCACCCCGGCGGTTTTGTCGTCGAGCAACGCGGCAAGCTGCGCCAGGTCGGTACGTCCGTCGGCGGCCAGCGGCACGCTGACGAGTTGCACGTCCATCCACTTGGTGTAGGTGCGCAACGTAGTCAGCGCCTGCGGATGCAGCCCCGCGCTGACCAGCACCTTGTCGCAGCGGTTCGCGCGCCTGGCCATCAGCGCCGCTTCGGCGACCGCGCTGGCGCCGTCGTACATCGAGGCGTTGGCGACTTCCATGGACAGCAGGCGGGCGATCATCGTTTGAAATTCGAAAATCGCCTGCAGCGTGCCCTGGCTGATCTCCGGCTGATAGGGCGTGTACGCGGTGTAAAATTCGCTGCGTTGCAACAGGTGATCGATCGCCGCGGGAATGTAATGGCGATAGGCGCCGCCGCCGGCGAAGGTCGCGCGACAACAGCCCTGTTCGGCCAGACCGGACAGGCGCCGGGTCAGCGCCTGTTCGTCGAGCGGCGCGGGCAGATCGAGTTCGCCGGCAAAGCGCAGATTCTGCGGGATGGCGGCGAACAGTTCGTCGATATTCTTGACGCCGATGGCGCTCAGAAGACGCGCAACGTCCTCCGAGGTGTGCGGGATGTAACGCATGTCAGCTCCGCGATGTTATTCCGTTTCTTCCGCGAGGTATTTTTCGTAGGCGGCCGCGTCCATCAACGCGTCCAGTTCGGCCGGGTCGGACATTTTGATTTTCACCATCCAGCCGCCGACGTACGGATCGCCGTTGACGGTCTCGGGAGCGTCGACCAGCGCTTCGTTGGTTTCGACCACTTCGCCGGAAACGGCGCAGTAAATGTCGCTGACGGCTTTGACCGATTCGACCACGCCGATCGCATCGCCCGCGCTGAAGGTCGCGCCCACGTCGGGCAGTTCGAGGAACACGATGTCGCCCAAGGCGTCCTGAGCGTAATCGCTGATGCCCATGACGGCGACGTCGCCTCCCACTTTGACCCATTCGTGATCTTTGGTATAGCGCAGGTCCTGAGGAACGTTCATCCTATCTCTCCTTTATTGTTTGATAGGGTTGCGGATAGTTCGAGCCGCACCGGCGATGCGATTGCCGCCGGCGCACCTGTTTTAATTTGGTTACGGAAAAAATTCGAAAGTGCGCCCCCTGGTTTGTGCCGCCTATTGTTGCGTCGGAAACACCTTCAAAAGTGCGCTAAGTCTAGGCGGTCGATAGGCCTTTGTAAAGTCCTGTGAAAGAGGAAACGACGAAAAAAAGAGGGGGTCAGTCGGCTTTGGCGGCCGGCTTGGCGTCGGCCTTCGGCTTGGCGTCGGCGGAGCTTTCCGCGGGCGTGGACGAACCCGAACTTTCCGGCTTTTCGGACGCCGTGTCGCCGTGTCCGTTCCCGTTGCCGTTGCTCGGATTTTTGCCTTTGTAGTCGGTGACGTACCACCCGTTGCCCTTGAGGTGGAAGCTGGAGAGGCTGACCAGTTTTTGCAGCTCGCCGCCGCAGTCCGGGCAGACCGTCAGGGCCGGCTCGGAGATGCGCTGTATCTTTTCGATGTGCGCGCCGCAGCTTTGGCACTGGTATTCGTAAATGGGCATCAGGTGCTCCTCGACAAAACGAACCGGTAACCGCTTACCGGCGAAAAAAATAATCGTTTCTGATTTATTGTCAAGGGGCGCAGGTCATTCTTCCAGCAGGGCGCGCGAGACGACCAGGCGCTGAATTTCGCTGGTTCCTTCATAAATGGTGAGGACTTTCGCGTCGCGAATCAGCCGCTCGACGACATATTCCTTGGTGTAGCCGTAGCCGCCGTGGATCTGCACCGCGTTCTTCGTCCAGACGTTCAGCCGCTCGGTGGCGAAGAGCTTGGCGGTCGAGGCCTCGCGTGAGAATTTCTTCCCGTTTTCCTTGAGCCAGGCCGCGCGCAGGGTGAGGTTGCGCGCCGCTTCCAACTCGGTGGCCATGTCGGCGATGAACCATTGAATCGCTTCGAGGCGGCCGATCGGCTTGCCGAACTGCTCGCGGATCTTCGCGTATTCGACCGACGCGTCCAGCGCCGCCTGGCCGATGCCCACCGCCTGGCTGGACACGCCGATGCGCCCGCCGTCCAGGGCCATCATCGCGATGCGGAAGCCTTTGCCTTCCTCGCTCAACATCTGATCGGCCGGCACGCGGCAATCCTCGAAAATGAGCGATACGGTGTTCGAGCCGCGCAGCCCCATTTTGTCTTCCGACTTGCCGACGGACAGGCCGGGCGTTTCGCGTTCGACGATGAAGGCGCTGACGCCGGCGGCCTTGGGCGCGTCGGAGGTGCGCGCCCAGACGATGAGCACCGACGAGTACGCCCCGTGGCTGACGAAGGCCTTCGTGCCGTTGAGCACCCAGTGATCGCCGTCGCGCACGGCCCGCACGGCCAGCGACGCGGCGTCGGAACCGGCGTTGGGTTCGGTCAGGCAGAACGAGCCCATCGGATAGTCGCCGGAAACGATCTTGGGAATAAACGCGCGCTTTTGTTCTTCGGTGCCGAAGGCGTTGATCGCCTCGGCGACCATGTTGGTCACGCTCATGGTGATTGCGGTGGAGGCGCAGGCGCGCGCCATTTCGCTGATGGCCAGCGAAAGCGCCACCGCTCCGACCGGCGAGCCGCCGTATTCGGCGGGGACGTTCATGCCCATCAGGCCGAGGCCGGCCATCTTCCGCAGGTTGTCCAGCGGGAACTGACCGGCCTCATCCAGGTGGGCCGCCAACGGACGCACCTCGTTGGCGGCGAAATCGCGAACCATATCCACGACCATGCGCTGGTCGTCGGAAAGTTGCCAGTCCATTTAATCCCTCAGCAGGTTGGCGGCGATCACCAGGCGCTGCACTTCGCTGGTGCCTTCGTAGATTTCGGTGATCTTCGCATCGCGGAAGTGCCGTTCGACCGAGTATTCCTTCACGTAGCCGTAGCCGCCGTGCACCTGAATCGCCTTGGTCGTGGCGCGCATGGCCGTTTCGGCGGCGTACAGCTTGGCCATCGCCGAGTAGTGGCCGAAGCCCTTCATCTTGTTCGATTTCATCCAGGCCGCTTTGTGCACGAGCATCCGGGCCGCTTCGATCTCGGTGGCCATGTCGGCGATGAACCACTGAATGGCCTGGAGCTTGGCGATCGGCTTACCGAACTGCACACGCTCCTTCGAGTACTTCACCGCTTCGTCCAGCGCCGCCTGGGCGATGCCCACGGCCTGCGCGGCGATGCCGATGCGGCCGCCGTCGAGCGTGGACAACGCGATTTTAAAGCCCTGGCCCTCTTCGCCGAGCAGGTTGGCGGCGGGGATGCGGCAGTTTTCGAAAACGAGTTCGGCGGTCGATGAGGCGCGAATGCCCAGTTTGTCCTCGACCTTGCCCACTGAGAAGCCGGGCGTG
>Ga0116164_10000291_pt1 | contig 46033 bp, 29 predicted proteins | sample AD_UKC109_MetaG_FD_89888 | JGI IMG/M metagenome (GOLD analysis project Ga0116164, IMG submission 89888) | Active sludge microbial communities of municipal wastewater-treating anaerobic digesters from Hong Kong - AD_UKC109_MetaG | ecosystem: Engineered > Bioreactor > Anaerobic > Digestate... | reverse complement strand
TCAACATCAATCAGATTGGAATATACTGTAAGGTATTCGCCGTGCCTCAAGATGACGACCTGATAAAAATTGGGGACTTCTACAACCCTGGTTACCACTCCATCAAAAACCGCTCTTGCCTTTGCTCCTTTACGGGTCATCACATTGACTCCATTGTTTTTAATTTTAACCCATTTCAGGTCAGGATGTTGATATTCACCGAATTCTAAGGCTAATACACCCTCTTGAGACGGCCATGGTAATTTCCCCATACTTACCTCAAAAAGTGCTGAAAGCTGTTCTTCTGAAACATCAGTCTTAAGATGTAAACTTCCATCAATATCCAGTTCCATTTCGTCCAAAAGTAACTGGTCAATTTTCAGTTTTAATTGATGATGGTGATGCTGCAAATGCCTGTTTTGTGCAAGAAGCTGCTTTCTCATTTTTTCGAGTTCGGAAATTGATTTTTGTTTTGCTATTTTATTTTCATTCAGTTGACTGGTTTGTAACTGTAGATCAGCAATCAGCAATTCATTAGCCTCAATTTTTTTCTCCAGCGAAACAACTGCAGCGTCATATTTTTTTTCGGTGCTTACGATACTGTTAATATGAGCTTTACGTCTGGATGTATAGGTACGAAGCATATTAAGCCTGTTAATGGCCTGATGAAAACTACCGGCTGAAGCAATGTTAAAGAGTTGGAAATAAGGATTGCGCTGGCGATAGGCAGCCTTAATCATTCTTGAATATTCATCCCTTAACCGGTTGATTTTTTCAGATAAGTTATGAATACATATCAAATGAGTGAAAATGGTATCATACAAAACCTGCTGCTCATCCTGATACAGCTGAATCAAACTCATCCGCGCATCAATAGAATGCTGCAGCAGCGATAAATCCGCAAGGGTTATTTGTGTTGTTTCACTGTTGTGTTCAATCAAAGCATTGGTATATTCAATTTCCTTTTCCAGCTGTAACTTTTTGTTTTGATAATCAGCCACTTCCTGCTGGGCATTTGCAGGCAGTCTGATCAATAGCAAAATCACAAAAATCAAAGTGAATGCTGAAAGAATTGTTTCTCTGACCTTAATATTGGAAAGGTTTAAAATCAATGCCTGGTTGTGTTATTGTTACAAAGATACTTTTTTGTGCAATAGAATGACTAGTGCTGCTATCTAAATTTCCAGAAAATATCTGATCAAATTTTGATAATACTATTTCAGAAATCAGTCAGCTTTTAAAGGTTATCATTTTTAAGTTTCGCTTATCAGTTCAATACATCTTTATGCCCATTCAACAGCTTAATATTTGCCAGGCATAGCTTTTTTTGTTCAGCAAGGTCAACAGGTTGTTTTTATGTCAAATTCATTTCAGTTTTTTATATTTTATCCGGTGAGGGCTGTCGTCGCCAAGGCGTTTTTTTCTGTTTTCTTCGTACTCGGTGTAACTTCCTTCAAAATAATAAACCTGCGAATTACCTTCAAAGGCAAGGATGTGAGTTGCAACACGGTCGAGAAACCATCTGTCGTGGGAAATAATAACTGCACAACCGGCAAAATTTTCAAGGCCTTCTTCAAGTGCCCGCAGAGTATTTACATCTATGTCGTTTGTTGGCTCATCAAGAAGCAGCACGTTGGCTTCCTGCCTGAGTGTCAGTGCAAGATGCAACCTGTTACGTTCACCGCCTGAGAGTACAGCAGTTTTCTTTTCCTGATCAGCGCCATTAAAGTTAAATCTTGCTACATAAGCCCTTGAGTTCATCAACCGGTTACCAAGCTGAATATTGTCATTCCCTCCGGAAACAACCTGCCAGACCGTTTTTTCGGGATCAATTTCAGCGTGAGATTGGTCAACATATCCGATTTTCACAGTTTCTCCCACCCTGAACACTCCATGGTCAGGTTTTTCCTGTCCGATAATCATCCTGAAAAGTGTTGTTTTTCCGGCACCGTTTGGTCCAATCACTCCGACAATACCAGCAGGTGGCAGACTAAAAGTAAGATTTTCGAATAACACTTTGTTTCCGAACGATTTAGTAACATCAACCGCTTCAATTACACTGGCACCCAGTCTTGGACCATTCGGAATAAAAATTTCAAGACGTTCTTCTTTTTGTTTTACATCCTGATCGAGAAGTTTTTCATAAGCCGATAGCCTGGCCTTGGATTTGGCATGCCGGGCTTTTGGTGCCATGCGCACCCATTCCAGCTCCCGTTCAAGTGTTTTGCGTCGTTTACTCTCGGCTTTTTCTTCTAATTTCAGTCTGTTTGATTTTTGCTCCAGCCAGGAAGAATAATTTCCTTTCCAGGGAATTCCTTCCCCACGATCCAGTTCTAAAATCCATCCGGCCACATTATCCAAAAAATAGCGGTCATGGGTTACAGCAATCACAGTACCTTTGTAAAGTTTAAGGTGTTGTTCCAGCCATTCTATTGACTCAGCATCGAGATGATTAGTGGGCTCGTCGAGCAAAAGAATATCAGGTTCTTTGAGTAATAGCCGGCATAAAGCCACCCGACGACGTTCACCACCGGAGAGATTTTTCACCAGAGTATCCCCTTCAGGACACCTTAGGGCATCCATTGCCCGTTCCAGTTTCGAATCAATTTCCCAGGCATTATGATGGTCAATAAGTTCGGTAAGTTTCCCCTGTTTTTCGATCAATGCATTCATTTCATCGTCGCTCATGGATTCCGAAAATTTCAGATTGACCGCTTCATATTCTTTTAATAAATCAATGACCTCCTGCACTCCTTCTTCCACAATTTCTTTCACTGTTTTGCTGTCATCAAGAACTGGCTCCTGCTCAAGCAGTCCGACAGAATATCCCGGTGCAAATGCAACATTACCCTGAAAAGACGGATCAATGCCGGCAATGATTTTTAGCAAAGTTGATTTCCCCGATCCATTAAGACCAATAATGCCAATCTTTGCCCCATAGAAAAATGAAAGGTAAATATCTTTTAAGATTTGTTTGTTGGGTGGAATAATTTTCCCCACACCAACCATCGAAAAAATGATTTTTTTATCGTCGGACATTGTTGTTTAATAATTTTACCAAGCATTTTTTATTCCATAAAGTGCTCAAAAATAGTAATTTCAGGCAAAATGGTTTCTCTAAAAACCTTCCGTATTTTTTGCATTCACCTGTGTAAATCAACATTCTGAAAAATCAGTTTTATGCTCCCCCGAACCATTTTGTCATGGGTTGCTGTAACCTCTGAAATTACTGAAGTTTAAAGTGTCACTGGCGCATTTTTGAAAATTCAAAACAGTATTTTAAAGGAAAAATCTAATCTTTATCCTTTCTGACAGCCAGTCCAAGATAAACGAGTACAAAGCCAAAAATCAGTGCCAGAATTCCAACAATTACAAGTATGGCCACGATCGATTCAAAAGGATTGAAAAACAAAATCAGTCCGAAAACAATCGGGAGAATGCTTGAAAACAAAAACCACCGTTTGTTATCAGCATTTTTTTGCAAATTGAAAAATAAGATCAACTGAACGGCACCTAAAATAATTGCCCAGATTCCCATTATAATTGCGAAAATTTCGATACTGCGTCGGGTATAAATAACAATAAAAATCCCGACAAGAATACCCAGCAGCGAACCAAAAACATTAAATAGCCAGTTTTTCCCCTGTTGCATGTTCTTTATCGAAACATACATTCCGATCAAGCCACCAAGAAGGAGAATAAAGCCAAAATAAACAGCAATAGATTTTGCTGTTTCCTGCGGCACAAATAAGGCAAATACACCAAAAAGCAGGGCAATGATCCCATTAATGATTAATAATGCAGAGAGATTTGCAATTTTCTTTTCCATAATATTATTGTTTTTTTGATTAAACCATTACGTTTGTTTCATTATGTTGTCGAGTACAGCAGTGGCTCTTTCCCAGTTGTAATGCTTATGCACAAAATTGTAACCTGATTCGGCAATCTTTTGTGCCAGTTCCTCATTATCAAGCAAATTACAGATCAGGTCGGCATATTCTGCAGGTGTATTTCCAACCAGGATATCTCTTCCTTCCACAGCACCGAGTGCGCTGAATGCAAGAGGTGAGGTAATGGAAGGAATCTTCATGGCCATTGCTTCCAGCAATTTATTTTGCAATCCGGTTCCAATTTGCATGGGTGCAATAAAAATTCTCGCCTGGGCATAACAATCCCTGATGTCATCCACCCAGCCTGTAACATGGACAAATTCTGATTTTAAATGCTGCACGCGCTTGTCAGGTGTTGCTCCGGCGAGCAATAATCTGGCTTCAGGATGTTTTCTTTTTACCAGGGGCAAAATTTCAAGCGCAAGAAACTCGGCTGCATTAACATTGGGAGGATATCCCATATTACCGGTAAAAACAAGTTCAAATTTTTTTTCACTTTCCATAGGTTTGAAGAAGTCGGTATCAACACCATTGGGAATGATATGAATTTGAGAACGGTCCGGATGAGGAATCAGGTCACGATCGGGTTGCGAAATGATGGTTTTATTGTCGAAAATCTCGAAAAGGTCGTGTTCATATTTAAGCAGCCGCCGGTGCTCCATTTTCAAAAGTGGTTTCAGATAAAACGGAGACTTAGCTGTTCGTCGTTCAACACCCTTTGAAAAAACATCCTGATAATCAATGGTTTTTGGTATGCGGACATCTTTTACATACTCAGCAACCCGTAAAAGCTGGCAAAAAATATGATCTGGTTTTTCATCCTCAATTACCTGTTTGATTTTTCGCGCAACGCCGGTATTATAAAAGTATCCGGTCTGAAAAGGGATACCTTTAAATAAGGCTTTGAACAAATTCACTGCTATGCTCCATTTGCTGAGATTAAAAACATATATTTTACTGCAGAGTGGGGAAAGTATGGAAAGCGCTTCAGGATGAATATCAGTATCGTTGAGTGCACACAGAAGGATATCATTCGTTTTGGACAAGTATTTTATGTGGTTGAACGCACGTAACTTGTCACCTTTTTCGAGCGGATAAGGAACACGTGGCAGTATGACTAAGAGTTTCATAGGACAAAAATAGTATTTATAGCTTAATGTGATTTATTGAGCAGCATATAAAAATCCACCAGACGCAGCATCAACTCTTTGTTGGAATGTTCGGCGAAAACCAATTTCCGTGCATTTTCTCCAAGCTTTCTGGTCAGCTCTCTATTCTGTACACATTTGCACACCGCATCGTAAAAGTCGTTAGGGTTATCAGCAAGAAGGATGTTTTCACCATGAGAAACATGAATCCCTTCAGCACCGATGGTTGTGGAAACAATAGCCCGTCCGGCAGCCATTCCCTCAATAATTTTTATTCTTATGCCACTACCCGAAAACAGCGGAACGATTTCAACGGCTTTTGAGTACATAAAATCAAATGCATCCTCTACCTCACCAACTACCACAACATTCGGCAGGTCTGCCTTTAGAAGCCAATCTGGCATAGCTCTTCCAGCTATGTAATACTTAAGTTCCGGAAATGTCTGATTCAGTTTTGGCCAAACTTTATCCAGAAACCATTTTACCCCTTCCTCATTTGGTATCCAATTCATGGCTCCTATCGAAAAAAGGGATGGAAATTCAGTTTCAATTCCGGGATTTTCCTTAAATTTGTCCAGATTGATTCCGAACGGAACAGCAAGCACAGGCGTTTTGCACCCTATTTGCCGGAAATATTCTCCGTCTTTATTGGTAATGGTAACAATGCCATCAAATTTATCCAAAACACCTAGTTCGTAGTTTTTTAGTGTTTTTGCTAAATGTTTGAGATAAAGTTTTTTAAGAGGATTCGTGGTTACAGCTGCTACACGTTTCCATATCAAATGTTCGATGTTGTGCGACCGAAGCAGGATTCGCGCAGCAGAATATTTCCGGATGGTTTCGACATAAGGACTCATGTAGAGGGTTTCGAGCTGCACAATATCAAAGTTTTCGCGGGTAAGTATTTCTATCAGTTTTTTTTTAAAATTGGTACTGATAAACCTTTCCACATGATAGGATTTTCCTGAGAAAAGATTCATCAGAGCATCCAGAGGTTTAATTGAAAGGTCGATAAACACCGTCTCGATGTTTGTCATTATTCGGTAATCATCAGGGATTGAATTAATATCCACGGCAAACTTTTCAGAATTGACAGCCAGTACCTTCACCTGATGACCAGCACCGGCAAGCCCTTCAATAATGGCATTCATGGCAATGGGACCACCCTCCTTGGGCGGGTAAGGTGATTTGTTGCAGAGGATAAGTATTTTCATTTTCTGTAGGTGTTTGTCAGATTGAATTTCCCTTTTGCGGAAAAAAACGTTTCAAAATCCTGTTCCAGTTTTCAGCGTCAAGCAACGGAGAATCGGTAGTAGCTTTATATGTCAAAAAAATCCCGACCGGTAATAGCACTAATGAGGATAGCCACATAGCAAGCATTGGCGACATGGCACCGGCACGTGCATATTTCTCACCTGAAATGGAAATAACATGAAATATTACAAAGAAAATGATGGAAAAAACAACCGGCATGCCCAACCCTCCTTTTCGAATGATCGCTCCAAGCGGCGCACCGATAAAAAACAGAATCAGACAGGCTATGGACAAGGTGAACTTGCGATGCCATTCAAGATCGTGTCGTATAATTCTTTTGGTACGACCGTCAAAATCCTTGTTGTTGAATTCAAGGTTGTTTTTGATCGAACGCGACGATTGCAACGCATTAGTAATGGCATTGATCATAAAACCTGTATCCAGTTCCCTCAGCGTGTGATGTGTTGCAGAAGTATCGCTCAGAGCATCAGAATCGAGCTGATTGATAAAAACAAAATGATCCTCGATGGATTCAATCAGGCGCTCATTGCGCAATTGAAGTTCACTTTTCAATGAGTCACTTACACGCGATAGCTGGTCGAGATTCATCATCTGGTAATTGTTGCGAAAGAGTTCCTCATCAGTCCTGTTCATCCCAAAATCAAGTCCACTGAACATTTTTGTCTGCTCAGCAAACCAGCTTCGCTGAAATGGCCTGTTCACACGATAATTGTCACGATTCACAATATCCTCATAATTGTATCCGTCGTAGAGTTTAAAAATCAACATGGTCTGATCAGCAGTAAGTGTCATTTCTCCGCTTTTAGCTGTTGTCAGTTTTATATTTCCCATTCTGTCGGAGTGATTATAAATCATCACATCCTTAATAATATTAGTTTCGGGGACCTTTTCACGGGCATAAATAGTAAACCCGTCAATACCATTATAAAAAACACCTTCCTGAATGTTGAAGGTGAGTTTTTTCTGCCGGACGTCGTACAACAAGGAGTAAAATTTAAGATTTGCAATGGGAAGCACATTATTGGAGAAGAAAAAAGCAAATACACTTATGAAAACTGATAAAATCACCAGTGGCATCATTATTTTTCTTAACGGAATCCCGGTTGACTTCATAGCCACCAGCTCATAATGCTCACCGAAATTTCCAAAAGTCATCAGTGAAGAAAGCAGAATAGCCAACGGCAATGCCAAAGGCACAAAAGTGCTTGAAGCATAAAAAAGCAGTTCGATCAATACACCAAGCTCAAGCCCCTTACCTACCAATTCATCAACATATTTCCATAAAAACTGCATCACCAGAATGAACAGCGCAATGAAAAAAGTGAACAGCAGCGGGCCGATGTATGATTTAAGTATGAACCAGTATAGCTTTTTCAAAATTTATAATTCGTTAATAGAATAAAATAAATAGTTTTGAACCAAAATTGTTTTTTGAATAAAACGACAAATAAAACGTTTCTAATGGATTCAACTGTTAATGTTGCAATATTATTTTCAAAAAATGAAGCTTAAAGAAGTTACCAACCGTAAAGATGCAAAAAAATTCCTGAACGTTGCCCGCATTCTTTACAAAGAAGATAAAAACTGGATTTGCCCTCTTGATTCCGATATAGAAGCCATTTTTAATCCTGCACTTAATGCCTATTTCAATGATGGAAATGCCATCCGCTGGATACTTGAGGATGAAAAGGGAAATCTGATCGGTCGCGTGGCCGCTTTTTACAACACAAAAAAAGCACACACTTATGAACAACCAACCGGAGGATTGGGTTTTTTTGAATGTATTGACAATCGTGAAGCTGCTTTTTTGATGTTCGATCACTGCAAGGACTGGTTGCAAAAACAAGGCATGGAAGCTATGGACGGTCCTGTCAACTTTGGAGAAAATGATCAATATTGGGGATTATTGGTCGAAGGATTCACCCAGCAAAGCTATGGAATGAATTATCACCATCCTTACTATCGCAAATTTTTTGAAGAGTACGGCTTTTTCCCGTATTTCGAACAGATAACCAACCATCTTGATGTTACTGTTCCTTTTCCCGATCGGTTCTGGAAAATTGCTGACTGGATTGCGAAAAAACCAGGTTTCACCTATGAACATTTCCGGATGTCCAATGCCAACAAATACATCAGAGACCTGATTTCAGTATATGACCAGGCATGGGCCAATCACGAACATTTTACTCCTCTTAATGAGAAAGACATCAAAACAGCCCTTATGAAGGCAAAGCCAATTCTTGATGAAGAATTGATATGGTTTGCCTATCATGATGGAAAACCAATTTCATTTCTGGTTATGTTTCCGGATGTCAATCAGATTTTCCGCCATTTTAACGGAAACCTGAATCTGATTAACAAATTAAGATTCCTGTACTATCGCTGGAAAAAAGAAATCCACCGTACCCGTATTACCGTTATGGGAGTCATTCCTCAATATCAGCGTTACGGCGTCGAATCAGCCATTTTCAGACAATTGAAAGACGTTTTTGACAGACGTCCCCAATACACTGAAATTGAACTTTCATGGGTCGGCGATTTCAACCCAAGAATGAAAGCTCTTCATGACGCTGTCGGTGGAAAATTTGGCAAAAAACATATTACTTACCGCAAACTTTTTAAAGAAGGAGCAACACCTCAGCATGCCACCATTCTTAGAAATACGAAAAAGCAGAGCGCTAACCCGCAGCCATAAAAGAGATACAACCCGCCTGACAAAAAACAATGGAATCGCCTGCCGGCATTACAAAGAGGTGAATCATAGGTTTTTATTGATAAATTAATATCATCCTTTTCTGAAAACGGATAATAATAACTTTTTATCGAGTAAAATTATAATGATGAAAAAAATCACGACAAGAAATGAGTTAATTAAAAGTTGATGTGCCTGATTTTCAAGATTTATTAAACCACTAAATAAATATAAAAGAACGGATAAAACCGGATAGAAAATCAGTCTTTTTACATCATACGGGACTTTAAAATGACGTTGTCCGATAAAATATGAGAGAACCATCATCACAAAATAAGCTGCAAATGCTGCCCATGCCGATCCATAATATCCCATCGAAGGAATCAATAAAAAGTTGAGTAGTACTGACAAGGTAGCGCCCACCAAAGAAAGAATTGCTCCATAAATGGTCTGGTTGGTGAGCTTGTACCATATTGACAAATTGTAATAAATGCCCAGGAAAAGATTACCCATCAACAGTACCGGAATAACTTCCTTACCTTCCCGATAGGCTCCTCCGATAAAAAGTATGACCACATCCAGGTACATTACAGTCATCAGAAAAATTACAGATACAGCAATGGTAAAAATAGTCAGTACTTCCGCATAAAGCTGTCTGGATTCCAGTTTACCCGACTCTGAGAAAAAGAAAGGGTCAGCAGCATATCTAAATGTCTGAACAAACAAAGTCATGATAATAGAAACTTTGTAACATGCTCCATAAATCCCTACCTGAGCCATAGCATCGACATCATCAGGGAGTAATCGGACAAGAAGAATTTTATCAAGCGAAAGATTGACCGAACCAGCCACAGCCACTATTAGTAATGGCCAGGTGTAACTAAGCATCCGCTTCCATAGCACAAAATCAAAAACAATATTTCTTAAAGGAAAATCTGGCAACAACAAAATAAGTGTCAGCGTAGAAGCAATCAGGTTGGAAATAAAAATGTAGCCAACCAGATCATTTGAATTGAAAAAAAGCAGAATAAAATCTGAAAAATAAGTATCAGGATAATTAGTCAGAATGAAAGGGCACAATAAAATGAAAAAAAGATTCAACCCGATGTTTGTACCTATATTTATTATTTTGATCAGGGCAAATTTCACCGGACGGTTTTCCTGACGAAGCTTTGCAAAAGGAATGGCCGTTATGGCATCAAAAGCCAGAATAAATGCAAACCAAATCACGTAATGCACTTTCTCGGCATATCCCAGCCAGTCAGCAACAGGTTTTGAATAAATAAGTGTGACAATTAAAAACAAACCTGAGGTTAAAACCAACGACAGTAGTGAAGTGGTGTAAACACTGTGTTTATCTTTTTCACTTTGCGAAAATCTGAAAAAAGTGGTCTCCATCCCGTAGGTAAGAATTACCCATAAAATAGAAACATAAGCATACATTTCTGTGTAAATCCCGTATTCAGAAGTAATTAAAACTCGCGTGTAAAGCGGGACAAGAAGGTAATTGAGCAATCTGCCAATGATGCTGCTCAAACCATAAACAGCTGTCTGCCCCGCAAGTCGTCTGAGTGGATTCACAATCATTTATTTTCGACAAAAATAGGAAAATCAGCAAACCAGATTCAACTCAGACTTTTTACTGCAATTATACAGGATAGCTGAGAAAAGATCAGTTTTTCCAAATAGCAATTCTTAATTCTTTCTTAATCAGCTTCATTTAGACTGATTTTAAATTATCTGTTATTTTTATAACATTGTTATTTAATTCACAAATTATTTGGTTAGTAACAGCAACAGTTCTAATTTTGCCGCCCTTAATCATTAGTTTTTTTGTATTTAATCTTATCGAACAAGAGCATGAATATGGCTAAAAAGCATTAATTATCAAACAATTAAAATGGTTTAATCAACAATGACAAAAATTAAATCACTTGCCGATTTACGCAAGAAAAAAGAAGAACTTGAACAAAAGCTAAAACTTCGGGAAACCAGTATGAACCCCGAAAATTTTGTTCAGATAAAAGTTGGAATGGCTACCAGTGGCATTGCTTCCGGAGCTAAAGAGGTGATGGATTACCTTATTGAAGAACTTGAAAAGCGCGGAATTGATGCCGTAGTGACGCAAACCGGTGACATGGGATATTGCTTTGCCGAACCCACGATTGAAGTAACAAGGCCAAACGAAGAACCCATCGTTTTCGGATATGTGAGCATAAAAAAAGCGGATGAGATCATCGAGAAATACATTAAAAACGGTGAACTGGTTGAGGGTATCATCCCGGTAAATTATGAATCCATTGACGAATAAAATTCTGCTTAAAACTGAATATGGCAAAACAAATTAAAATACACTTGCTGGTTTGCGGTGGAACAGGCTGCAGGGTTTCACAAAGCGAAGCAATTAAGGCTGAACTTGAACGTGAACTAATAGCAAACGAACTCGAAAACGAGGCAAAAGTTGTTACCACAGGCTGTTTTGGTTTCTGTGAAAAAGGACCCATTGTAAAGGTTCATCCCGACAATACCTTTTATGTAAAAGTAAAACCGCAGGATGCAGCTGAAATAGTCAGAGAACACGTGATCAAAGGACGTAAGGTAGAACGTTTGCTTTATACTAATCCTGAAAAGAAAGAACAGGTTGCTGACAGTAAACACACAGGTTTTTACCGTAAGCAGATACGAATTGCGCTGAGAAACTGTGGCTTTATCGATCCTGAAAATATTGATGAATACCTTGCCCGCAATGGTTATGAAGCATTAGGGAAAGTTCTGTCTCAAATGACACCTGAAGAAGTCATCAAAGAAATCAAAGATTCCGGATTGCGCGGACGTGGTGGCGGAGGTTTCCCTACAGGGCTGAAATGGGAAATCACCCGTAAAAGCATCGCAGATCAGAAATATGTTGTCTGCAATGCTGACGAAGGAGACCCGGGAGCATTCATGGACCGTTCGATCCTCGAAGGAGACCCCCACGCTGTAATTGAAGCAATGGCAATCTGCGGATATGCCATTGGTGCTACCAGAGGTTTGATTTACATCAGAGCTGAATATCCACTGGCCATACACAGGTTGAAAATAGCCATCGACCAGGCCAGGTCATACGGTTTACTGGGTAACAATATTTTTGAATCGGACTTTGATTTTGACATTGAACTGAGATACGGTGCCGGTGCTTTTGTCTGCGGTGAAGAAACCGCTTTGATCCATTCCATGGAGGGACATCGCGGCGAACCGACTTTTAAGCCGCCATTCCCGTCTGTTGAAGGATACAAGGGGAAACCCACCAATGTAAACAATGTTGAAACTTTTGCCAACATACCTATAATTATAAATAAAGGTGCTAAATGGTTTTCAAGCATTGGTACCGAAAAAGCCAAAGGCACAAAAGTATTTGCTCTTGCCGGAAAAATCAATAATGTCGGATTAATCGAAGTTCCTATGGGGACGACCCTGCGTGAAGTGATTTTTGAAATCGGCGGCGGCATCAAGGATGGAAAAAAATTCAAAGCAGTCCAAACCGGTGGCCCTTCCGGAGGTTGCCTTACCGAAAAGCATCTTGACACACCTATCGAATATGACACACTGATTGAAGCTGGTTCGATGATGGGTTCAGGTGGCATGATTGTGATGGACGAGGATGATTGCATGGTATCTGTAGCCAAATTCTATCTCGATTTCACTGTTGAAGAATCCTGTGGCAAATGCAGCCCATGCCGGATTGGGAACAAACGTCTTTACGAAATGCTCGATTCTATTACAAAAGGAGAAGGTACTATGGAAACACTTGATAAACTCAGAAATCTGAGTCATGTCATTAAAGAAACTTCTCTTTGCGGCCTTGGCCAGACTGCACCAAATCCGGTTCTGTCAACGCTGGATAATTTCTGGGATGAGTACGTTGAGCACGTTGTGAATAAAAAATGTCCTGCCGGTGTATGTAAATCTTTGATGCGTTATGTAGTTATTCCTGAAAACTGTGTCGGATGTACTGCCTGTGCCCGTAATTGCCCGGTGCATTGCATCTCCGGGGAACGTAAGCAGGTTCACGAAATTGACCAGTCAGTCTGTATCAAATGCGGAGCTTGTTATGAAAAGTGCAAGTTTAACGCTATTGCAATTGTTTAATAAAACATATAGAAGAAATTAAATATGATAAAATTAATCATAGATAAAAAAACCGTTGAAGTTAACCCGGGAACAACCATTCTCCAGGCTGCCGATCAGATTGGCATCCATATTCCAAGGCTTTGCTATATGAACCTTGGAGACTTCAATATCGAAAACAAACCAGGCGGCTGCCGTGTCTGCGTGGTTGAAGTGGAAGGTCGTCGCAACCTTGCTCCTGCCTGCGCTACAGACTGCACCGAAGGAATGGTGGTACATACGCATTCCATAAGAGTACTCAATGCACGTAAAACAATTATGCAGCTCATTTTGTCAGATCATCCGTTCGATTGCCTGGTGTGCGCAAAATCAGGCAATTGCGAACTGCAGGATTTGGCTCAGAAAATGGGGATCAGAGACATTCCGTACAAAGGTGAACAATCAACTTATCGTGAAGACACTTCGCCGGCAATTATCCGCGAAATGGATAAGTGCATTATGTGTCGCCGTTGCGAAGTGATGTGTAACGAAGTTCAGACTGTCGGAGCATTGTCAGCCGTTAACCGAGGTTTCATGTCTGTTGTTGCTCCCGCTTTTGAAATGAATCTCGATCACAGTGTCTGTACTTATTGCGGACAGTGTGTCAACGTATGTCCGACCGGTGCTTTAACCGAAGTAGATCATACCAACCAGTTAATCAACGACCTTGCCGATCCGAATAAAACCGTGGTTGTACAAACTGCGCCTGCCGTGCGGGCAGCGTTGGGTGAAGCGTTTGGTATGAAACCCGGAACGTTGGTCACCGGCAAAATGGTTACTGCTTTGCGTGAACTTGGTTTTAATTATGTTTTTGATACCGATTTTGCAGCCGATTTAACCATCATGGAGGAAGGCACTGAGTTGCTTGACCGTTTAACAAGACATCTGAATGGCGACAAGAATATAAAATTGCCAATTTTAACATCCTGCTGTCCGGCTTGGGTTAAATTTTTTGAGCATCAGTTTCCCGAGCTGAAAGATATTCCGTCAACAGCCCGTTCACCCCAACAAATGTTCGGCTCAATCGCCAAGTCTTATTTTGCTGAAAAACTAAAAGTAGATCGAAAAAAACTTGTTGTGGTTTCGATAATGCCATGCGTTGCCAAGAAATACGAATGTTCGCGCACCGAATTTTCGACCGACGGGAATCCTGATGTTGACTATTCTATTTCGACCCGCGAACTCGCACAATTGATCAAAAGAGCCAATATAGATTTTACTTCATTACCCGATCAGGAATTTGACCAGCCACTGGGTGAATCAACCGGAGCCGCTGTCATTTTTGGAACAACAGGCGGAGTTATTGAAGCTGCTATCCGAACAGCCTATGAACTACATACCGGCAAAACGTTGCAAAAAGTTGACTTTGAGCAGCTAAGAGGAATGGAAGGTATTCGCTCAGCCAAAGTTGATTTTGACGGACTTGAACTGAATATCGGCATTGCACATGGCCTGGGAAATGCCCGAAAACTGCTTGAAGAAATCAAAGAAGGGAAAAGTCAGTATCATGCTATCGAAATCATGGCTTGCCCGGGTGGTTGTATTGGTGGTGGTGGTCAGCCCTATATTCACGGTGATACCTCCATTCTAAAAGCCCGTCAGCGTGCAATCTATGCTGAAGATGCCGGTAAGACAATCCGTAAATCACACGAAAATCCATACATCATCAGGCTCTACGAAGAATATCTGGGTAAACCGCTCAGCGAAAAGTCGCACCATCTGCTTCATACGCATTATTTCGACCGCAAAAAAGAAATCACCATTGAGTAACAAGATTAAAATCATTAAGAGATCATGTCATCAATAAAAGTAAAACTGAAAGAAAAAGATGTTCAGCAAATCAAGGACATCTGCAAATCATTTGGTAATAATCCAGGTGAATTAATCAACGTATTACACAAGGTGCAGGGTGTGTTTGGATATCTGCCCGCCGAAGTTCAGGAAATCGTAGCGCAGGAAATACATGTTTCAGTAGCCAAAGTTTATGGAGTAGTAACTTTTTACTCCTTTTTTACCATGATCCCCAAAGGGAAATATCCGGTTTCGGTCTGCACAGGAACAGCCTGTTATGTGCGTGGTGCCGAAAAAGTACTTGAGGAGTTTAAAAAAGAGTTGGGGATAAAAGTCGGAGAATCCACACCCGACGGAAAATTCTCCCTCACCTGCCTTCGATGCGTTGGCGCCTGCGGACTGGCTCCGGTGGTAATGGTTGGCAACAAAACCTATGGCAGGGTTTCCCCGGACGGCGTAAAAAACATCCTCAAAGAATTTGATGCTTAACTGACAAATAGCTTTAAACCAACCACATAAGAAGGTTTTTTGCACCAGAAACATTTTTGAAATAAGAAAAGTAAATTTTCTCACCTCCATAATTGATTGATTAACTGATGAAATCCTGCATCTCCCCGATGCGGGATTTCTCTTTTGTATCAAACCACCCGATTGCCTTGTACAGCTTTTAGTATTTTTGTTTAAAATTTGAAATTAAAACCAGGAATTTGTGTTTTATGGAAAAATATCCACAACATAAAGTGGTGAAACTTGTCATTTGACCAGATGAAACCAAACGAACAATTATCTGTTAATTTTAAGCAACCTTGATCCCTAAAGAAACCATACAGGAAATTCTCGATACGGCCCAGATTGAAGAGGTTGTAGGTGAGTTTGTGAATCTCAAAAAAAGAGGTTCTACTTATGTCGGTCTGTGCCCTTTTCACAACGAAAAAACACCTTCTTTTACCGTAACTCCGCGAAAAGGGATTTACAAATGTTTCGGATGCGGTAAAAGTGGCGATTCAGTGAAGTTCCTTATGGAGCATGAGCATTTTACCTATCCTGAAGCACTAAAATATCTGGCTAAAAAATACCATATTACTGTCGAAGAAGAAGTACAAACAGAAGAAAAAGTTCAGGAGCAACAGGAAAAAGAGAGTTTGATTCTGATCAATGATTTTGCTTCAAAATATTTCACGCATAATCTTTTTAATACCGAACAGGGTAGAGCCATTGGTTTAAGCTACTTTAAAGAAAGGGGATTTCGCGAAGACATCATACGCAAATTTCAACTGGGCTATGCCATTGATGAATGGGATAATTTCACTTCACATGCCCTTCGGCAGGGATACAAACTCGAATTTCTCGAAAAAACCGGCCTCACTATTACCAAAGAAAACAAAAGCTATGATCGATTTCGCGGAAGGGTAGTTTTTCCTATTCAGAATCTGTCCGGAAGAGTGCTTGGATTCGGCGGACGCACCCTGCTTTCCGATAAGACCATTCCCAAATATGTCAACTCACCGGAATCGGAAGTCTATAACAAAAGCCAGGTTCTTTACGGCATCAATCTGGCTAAAGCTGAAATCATTACTGCTGACAATTGTTACCTGGTTGAAGGATATACAGACGTTATTTCACTTCACCAGTCCGGTATTGAAAACGTGGTTGCATCATCAGGCACATCACTCACCAACGATCAAATCCGCCTGATAAGCCGGTACACAAAAAATATAACCATCCTTTACGATGGCGACGAAGCAGGTATAAAAGCCTCTTTCAGGGGAATTGACATGATTCTTGAACACGGATTAAATGTTAAAATTGTTCTTTTCCCCGAAGGCGAAGACCCAGACTCCTTTGCACGAACCCATCCGACCAGCGAAGTACAGGAATTTATCCAGAAACAAGCTGTAAACTTCATTATTTTCAAAACCAGTCTTTTGCTTAGGGAAGCAGCCGGTGACCCCTTAAAGAAGTCAGCCCTGATTAAAGAAATTGTCGGCTCCATTTCACTGATTCCCGATCAGATCACACGCTCGGTTTATATCAAAGAGTGCTCTGCACTTATGGATATCGCCGAGCAAACCCTGATGAACGTACTCAACCAAATCAGGAGAAAGAATCTTGAAAAAAAAATCAAAGAAAAAAAACACCCGGGCGATGATTCACCACTTCAGCCCTTTAATTTACCCTCTGAAAAACCAGAAGACGGTGCTGATCTCAACTCGCTAAACAACCACGAAAAAGAAATCATCCGTCTGTTAATGCAATACGGCGATCGCAAAATCAGGTTCGAAAACATGATGGAAGATGGCTCCATACAAACCATGCATGTGGATACCGCTTTGTTTATAATCAAAGACCTTGAAACAGACGAAATAACCCTGCAAAATGGGATTTACCAGAAAGTCATCAATGCTGTGACTGCCGAGTTGGATAAGGGATTGTATCCTGATGCAGGGTTTTATATCCACCACAACGACCCTGATATTTCGTCACTTGCAACCGACATGCTCTCACAAAAATACGAACTGGCAAACTGGCAAAAAGTAAAAATAAAGGTAAAAACTGAAGATGACCAACTTAAAATTGTGATAACCGAAGCAATTCTGTCATTGAAGTTGCGTGTGCTGGAAATAAAATTTGAAGAAACCCAGAAACAAATCCGAAACGAAACCGACGGAGAAAATCTACTTGGGCTATTAGCTGTTCAGCAAAAAATCCGAAAAAAAATCAGCCTCGTTTCCAGAGAACTTGGGAGAATTATTTTAAGGTAGTAATTCTTGCCGGACCAAATTTTACTTCTTACCAAAATAAATTCATCATTTTCAATCTATTAATAAATGATTTTGGTTAAAAGCTGCCATTATTCTTCTAAAAAGAAAACCATAATTTTGCCCCGGAATCTTAACATGAACTTTTCCCTTATGAAGAACCACATTTTATTCTTTTTAACTTTTCCTGCAATTATGGCACTTTTCATTTCGTGCACAACACATGAATCATTCGACAAAAATGACTTCAGCACCTACCCGGTATATAATGGTAATGATCTGGAAATGACTTACACGCCAGAAAAAACTAATTTCCGGATATGGGCACCCACCGCTGACGAAGCTAAAGTGAAAATTTACCACAACAGCACCGACAATGAACCCGCCATGGAAAAAAACATGAAAAGAGACCTGGCAGGTACCTGGATAGCCCAATTTGACAAAGACCTGAAAAACCTGTTTTATACTTTTCAGATAAGCTACAATGGTGAATGGCTTGAGGAAACACCAGGTATCTATGCAAATGCTGTCGGAGTGAATGGAAAACGTGCCGCTATCGTTGATTTGAAAGAAACCAACCCTGCCGGTTGGAACGAATCTGTCAGACCACCTCTCGAAAATTACACCGACATTATTGTTTATGAAATTCACGTCAGGGACATTTCCATCCATCCCGGATCAGGCATTACGAACAAAGGTAAATTTCCCGGCCTTGCCGAAGAAAATACTGTCAGCCCGCAAGGCGAAAAAACCGGACTTGCGCATTTGAAAGAACTTGGATGCACACATATTCACCTTCTTCCGGCTTTAGACTTTCGCTCGATTGATGAAACCAAACCGCATGAAAATCATTACAACTGGGGGTACGACCCACAAAACTATAATGTTCCCGAAGGATCATATTCGACCGACCCGTATAATCCAGCAACACGCATCAGGGAATTCAAGGAGATGGTGGCAGCAATGCACCGCAACGGCCTGCGTGTAGTTCTTGATGTTGTTTACAACCATACCGGCTATACCGAAAATTCAAATTTCAATTTATTGGTTCCGGGTTATTATTATCGTCAAAACAAAGAGGGTGGATGGTCAAATGCTTCGGCATGCGGAAACGAAACAGCCTCCGAACGGCCGATGATGAGAAAATTTATGATCGAATCACTCAAACACTGGGTGAACGAGTATCATATTGATGGATTTCGGTTCGACCTTATGGGAATCCATGATATCGAAACCATGAACCAGATCAGTAAAGAAATGCGCAGCCTCAATCCTTCCTTGTTTATTTACGGTGAAGGATGGAAAGCCGGTGACAGTCCCCTGCCGGATGAATCACTGGCATTGAAGCGTTTTACTTATAAACTGGATAGCATTGCGGCTTTCAGCGATGATATCCGCGACGCAATAAAAGGCTCCTGGAGCAACCACACAGCCAGAGGATTTGTTGGCGGAGCTTATGAACTGGAGGAAAGCATTAAGTTTGGTGTAGTTGCTGCCACTGAGCATCCTCAAATAGATTACACCAAGGTTAATTATTCTCAGTCCCCATGGGCAGGACAACCCTATCAATGTATCAATTATGTTTCCTGCCATGATAATCATACCCTTTACGACAAGCTTAAGATTACCAATCCTGAAGATTCTGAAGCCGACCGGATAAAAATGCATAAGCTGGCCAATACTATCATAATGACATCGCAGGGTATTCCCTTTTTGCATGCCGGCGTCGATTTTCTGCGATCTAAAAATGGCGTTGAAAATTCCTATCAGTCCCCTGATTCTGTCAATCAGATCGATTGGAACAGAAAACAAATGTACCGGAGTGTGTTTGACTACTACCGCGATCTGATCGCATTGAGAAAAACCTATCCTGCTTTTCGGATGACCTCCAGCGAAGCTATTCAACAAAATCTAAAATTTTTAGACGTTGCTATTCCTGGTTTAATAGCTTTCACTTTAAATGATCACACCGACAGCGATAAATGGAAGAACCTTGTTGTAATCTATAACGCTACCCGAAAGGCACAACGGGTTGATCTTCCGAATGCCAGATGGACAGAGATCTTCAACGAAAAAGGACTAATTACTGAGGATTATCGGGTGATCAACACCGACCGCGTTTACATTCCGGCTTTATCAGCTATGGTTTTGGCCAAAAAGGTCAGGTAAATTTTTAAATTAACAAATTAATCACCTTCTGCTCATTATAAATTATGGCTAATAAAAATACTCCCAATAAAACACGCATGGCCCTTGTTGTAAACGATCCATGGCTTGAACCGGCAGAAAAAGAAATTGAGAATCGCTATCAGCGATATCGCACAAGATTGTCTCAAATTGAGGAGCAATATGGCAGCCTCACCAAATTTGCAGATGCCTACAAATATTTCGGTCTGCAGTACGACAAAAAAGCCAAAGGTTGGTTTTACCGTGAATGGGCGCCAGGAGCATTTGACCTTTTCTTATTTGGTGACTTCAATGAATGGAACAGGACCTCACATCCACTGAAAAAAATTGAAAATGGCATTTGGGAAATATTCCTCGATGACAAAACTTATGACAAAAAATTTGTACACAACAGCAAGCTGAAAGTACTAGTTCATGCTGCCAACGGGTGGAAAGAACGCATTCCTGTGTGGATCAACCGGGTAGTCCAGGACGATTACAGCAAAGATTTCACCGGTCAGGTTTGGAAACCGGCTACCGCTTTTTCATGGGAAAACGACAATTTTCATATCAGCTCACTTCAAAACCTTTTCATTTACGAATGCCATGTAGGTATGGCACAGGAAAAATACGGAGTGGGCACCTATCTGGAGTTTGCCGATAATATTCTGCCGATAATAAAAGATGCCGGATACAACGCAATTCAGTTGATGGCCATCGCAGAACATCCTTATTATGGTTCGTTCGGTTATCATGTTTCCAACTTTTTCGCACCTTCCAGCCGGTTTGGAACACCCGAAGAGCTGAAACATCTGATTAAAAAAGCTCACAGCATGGGCATAGCAGTAATAATGGATGTAGTGCACTCGCACACGGTGAAAAACCTAAATGAGGGACTGAACGAATTTGACGGCACAGATCATCAGTTCACCCATCCTGGTGACCGTGGCAATCATCCAAACTGGGATTCAAAACTATTTGACTATGGCAAAACAGAAGTAATACAGTTTTTACTGTCAAATTTAAAATACTGGCTCAGGGAATTTCATTTTGATGGCTTTCGTTTTGACGGAGTTACTTCGATGATGTATTTCCATCACGGCAACACCGAATTTGGAAATCTTGAAAAATATTTCACCGATGGCGTTGAATTTGATGCGGTTACCTATCTGCAACTTGCCAACACACTAGTACATCAGGTTAAAAAAGATGCCGTTACCATTGCCGAAGATGTCAGCGGAATGCCCGGTTTATGCCGTCCGATTGAAGAAGGAGGAATTGGATTTGATTACCGTCTGGCCATGGGAATCCCTGATTTGTGGGTAAAAATACTAAAGGAAAAAAAAGATGAAGAATGGCACATGGATCATATTTGGTACACACTGACCGACCGCCGCCCGGATGTGAAAACCATTGCATATGCTGAATCGCACGATCAGGCACTGGTAGGTGACAAAACCATCGCTTTCTGGCTGATGGACAAAGAGATGTATTATCACATGCAGGCTAACGACAATCATCTGGTGATTGACCGTGGTATGGCCCTCCACAAAATGATCCGCCTGATTACCATTGTGCTTGGAGGTCAGGCTTACCTGAACTTTATGGGAAATGAATTCGGCCATCCCGAATGGATTGACTTCCCCAGAGAAGGCAATAACTGGAGCTACCATTATGCCCGACGCCAGTGGTCACTTCGAAATAACCCAAACCTGAAATATAGATTTTTGGCTGAATTTGATAAAAAGATGATTCAACTCGCTAAAGACAAAAATATTCTGGCAGCCGGTTATGGCTATAAGTTGAACAACGATAAGGAAAACAAGACACTCATTTTCGAAAAAGCTGGCCTGATTTTCGTCTTCAACTTTCATCCCATACATTCTATTGCCGGATATGAATTTTATGTAAAAGAGAGTGGTGATTACAAAATTATCCTCAATTCCGATGCAACAGAATTTAATGGACATAACCGGGTGGACGACAGCAGATTATATACCACATTCTTTGATTCACTGTCAGGTAAACATTACCTGAAAGTTTATATTCCCAACCGCACAGCTCTGGTCTTTGAGCGTGTCTGATACTGATTCTGATTTGTAGCTGGATTTTAACTGTGCTGATTCCTTCTGAGAAAATTCAGCCCGGATCGTTCGTTCATGTAAATAAAAAAAAGCATGGCTATTGAAAGTACAATACTGATTATCAGTAAAGAAACATTTTCAACCCTGCCAAATTCATCCACTGATTTTTCAATTACACCTTGTTCTGCCAGATAATAGACCAAAACTGCTGAAGCATTATTAACAAAATGTGCAATTACAGGTAGCCAAACCGTTCCTGACCAGACGAACAAATAGCCAAAAATAAGCCCCAGAATAAACCTGGGCAAAAAACCATAAAACTGAAAATGAAAAGCACTAAAAATCAAAGATGAGATTATCACTGCCAGATGCACGTTGCGCAACCAATTGCGAAAAATACGGATCAGCACTGCCCTGAAAAGCAACTCTTCGGCTATTGCTGCAATTACCCCCACAATAAAAACATTCACCAGCAAATCTTTCACTGATGATGTCGCTAAAAATAGTTTTGTCAATTCCTCAGCACGGGTTTCAGTTGCACGCATCCATTGTTCAACAGTGTGCAGACTATCCGGGAGTTTCATTGCCTGATTAATAGCCATCAGTTCATTGATTACCGGCAACAACAGGTACATCAGCAAAGCTACTGCAACCGAAGAAAAAATAGCAGGTGACCTTTTTAAACCCAGATAATCGCCAACATGCACACTCACGAGCAATGCAAAAAGAAATGAAGGCAGAATAAACGCACCCAACTGACTCATCAACTGCATAAATTTTAGCAGCGATATTTCTCCGGAGGTATCCGGAAGTTCAATTCCACTAAGTGCTTCAAGAACAGGAACGTCAAACAGCAAAGGAGATAGAAGCACTGCCAAAAAAAAAGTCAATAGCCACGAAACCAATATGATAAGTACCAGAACGACAAGCTTTACAAAAGCAGTTTGTCTGAATAATAATGGTTCGGGTCGCAGCATTTGAAAAGAATTAATTGGAATAATTTGCCGCAAACTTAAAAAAAATTACGAATTCACGGCATGTGTTATGTTGCAACCTTAAACTACCCGCTGAGGAAAATAAATCAGTTTTTTTATTCTCACAAGATAAAAATCCATCGGTTGGGATCATTAAACTCTTTTTCAATATAGCGGAGATAACCCGTCGATAGTTGAGGAAGATTTCCTGAAATGTGCCATTCATCAGGTAGTCTAAAAAATGAAACTTCGTTAACGCTGACCCGAACCAACAAATGAACAACCTATTATTCTTTACTGGTTTATACCTGCCTGCTTGGTATTTTTCTCAAAACCAAAAAAAATTGTAACCTTGCATATTTAATTGGACGTTTTACCAACCAACTATCTTGAAAAGATGAAAAAGATCAAAAAACTGGAAAATAATACCGATCTCCTCAACAAACTTTTTGCTGAAGCAATTCGCAGCAATTGGAATTCCGAAGCTTTTTCTGATTACAACGGAGAAACACTTACCTACGCTCAGGTAGCCGAAAAAATTCACTTTTTGCATCGATTGTTTGAAGCAGCCAAAATTTCCAAAGGCGACAAAATTGCACTTCTGGGAAACAATTCTTCCATGTGGGGAGTAACCTTTCTCGGAATTCTGACTTGGGGAGCAATAGTAGTACCCATTCTGCCTGATTTTTCCACCGATAATATTCACCATATCATCAACCACAGTGATGCTAAACTTCTGTTCATTTCCGAAACCGGTTTTGAAAAAATCGAAACTGACCATCTCGATCAAGTGCATGGTATTCTCAAACTACACGACTATTCAATATTTTTTGACAGAAATCATCAGCTCTCCAATTTTATAGAGTTAACCACCGAACGATTAAAATCAAAAAAACTTTCACGGGAATCTTTTGGTTTTGAAGACTTTAAATCCGATGATGTCTGTATAATTTCCTATACAAGCGGCACTTCAGGTTTTACAAAGGGAGTAATGCTCCCGCGGCGCAGCATTTATTCAAATATCAAATTCGGACAAGATAACATGCCATTAAAACCTGGTGAAAAAATTGTCTCCTTTTTGCCAATGGCTCATGCTTACGGATTATTGTTTGAGTTTTTATTTCCAATCACGCTTGGATGCCATATCACTTTTCTCACAAGAGTTCCTTCACCACAAATTGTTACCAAGGCATTTCAGGAAATAAGACCACATCTCATTCTCTCAGTTCCTCTGGTAATTGAAAAAATTTACAAGAAACGCATTTTGCCAACCATTGACAAACCTCACCTGAAGCTTTTACTCAGAGCACCGGTTATTTCAGGTGTAATTGAAAAAAAAGTAGAGAGCAAACTCACCGAAACTTTTGGCGGGCGTTTTTATGAACTGATTATCGGAGGAGCCCCGCTTAGCGAAGAAGTAGAGGCTTTTTTCAGAAAAATTAAATTCCGCTATACAGTAGGCTATGGCATGACCGAATGCGGCCCGCTGATTACCTATGCAAGCTGGCGGATAGCACGTTACCGGTCGGCAGGAAAAGTGGTTGACCGTATGCAAATCCGAATCAAAAAAGACAGAGCAGGTGATGATACGGGTGAAATTCAGGTTAAAGGCGACAACCTGATGAAAGGTTATTACAAAAATAAGATCGCTACCAAAGAAGCCTTCACCAACGACGGATGGCTTAAAACAGGCGACCTTGGCTATATTGACAAGGATGGTTTTCTGTTCATCAAGGGACGTAGTAAAAATATGATCCTTGGCCCGTCAGGCCAGAATATTTACCCGGAGGAACTGGAAGCTAAAATTTCGAATCTCCCCCTGGTGCAGGAGTGTGTGGTAAAAGTACAGAACAACCGACTGATTGCGATGATTTATCCCGACCGTGAAATGATGGAGGCACAGGACATGAGTTTTGGTGATGCCGAACTGAAGCTAAAAGACATCATGAAACAATTCAATAAAGACCAGCCTAAATATGAGCAAATTGCTGATGTGGAAATTGTGGATGTGGAATTTATAAAAACTCCCAAACGTAATATCAAGCGATATCTTTACACTTAAAGAACGACATCTCGAGAAGGAATGTACATTCACAGCCTCTCGCAGCAGCGGGCCAGGCGGACAAAATGTAAACAAGGTCAATACCAAAATCGACCTGCGGTTTAATATTGCTTTATCAACATTGCTGCGGGAAGAAGAAAAAAATCTGCTTTTATCAAAATTAAAAAACAGAATCACTGACGAAGGCCTGCTGGTAATATCCTGTCAGGAATTTCGCTCTCAGTCAAAAAATAAAAAGAAAACTGTTGAAAAGCTTTACTTACTTCTTGAGGATGCCCTTAAAGTTCCTCTCAACCGGAAACCTACGCGCCTTCCTGAAGCATTCCGCAAAAAGCGGCTTTGGGATAAAAGACACCTTACAGAAAAGAAAAACCTGCGCCGACCTCCAACTGTGAAATAAATAAAAAACTGTCAGGCATCCGGGGTAGGATCAGGCAAACCTTTCGATAAGCTCAACCAGCCTGGTGGCATAACCCATTTCATTATCATACCAGGCTACAACCTTTACCAGTTTGTTTTTATCACCAAGCACAGCTGTCAACTGTGCATCAAACACGGCTGAATGCGTATTACCGATAATATCCATACTCACAATCGGGTCTTCAGTATATTGCAGGATACCTTTGAGGGGTCCTTCAGCAGCTTCTCTGAACTTCAGGTTGATATCGTGAATGCAGGCCGGTTTGCGCAATGTACAGGTAAGATCGGTGAGTGATCCGTCAGGTACGGGAACACGAATACCTGCACCACCGAGGTTATTTTTAAGGTGTGGGAATATTTTTGTAGAAGCTTTGGCTGCACCGGTAGTTGTCGGTACAATAGAACAGGCTGCTGCTCTTCCCCTGCGAAGGTCTTTGTGCGGTGCATCCAGCAGGTGCTGATCCTTGGTATAAGAATGCACTGTGGTGATAAACCCCTTTTCAATGCCCCAGTTTTCGTCAAGAATCTTAATGAGGGGAGCTACATTGTTGGTTGTGCAGGAAGCATTGCTGATGATATTAACATTCCAGTCGATCAGATGATCGTTTATGCCGAGCACCACATACTGAATCCCGTCATTTTCGCCTTTAGCCGGTGCTGAAATGACTACCTTGCGTGCACCTGCTTCAATATGTTTTTCAGCTTCCTCCTTGCAGGTAAAATTTCCGGTTGATTCCACCACTACATCAATACCAAGTGATTTCCAGGGAATAAGCTCCGGTCTGGCAATGTTGAACACAATTACCTTTTGACCATTAATCATCAGAGCGTCTTTTTCGGCTGTCACCGTTCCATTAAACCCGCGATGCACAGAGTCGTATTTGAGCAAGTGACTCAGCGTAAAGGAATCTGTGAGATCATTCACTGCTACCAGTTCTAAATTACTGTTCCGCACCATCTGTCGGCAAAAAGCCCTCCCGATACGGCCAAAACCATTAATTGCAATTCTAATTTTCTTCATTTTAAATCAAAATGAGTAATTTTACCACGTTTTAACTGAGCGGCAAAATTATGATTTATCTAGCCACTGTTAACCTGAGGAAATTAAAATCATATTTATAAACATAATCAACATTACTAATGGAACATGTTAAGAAGTACATTGAAGAACACAAGGACAGATTTCTTGAAGAGCTGTTTGTGCTAATAAGAATTCCTTCAATCAGCTCAATATCAGATCACAAGCCGGATATGCTACGAGCCGCAGAGCAATGGAAAAAATTCATTCTTGAAGCTGGTGCAGATAAGGCTGAAGTGATGCCAAGCGATGGTAATCCGGTAGTTTACGCAGAGAAGATGATTGATCCTGCCAAACCCACTGTTCTTGTTTATGGTCACTACGACGTGATGCCTGTTGACCCAATTGAAATGTGGGAATCAGAACCTTTCAAACCGGAAATAAGAGATGAAAAAATATATGCCCGCGGTGCCGACGACGATAAAGGCCAGTCTTTTATGCATGCCAAAGCTTTTGAGCTGATGGTAAAAACAAATACTTTGCCCTGCAATGTTAAGTTCATGATTGAAGGGGAAGAAGAAATCGGTTCACCAAATCTGGGTAAATTTTGTGAATTACACAAAGAAATGCTCAAAGCCGATATCATCCTTGTATCAGATACCAGTATGATTGCTCAGGATATTCCTTCTATTACTACCGGATTGCGCGGACTGGCATACATGGAAGTAGAAGTAACCGGACCCAACCGCGATTTGCATTCAGGCCTTTACGGAGGCGCCGTTGCCAATCCGATTAATGTATTGGCAAGAATGATAGCTCAGTTACAGGACGAAAATTTTAAAATTACCATCCCCGGTTTTTATGACGATGTTTTGGAGGTTTCAAAAGAGGAACGCGAAATGATGGCCAAAGCACCATTCAACCTTGATCAATACAAAAAATCCATAGATATTGCCGAGGTGGAAGGCGAAAAAGGCTATACCACCAGCGAACGTACCGGCATTCGCCCATCACTTGATGTAAACGGGATATGGGGAGGCTATACGGGTGAAGGTGCCAAAACAGTAATCCCCTCTAAAGCCTATGCCAAAATCTCCATGCGCCTCGTCCCTAATCAGGATCATAAAAAAATTGCTCAACTTTTCGAGAAATACTTCATAAGCCTTGCACCAAAATCAGTGAAAGTAAAAGTAACCGAGTTGCATGGCGGATTCCCCTACGTTTCGCCTACCGACATGAAAGCCTATCAGGCAGCCGATAAAGCTTACACCGCAACATTTGGCAAACGTCCTGTTCCTGTACGAAGCGGAGGGAGTATCCCGATTATCTCAACCTTTGAAAAAATTCTCGGATTAAAATCTATCCTGATGGGATTTGGGCTTGAATCAGATGCCATCCACTCGCCAAACGAAAATTATCCCCTGTTTAACTTCTACAAAGGAATTGAAACCATTCCTTATTTTTATCAGTATTACACCGAAATGATGAAAAAATAGCAGTATTGAATATTTAAGCATAAGCTACTAAACAACTGCCTTCCAGCTCTTCCGGAAGGCAGTTTTGTTTTTCCCCTTTCAAATATTTTGATTATTTTTGCAGCAAAATTCAAATCAGCCAGGAAGATGAGCCAATTCAATGAGTCATTCCAGCGCGACCTCGATGAACTGATCAGATTGTTAAAAAAAATCAAAGCCCACACCAACGACCCCCGCTTTGATCACCTCGACCCTGTCCTCAAACAAAACATTGATTTCATAATCAACAATTATGAAATGTTCAAAACCAATATCCCCAATGAAATGCTCGATCAGATGGGACTGCCTTTCCAAAAAATGGTACGACAATTTCTGGATATCCTGAAGCAGGACTTTGGCGAGAACTTTTATACCGTTGATGAAACTGCTGAATACAGAACAAAAGCTTACATTCCTCCAAAAAACGATCCCGGTGCAGATATCACTGAAAAAATCCGACTGATTGACGAAATGCTAAAACGCCCCGGCCTTACCACTGAAGCCATTGACCATCTTCTCGATGAACGCAATCAGTTGCTGAAAGAAAAATAATCGCTTCTCCAACCGAAAGGAAGAATGATACTGCTTCTCACCGTAAGATTTTACTACTTTTTTATTAAGAAAGTAAGATCGTAAATTATTAATAATCAATCCCTGACTGACTTCGGTTGCTAATTGTAATCCTGATTCTTACAAATTATCCAACGTTACTTTTCTTGTTGTGGGCTAAAAACCATCTACCAGAATTTCACTAAATTTTCCTCAAAATAATCTTCCCTGGACATAAAAAACTATCTTTGTCAGGCAATCATTAACCGAAAAGTTGTAATTTCTGTTTCAGATTATAGAATTGCGCCAATTGATTTTACCCAAACAAATCGTATGAAATATCAGCCAATTAAATAATTAACTGAACTTAATTTTTTCAAAACTAATAAATCACTTCCAACATGAAAAAGTTTTACGCAATTGTATCTATGCTAAGCCTGATCCTGGCGGTTCAGGCACAAACCCCACCAGCTACTTATGACCTCCGAAATGTAAACGGGATCAACTATGTAACCTCAGTAAAAAACCAACAGGGGGGAACCTGTTGGACCCATGGTGTAATGGCAGCCATGGAAGGAAATTTACTTGTTACGGGCAACTGGGCAGCAGCCGGTGAGACCGGTGAACCCAACCTTGCTGAATACCATCTTGACTGGTGGAATGGCTTTAACCAGCACTACAATGAAGACCTGGATCCGCCAACCGGCAACGGACTTGTTGTTCACGAGGGTGGCGACTACCGTGTTACTTCAGCATACATTGCAAGGGGCGAAGGCCCTGTAAGAGATATTGACGGTCAGTCATTCAGCAGCCCGCCGGCCAGATACCTCGACACCTATCATAAATATTACCCTAAACATATTGAATGGTACACCGTTGGCGATAATCTTGAAAACATTGACCTGGTAAAAACCAAAATTATGGAATATGGTGTCATGGGAACCTGCATGTGCTATGATGGCCAGTTCATATCCAATTACGTGCACTATCAGCCACCAACCAGTACACTTGACCCCAACCATGCCATCGCAATTGTCGGATGGGATGACAATAAAACCACACAGGCCCCACAACCTGGCGCATGGTTATGCAAAAATAGCTGGGGCTCAGGTTGGGGTCTCTCCGGATTTTTCTGGATTTCCTATTATGATAAACATGCCGGACATCATCCTGAAATGGGAGCAATCTCGTTTCAGGACGTTGACCTGTTCGAATACGACAACGTTTATTACCATGATTATCACGGATGGAGAGACACAAAACTAAATACCACAGAGGTTTTTAACAAATTCATTGCTGTTTCCGGTGATATGCTCAAAACGGTTAATTTTTACACTGCAGCAGACGATGTGGATTACGTGGTAAAAATCTATGACAATTTCATTGGCGGGATTCTGCAAGACGAACTTTCCTCGCTGTCCGGCAATTTCAGCCACATAGGACTTCATACTGTTGACCTGGAACAACCGGTTGATCTCACAGAAGGAGACGATTTTTATATTTATCTGCAACTTTCTGAAGGTGGAATACCTTACGATCGTACCTCCGATGTGCCTGTGCTGCTCGGGGCTGCAACAAAAGCCATTGTTAACTCAACCGCAAGCCCCGACGAAAGTTATTACTTCGAAAACGGAGAATGGCACGATTTCTATGATTACGACGACCCGTCAGGATTTCAGAATTCAGGAAACTTTTGTATTAAAGGATTGACGGTAACCGCTTACTCTATCGAAACCGGAAGTATTCAGATATTAGACCCAAGCGGAAATAACAACGGAAATATTGATCCGGGTGAAACCATTGAAACTGTAATTGAAATCAGCAATGATGGACTGTTTGAAGTTACTAATCTCACAGCCACAATAACAACCATTGATAATTATACTGTAATTAACAATGGTTCAGATACTTTAGCTACATTAGCCGCCGGCGAAACTGATGAAATTATGTTCGACCTAAGCGTGGATGCAGCAACACCAATCGGTCACGTCATTCCATTAGAACTTACAATAAACTGCGAAGCAAATGGAAATAGTTTTACCTATACTTTTAACATCACACTGGCTGTCGGCATTTCGATCGAAGACTTCGAAACCGGCGATTTCAGCCAGTACGACTGGGAAACTTCGGGTAATGCCAACTGGGCTGTTACCAATGGAGAGGCCTTTGAAGGTACTTATTCGGCAAAATCAGGAAGTATTGGAAACAACTCGCAGTCAACACTTGAAATCACCCTCGATGTTGTTGCTGACGGAGAAATATCGTTCTACCTAAAAGTATCATCCGAACCTGATTATGATTACCTCAAATTCTACATTGATGATCAGCTCGAAGAGCAATGGGCCGGCGAAGTAAACTGGACTGAGGTAGCCTATTCTGTCACACAGGGTGAACGGACATTTAAATGGGTTTACCAAAAGGATCAATCCGTTGCAAACGGCCAGGATTGCGGATGGATCGACTATATCACCTTCCCGCCCATAACCGGCGAAATGCCACCATTGATGCAGCAAATAATTACGATTCCTGAAGGCTGGAGTGGCATTTCAAGCTACCTGCTGCCTGCTGAAAGTCAGTTTGAAAATATTTTCTCTTCCATCTCCGACAAGCTTATAATAGTTCAAAGCATGGAAGGTGCCTACTGGCCGGAAGCCGGTATTAACACCATCGGACTTTGGAATGTTCATTCCGGTTATAAAATAAAAGTTTCAGAAAGTGTGACACTCGAAGTCTCGGGTTATGATCTGGTAAACCGCACCCTCTCGCTTGAGGAAGGTTGGAACCTCATTCCGGTTATCAGCGAATATGATATCGCCACTGACGAACTGTTTGCTCCGCTGGGCAGTAATCTGACTGTTGCAAAAGAAATTGCAGGTACCCAGGTTTATTGGCCAGAAGCAGAAGTTATGACTCTCGAATTTTTGCAAACCGGCAAAAGCTACCTTCTGAAGATAAACGAAGCAGCAAATCTTTACTTCCCGATCTCAAAAACTGTTGCTCCGCAAAAACCATCCGGTGATTATTATACACCAACCGGAAATTCACATCTGATTCTTATTACCAGTGATGCGTTGCTTGGTGCAAACTTTCCTGTCCTTCCCGGTGATACCATCATGGCAGGACAGCCTGGGTGGCAATCTTTTGGAAAGGTTGTAATTACAGACCCTAATGTTAATCATGTTTTAGTAGTGTTTGGAAATGATTCAACAACAACAGGTGTAACCGGATATCAGGAGGGTGAAGAAATAGAGCTCTGGCTTGATAATGAAGCTATTTCGCCAGCCATAATTTTTGGAGTATTTGACACTACTTACCCCAATCAATCTGATTATGAATGCGAAGGTATATCGAAGATCAACAGTATGACAATAATAACAGGAATTGATGAAACACAGGAAAATCCTGTTACCATCCATCCTAATCCGGCAAAAGATATTATCAAACTTTCAGGAATTGAAGAATGGCCGGTTTTGATTCAAATCACCGGCCTGGAAGGCAGAATATGTAAAGAAATGAATTTGTCTGACCAAACAACTATCAACATTTCAGATCTGGAAAGAGGAGTTTATTTCATCCGGATCAAAAATGCTGACCTAGATGTACTTAAAAAAGTAATTGTCATATAATCTTAAAAATCACTGACTTAAAGCTGTTTCAGGATGTTACGAATGTTTTCAGCGAAAAACCCATATCCTGAAACAGCTTTTTTTCTTATCTGATAAAAATGCTTTTTCGACCTTTTTTATAAAAAAACCCTGCATACGAAAAACATATGCAGGGTTTGAGTAAGTACCCGAGACTGGAATCGAACCGGTACGAGCAAAGCTCATTGGTTTTTGAGACCAACGCGTCTACCTGTTCCGCCACTCGGGCTTGAAAAATTTTTCAAAAAAAATAGATGAACTCGTTGAATGGACATCAACCATGGCCAGAGTTGATTTTCGGGTGCAAAAGTATTAAATTCTTGTTAAGAAAATGATTTTCCGTCTCAAATTTTCATCCCTCCAAATTAATTGTTGTACTTTCGCGGCTGAAAAATGAATCAAAAAAATCTCAGACAAATGGCAGCAAATGTCAACATTTTTTCCGGCGATAGTTCGAAATATCTGGCAGAAAAAATAGCCGGACATTTTGGTAAAGAGCTTGGTAAAGTGACGATCAATCACTTTATGGATGGTGAATATCAGCCTTGCTTCGAAGAAACAATCAGAGGAACTGATGTTTTTTTGGTTCAGTCAACAAATCCTCCCGCCGATAATATTCTGGAACTTTTATTACTGATTGATGCAGCCAAACGCGCATCAGCCAAAAGGGTAGTTGCTCTGATTCCGTATTTTGGTTTTGCCAGACAGGACCGAAAGGATAAACCCCGTGTAAGCATAGGTGCAAAATTGATGACCAACCTGCTGGTAGCTGCCGGCGTTGACCGCATCATAACCATGGACCTTCACTCAGATCAGATACAGGGTTTTGTTGACATTCCCGTGGATCATATGTATGCTTCCTCCATTTTCATTCCTTTCCTTAAAGAAATGAACCTGCCAAATCTCACCATGGCCTCACCGGATACAGGAGGCACGAAAAGAGCAGCAGCATACGCCAACTTTCTCAATACCGACCTGGTAATCTGCTTCAAACACCGAAAAGTTGCCAACGAAGTGGACTCAATCAGAATCATAGGGGATGTCAAAGGCAAAGATATAGTGCTGGTTGACGACATTATCGATACTGCCGGGACCATCACCAAAGCTGCCGACCTGATGATGGAGATGGGCGCCAACAGCGTGAGAGCTGCCTGTACACATCCTGTTTTTTCAGGTAATGCTTTCGAAAAAATCGAAAAATCTGCCCTCACAGAAGTTCTTGTTACCGATACCCTGAATCGCGAAGAAACCGGTAAAATTCGTGTTTTATCCACCGCAAGTATCTTTGCAGATGTTATTAAACGAATACATAAAAACAAATCCATCAGTACACATTTTGATTTTTCAATCATACTTTAAACACTTTTAATTAACAAATTTTTTAAACATGAAAACAGTATCAATGAGCGGTTCTCTGAGAGAGAACGTAGGGAAAAAAGATGCTAAAAAACAGCGCAGTGAAGGGAATGTGCCCTGTGTGTTGTATGACGGGGAAAAACAAATTCATTTTTCTCTCCCCGAAAAAAGCTTTAAGGATGTGATCTTCACTCCAAACACTTACATTATTAACCTGAACATCGCAGGAAAAAACTACAACTCCGTTCTTAAAGATGTACAATACCACCCGGTTACCGACCACATCCTGCATGTTGACTTCCTTGAAATTTTTGACAACAAATCCGTGGCTATTTCCGTTCCGATCAACCTGACCGGAACTTCAAAAGGAGTGCTGAGAGGCGGTAAACTGGTGCGCAAGTACCGTAAACTCAAAGTTAAAGGACTACCGAAATACCTGCCTGATGAAATTCAGGTCGATATCACCAATCTCAACATCAACGAATCCATCAAAGTGATGGATTTGAAGACAGAAAACATCGAATTTCTCGATCCGCCAAGTTCCATCATCGCTGCAGTTAAGAGTGCAAGAGCCGTTGCAGAAGAAGAAGAACCAGCAGCAGAACCTAAAGCTCCGGCCGAAAACGCATAGAACAAACAAAACAAATAAATTTAAATTTTTAAAAGGCACGAAGCATTTACTGACTTTGTGCCTTTTTTCAATTCAGACCTGCATGAAATATCTCTTAACCGGACTCGGTAATATCGGCGATGAGTATGCAAACACCCGTCATAATATCGGTTTCATTGTTTTGGATGCCCTGGCATCGGAACTTAAAACCTCTTACACCACACAACGCTATGCAAGCCTGGCAGAAGCAAAACTAAAAGGAAAACAATTGCTGCTGATTAAACCAACCACATACATGAACCTGAGCGGCAAAGCTGTGAAATACTGGCTTGATAAAGAAAAAATACCCGTCGAAAACCTGTTGGTTGTTTCCGACGATATTGACCTCGATACCGGTGTACTCCGTTTGCGCCCAAAAGGAAGCGGAGGGAGCCACAACGGCCTGAATCATATCATCGATACATTAGGACACAGCGATTTCGCAAGATTAAGAATAGGTATAGGAAAAAATTTTGCCAAAGGTTTTCAGGTGGAATATGTACTTGGCAAATGGACCAAAGCTGAAGAGAAAATTATGCTTGAAAAAATCCCCGTTGCCGTCGAAATGATTAAAAATTTTGTGCTTTCAGGCACACAATATACAATGAATCAGTACAATAACCGGTGAGTAAGCCATACACTAAACTTAAAACACCTTTTTTCTTATATGACAATATGGATTCCCTCCGGTTTTGTCATAATAATCCTGATGATAGTTTTCGGCAGGATAAAAATCCGTAGCCTTTTCCAGTTTGGTTGCAACTTTGTATCCCTTTTCCTGAAGCATCCTGATGAGTTTTTCGGCTGTTGATTTTTGCTCATCGTTCAGGTAAAAAATCACAGAACGGTACTGGTCGCCAATATCCGGCCCCTGACCACCAATCTGGGTAAAATCATGCGTTTCAAAATAAACTTTCAGAAGTGTTTCGTAACTGGTTTCCCCGGAATCAAAGATTACCTCTACAGCTTCGGCATGGCCAGTTTTTCCGGTACATACCTGCTCATAGGTAGGATTGACAACATGACCGCCGGTGTAGCCTGCAGTAGTCTCAATTACGCCTTTTTCCCGTTTAAGATGGAATTCAACACCCCAGAAACAACCGGAAGCAAGTATGGCTCTGTCCGTTTTTACTGATTTCACATCGGGGATAAAATCCAGGGAGATGGAATTGACACAATAGCGGGTATTTTTTAAGGTAAATTGCTCGCCCGTAAAAACATGGCCAAGGTGACCGCCACAATTGGCGCACACAATTTCGGTACGACACCCGTCAGCATCAGGGATACGTTTCACAGCGCCTTTTATTTCGTCATCAAAACCCGGCCAACCGCTACCCGAATCAAATTTTGATTCTGAATGAAAAAGTGCTGCTCCACATTGTTTACAAACATAGGTTCCTTTTTCGTAAAACTTGTCGTATTTACCGGTAAACGGACGTTCAGTGCCTTTGTATAAAATAACCTGTTGTTCTTCGGGTGTGAGTTGTTTAAACTTCATTGTTTCCTGTCCTTTGATAATTATAGTTGAAAATAAAAATGCAAAAATCAGTAGAAATTTCATTGTACAGCCGTTATTATTCAAAGTACATTAACAGCAGAATTAAGATTTGGTTTAACATTATCTTACTTAACCGCTTTTAATAACCTAAGTCAAAACCGAAAAAGTACTTTTGCGCCCGTTTTTCAGATAAAAACAGGAGATTTTACCATGACATTAGTTACCAGGGAAAAACTCTTCACCAAAGAGTGGTTTAAAGTGTACAGCCTGATATTGTTCGGAACCTTTATCATGGCATCGGGATTTGTGCTGTTCATCAATCCATATAAAATTGTTCCGGGAGGTGTTTATGGGATAGCCATTGTGATCCATTACCTCACCGAAGGCGTTTTTGATTTCTGGCCTTTGGGTATTCCTATTGGTTTGCTCGGGCTTTCAATGGACATTCCTCTTACAGTGCTTGGAATCAAAATTCTTGGCCCCCGTTTTGGAATTAAAACAGTGGTCGGCTTTGTGCTTACAGCATCGTTTATGGACATGCTTACCCATTTTATTGGTCAGGATGATCCGCTGAAACTGGGAGATCAAATGCTGCTTGCCAGCATTTTCGGAGGTGCAATGATTGGTTTCGGACTTGGTTTGATTTTCCGTTCAAGAGCTACTTCCGGTGGTTCCGATATTATTGCAATGATCATCAATAAATATACCGGTCTGCCGCTGGGGCAACTTATGATTATTGTTGATTCGGTAATTGTACTTATAGGACTGGTGGCATTTGGCGACTGGAAAATCCCTCTGTTTTCCTGGATAGTAATTTTTATTACCGGCAAAGTTATTGATATTACACTCAGAGGCGTTTCTTACGAAAAAACCATGATTATCATTTCCGACCAATATGAACTGATCCGACAGAAAATCATCAATGACATCAACCGCGGAGGAACCATTATCGTAGGAAGAGGGATGTACAAGGATACCGAAAAAAAAATGATTTATACCAATGTAAGCCGGCGGGAATATCAAATTCTGAAAGATTACATCCGTCAGGTTGATCCCAATGCTTTTGTTACTGTGATTGATGCCAACGAAATCCTCGGACAGGGATTCAAATCACTTCACGAAAGTTAATCACGGCTTATCTTAAAGGCTTGGCTATTTCCTGACCAGCCATGACTTTTAAACACTATCATCAGACACTACCGACAATAACGATTGCGGAAACCCTTAAGCAAAATCGGTCATTTTAATAAACCGCGCATTTGGATTCTGAACAAAACGCCGTTATCCTTGAAATAAGAATTTTATCAGGATTTTTTATGCCATATTGTTTCTGCTTAATTTTGGCAAAAAAAATCATGAAACATCTATTCATTCCCGTTGCAAAGCTTTTATTAACTCTTGCCCTTTTCCTGCCTTTTATTCCCTTAAAATCCCAGCAATTTCAAGTCTCTTCACCGGATGACAAACTTGGAATCAAAGTGTCAGCCGGACAAGATATCTCATGGCAGTTAACCTTTGACGGAAAGGTGGTGATTGAAAAAGCCATCATCGGAATAAATTTCAGCGATGGTCGGGTTGCAACACAAAGTAATGTGATTGACAGTTTTCAGCGTGAAGAAAACTCGGTCATTCTTCCTGAAGTTCCCTACAAAAATGCAGAGATTAAAGATCATTACAATGAACTGATTCTTAAGCTCTCCAACGACCTGATCCTATATTTCAGAACCTATAATGACGGTGCTGCGTATCGCTTCGAAAATTTGAGAGATAATCCTGTAAATATAGTTGATGAGCAACTTCGGATGAATTTTCCCAAAACCTCCCGGACATGGTTTCCGGAGGAGCAATCCATGTACTCTCACAACGAAAGAAGTTATCTGCAAACTGATGTCAGTGAAATTAAAACAGGCAGTTTTTGCAGTTTGCCGGTAATGTTTGAAACACCGTCGGGAGTAAAAGTAGTTTTCACTGAGACTGATCTGCGGCATTTTCCAAATATGTTTTTACAAAAACAGGACGGAGATCAACTGGTATCATTGTTCCCAAAATTTGTTCTTGAGGCTGTTCCAAACAACGAACGTTCTCCTGACCGTAACGAGCTGATTACCAAAGAAGCAGACTACATTGCAAAGACTGATGGCAGCCGCAATTTTCCCTGGAGGGTTTTTATTATCAGTGATGATGATGGCAAACTGATAGAAAGCAATCTCGCCTATCAACTGGCCAGCCCTTGTCAATTGAAAGACACCCGGTGGATCAAACCCGGAAAAGTAGCCTGGGACTGGTACAATGCAAACAATATTTATGGTGTGAATTTCCGCGCAGGCCTCAACACCGAGACATACAAATATTACATAGATTTTGCAGCCGCCAACAATATTGAATATGTAATATTTGATGAAGGATGGACAAAAAGCACCACTGAGATTCTGGACTTCAATCCCGATATAAATGTGAAAGAGCTGATCCGTTATGCCAATGGCAAAAATGTAGGAATCATTCTGTGGGTATTATGGAAACCTTTGAACAGCAACATGGATGAAATTCTGCAAACCTATAAATCATGGGGAGCGAAAGGAATTAAAGTGGATTTCATGCAGCGGAGCGATCAGACCATGGTAAGTTCATACGAAACGATTGCTGTCAAAGCTGCTGAACTTGGACTTCTGGTTGATTTTCACGGGGCTTTTAAACCAGCCGGATTACAGCGAATGTATCCGAACGTATTAAATTTTGAAGGAGTAAAAGGTGCCGAAAACAATAAATGGTGCGATCATATTACTCCTGATCACAATCTCACAATCCCGTTTATCCGAATGGCAGCCGGTCCTATGGATTATACTCCCGGAGCCATGATCAATGCAAACAAAGGAAGATTTTACCCCAACTGGGAACGTCCAATGAGTCAGGGCACCCGCTGCCACCAGATTGCCATGTATGTAGTTTATGAAGCACCTCTGCAAATGATGTGTGAATCTCCTTCAACCTATCTGCGCGAGCAGGAATGTGTTGACTTTATTACCCGAATCCCAACAAGTTGGGATGAAACTAAAGTTTTAAAAGCAAAAACAGGAGATTATCTGGTCATTGCACGACGTTCGGGAAAAAATTGGTTCATTGCTGCAATGACCGACTGGACAGCCCGTTCTTTCGACATTCCGCTTGATTTTATTACCGGAAGCTACACAGCTTCAATCATGCGCGACGGTCATAATGCGGACAGATTTGCTCAGGATTATTCATTCAGCCAAAAAGAAATATCAGCAAACGATACCCTAACCATATCCATGCAGCCCGGTGGTGGCTTTACCGCTATTTTGGAAGCAAAATAATCAACTCCATCGTTTTCTTAAATCAAAAACAAACCGATTATTTATAAATTCGGTACTCCATGTCTCCTGATTTGACGACAAATTTCAGGAATGGAGATGGATTGACACTGAGTTTACCATTCGAAAAATTCAATTTTATCCTTTCAGTGTTATCGATAATCTGAAACTGAACCTTACAATTTCCGGGATGTTTTTGCATCTGGTCAAAGATCGAATCAACCAGGTCGGTGGTCAAATCATCAAGATTGATTATCAGGGTTATTTCGTGCACTCTCTTTTCGATAATGTCCGGCAGGAGCTGAAGATCGGTAACCCGAAGCTCAAATTCATCATCGCTTTTATATTTTTTTTGTACCTGAGCCTGCACCAGAAGAAAAAAACCATCCATAAGATAGTGTTTATACTTCAGATAATCTTCTGAAAAAAGCCTGATTTCCTGTGTATTATCAAAATCTTCAATGGTAAAAAGCCCCCAGGGTTTGTTATCCTTGGTCATTCGGTGTGAGGCAGCAACAACCATTCCTCCGAAAATCAGTGTTTTTCCCGAAAACTTTTGCAGATTTTCTTTGAAATCGCTGATAACGGCATTGGTAAAATGCTTGAGTTCCAGTTTGTATTCATCAAGCGGATGTCCGGTGATGTAAAAACCGGTAACTTCCTTTTCATGTTTCAATTGCTCAAAATTGGACCAGGGTTTTGTTTCAGGCAATTGCGGATCCTGAAAAGTAACCTCTGCCAATTCGCCAAACAAGGAGACTTGGGGTGAATTTTTCTGTTCCTGGTATTTTTGAGCATACCGGATCAGTTTTTCGATGAAAATCGAATCATCAGAATTTTCGCGATGGAACAACTGTGCACGGTGGATATTGTCGAATGAATCGAAGGCTCCGGCCATGGCCAGTGATTCAAAACTGCGCTTATTGACTACTTTGAGGTTGATTCTGCGGGCAAAATCAAAAATGCTGGTAAAAGCACCGTTGGCATCCCGCTCTTCGATAATGGCTTCAGCCACAGCACTTCCCATACCTTTGATGGCTCCCATTCCAAAACGGATATCGCCATTTTTGTTGACAGTAAAGGTCAGCCCCGATTCATTTACATCCGGTTTTAAGACATTGATCCCCATTTGCTTGACTTCGTCTATAAAGAAGGTGATTTTCGACAGATCGCTTAAATTGCGACTCAGTACAGCGGCCATGAATTCGGCAGGATAATGAGCTTTGAGATAGGCCATTCTGTATGAAAGATAGGCATAACAGGTTGAATGCGCCTTATTGAATGCATAACTGGCAAATTTAATCCAATCGTCCCATATTTTTTCCATCTTCTCCATGTCCTGGTTTTTTTGCCTTGCACCATCCATAAACTTTGGCTTAAGCATGGTCAGTAGGTTTTCGATTTTTTTTCCTATAGCTTTTCTGAGGGTATCGGCATCGCCCCCGCTAAATCCGGCCAGCAACTGTGAGAGCATCATCACCTGTTCCTGATAGACAGTTATGCCATAAGTTTCTTTCAGGACACTCTCCATTTCAGGAATTTCATAAGTTACTTTTTCTTTTCCGTTTTTACGGGCAATATAATTAGGAATATAACTCATCGGTCCCGGACGGTAAAGAGCATTCATGGCGATGAGGTCTTCGAAGCGATTGGGTTTTAGTTTGCGAAGGTTTTTTTTCATTCCTTCCGACTCAAACTGGAATATTGCTGTAGTATCCCCGCGACTGTAAAGTTTATAAGTTTCAGGATCATCATGAGATATGCTGTAAATATCTATGTCAATTCCCCTCGATTTTTTGATGAGTTCAACCGCATCCTTGATAATCGAGAGTGTTTTCAGGCCAAGGAAATCCATTTTCAGCATACCTGCTTTCTCCACCTGAGCTCCGTCATACTGGGTAACAAGCAGATCAGTGTCTTTGGCTACACTCACCGGAATATGTTCCATTATATCTTCCTTGCTTATGATGATTCCACAGGCATGAGTACCTATATTACGAACAGTTCCTTCAAGTTTTTCAGCGACTTCCAGTGTTTTTTTAATCAAAGGGTTCTGTGAGTTTTTTTCCTGTTTAAGTTCCTTTACCTGTTCAAATGCCCCCTCAAAAGTGATTCCTGGTTTAATTGGTATAAGTTTGGCCAGCCTGTTGGCTTCTGACAGGGAAAGTTGTTTTACGCGTGCAACATCACGTATGGCCATTTTTGGTGCCATTTTTCCAAAAGTAATAATATGTGCAACACGCTGGTTTCCATATTTATTAACTACCCATCTGAGTATTTTGTCTCTTCCGTCCTCATCAAAGTCGATATCAATATCGGGAAGCGAAATCCGGTCAGGATTGAGAAACCGTTCAAAGATCAAACCATATTCCAACGGATCAATTTTAGTAATTTGAAGACAATAAGCTACAACAGAACCTGCTGCCGAACCCCGTCCCGGTCCAACCCAGACACCCATCTGACGGGCCTCACGTATTAAATCTTCCACTATCAGAAAATAACCCGGAAATCCCATTTTTTGAATTACTCCCAGTTCATAATCAATTCGCTCACGTATAGGAGCTGTAAGCTCTCCATACAATTGTTCAGCACCTTTATAGGTTAGGTGGCGCAAATAGTCGTCAGCATCCTTAAATCCTTCCGGAATGCTAAAATCAGGCATCATGGCTTTCCGGTCAAGTTTGTAAACTTCCACCTTATCCACAATTTCTCCGGTATTTTCGATGGCTTCCGGTAAATCAGCAAATAAAGCAGCCATTTCTTTGCCTGACCTGAAATAAAATGAGTCGTTCGGGAAGCCATAGCGTTTTCCTCTGCCCCAGCCTATTGGTGTTGTCTGATATTCGCCATTTTTTATACAAAGTAAACTGTCGTGCAGATCTGCATCTTCTTTTTCCAGGTAATAAACATTGTTGGCAGCAATAATTTTTACACCATACTTTTCGGCAAATTTCAGTAAAACAGAATTGGTGCGCTCCTCTTCAGGCAAATTATGTCTGTTGATCTGGACATAAAAATCATCACCAAATTGCTGTTTCCACCACAAAAAAGATTCCTCAGCCTGTTGTTCACCAACATTTAGGATCAGGTCGTTAATCTCTGAATAAATTCCGCCGGAAAGTGCAATAAGGTCAGACTTATATTGTACCAGGAGAGCTTTGTCGATGCGCGGGCGCTCGTCGTAATAACCCTCTATCCAACCAAGTGAGCTTAATCGGCAAAGATTACGATAACCGTTCAGGTTTTTGGCCAGCAGCACCTGGTTGTTGCGGTGGTCAGGATTATCTTTGGTAAATTTAAGTTTGGTATGATCCTCAACCATAAAAAACTCACATCCAATTATCGGTTTAATGCCTTTTTCCAATGCACTGGAACTAAAAACAAATGCCCCGAACAAGCTTCCATGGTCAGTTAAGGCCACAGCTTTCATACCCGATTTAACAGCTTTCTCAACAATCGCCTCCGGTGATGGCGTTGCCTCGAGCACCGAAAAATAGGAATGTACCTGCAAATGAGTGAACTGATCGCTGTCAGCCGCTATGCTTACAGCTTCCGAAATTTCACTTACCTCGTTTCCCTGAGACTGTTTCTCAAGTGCTTCACTCATTTGCCTGAAACTTTCAAAATCACGAACAAATGGAGGAAATGGCTCGGAATGAAGATTTCGGAAAGTAGTCAGAATCTCCGTATCTATTTTCAGGGTGTGTTGACCGATCACACCTATGCGGATCATTTCCAGGAAACATCTTGCAGTTGCAGCCACATCGGCTGAAGCATTGTGAGCTCCGGCAAATGACTCATTAAACAATTTTTGATGCAGTTCATCCAACGCCGGATATTTATATCCCCCGCCACGTCCGCCCGGCAATGCGCAAAACGGAACCGACTCAATCATGGTGTCCACTACAATTTTACTTTCAAGCAGATTTACAAAACCATTCCGCAAATATTCTGATCCGACAATGCTCAGATCAAATTCCACATTATGACCAACCAGATGAGTACAGCGCTCAAGCGATTTTCCAAAACGCTCAAGAACTTCGCTGATAGCTGTTCCTTTTTCAGTTGCCATTCTGGTTGAAATACCATGCACTTTTTCGGCATTGAAGGGAATGGTATATCCGTCCGGACGAATTATAAAATTTTCCGACTCTACCAACTTCCCCTCGTAATCATGAATCTGCCATGCAAGTTGCACCATTCGGGGCCAGTTTTGAAAATCAGTAAGTGGAGCTTTATGATCCCGCGGGAGACCAGTGGTTTCGGTATCAAAAATCAGAAACATAGGAAAAATTTTGATTGGTGTGCGGGCGCAAATTTAGCCAAAACCAATCCGCCGGACGTTGTTTGTTGAAAAGTTTACGCAAATTTATCGTCAGCTTTATCCCCGGGCGGTATTCCACGTTATGAATCCTGATCTCAGGGTGTCAACCTTAAAAAACATCGTTAAATTTTTTATCATCCCGATAACTTAATACATTTAACCTTTTACTTATTCACCTCTTGCCTTGAACAATGAATTGAGTTATTTTTGCTTACTTTTCTGAAAAAAAAATCAACCTCTGCTAAAACCTTTTATTTTTTTGTATCTTTGCACAAATTTGAAATATCTATGCAGTAATTACTTAAACACAAAAAAATCATGAAGAAAACTTTACTTCTTTCAATTTCAATTTGCATCTCCCTGTTGAGTTTTACACAGGAGAGAATGGTTCCAGCTTCCAAAGAGCTTGTGAATAAGTCATTTGAGAGAAAACATCTTCAATTGCGCGAGCCTGCAACGCTCATTGAAAACGCAAATTTCTCCAACATCAACAATTTAAAGGACAGCCGCCTTGCCGGAGAAGAAACAGAAATCATCGAAACCATTTATGATCTTCAGACCAATGCCACAGTTGGTAATCGTTTTCATATCTGGGAAGACGGAACTATGGCTGCCGTAGCAACACGTGGTATGACAACATCAGGATGGAACGACAGAGGTACCGGATATAATTACTTTGACGGATCAACCTGGGGACCAAAACCAACCGCCAGAATAGAAAATGTGGCAACAGGCTGGCCAAGCCTAACCCCTTGGGGTGAAAACGGTGAAATGGTTGTAGCACACACCTCGTTTTCACCTTATATCCTCACTATTTACAAACGCGAGAACAAAGGTACTGGCCAATGGGAACTTGTTGAATATTCCGGTCCCGGAAATCCGGTCGAACCAACCTGGCCACGAATTGCCACCACAGGTGATAACAATGAAATTATTCACCTTTTTTACAGTTCCTACAATGCCTATGAAGGACAGGACAATGCACTTCTGTACTCACGTTCGGAAGACGGTGGCGTTTCATGGTTTCCCGAAGACGAAATTCTGCCGGGCTTAGGTGCAGATCATTACAATGATATTCACGCTGACAGCTATGTCCTGGCTTCAAAAAACAACACTGTTGCCCTGCTTTATACTGATGCTTTTGCCGACATGTTTATTCTCAAATCCACCGATCATGGCGTAACCTGGGATAAAATCATGATCTGGGAACATCCTTATCCCTTTTTCGATTTCAATTCAACACTGATGGAAGATACCCTTTATTCGGTTGACTACTCCGGGAATCTGGCCATTGATGATAACGGAATGGTACACGTAGTCTGGGGTATCGGACGGGTAGCCCGTCTGGCCGCAGCTCCTCCTTCTCCGGGAAGTTACAGCTACTGGCCTTACACCGATGGTATAGGTTACTGGAATGAAAGCATGGGACAGATCCCTGAAGCTGAAAATGTGCACCATACCATGATGCCCGAATACCTCGAATCACTGGGTATGCTGATCGGCTGGACACAGGATGTAAACAACAGCGGTTTCATCTTTGATTACGAAGGAACAGCAGAAACTCCATTCGCTGTTTACCGCTCATTGGGAATTTCCACTATGCCTACCATTGCTATTAATGGTAATATGATTGCCCTGGCTTATGCCTCTGTTACCGAAACTTTCGTAACTACTGACGCCACAATGAACTACAAACATATCTGGACAAGATTCTCCTATGACCTCGGTGAAACATGGGGTAACTTTACAGATCTCCAGACAGGTGATATTTTCCACCAGTACGATGAGTGCATTTATCCCATTCTTGCACACAATACAACATCGGATGGAGTTTTTCATCTTATTTATAACGCTGATAATTATCCCGGCCTATTCCTGGATGATGACCATGAAGCTGGTATCAACAGAATTATTCACAATAAAATGGATTTCACTATTGGCATCAATGAGCCAATAAACACTGAAAATCAGCCACTCACTGTTTCACAAAGCTATCCCAATCCATCAGCCGGAATAACTGACATGATGATTGAGATAGCCAAAACCTCAAACATCACTCTTGAGCTTTTCAATTTGACCGGACAGAAAGTTTTTGCTTTACCAGCACGTACACTCAGCCCGGGAGCTCATAATATCCGCCTCGATGTCTCATCCCTGACCTCAGGAGTCTATTTCTACACTGTTTCCAACGGAACTGAAACAATTACCCATAAATTGATCCTCAGATAAAAAATCATTTGTGCAGGGCTTCCGGTTTATTCCGGAAGCTTTTGATAAACATAAATAATTATTCGGGTATGAAAAATACCTGATTTTAGCTCAAAATAATATCTTTGCAACCGTAAACACATTTTTAATTCTAACTTAAATTATTTAAAACTATGAAAAAAGCACTACTTTTTGTCTTTGCATTCAGCATTGCTTTGATCGGATTTGCACAGGAACGTGCAGTTCCGGTATCAAAAGATCTGGTACAAAAGTCAGTAACAAGGGTTTTCGATGTACCTTCTGACCCTGTACCTCCAATGGTCAATACCAATTATACTTCTCCCGGCGTGATGAAGGATGCCAAAATGCTTGGTGATGAGACTGAAATCATCGAAACCAAGTATGATCTTCAAACCAATACGTCGGTAGGAAACCGTATGGTTGTCTGGGACGACGGCTCAATGGCTGCAATTTGCACCCGCGGAGTTGAAAGTCCTGCCGGTTTTGCATTCCCTGACAGGGGAACCGGATATAATTATTACAATGGATCAACCTGGG
>Ga0116164_10000290_pt1 | contig 46474 bp, 42 predicted proteins | sample AD_UKC109_MetaG_FD_89888 | JGI IMG/M metagenome (GOLD analysis project Ga0116164, IMG submission 89888) | Active sludge microbial communities of municipal wastewater-treating anaerobic digesters from Hong Kong - AD_UKC109_MetaG | ecosystem: Engineered > Bioreactor > Anaerobic > Digestate... | reverse complement strand
CGGGGAAGGCGATAGCGTCCCCCTATCAATACCTGAAAAAATTTACGCCCAAAAAACCGGGCCACCCCTACGCGAAAGTCGGCCTTAAAACAATCCGGGAGTCGCTCGCCTTTTTCAAGGAGCAGTGCTCAGCCGGCGGCCTCAACCTTTACGACAATGGTGAAGAAAATCATTTCCATATAACAGGCCTGGGAACGATGAAAATATCATATTTTTCCCAGGAAAGCGTGTTCAACAGCAGGCTCAAAGACGCGTTTGAAAAAAAAGCGCCGGTCGCGGTGCTCAACTTCGACGGGTTCAGGGACTACTTTACCGACCTCACCCTGGAGCAGCTCAGACGGCTCCCGCTGCTGAAGGACGTGACTATAACAACGGGGAAGATCAGGCTGCCCTATTACTTCCGCACCGAGCGCAACCTGCACGAGTTCAGGTCAATCGACCTTGCCAGGGTGTTTGATTCAGAAAAATTCCTTCCGCGCATCGCGGACGAAATAAAAAAGGCCGCGGGGAACGCGCGCATCGTGAGCCTGCCCGCCTTTATAGGCATCGAAAACTTCAGCAAGATCCACCGCAAGCTGGAACAGATGACCGGCCTGCTTATTTACGAGGTCCCCTCGCTTCCGCCGTCGATCCTGGGAATGCGCATCGACCAGGCGCTTAAAAACCGTTTTGCCGACCTCGGCGGTGAGCTTTCCGCGGGCGACAAGGTTTTCGGCGGCGAAATCATCAAAGGCACACTCGACCATGTGCACACCGAAAATTACGGCAACACCCGGCACAGCGCGCGCTTTTACGTTCTCGCGACCGGAAGCTTTTTCAGCGGCGGCCTGAAAAGCGAATTCAACCGCATTGAAGAGCCGCTGCTCAAACTGAAAATTTCGGACTCGCCTTCCCGGAACAAATGGTATTCGGATTCATTTTTCGACAAAAAAGGCCAGCCCTTTATCTCGTACGGCGTTAAAACCGGGAAAACGTTAAATCCGTTCAGCGCCGACGGCAAAGAGGTCAAAAACCTCTTCTGCACGGGATCGATCCTTTCAGGCTACGACCCGGTCCGGGAAGGCTCCGGGGGCGGGGTCGCCATCTCCACCGGCTATTTCGCGGCCAACAAAATAATCTCCGCAGTGGCAAAAGGTGACAGGGGATGATCAAGCTTGAAAATATAAGTTTCGACCATTGCATCAAGTGCACGGTATGCACCATCTACTGCCCGGTCGCCAGGAACACCCACCTCTTCCCGGGGCCGAAGCAGTCCGGCCCTGACGCCGAGCGCCTGAGGATCAAAAACCCGGAACTCGTTGACGCCTCCCTGAAGTACTGCACGAACTGCAAACGCTGTGAAATAGCGTGCCCTTCGAACGTGAAAATAGCGGACATCATTCAGGACGCCAAATGGAAGTACACGCGCGCGCGCCTGTTCAGGCCCAGGGACTTTTTCATGAGCAGGACCGACTTTGTGGGGTCCATGGCGACCATTTTCGGGCCGCTGGTAAACTTCGTGGTCGGCCTGGGCATCGTAAAATTCTTCATGGACCTTTTCTTAAGCATCCCCCTGCAGCGCAGCTTCCCCTCGTATAACACGGGGACCTTCGCGTCCTGGTTTAAACGAAAAAGAAAGGGCCAGAAAAAGTACCGCAGCAAGGTCACCTATTTTCACGGCTGCTATGTCAATTACAACAAACGCTCCCTGGGAGAAGACCTGGTAAGCGTTCTGAACGCGATGGATATCGGGGTGGAAATAACCAGTGAAAAATGCTGCGGCGTTCCTCTTATCGCCAACGGATACCTGACCAGGGCCAGAAAAAACGCCCGTTATAACATAAAACATCTTTCCGAACAGAAAAAAAACAACAGCGGAAAAATCGTGGCGACCTCGTCAAGCTGCGCCTTCGCGCTGAAGCACGAATACGCCAATCTTCTTGCGCTTGATAATTCGTCGATTTATACCGACACCGAGTATATCACCAAGTACCTGTTTGACCGGTTCGAAGACGGGATCATCCCTCCCCTGAAACCGGTAAACATCAGGGCCGCCTACCACGCGCCGTGCCACCTGGAGCGCCTCGGCGGGGTGATGTACACGATTGATATTTTAAAACGAATTCCCGGTCTTGATCTGGTGATACTGAACTCGGAATGCTGCGGTATTGCGGGGACGTACGGGTTCAAGAAAGAGTATTATCAGATTTCACAGGCGATCGGCCAGCACCTGTTCAGGCTGATTGACCGGGCAAACCCGGAATACGTGATTACCGACTGCGAGACCTGCGCCATGCAGATCGAGATGAACACGCCCTACCAGGTGCTCCACCCGATCAATGTGCTCGCCATGGCATTGAAATAAACAATCTTTTATTTCTGATCAAGACTGCCACAGAGACTCAGAGACACAGAGGGTCAAAGGATCATTCTTTTAATTCCATCCTTCAATGCTGGTGTGTTGAAGTTTATAATCAAACCAACTTTTTTCCCGGTGACTTTCAAGTAAGTCAGCAACTGCGCGTCGAATACGGGTTCAATTCTATCAACAGCTTTCAATTCAACTATTACTTCATCTTCAACAAGAAGGTCCAGACGATAATCCCCCAAATTGAGTCCCTTATAAATAATCGGTATTGCAATTTGACAGTCATATCTAATATCATTTGCCTGGAATTCATAACATAGCGCTCTTTCATAAACGGATTCCAAGAGTCCTGGTCCAAGATTCTTATGAACTTCAATAGCACAAGCAATGATTTTCTCAGTAATATTATTAATATCAACGTCAATATCACCCATTTAATCCTCTGTGCCTCGGTGACTCTGTGGCCTTATTTGTATTATGGGCACTTCTAAAAATCAGGTTTTTTCATCAACTGAAAAATGATAAAACCTGATTTATCCAATGGTTGTGCCCACAAGGGAACATCCAAAATGTAATTTATAGAGGTTCCCTTATTTTAACTGAGCAGCCCCTGGATAATGACTTCGCTGGCCTCGTCCTCGTCCATGCCCCTGGACATCAACGTCTCAAGCTGCTTTTTATCAACGCTTCCGATCGCAGCCTCATGGGTAACATGAGCGTGCGCGTCACGGACATCGACGATCGGCGTGGCCACAGCTATGCCGTTGTCCTTGATGATCTCCTTGCAGTCGACATGGCCGCGCGCGAACGGCGCCAGCGCGGTGATCTTATTGTAAACATTTGAGCGGGCATTGTTGCGCACCGCGACCTTCGAGGTGAGCACCGCGCGGGACGAGGCCCCCTCGAGGAAAGCCGTTTCATGCAGCACAATTTCATCGTCTTCCCTGCCGCTGACCAGTGCCGTCATTTCAACCAGTCCTTCTTCCGCGATATGGGTCTCGTAATCAATGTCCATTTTCCCGACCCTTCCCTTAAGCAGTTGAAACTCGGTTTTAAACCGGGCATGGCGGTCGACCTGCACCATCGCTTTGGGGATGACCTGAACGCCGCCGGCATCACTGTGCACATGCCGCTCGAAGTACGAATAGTCAGCGCCCTCCTTTATGTGTATCCTGGCATCCATGAGGTGCTTGACGTCAACCGCGAACGGGAATGAGCAGTGCGCCATCAGGGATATCTTCGAGTTCCTGCCGATAATAACGTTCATGGTGATGCGCTGAACCCCGGTTTTGGGAATCACGCCGAAACACAGGTGCACCGGGTATTTTATCACGCGGTTGTCCTCCAGCTCCATGCTGATGTCGACCCCGTCGTCAAGCTCCTTCACGTCAACGATCAGGCCGTCAACCGTATTGCTCGCCAGCACCTTGTTTTCGTTTATGGTGACATGAGCGACCTCGGGGTTGTTGAAAGTATGAGGGTCCTGCTCGATGCTCGAGTAGAGCTCGTCTTTTATCGCGTCGTTATTCATTGACATCTCCTTTAATCTGCGGGTCCTTGATCTCGCAGGGCATGCATTCGTCTTCAAAATACCTGCTGATGCGCTTTACCTTCCCCTGGTCAACCACCTGCCCGTGGCACAGAAGGAACGCGTGATCGGCCTGTTCCAGAACGGCCTTGCTGTGGGTTATAAAAACCACGGTGGTGCCTTCTTCGCGAAGAATCTTTACGACCTTGAATATGCGCTGAATTGAATCAATGTCAATACCCGAATCAGGCTCATCCAGCAGCGCGAGCCCCGGGCGCATGAGGAGTATTGACGCGAGTTCGACCTTTTTCCGTTCACCGCCGCTCAGGGTTTTGTCAACGGCCCGGTACATGAAATCATCGGGCTTCAATCCGACAGTATCAAGGGCGTGGGCGAGGTTCTCAGGACTTTTGTCCTTTGCCCCGGCAGCAATATAATCGCGCACCCTGAGTCCCTCAAACCGGGCGGGCTCCTGCCAGGCAAGGGTTATGCCCAGCTTGGCGCGCTCGTCAATTCCCATCTCTTTTATTGATTTCCCCTGGTACATAATGTCACCGCCGAAGTCGCGGTACCCTGCGAGCCCCATGATGGTGTTTGCCAGGGTCGATTTGCCAGCGCCGTTGGTGCCCACAATGGCGTGAACGTGCCCCTGCCATATGTCCATTGATATGCCGTTCAGTATCCGTTTGTCTCCAAGGCTGAGCGTGAGGTTCTTTAACTCGAGGATGTTAACGTTCACTTTGCTTATATTCATACAGTACCTGCCGCGCCGAAAAAGCGCCTTTTAATAAAGGAACAGATTATGACGCGGCCGGTGTCTGTCAAGGATTTTGTTGTTCCCCCCGGTGTGTAGGGAACGGTCGCGACCGTTCCCTACACACCGGGCGACCGTTCCCTACACGACGCACCGGGAAAAAAATGGTTTATTTCAAAAACGATTTATGATAAAGTCGCTATCAATATAATCATAATTATAAGGAGACACCTGATGAAATCCCTGACAGAATACCTCACGTTCAATACCAGATCGCGCAGGGAATACATAAACATCACCAACAAGGTCGAAGACCTGGTGAAACAGAGCGGCGTACAGGAGGGGCTCTGCCTGGTAAACGCCATGCATATCACGGCGTCGGTGCACATCAATGACGCCGAAAACGGCCTTATCCAGGACTTCGACGATTTCCTTGAAAACCTGGCGCCCCATGAACCGCTGAGCAGGTACCGCCACAACCGTACCGGTGAAGACAACGGAGACGCCCATATCAAACGGACCCTTATGGGACGCGAGGTCGTGGTGGCCGTAACCAGGGGAAAGCTTGACTTCGGCCCCTGGGAGCAGATCTACTATGCCGAGTTCGACGGCAGGCGGCAGAAACGGGTTCTGGTAAAGATCATCGGCGAATAGATGAAACTCGTAGACGTTCACTGCCACCTTGAAAGCGAAGAATTTTCCGCTTCGCTCGACCGGGTGATCGCTGACGCCGTCACTACCGGCGTGGTCAGACTGATAACCTGCTCCATTGAACCGGGCCAGTGGCCGGTTTCGCGCGGGCTTGCGCAGCAGTACCCCGAAGTCGAGTTCGCCTGGGGCATTCATCCCTGGTATATTCGGGAGGATGATTTTCACCGCGTCAGCGAACTCGCCGCTGCGAAGGAAGCCGGTGCCGTCGCCATCGGGGAAATCGGCCTTGACCGAAAAATTGAACGTCCCTCATTCGAACAGCAGGCAAGATTCTTCGAGGCCCAGATGGCGGTCGCGCGAGAGATCGACCTCCCGGTCATCATCCACTGCAGGGGCGCCTTCAACGAACTGGTCCTTTCCCTGAAAAAAACCGGCATGCCCCGGGCAGGCGGCCTGGTGCATTCATTCGGCGGCAGCGCGGAAATCGCCGCGGAACTTGTAAAATACAATCTCAGCTTTTCACTGGGCGGCATACTGACCTACCGCAACAGCAGAAAGCGCAGCCGGATGCTCAAATCGATATTTCCCGGAAGGTTCCTTCTTGAAACGGACAGCCCGGACATACCGCCGGTTGAAGCGGCGGGGAAGGCGAACGTGCCCGAAAACATCCGCTACAATCTCAGGGCCGCCGCCGAAATACTGGGGGTCACCGAAGAAGAGGTCGCGGCCGCGACCACGGCCAATGCCGTGAAACTTTTTAACCTGGAACTCTGATATGGACACATCACGAACTGAAATTCTGACAGGAACGGAAGGGGCCGCGAAACTCGCCGGCGCCGCGGTCGCGCTTTTCGGCCTTGGGGGCGTGGGCGGCTACGCGCTTGAGGCGCTCGCGCGCGCCGGCATCGGCAGGCTCTACCTCTTTGACTGCGATGTCGTGGCGCCCTCGAACATGAACCGGCAGGTGCTGGCCCTGGAAAAAAATATCGGGCGAATGAAGGCCGAGGTCGCCAGGGAGCGCGTGCTCGAGATCAATGGCAGGGCGGATGTCATCATCTGCACGGAGCACCTGGCCGCGGAAAACGTCCCCGCCCTTCTCCCGACCGGAGCCGGTTACGCCATTGACGCGATTGACGAAATCGCGCCCAAGGTCGCGCTTATAGCGTTACTGGTCCGCAGAGAAATACCCTTTGTCGCATCAATGGGCGCCGGGAGCAAGCTTTCGCCTCACGGCATAACCGTATCGGATATCAGCAGGACCACGCACTGCCCGCTTGCACGGGCGGTCAGGTCGCGCCTTAAACAAGAAGGCATAACAACGGGTGTTCGCTGCGTGTATTCCGAAGAAAACCTCAACGCCAGAGTTCCCAGCGAAGACGAGCATCCGGCAAAGCCGTTTACCACGGGAAGCATCTCATACGTGCCCGGGCTCTTCGGCCTCACCGCGGCGGGAGTGATCATCCGCGATATTCTTGAAAAACGGTAACGGGCATATATCCTCTACATTAAGGGGAAATTCATTCCTCTTTACTGTTATCAATTTGTTCTTGACTTTATGTTCATGCGCAATGATAAATTAATTCGTGGAAACAAAAAATAATAAAAAACTCGTTAAATTCTGGAAAGAGGCCGCCAGGAAGGACCTGCAAACTGCCGTGGACATATTTGATAAAACAAAAAATCATGTAACAGTGCTTTTTTATATCCACCTGACTATTGAAAAAATCATAAAGGCCTATTATGTTTCAATGAAACATAAGCATGCACCATACTCCCATAATCTGCTTTACCTTTTCAAGGAGTCGGGCATGGATATCTCGGAACCTGACAAAAAAATACTTGCCGAGATCAATGAATTTAATATTGAGTGCAGATATCCGGATGAACAATTTTTAATTTACAAAAAAGCGACCCGGGGTCTTGCAAAAAAATATTTGAAAGAATGCATCAGGATGCATGAATGGATATCAGGGACATTAAAGAACGGGTCATAGAACTGCACTCACTGTTAAAGAAAAACAATGTCAGGGCAGACCTGTTTATTCTCTACGGATCATACGCAACGGGGAAAGCGAAGCGGGGAAGCGACATCGATATTGCGGTAATATCGCGGGATTTTGGAAAAGACCGCTTTGACGAAGGGAGCAGGCTGAACTATATTGCCTCTTCGATCGATCACCGAATTGAAGCGGTCCCGATCGGCCTTGATGAATACCTCTCGAAAAATTCAGTCTCTCCCATATTAAACGAAATCATCACTACCGGCATTCCTCTTCTATAAATTTATACATATAACCGGAACACTCAAGACTGCAATTCTGCAGCTTATATTCCGAGTATCACTTTCGCGACACTGAAGTATATCACGATGCCGCCCATGTCAACGATAGTGGCGAGAAGCGGGCTTGAAACCACCGCGGGGTCTATCTTGGCGCGCGTCGCAATAATGGGGATGAGCGCGCCGAAAACGGTCGCCCAGATCACCTGCAGGCCCAGGGACACGGCGATCACGAGCGCAATGGTGGTCAACTCGAAGTTTGCGGGTATCGCCTCTTTATGCGAAAACAAAATAACCCTGCCGAAGGTGACCAGCGCCAAACACAGCGAAAGAAGCGAGCTTACAATCAATTCCTTGCGAGCGACCTTCAGGATATCACGGGGCGTGAGCTCCTTGAGCGTGAGCGAGCGCATGACAACGGTTGCAGACTGAGAGCCGGTGTTGCCGCCTGCGGCGTTGAGCAGCGGCATGTAAAAAGCGAGGATGATCAGCGTTTCAAGGGTCTTCTGAAAATACTCGATTATCAGGCCGGTGACCAGGCCGAATATTCCCAGGATCACGACCCAGAAGACCCTTTTCCTGAAATGGATGTACGGCGGCAGTTCAAGGTAGGGCTTTTCCTCGACACCGCCGCTGATGGCCATGAGTTTTTCAAGGTCTTCGGTCTGTTCCTCGCGGATGATATCAATAGCGTCGTCATAGGTGATGATTCCGGAAAGCCGCTCTCCGGCATCGACAATGGGTAGCGCGATGAGGTCGTACTCGTCAATAAGGCGGGCAACGAACTCCTGGTCATCGGAAACATGGGCGTAGATGACTTCGCGCTTCATGATCTCGCCGATTTTCTGCTTCGGCTGGGCAAGGATGATCTTTCTCAGCGAAATAAAGCCGAGAAGCTTTTTCTCGTTGCTCGTGACGTACACATAGTAAATGGTCTCTTTTGAGGGCGCCTCCCTGCGGATTTTCCTGATCGCATTCTCGACCGTATCGTTTTCATTGAGGGTGATGAAGTCCGTGGTCATGATCGCGCCCGCGGTCTCTTCACGGTATGAGGTGAGCTTGATGATGTCGGTCCGCTCCGAAACAGGCAGAAGGATGAGGAGCCTCCCCGCTATTTCCGGGTCAAGGTGCTGAAAAAGGTCGGCCCTGTCGTCGTGGGACATCTCTTTTAAAAGCTCGGTGATGTTCTTCTTGGTACTGCCGGACGCCATCTCAACCTGGACATCCATGTCCAGGTAGGAAAATATATCGACCATCCGGTGCTTGTCCACCAGGTTCAGGAGTTTCCAGATTTCTGCAGGGGAGAGCATGGTCACGTATTCCGCGATCTCCTTCGCGTGGCCCTCTTCCATAAAAGACTGGAGTATGCTCAAGCGTTTCTTCTTCAGCAGATCCCTGAGTTCCGGAACAAGTATCGGGTTCTTCATAGGCAACTCCCCCGCGATACCTTCCCCTATTGAATTCTTCCAATGCAGTAATATTCAAAACCGAGTTCTTTCATCCTCGAAGGCTCATAGAGGTTCCTTCCGTCAAAAATGACAGGGTTCTTGAGCAGTGACTTCATTTTCTCGAAATCCGGTTTTCTGAAATGGTGCCACTCGGTTACGATAAACAGAGCGTCCGAACCTTCGAGCACGTCATAATTCTTTTTTTCATAGCTTACCGCTTCGTCCCCGATAATCGCCCTGGCAGTCTCAATCGCGATCGGGTCATAGGCCCTGAACGAAGCGCCCTTTTTCCTCAATGAATTGATAATATCGATCGAAGGGGCCTCCCTCATGTCATCAGTATTGGGCTTGAAAGCAAGGCCCCACACCGCGAATTTCATCCCTTTTATCTTGTCACCGAACCGTTCGAGGACCTTTTCAACAAAACGTTCCCGCTGCCATTTATTCACATCTTCAACCGCGGTGAGGATCTTGAGATTATGGCCCAGCTGTTTCGACGTATGGATCAGGGCCTTGACGTCCTTGGGAAAGCATGAACCGCCGTACCCGACTCCTGCGTAGAGGAACGACCTTCCGATACGCGAATCGGAACCGATACCGTGCCTGACGCTCTCGATGTCGGCACCGGTTTTTTCACACAGGTAAGACAGTTCGTTCATGAAACTGATCCTGGTCGCGAGCATCGCGTTCGCCGCGTACTTGGTCATTTCCGCTGACGGAATATCCATAACCAGGACGCGGTCGCCCTGGCGCACAAAAGCGGAATAGAGCTCCCTCATCAATTCTCCGGTCCTTACATTGTCCGTACCGATAATAACACGGTCAGGCCTGAGAAAATCCTCGATCGCGTCGCCCTCTTTGAGGAACTCCGGATTCGACACGACGTCAAACTCAAGGTCGTTTCGTCCCCTTTTATCAAGTTCAGCTTTCACCGCGGCGCGCACTTTTTCAGCAGTCCCGACCGGCACCGTTGATTTATCGATTATGATAAGATATTTTTCCATGACACTGCCGATATCCCTGGCGACCTGTATCACGTGCTGGAGATCCGCTGAGCCGTCCTCTTCAGGCGGGGTGCCCACAGCAATGAACACGAAAAGAGCCTCACTGATACCTTCTTTTATGTCAGTAGTGAATCGAAGCCTTCCATCAGCATAATTTTTCTTAACGAGCTCTTCAAGGCCGGGTTCATATATGGGAATATTTCCATTTTTCAGGTTTTCGATCTTTTTCTGGTCAATATCAATGCACCATACATCATTCCCCATGTCAGCAAAACACGTTCCGGTGACCAGGCCCACGTAGCCTGATCCAACTACTGCTATTCTCATCAAGTCCTCCTAAAATATCGCTGAAGTATTCATTAAATCAGTATGAAAGGATTATCATTTAATTTAAACCTCTATATGCACCGGTAATTCATGCCGGTGTCAACACTTTTCTTATTTTAGTGAGTTTTAGTGTAACGGTACCGTAAAATCGGATGAAGAAGCCCCGGTTTCCCGTATGTAGATGACAGGCACCCCGGTGGTGCAGGTGACAGGCATGCCTGTCACCTGCACCACCGGGGTGGACACAATCAGTATTTAGTCGATTTTTTCAGAAATTCATTCATCATATGTTCCGTGTCTTTTGAAGACTTTTCATATGATTGACAGATAAAGAGCAGGGAGTCATAGAAGAATGAAAGTGTGGGAACAATAAAATCCCTTTTGATGTCATTTCTCACGGGAAAAGCGGTTGAATTCTTCACCTCGCCGAGCTTTCTGTTTTCAAGAAGCTTCCTGCCGTTATTCTGGTGAGTAAAAAGCATATCGTCGGTACCCATTGCTTCCGGGGAGGGGTCTTCTATGATGACCTGGGAGACCATCCCGTTAAGATGGTTGTTTTCATAAATCGTGTACTGGATTTTAGATATGCCCTGGCCCGCGCCGTACACTCTCAATTGTTTTGTTTCTATGCCCACGATGTCCCTGTTATAAATGTCATCCTTAAGGAACACGTAACGCTCTAACTCGATATAGCCGTCGCCTTTTGAATAGGAAAACCGGTAGGGAAGAATCTTGATGCCGTCGTTATTAAAAAGGTCGTATTTTTTGACCAGGCCGGCGATTTTAACATTTAAATCATTAATCAGGGAGTCAAGGTTCTTCCCTTCATTATCGATATTTTCAGACTGAAGTTTATTTTCCTGGGCCTTTTTTTCCTGGCCAAAACCATATACCAGGGGAACAATACAGCAGAGTAACAATAAAAACATTCTTTTCATGGATGCCTCCCTTCCTTTGCCTGGCATCTCTTGTCATCAGGCGGAGTCCACCTGATTGATGCCCTTGTTTTGCTGAGCACTATAGCGGGCATGAGCCTGTGCAGCTGCAGCGTTACATAATAAAACCCGGCAATAATTAATTCAATTATTTTTTTATCGGCAACCGGCCCGGTAACAGGGTAGCAGTATAATTTTGAGGGTAACGTAGTTTTGTCATTCCGGTTTTGCATCTTCCGAGATTGCAAATACCGGAATCTCATGCGATAAATTCATGAATATTTTCTATGAGATCCCGGTATTGACATCCCTTCGGCACCGCTCAGGGATAGCGTCAAACCGGGATGACAGAGACATTTTCAATAATACCCCTAAAATTCTACTGCTACCACCGGACCCGCCAGACTATAAAAGGATTTTGCCTGTTGACAAAGAAATCACACAATGATATTCATGGATACACAAACCGTATAAAATTGAAACAGAAATGGCAGAGATACCCGGAATGCACCGAATTTTAATCGTCGATTTTTCATCTTATAAAGAAACAGTTGCCTCGATACTGAGGGAAAAGGGCTACCGCGTTGATCTGTGCGATTCCGCTTTCGAAGCCATGAAAAAACTTAACACTGATGATTATGATCTGATCATATCCGAAGTGGAACTCCCCGGGGACAACGCATTTGATCTTTATTACTATATCAACAAAAATTATCCCTATATCCCCATGATCATGACCACGGACAAAAATATCGACACGCTTTTCAACCGTATCTTTGAACAGGGCATCGGAAACGTATTGTGCAAACCCCTCAAAAAAGGTGAATTTATCAACCTGACCGAAAAACTGATCCATAAAAAAAACATATTCGGCCTTGAAAACTACCTGAAAAACATAATAACCCAGAAAAAAATCCGCATTACCGGGTCACTGCAGATTCAGAAAGCGGTGGCGATGATCATCGGTGAAATCATTTCATGGGGCATTGAAATAAAAAATAAAACGCTGCTCAACCTTGTCCTCAATGAAATGGCCATTAACGCGGTATACCACTCACATGGGCTGACCAGGGAGAAAGAAGCCCGTATACCGGTAAAACTCGGAGAAAACAAATACGTTGATATCTTTTTCGCGCACTCACGAGATAAATACGGCATTTCGATTGTTGATTACAACGGAATCCTCACAAAAATGAAAATCCTTGAAAGCATCAACAGGGTCATTGAACAGTCCATCCTGATCGAGCGGGCCTACGAAACAGGCGAAGACATATCAGACCTGATCTCGGAGACCGGAAGAGGGTTTGACCTGGTCCGCAAACTTTCCGGGGAATATTATTTCATCATCAAAGAAGAAGAACGGACCGAAGTGATCCTGCTTTTCGACAGCACCGACAAAAACGTTGATGAAAACAGATCATCGCTGAAAATTATCGATGTTTCGCGGTAGGCGCATCAGGAAGACAGAACACGGTTGATCACTACAGCTGAAAAAACGGTCACGGAAAATCCGACAGGGACATACCACGGCCAGAAAAGCGAACAGCAAAAGGTGAGGATGAGCACCACGCCCATGCTTAACCCGACCCCGGCAAGTGCCGCCCGCTCATTGAACTTCTCGTAAACAGCGCCCAGAAGAAAAATCCCCAGCATGCCGCCGTACGTCACTGACGCGATAGAGAGCCCGAGTTCGACAAGAGGCCCGGCAGTCGATCTGAGCGCGGACGCTATTGCGATGATCACCACGGTCCACACCAGTGAAATGATCCTGGAAATGGAGACCTTTTTCCCGGGTGAATATTCCCTGCCCTGAATCCCCAGAATGTCCATTGCCGTTGACCCGGAAAGGGAATTGATCGAGGAACTCAGCGTTGACATTGCCGCGGCGAAAATTCCCGCGAGCATAAGGCCCTTGACCCCCGGTGGAAGGTAATTCAGTATGAAAAAAGACATGACTTCGTCAGGACGGTTAAAGGCCCTGCCGCCGAGCAGAACGTTGATAAACAGGCCGAGCGCCAGGAACAAAAAAAACTGTATAAAGACCACGAGGCCGCTCACCACCATCGCCTTCTGGGCGTCTGCCCGGTTTTTACATGAGAGCGCGCGCTGTACCAGCAGATGGTCAGTGCCGTGAGAAGCGAACGACAGGAACGCGCCCCCGATAAGGCCTGAAAAAATATTGTATCCGCTCCACAGGCCCTTCCCCTCGCCCAGGCCGCTGTGGAACCACTGTTTCGCGTTTGCAGGGATCATCGCCGTCACGGAAAAAACATCCGCCTTCAATAAATCAGCAATGAGAAACAGGCCCAGTACCGCGCAGAAAAGATACAGCACCAGCTGCACCGAATCCACGATCACCACGGAGCGTATGCCGCCGTACAGCGTGTACAGAAAAGTCGCGATGCCGATCAGCAGTATCGCCGGGAAATACGTTCCTTCCATGCCCAGAAGCATGGCAAGCGGTATTGCCGTGGCAAAAAGACGGATGCTGTCAGCGAGCAGGCGCGTGATATGAAAGATGACTGCCATAAAACGCCTGGCCACAGGCGAAAACCTGGTCTGAAGATAATGGTACGTGCTCTCGACATTGCCGCTGAAGTAACGGGGGATGAGCACCAGGGCGACCAGCACCCTGCCCAGAATGTATCCCAGTGCCACCTGCAGAAATCCCAGGTCGCTGATATAGGCAAGGCCCGGTATCGAAATAAACGTCAGGGTGCTGGTTTCGGTCGCGACAATGGAAAAACACGCGGCGATCCAGGGCACCGACCCCCTTCCCTGAAAGTAATCCTCAATGGTCGCGGCCTTTGACGAGGCGAAACCGATGACGTTGATAATTAAAATATAAGCCGCGATAACCGCGTAATCGATCATACAATACTCCGGGAGAACATCTGCCCGGCCTGGTCAGAGACTGACACCCGATGCCGGACAGTGAAAACATCCTTTACCCATTATGATGATGGTGTCGAGAAATTTTTACTGGCGCGGAACTTGCCGGTTCATTTGCTTCACCATCATCCGACCTAAAAATAAACCGAAAAGCCGACAGAAAGCCCCGTGGACAGGCTGTCATATCCATCGGGATCGTCCCAGGTGTGGTAACTGAACCGCTCATAAAGGCCCACATTGACCAGGGCATGGCCGACCGCGATCTTTAACTTTACGTCAACCTGGAAGGTTATATACTTGTCATCATCATAATAGGAAGCGGACCGGTCGCCCGAATCGGTATAAGTCAGGTAGTGAAACCCGAAAGCAGGAGAAACATCAAGAAAAAGCATATCAGTCAATTTGAAACAGTACCCCGGAGACAAAACCGGGCCGATGCTGATCTGATTAATTGAACCGTCATCATAAATTGATGAGAGCACTTCAAAATCCGGTGCCAGGCCTATATGAAAACCATGGATGATGAAATAATCAACGGAAGGTTTAAGATAAAAATTAATCCGCGAAAAATCATCATTGTTCGAGTCACCGGCAAAAATCCGCGATCCGGAAAAGCCGGCAGAGCCGCTGAGTTCAACCACACCGGTAGTCGCATATCCCTTACTGCCTCCTTTCCTGGCGAAAGAATATGAACTGCACAGCATAACAATGAGAATACCGAAAAAAAACTTCTTCATCACATACCTCTTTAATTAAAAAATTTTATGCCACTATGACCTTTTGATACCTACATAAATTAATCCTGCTGTCAAGAAGAAGTCTAAAGAGCTTGACATCCAACCCGGCTCCTGCATAGTTTATACATTCTGGCATTTTGTCCACATTTCCCCTGACATTACATATCTTGGAGAGCGGCCATGAAACGATTTTACCTGTCCCTAATATCCTGCGCTGTTTTTCTTTTTTTAACCGCCGGGACGGCTTTTGCCGGGCGCGCGGCGGTCATTTTCATTGAAATGGAACATGAAGATTCAGACACGCAGGCGCTTGAGGAAATAACCATGGTGTACATAACCACGGCGCGCCTTAAAAAATGTTATGACCGGATGTACTGGCTGGTAAACACGTCCGCGACAAAAGACGGATTGATTGAGACCATGCAGACAGCCCTGAACAGCCATGACAACATCGACGCCTATATCATAGGACACGGCGGCATGCAGTTTTTCTGGTGCCATTTTGACGACCGTTTTTACGTGGATGACATCATCGGCCTGCACAGTCTCGACAACAGCGAACACCTGCGCTTCGTCTACATCGGCTCATGCCACAGCTGGGACGTCACTGATGAATTCATCGAGGCCGGCGCGGTCTCGGCAATCGGGAGCAACATCAAGATGAGCAACTTCCCCTTTTACCCCAATTTTCTGTATTACTTCGGGACCGCAGGCTACTCCCTTGCCGTTTCCCTGAACCTGTCCCAGATTCCCCTGGTTGACGACTTCAGGATACGCGGCAGTAAAAAACTGCGAATGAAGACAGAGCAGTAAACAGGCGGGCTGTGCCGGATGAAAAGCAGTACCATAACAGCTGTTATCGCATTAGTCGTTCTCCTGGCCACCGTTGCGCTGTACCGCCAGTTCATATCCGGAAACCAGGATGGCATTGAGCCCGGGCAGGAAAGCCAGTACATGTTTGTTTCCGCAGGGAACGAAAAAATGACCGATGATGAAACAGTTTCAGGTTCAGAAGCCGACAGCAGCAGCGCGACCGGCAACACTGAAAGGGCTCAGGCAACAGCACGCGCGATGAAAGAACTCAAAGAAAAAATGGCGGATGACGGCGTCGACTTTGCCGCGGCCATGAATACTATCGAACAAAAACTCGGCAACTCACCTGACGGAAAACTTTCCGAAGAGGAGATCATCAGTGTATTGCCCCCGGAGCATGCCGGAGAATTACTGAAAATAATCAACCAGATGTATTATCCGGGAACGATCAACACCGAGGAGGACCAGCGATGAAAAAAATGCATCTTGCGGCAAACCCTATGAGCCTCGTAATACTGGCAGGCATGATACTGACGCTGCCACTCTGCGGCTGCGACCGGATATCAGCCCCGGACAGCACGGGCGCCGGCCTGACGGCAACCGAAGAAACAACGGTCGACGACACCGTGAAAGAACTTTCCGCGGACTATGAACAGACCGCTGTCGAACTTACCGGGACACCAACCTGCAACATCCTGTGGTCGTCAGCATACGGCGGTGACGCCGCTGACAGCGCCAGGTCAATAGTGTCAACCGCGGACGGCGGGCTCGCCCTTGCCGGATACACCAAATCGTCCGGCGCGGGATCGAACGACTTTCTGGCCATCAAACTCGACGCGGCAGGCGCGGTGCAGTGGAGCAAGACATTCGGCTCTTTCGACAACGAGCTCGCGTATTCAATCGCGGCAACCGACGACGGCGGCGTCATCATGGCCGGCGAAAAACGAATATATTCGATACTCGACGAATTCAACCTCACGCCGAGTTACCGCTATGACTTCTGGGTGGTCAAACTCGATTCTGAAGGCAACAGAACCTGGTCTGAAACATACGGGGGGGATGATTATGACGCCGCGAAATCGATCATCTCGTGCGCGGGCGGAGGATACGTCATGGCTGGGTACACCCAGTCATACGGGGCGGAATACGATCCCGGGCCTCACGCGAAAAAGGACCTGTGGGTGATCAAAATCGACAGCGAGGGGAACCGGGTGTGGGAAACGCTGTTCGGCTCCGAGAATAAAAGCGACTGCGCGGAGTCGATCCGCGAGTGCGCGGACGGAGGGTATATCCTCTGCGGGTTCAGCGGCGCCGCAGGGGACAGCGGGTATGACTGCCTGCTGGTACGCCTTAACGGTGACGGTGATGTTCTGTGGTCACGGACAACCGGAGGCGCCCGGTCCGACAAGGCCATGGACGTTATTGAAACTGCGGACGGAAGTTTTATCTCCGTGGGCGAGACCATGTCATTCGGCGCGGGAAACAGCGACTATTATGTTCTGTGCCACAGCAGCAACGGCGCGCTGCAGTGGTCAAAAACATTCGGCGGCACCTCATTCGAGCGCGCCCGTTCAATCGCAGCAGCACCGGACGGCTCCTGTATCATTGCCGGGTACACCTCGTCTTCCGGCGCGGGGAGCCGTGATTTCTGGCTGGTAACGATCAACAGCAGCGGAGAAAAAATCACTGAGCAGACCCTGGGAGGTGAAAGCTGTGATGAGGCCTTTTCAATCACCGCTACCACTGACGGAAACTTCGCAGTCGCGGGAAACACGTCATCATACGGGCTGGGAGAGCTGGACTGCTGGGTGGTGAAGTTCGGGATTGCGAAATAACATCCCTGATAAAATTAAAAATTCCACACTGTCTATCCGGCTAATTGTAAATGTAATTGACAATTAGCCGCTGTAACTATATCCTGAACCATGATTTCAAGAGAAACCGAAAAAATACTGATTAAACTGGCAAAAGGATATCCCGTTATAACAATTACCGGTCCCCGCCAATCAGGAAAAACAACTCTGGCAAAATATATCTTCCATGCAAAGCCCTATGTCTCACTGGAAAATCCAGACACCCGTGAAATTGCAGAAAATGACCCGCGTGGGTTTCTCCATCAATACCAAAATGGTGCGATCCTGGATGAAGTGCAGCGGACCCCTCACCTTCTTTCATATCTTCAACAGATAGTCGATGAAAAAAAAACACCCGGGCATTATATTCTGACCGGGTCTCAACAATTCGGTCTGCTCTCAGGAATCACCCAATCTCTTGCAGGTCGAACAGCGCAAGTGACACTGCTTCCGTTCAGCTTGAATGAATGCTATGGCGATAGTATAACAAATCTATCCCTTGACAGGGTGATGTTCACCGGGCTGTATCCGCCGGTGCATGACAGAAAACTGGATCCGGGCATCTGGTATGCAAATTATGTTCAAACCTATATTGAACGAGATATAAGGCAGTTGATCAATGTGCGTGATTTAAGCACTTTCCAACGTTTTATCCGGCTCTGCGCTGCACGGACTGGAATGCTTTTGAATCTGACCGGCCTCGCTTCAGACTGCGGTATTACCCACAATACCGCGAAAGCATGGATATCCATGCTTGAAGCAAGTTTTATTGTTTATCTCTTGCAGCCCCACTTCAGTAATTTCAATAAAAGGCTTATAAAAACGCCAAAACTTTATTTTTACGATACCGGACTGGCATGCTGGCTTCTTGGAATACAAAACGCGGAACAGCTTTCCACACACTCCATGCGCGGGCCTTTTTTTGAATCCTTTATCATCAGCGAATTTATTAAGTCACGATATAACAGGTCTCTCACCAGCAATTGTTATTTCTGGAGAGACCGCAGGGGACTTGAAATAGATTTATTACTCGAAAAAGGTGAACAACTCCTTCCCGTTGAATTAAAGTCGGGCATGACGCTTAATGATGATTACTTTTCAGGTCTCAACTCCTGGTTAAATCTGGCAGGGAATGCTGCCGGAAAGGCTTCTCTCATCTACGGGGGCAGTAAATCTCTCGCAATCCGGGGTGTCTCAGTGTACACATGGAAAGATAAAAACTTTACTAAAGTTGGTATCTGAAATCAATATAAATAACTGGTCAGACTCGCCTTCCTGAACCTGTCTTCATCATCCTTCCATGATGAAGCGATCGCATCAAGGCTTTTACCGGCCCGGATCATCTCCCTGATCAGGGAACTTCCCGCGAGCAGGTCAAATGCCGGGTAAAGATCGTTGAATTCATACACCCCGTGCAGGAATGAACATTCCTCATACAGGTCACTCAGGACTTTCACCACCGCAACACCGGTAAGGAACGGCAGCAGCGCATGGGCGTCGGTCACGTGCAGGCGCAGGCCGCCGCACACCTCCCCCGCGTACTTGTTGAACTGCGGCCTGAAGTAGTGCGGCACGAAAACGATTCCCGGCAGGGACAGGCTGTTGAGCGCGGCCGATGTTTTCACCGGGTCGATCCAGGGAGCGCCGATGAGCCTGAACGGGGCCGTGGTCCCCCTTCCCTCTGACACGTTCATGCCTTCGATAAGGCACATCCCCGGATACAGCAGCGCTGTTTCATAATCAGGCATGTTGGGCGAAGGGGGCGTCCACGCGAGGCCTGTTTCGGGGAAGTGCATTTCCCTGCTCCATCCCTTCATGCTCTTCACCGTAAGGTCAAGGTCGAGGTTAAAATGCGCGACAGCGAACCGGGCAAGCTCGCCAGCGGTCATCCCGTGGCGCACCGCGGCCGGCATGACGCCCACGAACGATTCATAGCCCGGCTCAAGCAGCGGCCCTTCAACCGCCCCCCCCAGGGGATTGGGCCTGTCCAGCACCATGAACGATATGCCGCTTCCGGAAATCTCCCGCATCACGTAAATCATGGTATTGACGAACGTATAGTAGCGCGCGCCGATATCCTGGATGTCGAAGACGATACAGTCAAGGTCATGAAGGTCTTCTTCAGCGGGGCGCAGGGATGAGGCGTCCGCCCCGTACAGGCTCTTAACCGGGACCGGGAGTTCCGGCTCACGGCCGACCGATACCTGGTCCTGCTCGGTGCCAAAGATCCCGTGCTCCGGAGAAAAAATCCTGACCAGGTCAAGGCCGGCGCGCAGAAACTCGTCCCATATGAAGGTGAAGCGCGAGGTCAGTGCAGTGTAACTGGTTATGAGGGCGACCCTTTTATTGTTCAGTTCGCCGGGTCCGCTGAGAAGTATATCAAGGCCGGTGTGAACCATGAGGCTGACGCTCTTGTCCTTTGAGTAACCGGGCCGCGGCTCAGAACCAGGCCGTGATCCCAAGGGCCGGCACGAACAGGTTCGAGAACCCGCTTACCTGCTGCCCGCCATTGTCAAAAACGATCATGAGGCCCACGTTAAGGATAACGCCGCTGGTGAGGATAAATTTTACCCCGAGCTCATTGGCGTAGCGCCATCCGATGTCGGTGCTCTTGGCTGAATCCATGCTCATGCCGACATACATTGACGCGTAAAAGCAGATCGAATCGTCCTTGTTCAGCCCGAAAACGAACGAAGGGCCGACATTGATGTTGAATATCTGGGTATTGGTGGTAAGGTTGAAATTCATCTCTGACTTGAGGCTTATGGCAATATTGGAGTGGACGAAATAATTAAAAAGTGGAAAAAGCTGAAAAATATAATTGATGTCCCGTTCGTCGCTTTCAAGGCCCCTGGTCTGGAACGCGATAAAGCCCCCTACCTCGATGGTCCCGAACGCGAGATACCGTTTTTCCTTGATCTTGATCGCGTCCTCGATCTCTTCGCGCACGATCTTTTTCACGTCAACGATAAGCTTGTCCCGGTTTATCTTCTTTTTGCTCGCCTTGCGCTCCTTGCTGATCGATTCGTCTATCTCGTCGCGCACGGCCCCGCGCAGCTCGTCAAGAAGGTCTTCCCTCTCGCCGGTCCTGAGCTCTGACAGGGGCTTGTCCCTTTTCTCGACCTCGGCGCTCTCCTCGTAGCGGTAATCCCTTCGGTTGTAGCGGTCCCGAACGTCCCGGTAGTCTTCATAGCTCTCCCTGGAATTTAAAACAGCAAAAAATGAAAATGTAAAAACAACCACGAGGACCAGTGCGATCCCTGCCCGGACACCACGCATAAAACAAACCTCCTTATTGCCCTTCTAAAACTATCGGCACTGTTAAAAGCAAACTGAACCAGATTTTACCGGCCCGAATAAATACATCTCTCATCCTAATTTATACTCATGATACCAGAAAACCCGTTACAATGAAAGTATATAAAAACAGTTCTGGACTAATGGAGTGAAATGGACGATAATAATTAAAACCCTTTAAATCACCGGTGGCTGAAACAGTGGACAAAAAATATTACCTGATACTTCTCATCCTTTCTGCGGGGATACTCTACTTTTCCACGGGCGGATCGGGAAGTTCCGCCATTCCAAAAAATATGGGTTACCCCATCAACACCAGGGGGGACGATTTCTGCCCTTCCCTGAACGGCGAGGGCACCATGCTGGTCTTCAGCTCCCGCGAAAAGGGGGAAGGCGACCACAATATCTTCATGTGCGTCAGGGACGGCGCCACCTGGTCACGGCCCCTGGAGATAAAAGAGATCAATACCGAATTCAACGAAGAGACACCCTTCATATCAGCGGACGCAAGCGTGATCCTGTTCGCCTCTGACCGGCCGGGAAGCATGAGGCCCTCGATCACGGCGAACCGGGTTGAGCGCGTAACCTACGATATCTACTATGTAAAGAAAACCGAAACCGGCTGGAGCACGCCCGAACCGGTTCCCGGTGACGTGAACACCGCGAAAAACGAGCGCGCGCCCGCGCTCTCGGCCGACAAGATGACCCTTTATTTCACCCGCTGGCCGTTCAAGGATCTGCAGAGGTCACGCCTCATGCGCGCCTTCCTCAAGGGAGAAGTGTTCATCAATTCCGAAGAGCTGCCCCACCCGGTGAACAGCGGCAACTACGAGATCGGGCTGCGCGAGGCCCCCGGCGGCACGGGGTTCTATTTTTCATCGATGCGGCCCGGGGGCTACGGCGGCTGGGACATCTACTACGTGTCATACACCAGGGGGACGTACGGCAGGATACAGAACCTCGGCCCTGAAATCAACAGCCAAGATAATGACCTTTTTTTCACGGCCACCCCCTACGGCAGGTATCTCTGCTCGAACAGGCCGGGCAGCCTGGGGAGGTATGACCTCTTCGCCGCCGAAACCGGCGAAGTACCCGTAAAAAAAGAACTCTTCCCCGGGACCGCAAACATGCCAGAAAAAAAGTCCCTGGAAACACTGCAGGTTCCCCTGCCAGAAGAAAAAGCGCCGGCAGGAGTCACCGGCAAGACCAGGATCACGTTTACCATAATAGATGAAAAAACGGGCATGCCCCTTTCCATGAAGTTCAGGGTCTACCTGAAGAACAGCCCTGACCCCGCGGTGCCGGCGCTGCGCTCAGTGATCCGGCAGAGCGATTCGCGGGGACGGTTTACGGTGGTCCCCAAAAGCGACGTGACCCACCTGATGGTCGTTCCTGAAACGCGTGAGTCAATAGCCATGCAGTCGGTCAAGGTCGATCCCTACCGGGAAAAAAGCGTTTCCATTGTTATCAGCAGCCCTGACAGCGGGAAAAAAATCGATGAGCTTCCTCCGGTCACGTCGCTGCCCGGTGAGTTGCCCGAACACAGGGAAAAGAGCGACCGGTATCGCGAAGCACCAATTGAGGAACCCCGGGGAGCGGTTTCCCTGCAGAACATCCTGTTTGACACGAACTCGGTGAACATCCGCCTTGAATATTACCCGTATATCCACAACCTGATCGATCATCTGCGCAAGAATCCCGGCGCACGCCTGCTGATTACCGGGCATGCTGACCGGCGCGGAAGCGAACAGGCGAACGAGGCCCTGAGCCTGAACCGCGCCATGGCGGTGCGTGATTATCTGGTGCGCATGGGAATTGACGAAACGAGGATCAAGACCAGGGGGCTGGGCGACCGCATGCCCCTGGTCAAAGACAGGCTGTTAAGCCAGGCAAACCGCAGAGTTGAATTTAAATTATACTAAAAAGGAAAGTCATACCCCTTCAGGCCGAGCTCTTCCCTCATGGCGATAATGTCCTTTCTCAGGCTCTCATCTATGGGCACGCCCCGGTCTTCCCGGTACAGCCAGGCGTCGTACTCTTTTTCTCCGGCGGTGTAGATCCTGCTCTGGCCCGGCATTTTTTTTGAAGCGCGCAATGCCCTGAGAATATCACCCGTGGTCTTTTTAAACGAGGCGATGTCGATGAATGACTCGACATTGATCGCCATGAAAAAATGCCCCAGCCGGTAAGGGACTTTTTTCCCGTTGTCAAATCCCGACAGCGCCTTGAGAAAATTCCCCGCCTGGAGAGCGGCGCACAGGATCTCAACCACGGTCGCGTACCCGTATCCCTTGTAGCCGCCGCCGTCCTCGCCGATGCCGCCGAGGGGGGTCAGGGCCGCGGTGCCGTCAATAAGCGCCCTGAGCGCGTGTTCCGGGTCACTGGTGGTGCCCCCCTGCTGGTCAATCACCCAGCCGTCGGGCATGGTCTTGCCCTGGCGGGCGTAGACCTCGATCTTGCCCCTCTGGGTCGTTGACGTGGCGCAGTCTATGACAAAAGGGAACTCCTCGTCAGTGGGCATGCCGAATACGAGGGGGTTGGTGCCGAGCATGTTTTCAATGCCGAAGGTGGGCGCTATTGACGGGCGCGCGTTGGAGCCGGTCATGCAGATCATCCCCCTTTCAGCCGCCATGAGCGCGTAATACCCGGCTATGCCGTAATGGGTTGAATTGCGCACCGCGACCATGCCCATGCCGTACTTCTCCGCCTTGTCAAGGGCCATTTCCATGGCGCGCCTGCCCACGACCATGCCCATGCCGTTCCCGCCGTCAGCGACAGCGGTTGCCGGGCCTTCTTTCACGATGGTAAAGTCCGTCACGGGAAGCTGTATGCCCTCGCGGATCCGGTCATAATATATGGGTTTCAGCCGGTTTATGCCGTGCGAATCGATGCCGCGTTTATCAGCGGTGATCAGCACGTCTGCGCAGATTTCTGCATCTCCAGCCGGAACGCCCAGGCCGGTAAAAACGTCGGTCATGAAACGTTCCATGGTTTTAAAATCAATCCAGTCGATATGTTCCATATATCATTCCTCAGCGAATTTCATGTAATAGAGAAAACAGCATGGTAGTAACCCGGGCGATTTAGGCAAGAATTTTTCACTCTTTCCGAAATTTTAAGAAAAGACGGCCACTGAGTCACCGAGAGCACAGAGATTTACAAAATATTTCTTTTTAATTCTTTCCAGCATCCTCTCCCTTCGCAGCAGCCGGCACTTCGATACGATTGCCGCTCACCTGAACACACTCCTCGGTTGCCTCGATACAACGGCTGCGCCGTCACATTTCGACAAGCTCAATGCGACGCTCGGCAACCGGCCGATACAGCAGCGGTCATCGAGCAACACGTTGAACTTTTCGAAATCTATTTCCGCAATAGCGTTTTATCACGGTTTGGGCGGCTGAGTGCATCGCGAAGCGAAGTGTATCGAAGCCACCGATGAAAAATATAAACCCCAACGATCAGGAAGCCTTTATGCCCCTGAAAGAACTTTCCTGGCCCCCTCAACAATAGAAGGACAATCACCAAGCCTTTCCTCTGCAAGCCGGTATGAATCGATTGAGCCGATGTCCTGCCAGAAACCCCGGTGCTCGTAAAAATCAAGGCGATGGCCCGCGATCAGGCCGGTGTAGCCGGTATAGACGATGCTGGAATATTCGGGAATGAGATACTTGAAGACAAGCGGCCCGAGCACCGCGGCACCCAGGTAATCATGGGTCGGCCTGATCCCGGTGAGCAGAAAATTCCTGAAATCAGCGACCCGTCCGCGCGAGAGCGAAACCGTCCCCCCTGCCCCTTCTGACGGATAGATCGCCACCGTTCCGGGAGAGCCGTTTGCCCGGTGCGTGTCGATCATTGCCGTTACATCAAGGTCGGTGATGATGTCACTGTTGATCAGCACCATGTCGCCGCTGAAAAGGGGCTGGCACTTTTTCACTCCACCCCCGGTGCCCAGTATCTGTTCCTCAAATGAAAACTCGATGTTAAAACCGAAATTGCCGTGTTCACGGAAAAACACGACAATATCATCAGCCCGGTAATGAAGATTGCATACCGCGTCTTTTATGCCCGCTTTTTTAAGCAGCGCAAGGGAATAGCATATTGCCGGCACGCCCCGCACAGGAACCAGTGGCTTGGGCATGGTGTCGGTCAACGGCTTCAGCCGTTCGCCGTAACCGGCAGCGAGAATAAACGCTTTCATCGGGAATCAATAAAAAGAAACCGTTCCCAGAATCCCCGCGGTAATGTCATATCCTTCCTTGTCCCCGGAGAAATCTTCCATGTAATCCCTCATGCAGAAAGACGGCGTCAGCGCGATAAGTCCCGCGATGTTTATCTTCACATTGAAGTAGTATTCCATCGCGAGGTCAAGCTTGGCCCCCGGAACGGGATAATCAGTAGCGCAGATGCCGTATCCCAGATATATCGATACCATTTTATGGGCCTTGAATCCCATTTCAAAATACCCCTGCGTGTTCCAGGTATCTTTTATTTCATATTTTCCGGTGGCTACATTATGTATTGCAAGGGCCGCACCTGCCGGATAAGCGTCATTCCCTGTTGTCTCGACGTCTATGCCAAAATTCGCGGGGTTGACACTGAAGCCGGCATTCAGGTGTAACTCCATTATCCAGAAACGGACTTCCGTATTGAGGTAGACTAGATACGATATTATCCAGTCCTTGTTGTATTTGCGTGATGATTTGTTATCAACATAATAAAAGTTTCCCGCGACGCCGACCCCGATGCTCGCTATTTCGTGTTCATACTGGTACCCTATGGCGATTTTCGGGATAAAGGCCTGGATCTGGTCAAGGGGAAGGCCCGTGGTCGCCTCGTAGTCCTTGTTGCGCAATTCATAACGGGCCTGCAAATCTATAGCCGGGTCTGTTTTATCGTCAAGAAATGTGAACTGGTCGCTCGCTATATTGGGACGGATAAGGTCAATATAGAAGCCAAAAATCGTGTACTTGAACTGGATACAGGGTTCTTCGCTGAGCGCCCCCAACCCCTTTGACCTGGAGTAGTCAGCGAAATCATGGGACCACTGAACATAGGGGTTCCAGTCCTGCCCGATCATGAGTTTCCCGTAGTCGAAGGTATATACGCCGTAGGCCTTTCTGATTTTAACAATACGGCCGTCCTTGAAATCGCTGAACCCGAGTTCAAAGACGCCGCTGTATTTCTCGTACTCAAATCTCATGCCAAGATTGCTGTTGTCGTTTATGTTGTAAACGAGGTCATTATCCGCATGCTCATTGTCGGCTGCGTCATAAGTAGCGCTACGCTTATAGCCGAGAAACATGTACAGGTTCCCGTAAGGTTTGATGTAGTTCGACAATGTCTCTTCAGCAGCCGAGAGAGCGCGGGGCGCAATCATCATTGCGGCACAGAAAAAAAATAAAAACAGGGGCATTGCGCGTTTCATGAAAGATCTCCTTGTATCAGAAAATAATATTTTACACTCTTTCCAAAATTTTGGGAAAATATAGCCACAGAGTCACAGAGACACGGAGCAAAATTTTATTCATTTTATACAACACCGACACCTCTTTTAACTCTGAAATAATTAATAAAAAAATATTTTGAATATTTATATTCTTTCACGGTTTAATATTTTATTCTGCCCAATTTATCAAAGCGATTACAATTACGGGACATGGAACATCATATTGACAATAATCAAATCTCGCTTTACAACTTATAAACTCTCTGTGTACTCGGTGCCTCTGCGGCAATCTTTATTAAATTGCTTTTCAGAAAAACAAACCCCATCATTCCTTAATGAACCATATTTTATATTCTCCCTCTACACGGGAAACCGGCAAAGGCGATTACGTTATATTCCTATCTTCCTCCAGTGGCGTGGAGGGCCTTGTTTATGAGAAGCCTGTTTTTTAATGAATCCTCGCTCTTAAGCATTTCCCTCAGCTTCTCCTTTACGCCGCGCTGGTCCCTGTTTTTCAGCATGTACCGGTACATCAACTCCCTCACGTTTTCATCATTTTCACGGGGAAGCAGGCTCATCATTTCCCTGGTTACGTTCTCATTTGACTTTCTGGCTGCGACGGTTTTGACAATGGACTCACGGACAGTCGAGACCGCTTCCTTTTTAAGACTGTTCATGAGTATAGTGTCTGCCTCATCGCCTTCAATATTGCGCAGTGAAGAAGCCGCGGCTGAACGCACAATGGGCTGTGCTGATTCAACCCGGTCTTCTATTGCGTCAAGGACCTCTGTGTCCCCGGTGTTTCCCGCTGCCGCGAGAAGAGCGGTCGTGGTGGTGACATCGCCGGAGTTCTCAAGCTCTCGAAGAATGGCGTCACGCACCGTTTCAGCCTTATCATGGTCCTCCTCATTGTTTGACGCTGAAAGCTTGTTTGAGAGCGCGCCCAGGGAAAGGACCGCGCTGTTCGACACCCGCATGGCCAGCTCATCGCCGTTTTCCCTTCCGAAGTATGCCTGCCAGAGCTGCTCAACCGTTTTTTCCTCCGGTTTTTCAATGGCCCCCAGCGCCATGGCAGCCTGTATGCGGCTGAAATCCTCAAAATTTTCGTCTGTCATTACCCTGCAAAGGGCTTTCTGGGCTTCAGCGTGCTGCGCGCGTTCAAGGGCGTGCACCAGCATTGTCTTCTGCATCTTGTTGAAGTTTTTCTTCAGCAGCAGATCAGGAACAATTTCAGCCTGTTCAGGATAAAGCTTCAGAAGGGTCATAAGTTCATTGACCGCATTGTAATCAAATTCAGCATATTGAGCAAAGAGGTTCCCTGCCATGTTCGTGAGAGATACCCCCCCGTGTTTTTTCTTTATCGCGTCAATTTCAAGAGAATCCGCAAATGAAATGCTGTTTTTTGGTATGGATTTCCATGTTTCTATAATATCAGCGGAATCCCTGCTGGTTTTCCATATCTCAAGGTTCTTGTCCGGTTCGAACTCTATTTTTGTCAGTATCACTGAAGTGTTCGACGTGGCAAAGGATTCTTCTTCAGAAAAAAGGCTCACTTTTTCCTTTCCACTCGCGCCGGTGATCCATGAATCGGGCCGTCCGTAGTTCACTTCCAGAAGCGATTCCCTGACCTTCGCCGTTATTCCTTTACGGGGGAAACCCCATTCGTCCAGAACTTCCACATAGTCCGCTTTTCTTTTTGTCAGCCTGTTATCTTCAAAAGAATACCTCGCCTTATACCTCCCCGTGCTGTCTTCCTCAGTGGTGTTCCACGATGACGTTATGCTTTTTCTTATAACAAACTGGAGCTGCCTGATAATTGAAGCCACCTCCCGTTCATCGTCCTGTGCGATGGTATTATCGAAATGCAACGACTCAATGGTCCCCCCGGGATTGAAGTCCACCAGAAAAAGAGAAGAGTATATTTCCTTTAATCGGGGATATTCGGTTCCGTTATAAGCGACCTTTACCGGGGAAATCTGGACCGCCGTTTTAATGGTTTCACCGGTCTCAAGTATCCTGAAATTCAGCACTCCTGTCAGCCTGAAGGTCCGTGGTATCTTGCGTCCTTTTTTTACGCGAAAAGCCGTTATATCGCTGAAGGTGATGCGGTACATCTGCCCCGCTTCCCGGTCCCAGAAAATGTCAGGCGCCGATTTTTTCAATGCGACATACAGGAGCAGGACCGCCATGCCCGCAATCGTCAGCAGAAGTATAACTATTTTTTTCTTTCCAGGAACCTTCATGTGATTAAAAAGAATATCGTTATTTGCCTATGGCGTCCCAGTCGATCCCGTCCCAGACGGAATTCTTTTCGTTCGGTGAAAAGTCCTGGAAATTGGTCCAGTAACCGCTGCCGGTAGTATCCATTTCCCAGAGAGGCAGGCCGTGAAAGGTGTGGAAACTGAACATTGTCCATTTGTATTTCTTAATTATGATCTTTACCCAGATCTGTATCCATCCTTCAGGTCCGTTCAGGTACACTCCCAGGGATTTATAGAGCGCGCCCGCTATTTCTTCTCCTACAGGATTGCCGCTGCTATCAAGAAGTTCGGCCCCGGTATCAGGGTCGCGGCGGTTCCGTATTTCTGTTTCAGTGTATATCTGCTGAAGCAGTTCGACACCGATCATTTTCAGGTACCCGTTAATACCGCAACTGGCGACCGTCACACTGAATTCAGCGCTTGCGGTTCCATAGACCTGTAACTCTAATGATTTTTCAAAACGCAGGCTCCCGTCATAATTGGTCCAGAGCCGTAATGACGGGACGAGGGTAACCCCCACTCCAATTTTCGTGGTGAGCTTCATGCCCCATTTTTTATATATTTTTTGTTTCGTGTAACCCCAAATCGGGATAGGGAAACTCCATATTTTTTTAAGGTGCCCGAGGCTCCCTTCCTGGTAAACCGTACGGCCCGCGGCCTCAACATAAAAATTATATCCCGACGCGTCGGGGTTTTTAGGAAATGAAAAGGCGTCAAAGTTCACATCTACCAGCCGCAGGTAGTATCCAAAAAGGCGGGCGTCAAGCTCGACACCGGTCTGATAGGCGCTGTATTTATAGAAGTACGCCCTTTCGTAGGCCCAAACACCGCCCCCAAGATTGCTGCTGCCCACGTCCTTGGCGAACTCATCGTGAAAGATCACCAGGACTTTTTTCTTGGATGACGAGTAGCCGGCCTCCCATGGCTCAAGGGGATGTACGGGACCGTAGTTATCCGGGTCGTCAACGTCTTCGGGAACGTAGCGGCGTATGCCCGCGTTTTTTTCCACGTCAAAGACATCGAAGTTGATGATAAGGTCGCAGGTGCCGGTATTGTTGGCGTGCGCCGAAGTGATGTCGTTCGAGCCCGTGGTGTAGCGTTTTTCAGGCACGGGATAGGTGGCGTTTGTGAGATAGTTGACATAGGCTGTCACGGTCCAGGTGGTGGACACGCTGGGCTCTCCACCCGCGTTTTCCTGGTCCTCCGATTTCTGGGTGAGAAAATCCATTATGTGGCCGGCGTCTGTCTCGTCAATCTGCAGGGCCACGGTCACGTCCTCATCAGTATTCGGGAGGAGCTCATCTATGTAGTAATCCTCTACCCATCCGTCGATATCGCTGTCGTAGACCAGGGGCCTTATGGCCCCATAGGTCCAGGACGGGTCATCAATGTTTATCTCGAAACGTACCGGAACGTTTATGGTTGAAATCCCTCCCGGGCGCAATTTTGATGACTTTATCGTCGCGTTACCGGTAAAACGCCTCTCCCGTTCCGACGGGGCAACGTCAATATTAAAGCCGTTAGGGTCCGGGACCCGCACCCGTATATAGGTCATGATATTTTTGGGGTCCTCACGATCGCCCGCGAAGTCAACGTCCTCGACAGAGAGATCCGGGTCTTCGTCGTCGTCTGTGGGTATCACGATTTCCTCGGCAATCGAGGGGTTTTTTCTGTAGAGCTCATACGCGTCAATCTCGGCTGAATCGTCCTTGTCGACCGCCGCGATCACGTAATAGGTTCCCGTCTTTTTATCGCCGGTCAGCTCGTCCTCTGCCTGGTCTGACGGTATGTTGAACACGAAGGTGTCGATGTCCGCGTTATCGTCCGAGTATTCGTGCTCCCCTTCCAGGACGCCGGGAAGAACCACCTGATCAGGGCGGTATATCCGGATGTCCGTCCTGTCTCCGAGCCCGTTTTCGACTTCTTCCACGTCATCTTTGTTTAAAAGATAGAACTGCACCGGGATCTCGCCATTTTCCGTATACTCAACATCCATGGTGAGCTTTGTCCTGACATCATGGCCGATGTGGCCCACCACTGTTCCGGAGCAGGTCTCCGTGTTCAGGGCCTCGATGCTTTTGATCCTGTAGGTGTTGTGTTCCACATCGCTCTGGTCAATGCAGGCGCTGAACGCGAAGAGGGTTATGGCGAATAATGATAAAAGTGCTGTATTCAGGCGGTTCATCAGGTCCTCCCGGAAATGTTCTAATCAAAAAGTGAAAGATAGTATTTGACCGCGATGTCGCTCCATCCGAATGGCGAGCGCGCGAAGTAGTCCTTCCCTTCCTGCTTGGTCACAATACTCCATTCGTCATTGTCCTCCTGAAGGTAGTTGGCCTTCCGGTAAACCGATTTTATGAAGGTTGCCATGTTGCCGTTATGAAAGACCGGCGACTGCACAATGACCGCCCTGAGCGCGAGGGTCGACAGGTTTCCTATGTTCGGGTAATCGGTCCGTGAATCATAGTCAACGGTTTTGGATTCATAGAGTATCGGCGTGTCGCCGTTAAACGCGATACTGACAAGATGGGCGTCAGCCGTATCAACATATTTAAATTCAGGATAAGGGAACCCGGTAAGCACAAAGGTCGCGTCGTATTCCCCGCTTTCAACTTTCGGTATTGCGATGTCAGGCGGGTCAAACTGATATACTATATTGTCATTTTCATTATAATTGTAAGATTTAATGACCCGCATGGCGGCAAGAAAGGTGCCTGACGTCTTTTCGCAGAGATTAATGGTCATACCGGGAAAATCTCCAATGCCGGTGATGCCGCTGCCGTTGTTGACAAGAAGGTGAAGGTACTGGTCGTGAAGGGGCATCACCTTTTTAAGGGACGCGGCCTTCAGGCTCTCATAGGCCGACCCCTTTGAAGCGAGGTTGTAGTAGATGTCGTCGTCCACGATGGCCATGGTGGCGCTCCCGTCAAGTATGCGTATGGCGTTCTCGCCTGAACCGGTGCTGTACCGCTCCTTCAGGTCAACATCGATGTTATGGGAAAGCAGCCAGATCAGTTCAACCGCGGTGTCGTGTTCGAAGCTCTCCGGAAGGCCCGCGTAGAAGTAGTAGTCCGTCTCATCAATTCCCGTAAAACCCATGATGTGACACATGGCCCTGTAGTTTCCAAGCTGAGGATTCTCAATGAAATAGTCCTCGCTGTCAAACCGGTTCAGAAACTTCCAGTTGCTGTTTTTGACGCTGTACTCGTCGGCGCTTAAATAGAGATTTTCAATAAACTTGTCCACCTGTTCATCCAGGAAATCATCCCCTGCCACCAGAAGCGTTTTAACGGTAATGTTTTCTATTATATTCCCCTCGTCAGCCTGGAAGGGGTACTCCGAAGCCTGAATCACCCCTTTTTCACTGTATTTCTTGTTCCCCTGGGGCATCTGTACCTGAATAAGCTTGACCGGGGCGCTGGAGGCTATCTCCAAAAAAACCTGGCTCGGCGAGGCAGTGACAAAAAATGCGGCGTCGTACTCACCGCTTATGACTTTCTCTATGCCCTCCTTGACATCGTCATTGTGTTCAGTGTAGGTAGTACCGTGTGCGGAGAGTATGGTTTTTGCGGTAATAAAGGTCCCTGATTCAACAGGGCCGACATTGATGTCCGCGCCGACCAGATCGTCCATGTCATTAATGGCTGAACCGGTGTTTACCAGGAGGTGCACGTCTTCCTCATACATGGCCATGATTACCCTGAGCCTGGCCGCTATTTTCAGGTAGTTCAGGTCTTCATTGCCGGACCCGTAATCGGCATAAAATTCCTGGTGCACGTAATCAAATATGTCCTCCTGCACCAGCCCCATGTATGACTTTCCATTGATGATCCTGCGGGCATTTTCAAGGGAGCCCTGGGTCGCATGGTTTTCCATGAACACCCCCAGTGTTTCCTCCGCTGAATCGATGACTCCTTCAGCATAGGGGTAGTAATTCCCGTATTGAGGGCCGCTGCTGAACCGCGGAACATCAAAGGAGTCGTCAAATATGGTGTCGCATGATGAAAGGATGAAAAGCAATAGAACAGACAGAAAGGATGGGAATAATTTTCTGTGTATCATAACAACGCTCATGTATTGATTGAATTTTTATTGTTTTGCATTAGTAAACTCTTAACGTTAGTGAAATTTGTTTCTTTATTAATTAAATGATGCAAAAATTATTGTCTAGTAAAAAAAGAATAAACTTCTTTTTTTTCTCTTCTCGCTGGACCCTGAAAAAAACATTTGCAAAGTTACGGTTACCTTGGCAATTATGCATGGTAAGAGAGCCGCATGCGGTTACCGCGCGCTGTTTATATATAATTTTTCCGAAGAAGGTTGACTTATGCACCGTTTTATATTTTATGCTCTTATTTTTTTGTGTTCATGCCTTTCTATTCCCGCTGTTCACCATGAAAACACGAGCATAATGGCCATTACCGTCAAAATAACCGACGAGCCGGATATGAAAAACCAGCAGCCCCGGAAAGTCTACCTGGCAAAGCTCAACCGGTTTGATGAATCTCTTCAGAGCGAAACCATAATAGAGTCATCGAGCCATTACGGCAGCACCCTCTATTTTTTTAACATGGAACCGGGCCTCTACGCCGCTGTGGCAATGAGCTATGACGCTCAACATGAAAACGGGACCCAGGCCTGCACACTTTTTTTTAACCAGGATACAGTGACAAAATCGATGGTGTACGCTGAACCGGAGACATTCACATATTTGGGAGAGTTCACCGCTGAAAACTGCTTTACCATGAAAAAGGCCGATCCTGTCCAGGAGTATTATTATTCACAAATCGCGCCGGCCCACACGAAAAAGAACCTGGTACACAAGGCGGTTCTGTCTGATAAATTCTACATTTCTGTCCTAAAGGCAAGCAACACTTCTCTGGAACATGAAAAGGGCTTTCTTCTCGAAAACATGGCCAGGTTTCAAAAAACCGGGTGGCTCAAGATGCTGGAAAAAAGAATCCGTGACATTGACGAGGGAAAATCGCTGCGGGATTTTAAAAAAAGGACCGCCCCCCGGGAGCTGTGGAGCATTTAACGGCCCGCAATGCCATAATATCAATTCAATACTGACAGCATAATATAAATTCATGACCGGTATTCATACCCGCCTCCCATAATGCCATGAAGGTTTTTTCAAAACCAAATGCTGAATTCTTAGCAGAATACCGGACTCAGTCAGGAAACGCATAACATATTACAGTACCCGATTAAAATCCAATGAAAGCGGTTGACAAGAGGAAACTAAATATTGTATATTGCAACAGATAAGTTTAAATAAAAATATATATGCGATTACATCGAATACTTTCAATCATAGCCCTGTTTTTTTCTCTTGCCCTGAATAACGGATGCGATGAGGTCGACCTGTATACATTCGCCAGCGAAGGCGCCATCGGCCCTGACGAAAAGACCTTCTCATCCTTTTACCTTTCAGGTACCAGGGGAAGCATTGATAACAGCAGTTTTACCATTAGCCTCTCCTTTCCTGAGGGAACTGATGTGACCGCGCTCATACCCTCTTTTACTATTCGCGGAGACCATGTTGAGGTTACTGCCGGAACCGTGCTGACAAGCGGCAGCATGAGTTTTGACTTTTCTTCAACTGTCACATTCACCGTCTATGCCAAAAACGGGACCTCCCAGGACTATACCGTGTCCGTCACCCTGGTAACGACAACAGTGGCGGTAACCGGCGTTGTCCTAAATAACACAAGTATTACCATAGACCATTACACATCCTCAATCCTTATCGCGACCGTTAATCCGACCGATGCCTCTGACCAGGGCGTGAGCTGGACAAGCAGCGATACAGGAGTGGTGACGGTCTCAGACGGCACCATCAACGGTGAATACCCGGGGACCGCAACCGTTACCGTTACCACTAACGACGGCGGGTTCGAAGACTACTGCTCTGTCGTGGTTGCACCGGTGCTGCAATCCATCTACGCCACGCCGGCGAATACGTCACTTACCGTGGGAGGAACTTCAACAGCTATAACGATTGCAGGGAACTATAGCGACTCCACTATCGCACCGGTCACTACGGACCTGAGCTCTGTTATTGATCCGGGCGGGGTGACTGATATAACCGTTGTTATTTCAGGCTCCACGGTCACTATCACACCGGGGTCAACCAATGGTGACGCAATAGTCTATATCACCTACACCGGATCAGGCCTTACCCTGCAGTGCACCATTTATGCAGAAATTTTATAAAGCCCGTGAGCCATACTATAACGTAACAGTCATAACGGCATTACACACCCGTTATCCGGGCCCTATATTCTTTTATTCTGAAAGAAATCAAGTTCCCACTCATCGTTGCGGTCATTATATTTCAGTATATATATATTCCCGTCATCAGCCCTTACCTTAAAATATGTGTGATCAGCACCATACCACCGATCGACCAGTTCTTCAACGTTAAAAGATTTCTCCCCCATACTGAAACTTACCGGCCTCTCGTTGGCTTTATATCCCGAATAACATCTTACCTTGATTTTGATCATGAAAAATCCCTTCTCCCGGACCAGAATGAATTACAGTTAACAGAAAAAATCCCGCGCGCAAGGCTTTTTTGAATAGTTACTTGATATTTAAACGCATCTTTATTTATATTACCCACCGGCCGATAACGACAGCCGGAAAATTTAATGGTAAAAAGGAATACAATGAAAACAAAACTTCTTCCCCTGCTCCTCGGAGCTGTTCTTGTCCTGAACATTATGGCATGCAAAAAAGCGAACCTGACAACCGATAAGGGAAAATACAGCTATGCTATCGGCTTTAACATCGGTTCCAGCATTAAAAACGACCAGATCGATCTTGATGTGGATTCATTCATGGTAGCCGTTGAAGACGCCCTTAAAGGAAAGGAGAGCAGCCTTACTCCCCAGGAAACACAGCAGGCGATGATGAACCTCAGAATGAGCATGCAGACCAAAATGATGAAGAACGCCGAAGAGAGCAAAGGCAAGGGTGAAGCTTTCCTTGCCGCCAATAAAGCCAGGGAAGGAGTCAAGACAACCGCAAGCGGGCTCCAGTATAAAGTGATCAAAGAAGGGTCAGGCGCAAAGCCGAAAGCGGCGAGCATGGTTACGGTCCACTACTCGGGAAAACTTATCGACGGAACGGAATTTGACAGCTCATACAAAAGAAACCAGCCTGCCCAGTTCAGGCTTAATCAGGTTATCAGGGGATGGACTGAAGGGCTTCAGCTGATGACGCCTGGCTCAAAATATGAGCTTGTTATACCCTCGGAGTTGGGATACGGCCCTGAGGGAAACCAGAGCATACCGGGCAATTCCGTGCTGGTGTTCGAGGTTGAACTTATCAGTGTTGATAAATAAAACGGACCGCTCTGTTACTCTGAGATAATCACCCCGTACCCGGCATCGGCCAGGCCAGGGATTTCGGGGTTCGCGAAGAATGAAATGACCTGGTCTTTATCGGTCTTGAAAACGAAGGTCCCTGCTGAGAGGTAAAACGGCACACGGATAACCCTGCCGGTACCGTTGAAAAAATCAACCGGGACCTTTCTTTCATTAGAGGTCAGCTTGCGCTTCAGCACCACCTGCATTTCAATGGTGACATGGGGGTTTTTGCCTGAATTCCATACCGCTTGCTTTATAACAGAATTTTTCACCGCAAACACGTCCGTGTATGAATCCTGCCGGATATCAACGGCAATCCCCTGCCCGATCGTGCCCTGGAGCGCGGCAAGGGTTTCATCGTGCAGTGTTTTCTTCTCGGTTTTTATTTTTTCACTCTTTTCGGCAAGGCGCGCGAACAGGGCGCTGTTATTGGCGCTCACGGCATTGTACGCCTGCTTTTCCAGCATCTTGTCTTCAGCGTCAAGCTGCTTCATCCTTTCCATCGCATTTTTGACCGTCTTATGCATGGCTACGGGAATAATCTGTCCCTGCGCGGCAATAACGGCAACAGACAGAGCCAGCAGTATGAGCAGTACGAAAAAAGGCCTTGCTTTCATGATAACCTCCATACAGGCAGCGAATTATATAATTCGCGGGTGATACCTTCAATGCTACCGGTATATCCTGCTTTTCTTCTCTTTCATGGCCTCAACGCTGATCTTCTCCATCTGAAGTTTGAACGACCAGCTGCTTGACATGTCATTTATGTGTAACGCGTCTTCGGGGCAGACGGCGACACAGGCAAGACAGGCAATGCATTTCGCGCTGTCGGCGTTGCCTGATACGGCGTTCATGGCACCGGTTGGGCACACGCTCTCGCAGAACATGCACATGCCGCATTCGCTGCCGCCCCTGGTCGGAAGCTGGGTAAGCACTTTAAACCTGAACGATTCTATGGCATCGAGCTGTTCTTCAGTATGCTCGGTCTTTTCCAGTTCACCCAGGAGCGCGGTGTCTTCGCCGGTAAAACGCTTACAGGTCACGCGCGCGAATTCTTTTGCCACCTCAAAATCGGACCCGTCAGGCCGTCCTTCCATTGCCTTCCACCCGCCGAGGTTGAACGTATGAAAACCCAGAAACTCAGCGGATGAGACAACGATAAAATTCCGGCTTTCCAGTATCTGCCTGGTCGAATAATGGGTCGGGTGAACGCCAAACCCTCCGTAGGTGAAAAACATGGCGCACTTTCTGCCCCGGCCGTCAAGGGTTTTCATCCATTCCCTCACGACCCTCGGTGCGCGCCATGAATGGATCGGCGCCCCGAACAAAAACGCGTCATAGGGCGCCAGATCAATCGTCTTCTGTCTTTCAGCGCAGGCGGTAATGTCAGCCATGGCAACGTCGCATCGCGTCCGCCCCAGCTCCTCTGCGATAACATCCGCGATTTTTTTCGTGTTTCCCGTTGCCGAGAAATACAGTATCAGCACGTTCATATAATTAATCCCCTTTCAAATTTCCATTATTCGCCTGTACCGCTCACCGGTATCGAAGAAACAGAAAAGCCCCGATGAATGTTATTGTTCCAAGAACGGCCAGGGCCCTGGCCAGGCCCTTCATCGCCTCTGAAAAGCGGTGCCGGCCCGTTTCAGCAACCTCAGCTTCAAATATCCGCCGCAGCGGCGGTATCGTATAGGCCAGTAAATTCAGGGTCACAAGCCCCAGGGTCTTGCCGAACAGCAGGCCCGGAAGAAATACCGCGAGCGGCCACAGGGTCTCTGTCTGAAGAAGGGCCGTGATGCTCGAGCCACTGATTTTCGACAGGATCAGCAACAGGCAGTATACGGTCACAACAGCTATGATCCATGATACGGGCATCAGGGTAAGCCGTGTTCTTTTTCCTTTTGTGGTTGATGGCTGCATACTAATATTTATTGGTTTTTCATTATCGGTTTCTGATAAAATTTAATCGAAAGTAATGGTGTACAACATTTTACTTAACAGACTATATTTAGCTTCATTAAAATATTCAACAGGAGTAGATATATTTTGCAACTATTTTCCGGAATTAAAGAGTGAAAATACAGTGAAGCCCGGGCATCGGGCACACCCTCGTTTACCAGGAGCTGAGCGGGTACGCAATCTCGCTCCCTTCGACTCCGCTCAGGGAGCGTACTCTCCCCGGTTGTTAAGCGGCAACTTTCGGGCTGTTGAGTTGCAACTTTCCGGTCGTTGAGCGGAGTCGAAACGACCAACTAACCACGACGGCCTTATACATTTCGATAATGAGTCTCATTCATACATTCAGCTAAATTATGCAGTTTATTATTTTCTCCCTCTATCAACGCCTTCTTTTTTGCGTGGCTCCATCCCTGCACCTTTTTCTCTCGATAAAAGGCATCATTGACAATTCGATTAAATTCCTCAAAATACACCAGTTTAACCTGCAGCCTTTTTGCGGTATAATGCGCCCCCGATTCAAGTTCATGTTCCCTGATCCGTTTGTCCAGGTCTCTGGTAGTTCCGGTATAATACATGCCATCAACACATTCCAGTATGTACATGTAGCCTTTCATTATCATCAAATTTAAATGCAATCCACTTTCCACAAATACACTACCGTGCTCCACTAAATCGTCAAGAACAATACCGCAATAAGAGATCATCCTAATGCATCTGGCCGATGGAGGTGATTGTGTATTAACTGCAAATCATGTTTATCATGCAGAGGAAACAGGAAAGCCCATAAAAAAAATTCTTGATGTAAAACTCTTTAACTGTCAGATTATTTTAAAAAAAGATTACAGCCCGAAATACAAACTTTCATTATAAACTTCTGTACGCGTACCATGTCCCATAATAATCGCAACCATAGTATGTACCGCTCATATAATCAAAATCTTCATTTATTGTACCTGTATGTGTGCAACATCCCGTCCCGTATTGACTCTGCCATTGTATTGAATCACCAGATAAAGTCCATGCCCATGTCCTGTTAGTAGTTGAATCATAAGCCAGCCTGTAATTTTCATAAAAATATAACCAGAATCCTTCCACTCTTGGACAATCATCACAGTCAATATCAATTCCAGCTTCTGTGGTTCTTACCAGTCTCCATCTGGGGCCAGCAACCGGATGATAAGGTTTCGCTGTTTGTTCCGATGAATAATCACTTTCTATATTAAGATAAACTGATTTAACTGATACATAATAAGTTGTTCCATTTGTTAAATCCGTTAATTCAGTATTATTCAAGGGACTGGCAACATAGATAAAATCTTCATAAGGAGCTCCCGAAGATGTTCCATAAAATACATAGTACCCTTCAACACCGGATATAGAATCCCATGATACATATATAGTTTTGTCACCTATCTTTAATGAAATTTCAGGCGTAACGATAATTGACGGAATACCATATTTCTGAGAAGAAAAAATACTTTCAACGGAATTACTCGCTGATTTAACCGCTATGTAATAGGTTGTGTAATTTTGTAGATTTTCAATAGTATATGTTGTAGTTGTAATACCAGACTCATATGAGGGATAAGTTCCATCACTGGACTGGCTCCAGTAAACATTATAACTTTCAGCTCCACTCACCGCCTCCCATGAAACAAGCAACTGCTGGTTCCCTGTTGTAATAGAAATATTTGGAGGTAAAAGAGATAGTGTATCATCACCCGAATCATCAGTATTGTTCCCTGATGTATCCACGTTAGATATTGATGAACTGTCTTTATTTCCAGAAGGATCCTCTGAACAGTTTTGAAGCATAACTGCTAAAAAAGAAAATAATATTACAAAGGCAAATGATATAATTGGATTTTTTTGACTCATTGATAAATCCCTTATTGGAGTAAAATATCTTTTTTCGCTATAATGTAGCATGAACATAATAAAATCAACAAAATTATTAATATTTACACTATCCCCTGAGACCAATGTCATTTTAAGTAGAAAAGTGAACATAATGCATTATTATAGTCTTTAACGCAATTCAATAGCGCGAGCAAGGAAGATCGCGCTGGGAAACAACAGGATGTTGCGCATGGATACGCATGCGAGCCCCACACCGCAGATTCATGCAACAGACCTGATGAAAGATACAGGATACACTCATCTCTGAATCCTGTCCGCCGGTAGGCGGACACCGATCGGGCGTCTGTTTGAGCCGAAAGGAGCTTAGCGACGTCGGCGAGTTTCGCCCGGAGCCTCCGCCGGCATTTGAGGCGGCGCCCTCTCTTTCGCCCTTTCTCTGGGCGAGCAGAGAAAGGACATATCCCCTCACTGCTCAGTGAAAAAGACCCTCGGCCACCAGGCCGCACAAAGCATGCCAACACGGAAATGTGCAAAGGGGGCCGGGGGGATTTCTTCCCCCCCCTTACCTCTCCAGCAGGATAACGCTGCCCCCGCCCCTGATGGCCTCATAGACCTTCTTCTCGCCGAACTTCAGGGTCTCCTCCATCGCCTTCCGGGACGCGGCCGCATCATGGCGGCCCAGCGCCCTGAGCAGCTTCATGTTCAGCTTCAGCGACGCCTCGGGCACGCCCCTGATGGAGTAAAAAAAGTCCGTGAAAAAACCGTATACCGGCCTGAACGACTGGAACACGAGGCGGCTTATGGTGTTCCCCGAAATGCCGATGATCGTGTAATGAAAATCGAAGTCGCTTTCGCTGAGCGCGGCGATGTCCCCGGGGTGTGATTTTTTATGTTCAAGGTTTTTTTTCAGGTATTCCAGTTCATCACCGGTGATGCGCAGGGCCGCCTCTGCCGCGGCCGTGGTCTCGGTGATCAGCCTGAACTTCAGCAAAGACTCGAGCGTCTGCCGGTCAATGGCCTTCCTCACGCGGAGAACCTGCACCAGGGTGTCAAGCGAGCCGTGCCTGAAAAAGTCCCTGACATAGGTCCCGCTCTGCGGGTGCGTCTCGACGAACCCGCCCTGGGCGAGGATCGCAATGGCCTCGCGCACCGCGAACCGGCTCGCCCCGTATTTCTCTGACAGCTCGCGCTCCGAGGGGAGCCTGCTCCCGATGGGATAAGTCTCGCGGATGATGTCGGCCCGCATCTCGTTCAGTATCTTTCCGGGAAGGCCCTTTTTCATGGCGTGCCTCTTTTTTATTCACGGGGCGGTCCGTCCGCCCCGGGTCACCTGCCCCATCAAACGCGCACAGGGGCGCCGGCAAGTAAAAATCTTGACAACTGGTTATACCAGTTTATTAATTGGTATAACCAATATCCACATGTACGGGAGGAATTGCAATGAAAATTTCAAAGATAGAACTCTATCATGTTTCAATCCCCCTGAGAGAGACCTTCTGGCCGACCTGGATACCCGGCTACCCGCAGACGCACAACAGGTTCACCCTGATCAAGCTCGTGACCGACGACGGCATAGAGGGCTACAGCGCGGGCTCTGCCATGGGCAAAGAGCGCGAAGGCCTGGGCGACCTCCTGGGCGGCTACCTCATGGGCGCTGACCCCACGGACACAGGAAGGGTGCAGGACCTCCTGAAGCAGGCGGGCATCCTGGGATGGAGGAACTTCTGGATAGAGCCGGCGTGCTGGGACATCATCGGCAAGGCGCAGGGCAAACCCGTGTACGAGCTCCTCGGCGGCAGGGCCCGGCCGGTAGAGGTGTACTGCTCGACCGGCGAGATGCACGACCCTGACAGGAGGGCCGAAGAGCTCATGGCCGTACGGGAGATGGGCTTCCGCAGCGCCAAGCTGCGGGTCAAGAGCATTGAATTGAAGGATGATATCCGCCAGATAGAGGTCGTGCGAAAAAAAATAGGCAGGGACTTCATGCTGGGCGTGGACGCGAACCAGGGATGGCTCGTGACCATAGTGGACAAGATACCGGCCTGGGACCTGGCACGCGCTAAAAAGTTCGCCGACGCCTGTTACCGCAACGGCATCGAATGGCTCGAGGAGCCCCTGGATTCACGCGACTACAACGGCAACGCCGCCCTGAAGAAATATTCGAAGGTGAAGATATCCGGCGCGGAGCTGAACTACGGCTGGGACGAGATAAAGATCATGTTCGAGAAGGACTGCTTCCATATCTACCAGCCCGACGCGACCTTCGCCGGCGGCATCGCGCAGGTGAAGCAGGTCATCGACGCCTGCCGCGAGAAAAAACGGCTGTACACGCCGCACACCTGGACCAACGGTATCGGCTTTTACATCAACTGGAACATGGTCCTCGCGGACCGGGACAATGCCCTGCCGCTCGAATACCCGTACGAGCCGCCCTCATGGATACCTGAATTCAGGGACGGCATCATTGACCCGATCCTTCCCGATAAAAACGCGATGCTGCAGCCCTTTACGGCTCCGGGGCTCGGCTTCACCATAAACAAAGGCATGCTGAGAAAATACGGGAAGCGGTTTTTCAAGCTCACCGAGACCGGGCTCAAGATAAAGGTCATCCGTGAAAAGGGGCTGAAAACCGCGCTTGAGCTGAAGAAAAGAAAAGGCTGAGAGTATTCCTCTCGCTCAGCAGAGGAACCGCTCCCTGTTCAGGGAGGCGATGGATTCATGGAAATCCCTGTCTGATGAAGAAAAGGCCGGGTATAACCCCAGGGCCGGGAAGCTTTCCCTGTCAGGGCACAACCTGTATGTCTCGCGGTGGATAAAAAATCGCACGCAGCAAACCAGTATAATACCGGCTATCGAAACAATTCAGGGATATACATCGGGGATACATTGTGATGAGGGAAGATACTGTAGGCGCGTATCGCGATATGCGCCTACGATAGAATCTGATCATGTCGCGACAAACTGTAGTGACGTAGCGTGCTATGTCACTACGAATAAATCTTCTTCGCGCTCTTTACACCGCTCCGTCGCCGCGCGCTTTCAGAAAAAATTCACCTGCAGCAACGGATTATCATCCCCCCTGGCCTGTCAAACAACACCGCCGAATGAGGCAATAAACAGCATCATGACACGAAGAATCACCCGGCCTTCCAGAGCGCGTCGAAGCTTTTATCACGCATGAATTCCTGTCCGGCTAAATTATCCGAAACCCGGTCAATATTTTTTGTCACTCTGACGCACTTCAGCATGCTTACGATTAACACAAGCTGATTCCGGCTATAACCTTCAGGCCCGGCCGTGTTTAAGGCCAGGAGGACAAAGCGCCGTTCGGGCAGAGCTTTATTCATTTTTAAGGAGAAAATTGACATGAAACGATTTACCGCTTCCTTATCTTTTATTGCTACCCTGTTTTTTATCACCGCTTTCATCGCCTGTGATTCAGACAGTTCGGACGACAAAAAAGCGGACACCACCGAGTATACCGTGTCGGGCACCATTACCCTTCCCGGCGGCGACACGCTTGCCGACGGCTACTATGAAATTTACGTCAAAGGCGAAAACACCGGCATTAAATCGTGGGCCTCGGGAAACGCTGTCGATTATTCATTCGAAATACGGTCAGGAAGATATAACACCATCGACATATACGTCTTTAACAGCGGAGAGGACCTGGCCTACTCCTGCCATACGACTTCGGCGGGCCTGGTGGTCGCCGGCGCCGACGTCACCGGCTTCGACTTTGCCGTCGCGCGGGCAGTTACCTATACGGTTTCAGGGACCATGCGGCTGCCCGACGGCGTGACAGGTGTGGGGGGCTTCTATAAAATCGTCTTCACGGGAACGTCCCGGGGAGAAGAAGAAAATGTGTGGATCTCGGGAAACACGCATTCCTATTCCGTGCAGCTTGAAGCGGGAACCTATGACAGGGTCGAGATCGAGGTCTCGGACAGTGACGATGTCATGCGTTACCGTTACAGCACCGATTCACTGGGGCTGGCGGTTGACGGTGATGTACCGAATGTCAATTTCGTGCTTGTCGAAGTTGAATTCCATACCGTGTCCGGGACCATAACCCTTCCCGGCAGCGACACGCTGGCCGGCGGCTACTATGAGATAACGATCGAAGGAGATTCATACGGATATGACGGCGGGTCATGGGCCTCGGGCCACACGCTGTCCTATTCAATGGAACTTCTCGCGGGAACGTACAACGAAGTCAATATCGAGATCGAGGACGCTTCATCAGAGACGGTCTATGTATACCGTTCAGAGTCTCTCGGCCTCACGGTGACCGGTGACCGGTCAAACGTCAATTTCACCGTGGCCGGTTTCGCATCCAGTACGGTCTCGGGAACCATATCACTTCCCGGCGGCGAGACCCTGACCGACGGCTACTATGAGATATATTTTGAAGGCCCGTCATATTATGAAACCTCGGGCATCTGGGCAAGCGGCGGCACGCAGGAATATTCAATAGAGCTCGAACCCGGAACATATTCCGAGGTGTATGTCGACATCTATGACGATTCCTCCTGGACCACGTATCTCTACGAATACCATACGTCGTCCGCAGGCATTGTGGTGTCGGATCACGATGTTACCGGTGTCGATTTTACCGTCGAAGAAGTTATTGACTGAAAACAGTCTCTCCCTCTTTCAACGCATGTCCGGGGGGATGATGAAGACTTTGTGAAACGCCCGGCGGTCAGTGAACCGTCGGGCGCCCATTGTTAATTCCGGTTACTTCTTCCTGTTCCTGATCGTCTCGAGCAGTGAATCGATCCTTCTGTGGTTTTCCTCTGAGCCGAGAAAGTTCTTGAACAGCCACCCGTGCGCCCTCATCGAAGCGTCAAGGCTGGTGTGCAGCGCGTCAATGCTCATGCGCTTGGTCTCCACCAGGGTCGCGCGGTCATACGCCGCCATCCGCTGCGCTATTTCGGTCACTTCCTTCACCACGGTTCCTTCGGGAAAGACGCGGTGCACGAAGCCAACGCGGTACGCCTCCTGCACGTCGATGTCCCTGCCCGAAAGGGCCCAGTCAAGCGCGTTGCCGAAACCGATTATGCGCCACAACGGGTCAAGCACGGGGATGATTGAGAGAACGACTTCCCGCTGCCCGAACTTCGCCCGTTCAGAAGCGTAGCGGATGTCGCACATCTGCGTGAGGTCGAACCCTCCCGCCATCGCGGCCCCGCCGACCGCGGCGATAACGGGCTGGGCGCAAAACCTGATCGACCGGTATGTGCGCCAGAAAAGCGCGACAAAGGCGTCGTTGTTGTCCTTCTTTATCTCCTTGACGAAATCAAGGTCAAACCCGGCCGAAAAGATCTTTTCGCCGCCGGTCAGCACAACGACCGAAACGTCATCGCGGGTGCTCAGGTCGAGGAACACGTCACCGATCTCGGCGAGCATGTCCGGCGACATCGAGTTCCCTTTGTCAAGCCGGTCCAGCGTCACGGTAGCAACGCCTTTTTCCACTGAAAGCTTTACGTATTGCAGGTTCATGGTCTGTCCTCCTGATTATACCGGGGGCCGCTCAGGGCCCTGTGCATCATTCAAAACCAACCAGGCGGCGAGTCAACAGTTAATTTGACAGGGGATGCTTTTCCAGGAAACCGGTCACGTCAGCGATAAGGCTTTCGGTCGCCTCGATCGCGGTGAAATGTCCCGACCCCGGGTAACACACGGCCACTGCGCCCGGTATCTCCCGCGCCATGAGCGCGCTTGACCGGATGAAAAGATCGTCCTTGTCCCCGTACACGACCAGCACCGGGCAGGTTATCCTGCGCAGGCCCTCGACCATGGGGTCCGGGTCACGGTAAAACGAGCGGATGAAGGCCGCGCACTCATACCGGTCATTGACGTCTATCATCCGCCGCGCCATGCCCAGGAGCTTCTCCTTTTCGGGCGATTCCATTATTCCCCTGAAAAACGGGCCGGGCACCTTCTCGAGGTTGGCGAATATCTCTTCCCACGAAAACTTCTCGAAGCCGCGCGCGAACCTGTGGTGAAACGTCTTTATGGTCTCGGGGTCGCCCGGCACCACCGAGGTGTACGAGGCCGTGTCGGTCAGGATAAGCGAGGCGAACCGGGAGCAGTCGCGCATCGCGTAGCGTGAGGCCGCGAAGCCCCCGGTCGAATGAGTGACAAGGTGAAAGCGGTCAAGCCCCAGGTGGTCGGCGAGCGAGATGATGTCTTCGCCAACGGTTTCGGCGTCATACCCCGGGTTCGCCGGGTCAACAGTGGTCTTCCCGTGGCCCCGCATGTCCATGGGTATAAACCGGTATTTCTTCTCGATTGCCGCCGCGAACCCGGGCACGCTCCAGTACCCGGTGCTCTCGATCAGTCCGTGCACGGCGATCACCGGCTCTCCGCTGCCGGAGTCCTCGTAGTATATTTTCGCTCCACGGTTCTTGAAAAAAGGCATGGCCCGCTCCCCCTGCTTATAGGTAAAAACCTGAATGCAGGACGGCCACGAAGACACTGAGCGCACAGAGATTATCGATGGATTTCCCCCATAATGCCATCATCACGAGGAGGCATTTAGCCGACGTGGCGATCCTTCGGGGAAAAGTATGCAATACTGGATACCGAAGGTTTGCCGCGGCTTGCCGGAGCAAGCCTTGCAATGACTTCTTATAATCCCTCTTTGTCCTCAGTGCCTTTGTGGCATATCTTTTGTATTTTTTTATTGTTACACTGATT
>Ga0116164_10000288_pt1 | contig 46990 bp, 35 predicted proteins | sample AD_UKC109_MetaG_FD_89888 | JGI IMG/M metagenome (GOLD analysis project Ga0116164, IMG submission 89888) | Active sludge microbial communities of municipal wastewater-treating anaerobic digesters from Hong Kong - AD_UKC109_MetaG | ecosystem: Engineered > Bioreactor > Anaerobic > Digestate... | reverse complement strand
TTTTGCTTTGTTGCAGTTGTCAGGCCGCATCTTAGTTTAGCAAAAGGAGTTTCTCGTTATCATTATCGGCAAAAGCCTTTTTTGGAACCACTGGCCTAGCCAGTGGTTTTCTAAATACAAAAAACGCCCGCGTACAATACGCGGGCGCTTTGCATGTCCAGGGATCGCCTGTCACGCCTTTAAGGGATAAATCCCGATTTTCCGTTCCGGGAAAAACTCGTAAATGCCGACGCTTTCGATGGTTGCGCGGAACGGCTCGAAGTGCTTCACGGCCATGGGGATGGCACGGTAGAGGGTATCAGGCTCGTCCATCAGCAGGGTGGTGTGGGCAACCCAGGGGAATTCCTCGGCGGTGCCGCCGCCGGGTACGATGCGCTGGCGCAGGTGGATCAGCTCGCATTTCACCGCAGGCGCTACAAACAGCACGTTGAGCCCAAACAGCCCGATATAGGACATCCGAATGGTAAACGCGGGCAGCGCTCCGGCGGCCTCGTGCGCGCGGCGGATGACATCCACCTCATCGTCCACCTCGAAGGTGCCCAGCGTAATGTGGTACGGGATGCCCTTGGTTTGCGTGCCGATAAAGCCTTCGTTGACCAGGTTGAGGTAGAGCTGGTTGAGCCTTTTATCCGTCTCTGCGTCAAACTGCGCAACGACGTAGAGATGTTTAGTGTCCACGTTTGTCCCCTTCCGCGTCGGACGCCTTTTTCTTTTCGTCCTTCACTTCGTACATCTTTTCATCCGCCCGCCGGTAGAAGGCGTCTATGCTGTCTCCCTGCCCAAACCGCCAGGTGGAATACCCGATGCTCAGCCCGATTTTGACCGGGTCTTCCGTTATGGTGTTCCAGCGGATGGCGTTCCTCAGGATCGTCGCGATGAGGCTTTCCACATCCCGGAGGGTGTTGGCCGGGTATACGATGCAAAATTCGTCGCCCCCGTAGCGCGCCAAAAACGCCTGTGTGTTTTTGCAGGAGGATTTCAGGATTTCCGCAACCTTGACCAGTATGTTGTCGCCGTAGTAATGACCATAGCTGTCGTTTACCTGCTTGAAGCCGTCCACATCCATCATGATCAGCGCCAGCAGCCCCTGGCGCGACGGATCCTTTGTTTCACGCAGGATGAAGCGGGACAGCTCCCGGCGGTTGTTGATCCCGGTCAGCGGATCGGCCGAAATCTGCCGGTGTAGCATATCAATATACAAAAGCATCAGCCCGATGGCGACAAAAACCCAGATCAGCGATACGCCGTAGACGAACGTCTGCACAATGCCGCCGATTCCCGGCAGCACCACGAAAAACGCCAGGGAGTTGTACTGGCGCCGGTCTTCAATCCAGCTTTCGCGGCGCGCGGCGCGCACGGCAATGACACACGCATAAATCAGATAGCCGTACGATACCACCGCAAAGGCGTAAAACCCTGTGTTTCTGGCATAAACGTTGTTTTCGTCAATGGTGAAAATGCTGCCGGTAAACAGGTTGACGATGATGTATAGAAACAGAATGAACATCGGGATCGCCAGCAGTTTGAGCCTGCGGTAGGTGCTTTTCCGCGCTTTGTTGACGGTGAGTTCCACATACATCAGCCACAGGAACGGAATCAGAATATTGAAAACATAGTACACCGATTCGGCGGCGGTTTTATAAATATGGGCCTCAGGAAACGCTGCGCCGTCCAAAAGCCAGCAAGCCGTATCGACAACCAGCATTGTAATGGTGGCATAAATCAGATACTTGAACTGGCGCTGCAGTGTGGAGATGCCGGTTTCCTCATTCTGCTTGAACAGGATGATCAACAGAAGGATGATACCGATGGCGCTGATTTCAACATAAAGGGCATGCTGCAACTCGATTTTCCTCCTCCAGTTTCACTTGAACCTTATTCTACCATAAAATCGAAACCTCTAGCCAAAAAGGTTTATCCGCAGAGGATAAACCCTGTTTATTTTCAGTACTAAAAAGCATGTGCCGTACGCATCAGCTCCGGTAGGCCAGATCATAGAGCATAATGGCTGCCGCAGCGGCGGCATTCAGGCTTTCCGCCCCGCCGCGCATGGGCAGGCGGTAGGTGTGGGTGGCCTGTGAAAGCGTTTCCTCTGTGATGCCAGCGCCTTCGTTGCCGATAATCAGGCAGAGCTTTTCGGGCAGCTTTTCGCGCTGGAAAAAGTCTTTGCCCGTCAGGGCGGCGGCTATCACAGCGTAGCCCTCGGCCTTGAGGGCCTGGGCGGCGGCTGCGGCATCGCGCACCTGCAAAGTAGGTACGCGGAAGATGGAGCCCATGGTTGCCCGCAGGGCCTTAGGCGCATACGGATCGGCACAGCCTGTGGAGAGAATCGCGCCGTCAAAGCCCGCCGCATCCATGGTGCGCAGAATCGCGCCGACGTTGCCGGGATCCTGCACGGCTTCCATCAGCACCAGCTTGTCACCCAGGATGGAGGGCGATATCGCGTCGTCCAGCGCGTCGTCGTCGGCCGGGGCGTCGTCGTCAATCGGCTTTTGCGGTTCCTGCTCGGTGAGCGCCGGGGACACGAGCTCGTCAAACAGGTAATCCGTCGCCTCCGCCGGGTCCTGCGAATCGATGCCGAAGGCGGCGGGCGAGAGGCCGGGAACGCCCAAATCGGCGCGCTTTTCCAGCTGCGGGGTTTGCAGCCGCACCACGGCGGCGATCCCCTGGGACGATTTCACGGTGGTGATAGCCTCCAGCACATGGGCGGGCACCAGAAACACGTGCTCGGCGCGGGCTTCGTCGATCAGCTCCTGATAGGCTTCCAGCTGCGCCTCGTCGACAAACAGCGTATCCACGGCAAAAGCCGAGCTCAGCGCAAACGCGGTGCCTATGGAGCTTTTCAGGTTGGCCGCCTTGACGGCTTCCTGTACCATATGCTCGCCCTCGCACAAAAACATCCCGCTCTGGTCCCTGCCCTTCACGGAATGCAGGGCGCGCGCCGCCTTGGCGCGCGGGTTTTTCAAGCTTTCGATTCTGTCCATGGTATTGATTCCAATCTATTTCTCTGTCCGGCGGTAAAAACAATGTGCTGAAGCGCTTGCGCTGCGCCTGGCCGGTGCGTACCGGCCGAAAACGGCGTCTTGACCCGCGCGATGGCTGGCTGCGTTGATTGCGGTCAATATAGGCAGAAGCGGTTCCCGTCTCACGCGATGGTCGGAGGTCTCAGGCATTTGCACAAGGAACGCGGCAAGTTTCCAGCGGGAACACGATGGGCCCACCCGCGATTGACTTGCGAGGGATGTGGTGGCGCTCTTCGCGGCGGGTATTGGCCGGAAGGGTCTCACCTTCGCGCGATGGTGGAGCGGCCTGCGTATCCGTGCAAAATGTACGGCATGCCTCTCACAGAGAAGGCGATAGGTCGATCCGCAATTGCCTTGCGCTGGGTGTGGTGACGCTTTTCCCGATCAGGCGCGGCTAAAAGCGTCTCCTCTTCGCGCGATGCTTGGCACTGTGCGCTGCGGCCAGTACGGGCAAGGCCGGTCTCGCCGCGCGCGATGGTTGAGCAGTCTGAGCATCCATGCAAGGGACGCGGTAAGCCTCGCACAGGAGAAACGATGGGCTACTTCGCGATTGACTTGCGTAGAGTCTCGGCAGTGCACTTTGCAGCCAGCATCGTCCGGAAAGGTCTCGCCGCGCGTGATGGTGGAGCGGTTTGCGCATCCATACACGGTACACGGCAAGTATCCAGCGGGAATACGATGGGCCGACCCGCGATTGCCTTGCGCGGGGTTCGGTGGCGCTCTTTGCTGCCGATATGCGCTGAAAGGGTCTTACCTTCGCGCGATGGCGGAGCGGTTTGCGCATCCACGCAAGGGTTACGGCACGTCTCGCGCAGAAAAGTCGATAGACCGACCCGCGATTGCCTTGCGCGGGGTTCGGTGGCGCTCTTTGCGGCGGGTATTGGCCGGAAGGGTCTTGCCTTCGCGCGATGATCGGGAGATCATAGAGTTCTGGCAAGAGAGAACATTGGCCTGCCTGATGAAATAGCAGATTGATCCAGTCGTCTCCGCGCGCCAATTGCGCGTAGCCTGCCCTGTGAAACCGAAACGGTTTAACGCATTTCAACCCTTGCGTCAGACAGCGAACAATACTTCGCTTGCTTGCCATGGAAGAACACCGCAGGCAAATGACGGATGAGTCCCTTATGCGTTGCCGAGTCAGATTTTCGTCAGATTGCGTTTGCGGAATCACGTGTCCGATTTAACACACCGCAGGCAAACGATGATTGAAGAACGTGCATGATGGCGAATTGGCTTTTTGTCAGATTAGGTTTGCGCGACCTGAAGTCGTAGCAGCGCTACATCGAAGATCGCGCAAGCCTAATATGGCGGAAATGCAATCGCCGGCATGGGCGGGATTCAGTCGGTGATTGCCTGCAAACTATCACATTGCCTCAGGGGCTTCCATGCCGATGAGGTACATGCCCTGCTTCAAAACATCGCGGGTGGCGCGGGTTAACAGCACCCTGGCGGCGCGCACGGCGGGGTTATCGTCCAGAATGCGGTTGTCATAGTAGAAGCGGTTGTAGGCCTGGGCGATATCGGTGACCGCGCGGGTGACCATGGACGGCTCATACTTGGCGGCGGCATCGTATACAGTTTCCGGGAAGCGGGAAAGCAGCGCGACCAGCTCGCCCGCGGCATCGTCGGCCAGCGAGGCGTAATCGGGCTCGGCATCTATATCCGCAGCTTCGGCCTTGCGCAGCACCGAGCAGCAGCGCGCGTGCGTGTACTGCACGTAGGGGCCGCTTTCGCCGTCGAAGTTCAGGGCGCGGTTCCACCAGAAGTCGATGTCTTTGATGCGGTTGTTCTGCAGCACGGTGTAGATCACCGCGCCTACGCCCACCTGCCGGGCAACGGTCGGCTTATCCGCCAGATCCGGGCTCTTTTCCTCGATAATTTTCAGGGCTTTTTCCTGCGCCTGCTTTAACAGATCGTCCAGGTAGACAATATGCCCCTTGCGGGTAGACAGGGTTTGGCCCTCGTAGCTGACCATACCAAACGAAACGTGCACCATGTTCTCCGCCCAGGAGAAGCCCATCTTTTTGAGCACCTCGAAAACCTGGCGGAAGTGCAGGTCCTGCTGGTAGGCGACCACATACAGGCATTTGTCAAAGTGGTAGGTATCGGCGCGGTACATGGCGGCGGCCAGATCGCGCGTGGCGTAGAGGGTCGCTCCGTCCTTTTTCAGGATCAGGCAGGGCGGCATGCCCTCGGCCTCGAGATCCACCACGCTTGCGCCCTCGGACACGGACAATAATCCTTTTTCCTTCAGCGCGTCGATCACGGGCTGCATCTTATCGTTATAGAATGCCTCGCCGTTGTAGCTGTCAAAGCTCACGCCCAGCATATTGTAGGTTTTTTCGCAGTCGCGCAGGGTGACGGCCTTGAACCAGTTGAAGATATCGAGCGCTTCCTGGTTTCCGTCCTCAATGGCCTTGAAGTACATGCGGCCTTCATCTTCCAGGGTATGGGTGCCCTGCTCGTCCACCTCTTTGGCGGATTCCTCGTGAAAGCGGACGTACAGCCTGGTGAGCGCCTCCACGCCCTCCTTTTCGACCTCTTCCCGGGTGCCCCAGCGCTTGTAGGCGGAAATCAGCTTGCCGAACTGGGTTCCCCAGTCCCCCAGGTGGTTGATGCCGACGGTTTGGTAGCCCAGGTAATCGTAAATGCGCTTGAGGCTGTGCCCGATCATGGTGGTGGACAAGTGCCCGATATGGAAGCGCTTGGCGATGTTGATGGACGAGTAATCAATGCACACGGTTTTTCCGCTGCCGATATCGGACGCGCCGTAATTGCCTTCCAGCACGGCCCCGATGGTGCGGTGGGCGACCTGCGCGCGGTTTAAATCCATATTTAGGTATCCACCCATTTGCTTTGCAATGATGAATTTACTATTATTGAATTTATGATTAATCTCAACATCACTATCCATAATGTTTTTTGGCATAGTATATGTGCTAATTGAGTTAATCGTTTTTGATAGCTCGCCAGCGATCTGCGGTGGCGCAAGCTTCAGCTCGCGGCTCAGGCGAAAGCACGGAAACGCATAATCGCCCATGTTTTTTTCCGGCGGCACCTCCAGGTAGCCTTCCAGTGTCTCGGCGCTCATCTCAGCATGGAAGCGCTTTTTCACCGCTTCGCTGATCAGCGCGGCAATTTCATATTTGATCTCGTTCATAATCCTACCCCCTCGGATAATACTCTGGTTTCGACCCGCTTGCGCCACCTGCCAAAGTGGTAAATCAGGCCTGTTACTGTAGCATTGAAAACCCAGGCAATCAGAAGGCTGATGAAAATCGCATCCGGATTGCCGTTTGGCCAGGCGGCCGACCGCATCAGGTACGCAATGAGATACGCCAGCGGCAGGCGAACTCCCATGGTCGCGATGATGGACATGATCATCGGGATGGTGGTCTGGCTCATGCCGTTCATTGCGCCCACGAAGGTTTGCAAAACCGCAAACGCCACATATCCGGCGGCGAGAATACGGAAAAAGCGAGCGCCGGACGCCGCCACGGCATCGGTTGATGTGAACAGCTCCATCAGCTGCCGGCCAAACAGCACGATTCCGGTAACGAGGATCAGCGATGACGTCAACGCGATTTTCAGCATGTCCCGGTGTCCCTTGCGGATACGCGCAAGCTTTTTAGCGCCGAAATTCTGCGCCGTAAAGGTGGTTGCGGCCGTGGCAAACGAGAAGTTGGTCATCATAATGAATCCGTCCACGCGCATCACCGCAGTGATCGTGGTCACAACCAGCGAGCCCATGGAATTCACCAGCGCCTGTATCAGCACCGCCTGCATGGAACCCACCATCTGCATTGCGCCAAGCGGCAGGCCGAGCCTGATGATCTTTCCGGCGATCCCCCTGTTGAGCTTCAGGTCGGACCGCTTCACATCCACAACCTCGGTCATTCGCCGGAGCTTGCGGAAGGCCAGCAGCGCCGCGAACGTCTGGGCGATCACCGTCGCCAGGGCCACGCCGTCGGTCTTCATGCCGAACTGTGTTACGAACAGGATGTCCAGCGCGATGTTGAGCACCGAGGCGAACAGGAGGTAAAGCAGGGGGGAAATGCTGTCGCCCATGCCGCGCAGCACGCCGCTGAGAATGTTGAAATACACCAGCGAGATCACGCCGCCGAAGTAGATCGTCAGGTAGGTTGCGGCCATATCCAGCATTTCCGGCGGCGAACCCAGCAGCACAAGCAGCGGGCGGGCGACGCTTACGCCAAGCAGCGTACAGATTCCGCCGGATACAAACGCGAGCACGATGACCGTTCCCACCGCTTTGCCCAGCATCTGGCGGTCTTTCGCGCCAAAATACTGGGAAACAGTAATGCCCGCGCCAGTGGAAATGCCGATGAACAGCGCGAAGATCAGCATGATCGGGGAAAAGGAAAGCCCTACGGCACCCAGAGCGCTGTCGCCGATGTAGTTACCCACCACAATGGCGTCAACCGTGGAATACATCTGCTGGGCGAAATTGCCGATCAGCAGCGGGATGGAAAACCGGACAATTTGCCTGAGGGAGTTGCCCTCGGTCATGTCCATCGGCGCAAAATACTTACGCAGCCTACCAGTCGCAAACGTCATGCAGTCCCTTTCCTAACAGCCGGTACAATGCCGTTTGGCAGCGGCTGGAAGCATCGCTGCTTCTCCCTGTATAAGGCGTGATGCCGCGGGCATACTATACCGGCCGCCGATCGGCGCATGCTACACCCCTTCGGACAGCAGCTTGCCTTCCGCCCGCTTGCGCCACTTGCCGAACTTGAAAATCAGGCCGGTTGCCGTTGCGTTGAACACCCAGGCGACCAGAAGGCTGATGTAGATGGAGTCCGGGTTGCCGTTGGGCCACAGGTCCGAGCGCGTCAGCCAGGCGATGAAATACGCCAGCGGCAGCCGGACGCCCATGGTGGTGATGATGGACATAATCATGGGAATGGTGGTCTGGCTCATGCCGTTCATAACGCCCACAAAGGTTTGCAGCACCGCAAACGCCACATACCCGGCGGCGAGGATGCGCAAAAACCGCGCGCCAAGCGACACAACCTCCTCGGTGGAGGTAAATACGGCCATCAGCTGCCGCCCGAACAGCAGGATACAGGTCACCAGGAAAAGCGCCGACACCAGGGCGATGATCAGCGTGTCCGTATGCCCCTTGCGGATGCGGCTGAGCTTTCTGGCGCCGAAGTTCTGCGCGGTAAAGGTGGTTGCCGCCGCGGCAAAGGTGAAGTTTGGCATCATGATGAACCCGTCCACGCGCATCACAGCGGTCAGCGTGGTGACGACCGTGGGACCCATGGAGTTCATCAGCGCCTGCACCAGCACCGCCTGCATGGAAAACACCATCTGCATCGCGCCCAGCGGCAGGCCGAGCCTGATGATCTTTTTAGCAATCCCCTTATCCAGCTTCACGGTGGAGCGGTTCACGTCCACCACATCGCTCATCCGCCGCAGCTTGCGGAAGGCAAGCACCGCCGCAAGCGTCTGCGCGATGACCGTTGCCAGGGCCACGCCGTCGGTCTTCATGCCGAACTGCGTTACGAACAGGATGTCCAGTGCGATGTTGAGCACCGAGGCAAACAGCAGGTAAAACAGCGGGGAAACGCTGTCGCCCATGCCGCGCAGCACGCCGCTTAAGATGTTGAAATACACCAGCGAGATTACCCCGCCGAAGTAGATCATCAGGTAGGCGGATGCCATATCCAGCATCTCCGGCGGCGAGTTGAGCAGGGTGAGCAGCGGGCGCGCAATGGCAACGCCCAGCACCGTGCACGCAAGCCCGGCCCAAAACGCCAGCACGATGATCGACCCCACGGCCTTGTTGAGCATCAGGCGGTTTTTCGCGCCGTAAAACTGCGAAACGGTGATGCCCGCGCCCGTGGAGATGCCGATGAACAGCGCAAAGATCAGCATAATCAGCGGGAAGGACAGGCCCACCGCGCCAAGCGCGTTATCGCCGATATAGTTGCCGACCACGATGGCATCCACAGTGGAATACATCTGCTGGGCAAAGTTGCCGATCAGCAGCGGGATGGAAAACCGGATAATCTGCTTGAGGGAATTCCCCTCGGTCATGTCCATGGGTGCGAAGAACTTTTTCATCTTCGCGGATAGTTGCGTCATGCGTTGCCTTTCCTGCGATCAGCAGCCTGGAGTATCCGCGACCGTCGCCAACCGCCTTTGCCGCTGTATGGCAATGGGTTTACGGGTGCAGGGTGGTGCCCATCGTATCGCCGGCAAGCACCTTCAACAGATTGTCGCCCGCCTTGTCGAGCTTGAACACGCGAACCTTGGGAAAGTCGTTGTCGCGCAGCAGGACCATCGCCGTCAGGTCGATGGCACGCAGCGCCCTTTCAAGGCAGTCCTCGTAGCTGATGTCGGCAATGACCTGCGCGTCGGGGAACACGGAAGGGTCCTTATCGTAGACGCCGTCTACATTTTTCGCCATCAGGATCTGCCCGCAGTTCAGCTCCAGCGCGCGCAGCGCCACCGCCGAATCGGTGGAGAAGAAGGGGTTGCCCGTGCCGCCGCCCAGCAGCAGGATATGACCCTGCGCCAGCAGCTGCTTGGCGTTTGCGGCCTGGAAGGGCTCGGCAAACCGGTGGATGTTCACCGCGCTCATCACGGTGGATTTTGCCCCAAGCGAGCACAGCGCGTCGTGCATCATGATCGCATTCTGAATGGTGGCAAGCATCCCCATCTGGTCGGCCGCCACAGCGCCCATGGCCCTGGCGTCGCCGCGCCGGCCGCGCCACACGTTGCCCCCGCCGATAACCACCGCAAGCTCAAACCCCTGTGCCTGTACCGCCATGAGCGTTTTGGCCGCCGCCTGAAACGCGTTATAATCAAACAACTGCCCGCCGTTGCCCAGCGCTTCGCCGCTTAATTTCAAGATGATCCGCTTGTTTTCCGCCATGGGGCCACCTCCTGTGTGATAGGGTCCGTAACTTTCATTATACATCAGCGGTATAGACGCTGTAAAGGCTGGAAGCGGTTTGCGGCAGCCATCGGGGTTGCGGAAAAATCCCGCCACACCTTGCTTTGAGCTGGGCCCGGAAAAGAGCCGAACTATTTCTCGCGTTTCATCAGGCGCTGCTCTGTCCGCTTTGCCTGCAATTCCCAATCACTAAACCGCCACGTGAGCACAATCTGCCAGATATCCCCTTTTTATCTTGAAAAAATCCATGTTTTGTTCCTGTTTTTTACAGCTTTGGGTTTGACAAGGGTACGGGTTGTTAGTATAATAACTTAGCCTGATTGGTAACATATTCAGACAATATTGACATGAGGAATGGTTATGAGCGTCATTACATTCACCCCGGATCCACCGCTTGCCGACGGGGCAGACGCAGGCATTTTTGTGCAGGGCGTCCACACGCCTGTGCAATTGATTGAGGACAGCGGGGTATGGATTCACTCTGCCGGCAGCGCAATGCTGGAACAGCCGGCCTATATACTGGAAAAGGAAACCTACTGGACGTGGCTGATCGTGGAAACGGGACGCGTCACGCTTGAGCATAAGGAATCAAAATTTGAGCTGCGCAAGGGCGAATGCGCGGTGCTGCCGCTGCGGGTATCCAGCTGCAGGCTGCACCACGCCAAGGATGCGCGCATCCTGTGGCTGACGATCGACGGCCCGCTGGCGACCAATTTCCTGGGTGAAATGAACTCGCTGACCACCGCGCCCGCCAAGCAGGGCTTCCTGCCCTCACAGGTCATCCTCACCCAGCAGATCGTGCAGGTGCTGGTGCGCCACGCCGGGACCGGCGACGCGAGCTTCCAGCTTGGGCAGCTGTTGTGGGGGCTGTTGGCCGCGCACTCCGGCCAGAGCGTGGCCATGAGCGCAACGCTGAGCCACGAAATCGCCCGCGTGGTGGACGCGCTTCGCCGCAGCGAATACCGCGAGAGCTTTTCGCTGGCCGATATGGCGGCCATCAGCCGTATGCCGATTGAAACCTTCCGCAAGCGCTTTTCCGCGGAGCTGGGGTTGCCGCCGCTTTCGTACCTGCAATTTCTGAAAATGGAGCGCGCGAAGCTTTTGCTGCGCTCAGGGCTGAACGTACGGCAAACCGGTATCGAGATCGGTATGCACGACCCCTACCACTTCTCCAAGCAGTTCAAGCAGGTGGTCGGCATGGCTCCCACGGCGTACCTGAAGCACGTCGGGTTTCAGACCAACGGAAAAGAATAATCCGTCAAGGCAAGGGGTATCACCCGGCACACAAAGGTTGCACATTCAATGATTATCCAAAAGCCCGCGCGACGCGCGGGCTTTTGGTTTGGAGTAAGAGCTGTACCGTATCAAGGCAATGAAGGAAATCGTATGCCCCGTGTGGCACAGCCGCGAAGCGGCTGGTGGACAGCCGTTGGGATGGTTAAGGAGTCGCGCGAAAGCCATAGAACGATACGCCTACGCATCTGCATCAAGGAGCGGGCAGCCCCGCACTACTCCGCCTTCGCCATTGCATCCGCATCATGGATGACCTCTGCCGGGAAGCCCATCTGCTCCAGCAGGCGGATGGCGTTGCGGGTGTCGGAAACGCCATCCAGCAGGCGGTAGGGGAACACCATGCCCTGCGGGGTGATCTCCTCGCGGAAATGCACCTGGCGGTAGCCGGGCAGCAGTTTGGTGAGCTCCATATCGTGCGTCGCGGCGATGCACAGCGCGTTTCCCCTGCCGATATAGGAAAGCAGCGCTTTGGATGCCGCGATGCGCTCCACGGTGTTGGTGCCGCGCAGAATTTCATCGATAAAGCACAGGGTCAGCACGTCGCCGCGCAGGGCGGCGAGGATGCGCTTGAGGCTCTTGATCTCGACAATAAAATAGCTTTCGCCGCCCTGTACGTTATCGCGGATCGCCATGGAGGTGATCACCTGTACGCGCGGCATGCGCACGCTTTGCGCCCAGCAGGTGAAAACGCTCTGGGCGAGAATGGCGTTGATGGCAAGCGCCTTGACAAAGGTGGACTTTCCCGAGGCATTCGAGCCTGTAACCAGCATGTTCTGCGCCCAGTCCACATCGTTGCGCACGGGGTTTTTGAGCAGCGGGTGCGCCGCGCCCCGGATTTCCACGCGCTTTGCGCCGTGAAATTCGGGCACGGCAAACTGCGCAAGCGTCTGCCGCAGGGAGGCCACGGCGATGCACGCGTCAAGCTCGCCTATGAGCTGATATACGCGCAGGATGTCCTCCGTATGCTTTTTGATAAACTCCGACAGCCGGCACAGCGCGATCATATCCGGCTGAAAGGCGATGCGCAGGTAATCGGTGATGAAATCATACTCGGCCACACGCTGCATATTGAAAATGGCGTTCCAGCGGCCAAACACCTTGAGTGTCGCGCTGAGCTCGCTCAGCTCCCGGAAGCCGTCCTCGGCACCCTGCACCGTGACCCGGCCCATGCGCCGCCCGATGCGCAGCACCGCCGCGATGTGGCGCACCGCCGCAAGCTCCCGCATCCAGATTTTTTTGTTGCGGTAATAGACGATCGCATTCACGGCAAACGAGCCGAGGATGCCCAAAAGCCAGTAGGGGTTTACAAACCCAAGCCCCGCAAACACAAACGGCAGGAGCGCCAGCGCATAGTACACCCACCCGTGCTTCGGCTTGGAGGCAAGCGGGTCTTTCAGGTACGCAAACGCGCCGTGATCGTGCTCGCGGCCGAGCTTGCGCAGCTGCCGCTGCAGCGCGAGGCGGTTCCCCTCGTCGTCCCGCATGGCGTTCATCCAGCGGTCGCGGCGGGCGAGATCATCCCCGCTTGCATCAATGGCGTGCAGCATTTGGAACAGCGCTTCTTCCCCCACGCCGGACTGCGTGCGGTTGAAGTAGCGGAAGATCGCGTCCATGTCGAGGTCCGCCCAGGTAATATCATCCACCCAGGCATAGGCGGCATCAGGCTTAGGCATTTCCCGGTAGCACTCGCGCAGGGCGATCATCGCGTCCTCATCCATGGGATAGGGGCGGCCGCCGGAACCCCATTCATCTCTGAGCTGCTGCCGGAGGGCCGCCGTTTTACGCCAGACCGCAAGCACCGCCGATAGGATGATAATCAGCGCCAGTACGCCGAATAAACCTTCTGACTGCATCTTGTTCCTCCATATCGCTTCTTACAGTGAACCATACGTAGTGTACCAAAGCTGCCGTTTCCCAACAAGTACATCCTGTACAACCGTCGTCTGGCAGGAACGAATACCGCAAAGCACTGACCCAATCTCTTCCCTATGCTGTCCGGTAACCCCTGCTATGCGGCCATTCTGCGTTTCCAGTCATTTCCTGCTCACATGGTTACATCGTCAGTTTTGCGTGATTGTATATCTTCTCCCTTGGCTCTTGTATTTATTTTGTATTTGTACTAATTCATGCTTTACAGAATTATAAATAGTGTTAATATGTACTTATAGCACTATCTCGACCATCGGATTCCAACGAAAAAAAATTACGGAGGATGACTCACGATGAAAACAACCCTAAAACGAATGCTTAGTATCTCTCTTCTCCTGTGCATTCTGACCGCTGGTGGCTTGGCATATGCGGATCAGCCCACCGTTACGAATTACCTGCCGGTCAACGTACCTATGGGTGTGTATGAGCCAATCTTCACCATCCATTACGCTGGTTCCAGCTACGATTGGCAGGTTACCCGTTCTGAAGGCGATGTTGAGGGCCCGGTGATTGACAGGACGGGCGATGCGCCCTTGGGGCCCACGCTCTACGGAACCGACGTCAATACTTCGGTCACTGTTCCGTGGAACTATCTGTATGACGGGGACTTTGTTTATGATGAGGTGGGCTATCCGCACACACTGACGATTACAACGGGCGGAATTGATACCTCAATCATCCATTTCTATGTGAACTGGATTGTTGACGGATTATTCGATCAGGTTTCTTTCGTTTCATGGTACGATGCAACTGTCGGCAAAGTAACCTGGTATCCCAATAATACCGTATGTTCTTTCGGTCCTCAGTACCGCGACGTTACACCGGAGCTGACAGACAAATGGTATATGTTCACGCCAGTTGACCTGAGCGTTGACGGAACACAGACCTTTGACCTGATTGGCGGCAGTATGTATGTGATCGGCAGCGTCACCGTTACCGTAGAGGGTGATACCGTGATGGTTGACTACAAGTACGTGCACCATGGCGTTGAGTCGCTGGCTGAGTTCTTCACACTGTTCCCAGATTACGACAGCATCACAACCGTTGAACCTGATGAAATTGAATCCATGTTCACATTTGGAGAAACCTACAGCATCACGAACGATTTGAACGGTGATACTGAGATGCTCCTTTACATCTGCAACAGAGCCACCTTCTCCGATGCCACGCCGCGTATTGTTCGTTTCTGGCCGAATCTTGACTGGCGTATTGCGCAGCGTGAGGCCATGCTTGAAAGCATTGGCAAATAAGGGCCTCCAGATCATCCGTTGATCAACATTCCTCAAATGTCACAATTTTAGTCAAGAAGCCCCACACTTGTGTGGGGCTTCTTTCATACTGTGAGTCCGTCTTTTTAATCTGCAGTCAATATTGCCTGCAAATCCGGTACTGGTATGACAAAGCGGGCATGAAATCGATCAGTGAGAAGATTTCACCAGATAACGTCACAAATCATAACTACTAGCGTGTCTTCTTTAAATAAATCATCAACACCGCCACATCACTCGGATTCACGCCGGGGATGCGCCCGGCCTGGCCCAGGGTGCGGGGCATGCGGCAGGCGAGCTTCTGGCGCGCTTCGATGCGGATGCCGGTGATGGCGGAGTAATCGGTATCCTCCGGGATGACCATGGATTCCATATCGCGGGCGCGGGCGATTTGCTGGGCTTCCTTTTGCAGGTAGCCCGCGTATTTGATGGCCGCCTCCGCCTGCTCCAGCACGTCCTCAGGCTGATCTTCGGTCAGCTCCGGCAAGAGTGTTGATAAAGCGTCCAGGCTGATCTTCGGGCGGCGCAGCAGCTCCGCCGCGGAGTAGGTTTGGTCGGTTTCCGGCTCGCCCTGCGCCATGAGCCATGCCTGCCGCTTCTTTGTTGGCTTGACGCGGGTGTTTTCCAGGGTTTCCAGCAGTGCGGCGGACGCTTCCCGCTTGTCGCTCATGCGGCGGAAGCGCGCCTCGGTTGCCAGCCCGCGCTGGTGGCTAAGCTCGGTCAGGCGCAGATCGGCGTTGTCCTGCCGCAAGAGCAGGCGGTATTCGCAGCGCCCGGTCATCATGCGGTAGGGCTCGTCCGCGCCCTTCAAAATCAGGTCGTCGACCATCACGCCGATGTAGGAGTTGTCCCTGCGCAATAGCAGCGGCTCCTTATGAAGAAGCTGGCAGGCTGCGTTGATGCCCGCGAGGATGCCCTGCGCGGCGGCCTCCTCATAGCCGCTGGTTCCGTTAATCTGCCCGGCGCTGTACAGCCCCTTCACCCGGCGGCTTTCCAGCGTTTGGGAAAGCTCGGTCGGGTCAATACAATCGTACTCGATGGCATAGGCCAGCCGCGTTAAAATCACGCGGTTCAGGCCCTTGATGGAGCGGTACATGGCCCATTGCACGTGCGCGGGCAGGGACGAGCTCATCCCCTGCACGTACCATTCTGGGTGATCGAGCCCTTCCGGCTCCATGAAAATCTGGTGACGGTCCTTATCGGCAAAGCGGCGGATTTTATCCTCAATCGAGGGGCAGTAGCGCGTGCCGGTACCCTTGATCTCCCCGCGCACCATGGGCGACAGGTGCAGGTTGTCGCGGATAATGCGGTGGGTTTCCTCGTTGGTGTAGGTCAGGTAACAGCGGACGCGGTTTTCAAGGGTTTTCGCGTCCGTCAGGAACGAAAACGGGGTGATCGGATCGTCGCCCTCCTGCGGCTCCATTTGGTCAAAATCTACGGTGCGCACGTCCACCCGCGCGGGCGTGCCGGTTTTAAACTGCCGCAGCTGAAAACCGAGGTTTGAAAGCGCATCCGAGATCCCCTCGGCGCGGCGCAGGCCCATCGGCCCCGTGTTTTTGGAAAGTGGGCCGATGATGATGCGGCTTTTCATGTACACGCCTGTGCACAGAATGCACGCGCGGCAGGGGATTGGGTCGCCCGTATCCAGCGTGACGCCGGACACGCGGCCGTTTTCCGTCAAAATATCCATTACTTCGCCCTGGCGGACGGTGAGGTTTGGCTCGGCAAACAGAACGTTGAGCATATATTCGTGGTAGCGGCGCTTGTCGGCCTGGGCGCGCAGGCTGTGCACCGCCACGCCCTTGCCCCGGTTGAGCATGCGGCTCTGGATAAAGGTTCTGTCGATGGCCACGCCCATCTCCCCGCCCAGGGCGTCCACCTCGCGCACCAGATGCCCCTTGCCCGTGCCGCCGATGGCCGGGTTGCAGGGCATGAGCGCCACGGCGTTCATATCCAGCGTCATCAAAAGCGTTTGAAGCCCCATGCGCGCACACGCCAGCGCGGCTTCCACCCCCGCGTGCCCCGCACCGACCACCACCGCGTCGTACCCCTGCATGCCTTCGCCTCCCTTGAATGTGTGGTTATTGTACTGCAAGACGAAGGGGGACGCAATACGTACTGTTTCCAGTTGAATGCAATTACCGTCTCTTTGTATCTAAGAAAAGCGCTTCAAAGTGGCAAGAAATAATAGTATAGCAAAATAGTTGACAACCGGCACTGAAAGTACTATAATTGTCTCACAGGCAATATATGTACTATGTACTCTTGAGACACATCACCATATTTGTGAAAAGGAGAAATCTTATGAGAGCTATCAAGAAGATCACCTCTATCATCTTTGCGTTGTTGTTCACACTGATTCTTCTCGGCGAATGTGCCTATGCTTCATACCCCGGTGATTATTTTGAACTTTACAGAACAGCCGATAGTTATAATGGCAAGCAGAGTACCGAAGCTGGACAATGCAAAGGCTTTATCCGATTAGTGTTTAGAGAAGCACTTGGCATTAGTGTGCCATCAACCCAATCAAACGATTGGTCCAGGTGGGAAGATAATGGTGAGTTTATGGAAGTTGGACATGTAACGCTTGATAGTCCCAGTCTGGCAATAAACGCATCAAAGCTCAAATCCCTTATGGCACTTGCCTCGCCTGGTGATGCAATACAAATGGATATTCATAAAGATACAAGCAATCCATCATGCCACTCGATGTTGTTTCTTGGATATGAGGATGGCGGAATTGCAGTCTATCATTCAAACTGGAAACCAAATAACTATGTTAGTAAAGATATTTTCGCCCTAATGGATATGATCGATTATATCGGTTCGGGCGGTGGCATAACCGTGTATCGCCCAAAATAATTCTATCTCCGTTTTAGCCAGCCATTCATATTAGATAGTGGCTGGCTTTTTTACGTGTTCGCACTGCTTTCTAAAGCGACTATTTTTTCACAACGAGAAATCCGCATTATCATATCCTAGCATAGCTATTTGACGATCATCTAGAGTAAAATATTCCAATGACCAACACACACGATTCATGCAGCGTTACCCTGCCAAAAAAGTGATATAATAGGATAAAGAAGGTGATTCTATGAGCATATTAGGCGCGATCATGTCGCCGCACCCGCCGTTGATCATCCCGCAGGTGGGGCGCGGGCAGGAGGACGGAATCGCCGCGACCACGGCGGCGATGCACAGAGCCGCGCGCTTTGCGGTGGAGCTGGGGGCGGAAACGCTGGTGGTGATCTCGCCGCACGCCACGGCCTATGCCGACTACAACCACATCTCGCCCGGCCGGGAGGCGCGGGGCGATTTCGGGCAGTTCGGCGCGCCGTTTGTAAAGGTGGAGGCCGTGTACGACGAAAGCTTTGTGAAAAACCTGTCCGCACTGTGCGAGGCCGAAGGCTTTTCCGCCGGTACGCTGGGCGAGCGCGACGCAAGGCTTGATCACGGCACGATGATCCCGCTGCATTTCATTTTCCGCGAGCTCAGGGGCCGCCTGCCGCGCGTGGTGCGGGTAGGCGTATCCGGCCTGCCGCCGGAGGAGCACTATACGCTGGGAATGCTGATCCAGAAAACCGCCGAGACGCTTGAGCGCAAGGTGGTGGTGGTCGCCAGCGGCGACCTGAGCCACAAGCTCAAGGAGGACGGCCCCTACGGCCTTTCGCCCGAGGGCGCGGTGTACGATGAAAAAATTATGGACGTCATGGGCCGCGCGGCGTTTTTGGAGCTGTTTGAATTTCCCGAAGCCCTGTGCACCTCCGCCGCGGAGTGCGGCCACCGCTCGTTTATAGTCATGGCGGGCTGCCTGGACGGCTTGAAGGTACAGGCCGAACGGCTGTCCTACGAAGGCCCCTTTGGCGTGGGCTACGGCGTATGCACGTTCAAGGCCGGAGCGCCCGATGCATCGCGCCGGTTTTTGGCCCGGCGCCAGCACGCGCTTGAACGCGAGGCGGCGCACAAACAGGCTGGCGAGGACGCCTACGTGCGGCTGGCGCGCAAGTCCTTCACGGCGTGGATCACAAAGAAACAGCACATCGCCGTACCCGACAACCTGCCGGACGAGCTGACAGCGCGCCGCGCGGGCGTGTTTGTAACCCTACACAAGGCCGGGCAGCTGCGCGGGTGCATCGGCACCATTTCCCCCGCCAAGGGGAGCCTTGCCGAGGAGATCATCCAAAACGCGATCTCCGCCAGTACACAGGACCCGCGCTTTTCGCCGGTCACTGAGCAGGAGCTTTCGCAGATCGAGTGCTCGGTCGATGTGCTGGGCGAGCCGGAGGACATCGATAGCATGGACGCCCTGGACCCGCAGCGCTACGGCGTGATCGTCTCCCACGGGCACCGGCGCGGGCTTTTGCTCCCGGCGCTGGACGGCGTGGATACCCCCGCCAAGCAGGTGGAAATCGCCCGGCGCAAGGCGGGCATCGGGCCGGATGAGGCTATCACCCTTCAGCGTTTTGAAGTCATCCGGCATCACTAGATACCAATCCCACCCCTCGCCATTGGTATCTTGCATCGTCTTTTGTCCGCGCTTTGTGTCGCGCAATCTTGCCATAGGCCCGCATGCCTGCGCTTGCGCTCCTGAACCGCAACCAAAACACCCGTAATTGATCCAGCGTCAAAGGATGGGATTGGTATCATCACCTGCACCGTATGCCACCACCGCTGCAAGCTTTCGGAGGGCCAAACCGGCCTGTGCGGCGCGCGGGGAAATGAAGATGGCCGGAGCGTGTCCCTGAATTACGGGCAGCTGACTTCGCTTGCGCTCGACCCCATTGAAAAAAAGCCGCTGTATCACTTTCACCCCGGTACGCAGATTTTGTCCGCCGGGAGCTTCGGGTGCAACATGGCCTGTCCCTTCTGCCAGAACTTTCAGATCGCCGAGGGGCGGCGCGGGCAGATTGACACACGGACGGTTTCGCCTGAAGCGCTTTTGGAGATTGCCCTGTCGCTCAAGCCGCGCGGCAACATCGGCGCGGCGTTTACCTATAACGAGCCGATGATCGGGTTTGAGTACGTGCGCGACGCGGCCAGGCTCATTAAAGAGCACGGCATGGCTACCGCCGTGGTGACCAACGGCTGCGTGGAACCCTGGGTGCTCTCGGAGGTTCTGCCCTTCGCCGACGCGTTCAACATCGACCTGAAGTGCTTCACTGCCGAGGGCTACCAAAAGCTGGGCGGCGATCTGGCGCTGGTGAAGGACTTCATTCAGACCGCCGCCAAATCGGCACACGTAGAGGTGACCACGCTGATCGTGCCCGGCATGAACGATACGGAGGCCGAAATGCGCGAGCTGGTGCGCTGGCTGGCGTCCGTTTCCCCCGGGATTCCCTACCATATCCCGCTTTTTTCCGCACAAGCACATGCTTTCCACCCCGCCGACCGACCTGCGCCTTTTGCATCGTCTTCACGCAATTGCAGATGAATATTTGCAAACTGTTTATCTGGGTAATGTATAATACAGTTTGCGTTTACAAAATGAGGCCAGCCAAACGGCACAGAAAGCAAGTACTATCATTCCTTTGAATTCTTCAACGGGTAGAATATCCATGGAAGTATAGCGAAGCAACTAGCAGGACTGCTTTGTACCGTTTATCAAGCATCGTCCAACACCATTCGTATTTTATCGTTTGCCCAAAGTTTGCTTGGGAATGTATAATAAGGAAACGACGATGAAGCGCCCGCGCGATGCCGTGTTGGATTTTCGTCAGGTTGCGTTTGCGGAGGTCGAAGTAGTAGCAGCGCTACGTCGAGACCTTCGTGGGCGCAAGATGACGGAAATAGAGCATGGCAGCGTGTGGGGGATCTCATCAGGAGTTTGCTTATAAGGAGTAGCCAATGCAGCAAAACAGCGTAGCCAAGTACCATGCCCTGGGGAATGATTATATCGTGGTCGATCCCAAGTACCTGCCCATGAACATGAGCGAGGATAACATCCGCATGCTCTGCGACCGCAACTTCGGCGTGGGGTCGGACGGCATTTTGTACGGGCCGCTCACCGGGCAGGAGCCGTTTGAAGTGCGTATTTTCAACCCCGACGGCAGCGAGGCCGAGAAAAGCGGAAACGGCCTGCGTATCTTTGCCAAGTATCTGTTCGACGCCGGATATTTGAACGGGAGCACGGAGTTTGACGTGCTCACCAAGGGCGGGCTGGCGCACAGCACGCTGCTGCATAAGCGGGCGGAGCTGGTCGAGGTGGATATGGGCATCCCGTCGTTTAAAAGCCGCGATATCCCCGTAAACGGCGAGGCGCGGGATGTGGTGGCCGAGGAGATCAACCTGGGCGGCACGCCGTTTCGCATGACCTGCGTATCGGTGGGCAACCCGCATTGCGTAATCGTGGTGGACCGCGCCACCAAAGCCCTGGCGCAAACGCTGGGGCCGATTGTGGTGGACCATGCCCTTTTCCCCAACCGCGTCAACCTGCAGCTCATCGAGGTTATCAGCCGCCACGCCATCAAAATTGAAATCTGGGAGCGCGGCGCGGGCTACACGCTGGCATCGGGATCCTCCTCCTGCGCGGCGGCGGCCGCCGCCTACCGCCTGGGGCTGACGGACAGCCACGTCACCGTGATGATGCCGGGCGGAGAGCTGGATATTCGCATTGACGAAAGCAAGCATATTTTCATGCGCGGCAGCGTAAACGCCGTGTTTGAAGCCAGGCTATCCGACGCGCTGGTGTACGCGCTGAGCGTGTAGCGTCGCCGGATTGTAACCATACACCATGTGACTTCAGAAGAATCGAGGGGTTAATGATGCAGTATATGGACAGCTACCAAAAATGGCTGAAGGATTTTCAGGGTGATCCGGCGCTGGTGCGCGACCTGACAGCCATCGCCGATACCGAAAAAGAGATTGAGGACCGGTTTTATACCAACCTTTCCTTTGGCACAGGCGGCATGCGCGGGGTGCTTGGCTACGGCACCAACCGCATGAACATCTACACCGTGCGCCGCGCCACGCAGGGGCTTGCGAACTTCCTGAACCAAAAAAAGCTTGGCCGTCGCCCGGTGGTGGTCATCGCGTACGACAGCCGCCGCATGAGCCCGGAATTCGCCATGGAAACGGTGCTCACGCTCTGCGCCAACGGCATCACCGCCAAGGTGTTCGATTCGCTGCGCCCCGTGCCCGTGCTTTCGTTCGCGGTGCGGCATTTGCAGGCGGACGCGGGCATTGTGATCACCGCCAGCCACAACCCCCCGCAGTATAACGGCTACAAGGTGTACGGGCCGGACGGCGCGCAGATCGGCCCCGAGGTTGCCGATGCGCTCATCCGGGAGATTAACGCGCTTCAGTTCACCGATCCCAAAACCATGACCAGGGAAACCGCCCTGGCACAGGGCCTGATGGTCGTCATCGGCAACCAAGAGGTGGACGACGAGTACATCCGCCGGGTCAAAACACTGTCCATCAACCCCGACATCATTCAAAAAGAGGGCAAGAACTTAAAGATTGTCTACACGCCGCTGCACGGCGCAGGCAACGTGCCCGTGCGCCGCATTTTGAAAGAGGTCGGCATCACGGGCGTGAGCGTGGTGAAGGAGCAGGAGCTGCCCGATCCGGCGTTTTCCACCGTGAAGCAGCCCAACCCGGAGTTTGCGGAGACCTTCACCCTGGCCATCCAGCTGGCAAACGAGGTCGGCGCGGAGGTATGCTTTGCCACCGACCCGGACTGCGACCGCCTGGGCGTGGCCGTGCGCGAGAAGGACGGGAAGTTCCGCCTGCTGACCGGCAACCAGATCGGCTGCCTGATGATCTACTATATCCTCTCCACCAAGCAGGCGGCGGGCACGCTGCCAAAGAACGGCGCGGTGGTAAAATCCATCGTGTCCACACAGCTGGCCAAGCCCATTTGCGATGCGCACGGCGTGGCGCTGTTTGATACGCTGACGGGCTTTAAGTTCATCGGCGAAATGATACAGGAGTTTGAGGACACAGGTTCCCACACCTTCCTGTTCGGCTTTGAGGAAAGCTACGGCTACCTATCCTCCACGTTTGTGCGCGATAAGGACGGCGTCAACGCCAGCCTTTTGATCGCCGAGGCCGCCGCCTACTATAAGCTACAGGATAAGACCCTTTCCGACGTGATGGAGGAGATCTTCAAAACCTACGGCTACTATCTGGAGCACGTGGAATCCGCCGAAATGCCCGGCAAAGACGGGGTTGGTAAAATGCGCGAGATCATGACCGCCCTGCGCGAAAACCCGCCCAAGGCGCTCGGCGGCGTACAGGTGGACGCGGTGCTCGATATTCTGAAGGGCACAAAAACAAGCGCCGACGGAACGGTGGAGCCGCTGCGCTACCCCACTAGCGACGTGCTGTATTTCGCCCTGTCCGGCGGCGGCTTTGTGTGCGTGCGCCCGTCGGGCACCGAGCCCAAGATCAAGCTCTATGTCAATGTCAACCATACGGATAAAGCCGCAGCCGAGACCCTGCTCAAAGAGGTTTCCGCCGCGGCCAGAATGCTTTTAAGCGAATAGAAACGCCGGAGTTTGTATCGCTAAGCTCCGCATACGCAGGCATACCGCAAGCAAACCCCCATGCGCATCCATGATGCGCATGGGGGTTTGCCGTATGCCGCTTGCGGACATCTGATTATTTGGTGACGGTAAAGCTTTCGTAGCTGTAGAGCTGACCGTCCATGTACATTTCAAACGTATACTCGCCCGTGGGAATCGAGCCGAAATCATCCTCCACCGTAACCATGAAATCGCCCCACATGGAGAACACGCTATACACGCAGGAATATTGGTTCTCAAATTCGAAGGTGGGCCAGCAATACACGTTGCTTGAGTAGCCAAAGGGCGTGATCAGCGCAAGCTTTGCCTTGTAGTTGCGCGAATGCCTGAGCTTGGGATAGCTGACCTCAAGCCGGAAGTTCTTGGCCGGGTCCTTTTTCATGGCGGATAGCGAAAACACATCGGCAGACAGCGCAAGGTACTGGTCCCCGGCCTCATATTCGGTATAAATCGGTCTGGGAACGGTATAGTCCACCGTGGTTTGTGCCGCCTTGCTCTCAATGGTGATTTGATAGGTGACGCCCGGAATCAGGTATTCCAGGATCACCTGCTTTCCGTTTCCATCGCTGACCGTATAGCTGTAGGCCCAGTCGTCCGTTGTGTAGGTGACATCATAGGCCGAAGCCCAGGCGCTGTCATCCCACGCAACGCGAATATCGCCGTTATCCAGCGGGGTGAACGTCACGTTGGTAATGGATTCGCTTCCGTCGGATTCCGGCCTTTTTTCGCCGCAGTTTGTGCAGAAATTTCCAGTGTTCTCCGTTCCGCAGCTGGGGCAGGTCCAGCCGGCCGCCAGGGCGGCATTCGTTGTCAGGCAAATCACCACAAGGATACCCAGCAGAAACATACAGGTCCGTCTCATCAGGTCAACCTCCGTTGTTCACAGAGCATTCAATCTACCGCGACGGTTTGAATGGCAAATTTTAACTCTTTTTTTCTGATTATATCGGGCAATCCCTTATGCGTCAAGGAAAAACAGCCCGTATACCAAAAGAAGTTTAAACCCCGGCAAAGCAAAACGGAACGCGGCAGGAAGACCTGGGCGTAACACGACAACATCGAACCCAAAACTAAGCTCTACGTTTACGCCAACCATAAGGATAGAACCGCAGCCGAAGTCCTGCTCAAGGAAGTCCCATATATTCTATATACTATATTATGTATCTTTGTTTCCACAAAACATAATCGATTCTAGCTTTGCGTAAATTTCATTCTGTTAATTGAAAGCCGCGCAATTCGCGCGACCTTTGCTGTGGGTGAAAGTATTGAGTTTTGGTGCTAATAATCCTATCAGTCTCCTACACGTTGGATGGCCTGTTCAGAATGCCTGAGATACGAGGAACCAAGGGCGGCAGGAGGCTGAGCTTACTCGTGGCGTAAGTGATGCCGACTGCCGCCCCGCAGGCGACAATAAGGGAGGGCATAGCCGGACTAGCGCCCGAAATTCACGAAGTGAATGAAGCGCGTAGCCCCGCCTCTTTTGTAGAAAGAGGCGGGGCCGCAATCGTAGATGAGGTATTATGGACAGGCCTACGCTTTGATGTATTCCACCAACAGCTTCAAGCCGTTTTCCATGTCCTGCAGATCGATCATCTCGCAGGCGGAGTGCACGTAGCGGCAGGGGATGGACAGCGTGCCCACCGGCATGCCGCCGCGGGACAGCTGCATCGCGCCCGCATCGGTACCGCCGTAGGGGAGCACCTCGCGCTGGTAGGGTACGCCCGCCCGCTTGGCGGCGTCGATCATGCGCTTGACCACATCGGGGTGGGAGATGGAACGCGTGTCCTTGATTTTCACGGCCGGGCCCTCGCCCATCTTCACGGCGTTGAGCTTAAGCTCGGGGATATCACCCGCGACGGTCACATCGATGGCGATGCCCTCGTCCGGCTGGGCCGAATAGGCCGCTACGGTCGCGCCGCGAACGCCAACCTCCTCCTGGGCTGTGAACACCGCCACGATGGACTGGTGGTTTTCCGGCAGGTTGGACAGCAGGCCGATCAGTAGCGCGCAAGCGCTTCGGTTGTCCATGGCGGGGGATACCATGCGGGTCTTGCCCACATCAAACGCGGGCTCGGCGTACACGGCGATGTCGCCGATCTCGATCATGGAGAGGGCTTCGGCCTCGTCCTTGGCGCCAATATCGATAAACAGGGTGGACAGCGCACTGTTTTCGCCCGCCTTGAGGGCCTGCTCGTAAAGCACGCCCTGGACGCCGTTCATGAATTTCACGCGGCGCGCGCGGCTCATGTTGACGTTGATGCCGCCGACGTTGGACACGCGCAGCCAGCCTTCCTTTTCCACATGGGTGACGATGAGGCCGATATGGTCCATGTGTGCGGCAAACATGATGCGCTTTGCGCCGGTGCCCTTCTTTTCGCAGATCAGGTTGCCAAGCGCGTCGCGGCGGACGGAGTCCACCTTATCTTTCACCAGGGATTCGATGACATCCGCCACGGTATGTTCGCGGCCGCTGGGGCCGTACAGGACGGTAAGCTGTTTCAATAGGTCTTTCATATACTCATCCTTTCATCAGGTGCTTAAGCGTCGCCTGGGCGAGGTGATACTGGTTGTCCACGTCCTGTAGGCTGCAAACCGAGGAGGGGCTGTGGATGTTGCGGCAGGGCACGGAGATGACCACGGTTTTGCAGCCCGCGCCCGCGCGCTGAATCGCCCCGGCATCGTTGCCACCGGCGACGTATTTCTTAATCTGGTGGGGTACGCTTTCCGCCTGCCCCGCCTTGAGCACGAGCTTGAACAGCTCATGATCGGCGATGGAGGACAGATCCATAAACGACACGCACGGCCCCTGCCCGGGGATGCAGACCTTGAACCGGTCCTCGGTGTCGCCCAGATCGTTGGCGGTGGTGCCTTCCAGCACGATGGCGATATCCGGCTGTACGCGGAAGCCCGCCGTTTTGGAGCCGCGCAGGCCCACCTCCTCGCGCGAGGTAAAGGCAAGCGTCAGCTCGCCGTCGTATTCGGCGTCCAGCAGGCGCAGCATATTATACACGCCCACGCGGTCGTCCAGGGCCTTGGCGCACACAAACCCGTCGCCAAACTCGGTATACTTTGTGGCAAAGGTGATGTGCGTGCCCTTGGGGGCTTTGCTCTCGGCCTCGGCCTTGTCCTTAGCGCCGATATCCACACTGAGCTTTTCAATCGTCGGGGCGGCATGGTACTCGTCCGATGATTGGAGGTGAATGGGCATATAGCCGATCACGCCGGGAACGGCATCCTCGCCGTAGCCGACCATCACTCGTTTGCTGAGCAGCACGCGCGGATCCACCGAGCCCGCGGCGCGGAAGTTGATCAGCCCGTCGTCGCCGGCGGAGACCGCGATCAGGCCGATCTCGTCCATGTGGGCGGCAAACATCACGCGCGGGAGCGATGTGTTTTTCGCCTTGCGCATGGCGATCACGCTGCCCATACCGTCAAACGATACGGCGTCCTTGCCGAGCTTGTCCACACAGATGTCATACACTACCTTGCGTACAGCCTCTTCCCGGCCGCCCAGGGCGTTGAGCTCGCAAAGGGTTTTTAAATCCATAAGTCTTTATCCCACCCTTCTTCGATGTCCGCGGCAAAGGCCGCCGCCAGTCGCCCGCACTCCTTAATAGCGTCCAGCTGCACCGTTTCCACCGTGGTGTGCATGTAGGAAAGCGGCAGTCCGACCAGCACGCAGGGTACGCCGTCGCGGGCGATCTCCACCTCATCGGTATCGGTGCCGGTACCGCGCGAGGAGAGCTCCATGTTGATTTTGATGTTGTTGCTCTTGGCCGTATCCTTGAGCTTTTGCAGAAGCTTATGCTGGATAAACGGGCCGGTGACGGGCGCGGGCGCATCGCCCGGCACAGTCGAATCCGGCTTGGCGCCGGGATAGCTTGCGAAGGTCACGTCCAGAATGAAGCCGATATCCGGATACACGGAGTACGCACCGGTCATCGCGCCAAAGCCGCCGACCTCCTCCTGGGTGGAGCACAGGAACACGACCTCCGCCGTGTGCTGTATTTTTTGCAGGCGCTCGGCAGCGTCGAGCATCACGGCGATGCAGGCGCGGTCGTCCATGGTTTTGGAAGCGGCGCGGCCATTGAGCAGCTCGATCAGCTCGCCGTGGAAGGTGACCATATCGCCGATGTTGACGGTCTTCTTCACCTTTTCAGCGTCCATGCCCAGGTCGATATACAGGTCGTCCCACTTGACGCTCTTTTTCTGGTCGTCCGCGGCCTGCAGGTGCGGCGGCTTGGCGCCGATCACGCCGAACAGGTCACCCGTTTCCGTATGCACGGTCACGGTCGCCGCCGGGATGATTTTCGGATCCACCCCGCCCATGCCGCGCACGCGCAGGGAGCCGTCCTTCAAGATCTCGGTCACCAGCAGGGCGACCTCGTCCATATGCGCGACGAACATGATCTTCGGGGGGGCCGTGGCCCCATCCGCTTTTTGCGCGGCTGCCTTCCGTGTAGGTTTTTTGATGGCGACCACGTTGGAAAACGCGTCGACGTACACCTCGTCGCAGTAGGGCTCGAATTGTGTTTTCAGCCACTGCGCCAGCGCCTGCTCGTAGCCCACCGGCCCGAAGCGCCCTGTGCTTTCCCGTAAAAAGGAAAGGATATCCATACAGTTTCCCCTTTCATATGTCAAGTATTATGGGGCGCTGCCCCATGCCCCGCGCAAGGGCACCGCCCTTACGTATCCTATTCTATCGCGCCTTGCGCGGCAAAATTGGATGGGGTAAGCTTTTAATTTATACCCTGGACTAGTCACTCACATTCAGCGTCTGATAAGACCCAAACCAGTATATACCCATACACACGATGATGGAAGCCCTTGTTTGCCGCCAAATCGGCTTTCCATCAATGCTTGCCCAGCACCTCTTTGGCAATCCGCACGCTTGCCATGGCATCGGGCGCGTAGTAATCGGCGCTGATCTCCCTGGCGAGGGTCTCGGTAAGCACCGCGCCGCCGACCATGACGGTGATCGGATTTTTGTATTCCCGGCGGACAAGCGCGATGGTTTCGCGCATGAAGGGCACGGTCGTGGTCATCAGCGCCGAAAGCCCTAGGAGCCTTGCGCCGGTTTGCTGCACGGCGGCGAGCACCTCGTTGGCCGGTACGTTCTTGCCCAGATCCAGAATGTGAAAGCCGTAGCTTTGCAGCATGGTGGATACGATGTTCTTGCCGATATCGTGCACGTCGCCCTCGACGGTCGCGATCACGATGGTCATGCCCGGCTGCGGTGCGGCGGCGGGCATATGGGCGGTCGCCTCGGCGATGGCGCGCTTGGCGGCGCTCGCCGACTGCATGAGCTGCGGCAGGAAGATCTTCCCGCTTTCGTAGCGCGCGCCGACCTCGGTCAGCGCGGGGATAACGTGGTTTTCAATCACCGCAAGCGGCTTCTCCCCCTGCTCTAGCAGCGCGGCGGCGGCCTTGGCGGCAGGGGCTTCCATCCCGCCGACGATCAGCGCTTCCAGCGACCCGGTTTCGGTTTCACGGTCGGCTTTGGGCGCGGATGCCTGCGCCACGGTTTGCAGGGTCAGCTCGGAATACTTCTGGATATACCCCGCAAATCCTGCATCATGCCCCAGCGTTGCGCTGGCGGCGTGGAAGGCCGAAAGCACCGCGGCGTCCAGCGGGTTGATAATCGCGGCGGAAAGCCCGCGCAAAAGCGCCATGGACAAAAACGCCGAGGTAATCAGGCTGCGGTTGGGCAGCCCGAAAGATACGTTGCTCACGCCCAGCACGGTTTTCACATGCAGCTCGTCGTGCAGGCGGCGCACGGTTTCCAGCGTAACGCCCGGCGCTTGCGCATCGGCCGCGGCAGCCATGGTGAGCCCGTCAAACAGCAGATCGCTGTGGGGCACGCCGTGCCTGTCGGCCTCCGCCAGGATGTGCCTGGCAATTTCCACACGCCCGTCGGCGGTATCGGGGATACCGTCCTCGTTCAGGCACAGGGCGACCAAAGCCGCGCCGTAGGTTCTGGCGAGGGGGAACACCGCGTCCATCACGGATTGCTTGCCGGATACGCTGTTGATGATCGGCTTGCCGGTATAGGCGCGCAGGGCGGCCTCCAGCGCGGCGGGGTCGGCCGAGTCCAGCTGCAGCGGCGCGGGCGTTACGGCCTGCACGGCCCCGGTGGCAGCGGCGAGCATCGCGGCCTCGTCAATGCCCGGCAGGCCGACGTTTACGTCCAGTATGTCCGCACCGGCGGCCATCTGGGCGGCGGCTTCCCGCTTGATATAGTCCATATCCTTGTCACGCAGCGCCTGCTTGAGCAGCTTTTTGCCCGTGGGGTTGATACGCTCGCCGATGACGAGGGGCTTTTCACCGATGGATACCGTATGGCTGTGGCCGGAGACAAGGCAGGGCGCAAGCCCGTCCGTGTCCGGCTTCGCGGGCGGCGCATAGGGCAAGGCGGACACGGCTCCGACCAGCGCGGCAATGTGCCTGTCGGTCGTGCCGCAGCAGCCGCCAACGGCATGCGCGCCGCACTTGACGGCCTCCGCCATATCGCTGGCGAAGCCCTGCGGCTCGGCCTTGAACACCGTGCAGCCGCTCACCAGCTCCGGGATGCCCCCGTTTGGTTTGAACCACACAGGCTTGCCGTTTGCGCAGGCCGCAAGCCGTTTCAGGTTATTCATTAAGAGCTTCGGCTCGGTATGGCAGTTGATGCCCAGCGCGTCCACGCCCGCCATGGCGGTCAGCATGGCCGCCGCGCCTTCGATATCCGAGCCCGTCAGCAGCCGCCCGGTTTCATCCGGCGACATGGACACGGTAAGGGGCAGGGGGGCATCGCCCTCATTTTCCTGAATAGCCTGGCGGATGCCGAGAACCCCTGCCTTGATTTCCTTGAGGCAGGTCATGGTTTCCAGCACGATCAGGTCGCAGCCCGCGGCAATCCCGGCCTGCGCAATTTTGTGATACCATTGGGCGGCGTCTTCAAATTCCCTTTCGCCGTAGGGCTTTAGGAGCTTGCCAAGGCTGGTCAGGTCCAGCGCGGCGTAGCCGTGCCCGGCCTCCCCGACCGCCTCCTTGGCGATGCGCACGCCCGCCGTGAGCAGCGCTTCCCAGTTTTTGAGCTCCTCCGGGTCAAAGCCAAATGTGTTGGCGTAGACCACGTCCGCGCCCGCGTCCAGGTAGCCCCGGTGCACGGCCTTCACGGTATCGGGGCGCTCCAGGTTCCACTCCATCGGCTTTTTGCCGGCGGGCAGACCCATGCCCTGCAGGGTTGCGCCCATGGAACCATCCAGAATCACGCGCCGGGTCTTGAAAAGTGCCAGAAAAGGGTGCATGCGTTACCTCCCGATGATCGCGCCGAGGTTGCGGAAAACATCCGCCGCCACATCGGCGCGGTTCATGGTGTACAGGTGGATGTGGCGGATACCGTTGGCGATCAGGTCGACAATCTGCTCGGTGGCGTAGGCGACGCCCGCCTGCCGCATGGAGGCCGGATCGCTGCCGAATTTATCGACGATGGACAAAAAGCGCGGCGGCAGCGTAGCGCCCGACAACGCGGTGATGCGCTTGATCTGCTGGGCCTTGATGACCGGCATGATGCCTGCGCCAACCGGCACATGGATGCCCGCCCGCAGCGCGCGGTAGAGAAAGTTATACAGCGTTGCGTTATCAAAAAACATCTGCGTGGTCAGAAAATCGACCCCCGCGTCCACCTTTTGCTTTAGGTGTTCGAGGTCCGTTTCGCGGTTCCGGCTCTCCGGGTGGCCTTCGGGGTAGCAGGCCGCGCCGATGCAAAAGCCGCCACGCGCTTTGATATGCTTCACCAGCTGGGTAGCGTGCGCAAAGCACCTGCCGCCGGGAAGCTCGCCGTCCTCGGGGATATCGCCGCGCAGGGCCAGCACGTTATGCACGCCCGCGGCTTCCAGATCGTCCAGCACCGTATCCACGGTATCAATATCAGAATTGATGCAGGTGAGGTGCGCAAGCGCGGGCACGCCCGCCTCCTGCACGGTCTGGGCGATATCGCGGGTGAACTGCGGGGTTTTGCCCGCCGCGCCGTAGGTGACCGAGATGAACAGGGGGGTGAGCGCGGCAATTTCACCGACGACCTGCTTGGCCTCGTCAACGCGGGCGAACTCCTTGGGCGGGAACACCTCGCAGCTTATGGTGACCTTATCCTGTAAAAGATCGACGATCCTTTCCATGTTCACCTCTCCTTACACTGGAAATTTCATCGTGAGCACAAAGTAAACGATGAATCAAGAACGTACGCGATGCCGGATTGGATTTTTGTCAGGTTTTGTTTGCGGGATTCGATGCAGCAGTATCGCTGCATTGAGAACCCGGCAGACGCAAGATGGTGGAAATACGACCGGCAGCATATGGGAGATCGCATCAGCGTTTGCTTTGATGCGGCGTATGCAACAGCCCCTCGCGCAGGTCGTAGGGCGTTTCCTGGTATACAAAGTAGTTCAGCCAGTTTGAAAACAAAAGGCTCGCGTGCGCATGCCAGTTCACGCGCGGCTGCATGGCAGGGTTATCGCCCGGAAAGTAGTTTTCCGGCAGGTCGATATCCAGGCCCTTGTTCTTATCGCGGAAGTATTCGGATGCCAGGGAATCCCGGTCGTACTCCGAGTGCCCGGTGGCGAATACGCGGCGGCCGTCGAAGCTGCGCACCACCGCCGTGCCGGTTTTTTCCGACCAGGCGAGCACGATCAGGTCGCGGTTCTTGCCGATGGCGGCTTCATCCAGCTCCGTATGGCGGCTCATGGGTACGGTAAAGGTATCGTCCAGCCCGCAGAAGAGCTTGTCGTGTACGTCGGTGATGGCGGTTTCAAACACGCCGAACAGCTTTTTGGGCAAAGGTTTTTTCTCGATCCCGTAGTGGAAGTACAGGCCCGCCTGCGCCGCCCAGCAGATGAACAGCGTGGAAAACGCGCGCTCGTCCGCCCATTTCATAATTTCGGTCAGCTCGTCCCAGTACTGCACGTCCTGAAAGTCGAGCTGCTCCACGGGCGCGCCGGTGATGATGACACCGTCGAACACCTCGTCCTTCACATCGGCAAAGGTGCGGTAAAAGGTGTTCAAATAATCGGCGGAGACGTTTTTACTTTCGTAGCTGTCGGTGCGCAGCAGCGTGATTTCCACCTGCAGGGGCGAGTTACTGATCAGGCGCAAAAGCTGGGTTTCGGTGCGCTCCTTGGTGGGCATCAAATTGAGAATCGCAATCCGCAGCGGCCGGATATCCTGCATGGCGGACCGTTTTTCGGTCATGACAAAGATGTTTTCATCGGCCAGGGTTTTGGTCGCCGGAAGGGCGTCGGGAATTTTGACTGGCATAGTGCATTCTCCTTCAAGTGTTATTATACCAAAGATGCAGGGGATATCGGGCGTTTTAGGGGAATTTCTCACAGCAAAAAGCCCCCGGTGCCATGCTGCCCATTGCGCCGGGGGTTGAGTTTGCCCGTTTACACCGCATACCCGCAGTAACGGCGCGCAGCCGGGCCTGCAAGAAAGCGGTTTGCAAAACAAGAAACCCTTCCCCCGAGAGGGAAGGGTTGTCATTCACACGAATACGGCAAAAAGCCGCTCAACCACGACCTGTTTCGGGGCAGCAAAACATCTGACGGGGCATTCGCATCATCATATAAGCCATCAGATCCGCCTCCTTTAAGCCGTTTGGATTGGATACAGCATAGCAAACATGCGAAAATCTGTCAAGCAACGGGATGATAACGAACGATCAAATACAGAAAGCCGCGTACAGCGGCACGGATATAATGCCGTTCCCCTCGCCGAAGTTTTTCAAAGACAGGCGGATGCTATACGCCGGTTTATATGCTGTGATGAACACGCTCAGGCTTCGGGAACGAACGTGCTCACCCTTTTTCACTTCAACGCCTATCACATCGCTGTTCTTTTGCAGGATAAAATCAAGCTCTGCCGTGCTCTTGCTCTCCCAGTAATACAGGGGATAGCCTTTCGCCATCAGCTGCTGTGCTACATAGTTTTCCGTCACAGCGCCCATAAAAATGTTGTCTTCGCCGGAGAGAATCGTTTGCTGGGATAAACCGGACTTCATGACAAGCAGGCCCACATCGCCCATATATAGCTTAAAGGCGGACAAATCCGTGTAGACCGCAATCGGCTCAATCGCATGGTCGATACGCTGGCATTTCAGCACCACACCAGCCTGGCTTAACCATTCGATGGATGCGCCGAAAAGTGTTGCGCTCCCGCCCTTTTGCACGATCTTGTATTGAAACTTCCTGTTCTCCTTGGCCAGCTGCGCCGGTATGGAATTGTAGCAGGCGCGAATTTTCACATTCTCTGCATTCGAAGCATACTTTGCCATATCGGCGATATAGCTGTTGATAATGCCATTTTGAACCGAAGGAACATCTAAAAAGCTTCCGTCCTTTAAAAAAGCGTTGATCACAGCAGGCATTCCGCCAACAATCAGATATTCCCGGTAGCGTTCAACGGCTTCCTGATGCAAGGCATCCGGCAGCGCTTCCATGTGCTCCCAGGCATGGCGTATCTCCTCAGAGAGACCCTCTTTGCCTTGTGCCCAGAGATACTCTTCAAAATCAAACGGATATAACGTCATCATATCCACCTTGCCAACAGGGAAAGAGTACTGCTCGCGATTGATAGCAACCCCAAGCAAGCTCCCGGCAACCGCAATATGATACTCCGGCGCTTCTTCGGCAAAGTATTTCAAAGAGGTTAGCGCTCGCTCACAGGACTGTATCTCATCAAGAATAATCAACGTTTCTCCGGGGATGATCTTCTCCCCGGCAGAGGATTCAAGGTAGCGTAGAAGCTTCTCAGGAGATATATTATCATTAAAATATGAAGCTACCGCCAGGTTGGTTTCCAGATTTACATAGACCGTGTTTTTGAAGTAATGCTCGCCAAACTCCCGAAGGATATAGGTTTTCCCCACTTGTCTGGCTCCATCCAGAATTAGTGGTAAACGAAGCGTGCTCTGATTCTTCCATTCCACAAGACGCGCTTCAATTTTCCGTTTCATCGTCATCACCTCTACTGCTCACTATACAAACAAACGACAGTTAAGTCAAGTTTATTATGATAATTCTATAATAATCTTGACTTAACTGTCATATCCATCTATATCATGCAGCGCGGGTATTCCCTTTACCAGATTGGGTTCATGGCTTTGCTCGCCGTTTACCTGACAACCGCCAGCGACCCGATCGGGTCCCATGGCTTGAGTTCGATGGGCTGTGCTTCGAGCGCTTTGAGCTGCTCTGGCGAGAGGTATTTCTTTTTCACGACCACCTGGTGGGTGTAGTAGCCGAACCAGTCCTGGCTCATGACGAAGAAGCCTTTTTCGCCGACCTCGTCGCCCCAGCTGTTTTCGACCTTCCATTTGGTGATCTGGCCCTCGCGCACATCCACGGCCATGAGCGTCATGGCGTGGGTGAGCACGGTCTGACCGTAATCCAGCATGTCGGCCTTGGTCATGTGCAGGTCGGTGTTCAGCACGGCATCGTAATCGTAAAGCCCCGTATCCATAATGCCCAGGTCACGGTCATAGAGCTTGCCCACGTCGCAGCCAAACCACACGGGCATCCCCTCCTGCACCTGCTGCCTGGCCATGTCGGCCAGCTTTTCGGATTCGAGGTTTAAGTACACCACGGGCTTGCCGCCCACGACGTTGCCCAGGTATTTAACGGTATAGGTTTTGCCGTAGGGCTTATCGTCCGTCGGCGCGTTGATCACGCTGACATACTCGTCGATCAGGTTCTCGCCCACATATGTTTGGAAGAACGCAAGCGGCGTCAGGTTCAGGTCGCGGTGGTAGCCGTTATCCTTGTCGCGGTAGGCAAAATCAAAGGTTTCGGGCGGCTGGCCCAGGAAGGTGCACAGCATGCCGTAAATTTCGCCGATCATGGCTTCCTTCTCCTTGCGCACAGCCTCCGCCGAGGCGCCCTGTGCAACCATGCGGCGCAGCGCCGCGCCGTTCTTGCGCAGTTTTTTGATCAGGATCACGTTCATGCCCTGCGAATTGCTGGAGTGGAAGGATTCGGGCATCGCCGCCTTGGGCACAACGCCGTATTTTTTCATCAGGTTGACCAGCATATCCCACTGGCCGCCATCGTTCATCAGGCTTTGGAACTGCCACATCACGATGCGGCTGTCCTTAGGCTCGGCCGCGGTCTCGATGACGCTTTCCAGGAAATAGTTCGCCTTCCAGCTTGTCGTAAAACATTAAATACGGCTGGGACAGTTCAAAATTCTTGTTCTTAAAGCCGAGCTTGCGGTTCATGTGATAGCGCAGCACGTTCATGCCCGCGAAAATCCAGCAGCGGCCGCTTTTTTTCTGGTTGGTGATGTCCAGGGTTTCGATTTCGTCCGAAAACACCTGCTGCATGCTGACTACGGACGCCTGCCTGCGCGCGCTGGCGTCGATACCGTTTAGCATCACGCTGTTAGCGACGATGTTCGCCGGGTTGTTTTGATATGCCTGCTTCGCCTGGGTCAAAAACGCCTGCGATAGCTTTCCGTTTTCATTCATAGTACAGTTCCTTTCCGGTCTGCCATATACAATTTGCCAATATGATTGTCTTCGGCGGGGGCGGTTGAATTCCTGCCTTGCCTCGCGGCGTACTTATCAGGGTCATTTCGCGGCGATTATTTTGCATCCGATCCTCAAAATCTGCAAATTCCGGGAACTCCAACCCGGATTTCGTGCTATAATACAAAACTTAGGAGGCCGTCATGAGCAACGAAGCCAGCTGTGGAAAAAGCAAGTATGAGGTGGACATGACCCAGGGGTCGATCACGCGCCATCTGGTGCGGTTTTCGATTACCGTTGCGCTCACCGGCGTGCTGCAGCTATTATACAACACGGTCGATACCATCGTGGTGGGGCAGTTCGCGGGCAAGGAAGCGCTGGCGGCCGTCGGCAGCACCGGCTCGCTGATCAACCTGCTGATTACGATGTTTGTCGGGCTTTCGGTGGGCGCGAGCATTGTGCTGGCCAAGTATTACGGCGAGGGCAATTTGAAAGCCGTCAGCGATACGGCCCACACGGCCATTGCGGTGGCGGCGATTGCCGGGTTGATCATGGCGGTTGTCGGCTTTGTGCTGGCAAGGCCCATCCTGCTCGCCATGGGCGTGCCGGACGATGTGCTGGATCAGGCGACGCTGTACATGCAGCTTTATTTTGTCGGCATTCCGTTTTCGTTCATCAATGTGTTCGGCTCGGCCGTTTTGCGCGCGGTGGGCGACACCCGCCGGCCGCTGTATATCCTGACGCTTTCAGGCCTGCTAAACGTAGCGTTGAACCTGCTGTTCGTGATCGTTTTCCATATGGGGGTCGCGGGCGTGGCATGGGGCACGGTGCTGTCCAACGTGCTGTCCGCCTATCTGATCCTGCGGGTGCTCACCCACACGGAGGGCGCGATCCGCATTATTTTGAAAAAGCTCCGCATCAAAGCAAGCGTGCTCATCCCCATCACCCGCATCGGCCTGCCTGCGGGGCTGGAAGGCGCGATGTTTGGCATCAGCAACGTGCTGATTCAGTCCGCGATCAACTCCTTCGGCTCGCTGGTGGTGGCGGGCAACGCCATTTCCGTCAACCTGATGGGGCTTGTCTATGTGGTGATGCAGTCCATCACCCAGGCCGGGATGACCTTCACCAGCCAGAACATGGGCGCGCAGCAGTACCGCCGGGTGCGCATGTCGCCGCTGATTACCATGGTGCTGGTCAGCATTGCGGCCGGTGCGATGTCCAACCTGATGGCGGCATATGCCATGCCGCTGGCATCGCTTTACAACGATAACCCGGATGTGCTGTATTATGCGGCGCTGCGCATGGGCATTACCTTTCCGCTGTATTTCATTTTCGGCATCATGCAAACCTTTGCGTCCCAGCTGCGCGGCATGGGGCACGGCATGCTGCCGATGGTCGTATCAATTTCAGGCATTTCCGGCATCCGCATCGGCTGGATGTACACGGCCTTTGCGGCCAACCGCACGCTGGAAACGCTGTACATCGGCTATCCCATCTCGTGGGCGGCTACAATGGCGATTTTGATTGTGTGCTATATTGTGGTGCTGCGCAAGGTGCCCAAGGACGATTTGCAGCCGCCGGAGTGCGCCATACCGTAGCGCCGGTTATGCTTCGCTTGCATTGAGGGCGTCGTGCAGCGCCTGTTTTCCCATTTGATAACAGCCGCGCGCTTCCGTCAATAGATTTTCATAAAACGCGGCCGCGGCATGCCTGCGTTCATCCGCAAGCTGCCGTGCCCTTTGCGTATAAAACCGATCGTACAGGGTTTCCAGCTTGTACTTGTATTCCCTGAAAAACGACGGCAGGCTGTCCGCTTCGCCGCTTTCAATCTCGCCCTGTGCATCCAGTGTGTACAGCGGCTGTGACACGATACCCTGATAGAGCAGCGTTCGGGCGATGCCCAGCGTTCCGGCGGCGTCCAGCTTATCGGCATCGAACAGGATTTTCGCTTCCAGGCTTTCGGGCAGATGCTTGCCGCGAAAGCGATGCGACGCGACACAATCGCGCACCTGTGCGGCGCGCGGTTCCGGCCAGCCGATACCGAGCAAAAATTGATACGCCATCGAGCTTCCAACCTGCGCGTGCCCCAGCGCGGGATTTGCATATTGCGCCGCCCGGCCAATATCGTGCAGCAGGCAGGCGGCAATCAGCACATCCAGGTCGGCGGCTTTTTCGTGCCGGGCGATATCCATGGCGAAATACAGCACGCGGTATACATGCTCGCTGTCGTGCGCGCTGTCCCGCATATGCTCGAGCATATGGGCTTCAATCCTCGAAAAACTGTCCCTGTCCATATGTTATGACCTCCTTGTTATGATCGGTCGCGCCAGCCTTGGGGCTGCCTGTATATGTTGGGTCAGCCGGAGAGCCTTTGCAGCGCTTCCTCTACCGTCGCGGCGAAATACACCTGCCTGCCCTGGTTGGACTCCCGGATGAAATCCCGCAGGGCCTTGCTTGTATAACCAGAAAAATCGCCCGCGATGGCAACGCGAACGCCGTAATTCACAAATTTCTGCAAAATCGCGCCCGCCAGGCCGGAGCGCAGCTGGAAAAACGCGGGGTCCAGCGCCTCCGCCGGGATTACCGCGCGGTCAGCCTGATGGACATAGCTGATTTCGCCGATCCTGTCCAGCGCGTCCTGCTCGGTATGTATCGTTTCTGCGTCCAGCACCGCAACCGGCACCCCGTTGATTGTTTGTATCTTCATACCGGGCATTCCCTTCCTGTCCTATCGGATGGCTTATTGTAGCACAGACCCCATGGCAGGGCAATTTGTAGCAGGTTCCCGGCGCGGCTTTCCTTTGCCGGAATTCTGGTATAGAATGGAAGTACTGGACTTCCCACTTCCTGGAGGTTTCAATATGATTCGCAAAATCGTTTGTTTGCTTATGGCTTTGGTGCTACTGCCGCTGTGCGCCGCGCAGGCCCGGACATCCGGCTGGCACATCGACGAAAACGGACTGAAATTATACTTCCGCAACATTGACGAATGGACCCTGGTCTCCCCCGATACGGTGGAGGAGCATATGGAGCTGTGCACATCCAGGGGGTATACCCAGCAGGAGGTGCGCGAGCGCTTTGCCTCCGGGCGCATCGTGTGGGAGGCCTATCACCCCAGGCTGAAGGACGGGTTCATGCGCTATGAGGTCTGGAGTGATGAAAACACCCGCAACGCCTGGGACCTGAACATGCTTCCCACCGCCGAACGCAATGCCTGGATTCACGCGCTGGACATTTACGGCACCGAGGAGTATTCGTTCGTCAACCCCAGCTATGTCAGCATGGGCAAGGAAAAGCACCTGCTGATTACCGGCGTCACCAAAAACCCGCCGTACCGGTACGAGTCGGGCTACGGCGCGCTGACGGTGCGCAACGGCCTGGGCCTTTTGTACACCTATATCCAGAATAAAGATCGCGCCTCCCAGCGCAACTATTTTAAGACCGTTTTTGAGTTTGTCGGCTCCCAGACCAACGTCACCAGCATGGATCACATCTTTTTCATGCCTGAAATACTGCCAGAGGCCGTGGATGTGTTCATGGATCCGGATATCGTGATCAACGCCCACACCGGGGAAAACCGCTTTCGCGGCGCCACCGAGAAGGATACGAGGATTACCGCAGCCTGGGGCGGCAATAGCGGCGAAGCCACCGCCGACAAGGACGGCAATTTTACCGTATCCGTGCCGATCACCATGGAGGGGGAGATGGCCGTATCCCTGACGGCCAAAAAGAAGGGGCATTCGGACAACTATACCTCCGTGCTGTCCATCCCCATTAACGATTCCATGGCGCGGCTGACCCTCACCGAATACCCTGCGTATGAAACGGAGGCGGACAGCTTTACCCTATCCGGCATGGCCGCGCCGGGCGCGGCGGTGTTCCTGACCCTCAACGGGGATGATCCCATCATGCGCATCGCGGACGCGGACGGCAAGTTCAGCCAGAAATTCGAAGGCCTGGAAGACTTTGTGCTCAACACCCTCACCGTAACCGCCAACGAAGAGGGCCTGGCCGACGCGACCGCCGCCATCGTGTTTTACCGGGGCTACGGCGAGGACGTGAAAACCGGCATCGCCAAATTCAAGGCCAAAACGGTCTCCGTGAGCCCCGCCAAGCTGACCGCCAACCCGCTGGATTCCGTTGGCGATTTCATCCGCATGGAGTTCCGCACCAAAAGCCTGACCCGGGAGGATGGAGGCATCACCTTCCGCGCCGAAAGCCTTTCCAGTAGCAGCTCCAAGCGCTACCCGATGATTTTGAAAGTGCACGGCTATCTGGACGATTATATCGTCGACGGCATGAACCTCACCGTTTACGGCATTGTGGAGGCCCCCACCAACGACGACAAGCTCCCGCAGATCCGGGTGATTTATATTTCGTATCTGAAATACGTGTACCACTGATCAGCACAAAGCCCCGGCCGCGTATGCGGCCGGGGCTTTGCAGACGCTTGCGCGTTACTTGTTCTTTTTGTTCACCACATCAAACACAACGGCCAGGAGCAGCACCAGGCCTTTGATGGCCTGCTGCCAGTCAATCGAGATGCCCATGATGGACATACCGTTGTTGAGCACGCCCATGATGAGGCCGCCGACAATACACCCGATCACCGTGCCGATGCCGCCGCTGGCGGACGCGCCGCCGATGTAGCAGCTGGCAATGGCGTCCAGCTCGAAGTTCACGCCGGCTTTGGGCGTTGCCGCGTTCAGGCGGCCGGCAAACACGATGCCGGCAATGGCCGCCAGCACACCCATGTTCACATACACCCAGAAAAACACACGCTTGGTATTGATGCCCGACAGCGCCGCCGCCTTGGCATTGCCGCCGAACGCGTATATATGCCGCCCGATGGTCGTTCGGCTGGTCACAAAGGAATAAATCATCACCAGCACGCCAAGCAGCACCAGCACCGTCGGCATGCCCCTGTACTGGTTGAGCCAGAAGGCAAACAGGTTGATGACCACCACCATCACGATGATTTGCAGCGTCAGCACGAGCTTGGATGATACCGCAAAGCCGTAGTGCTTCATCTCACGCCGCTTGCGCAGCTCGCCGACGATGAACACGATGCTCAGGAGCAGGCCCACGAGCAGCGTAATCAAATGCAGCTGCTTGCCAAACAGGTAGATCGGCCCTGTGATGTTGGTGATAAAGTCCGGCACAAAGCCTGCGGAGATGGACGTGTACACATCCGGGAACGGCGCCTTGGTTTGCCCCTTGAGGATCACCATGGTCAGGCCGCGGAAGATGAGCTGCCCGGCCAGGGTGACAATGAACGCCGGAATGCGCACATAGGAGATCCAAAATCCCTGCCACGCGCCAATCAGCCCGCCGACAACCAGCGAAATGAAGAGCACCGCGACCGGCGAAATATTCCAGTCCATGATGAACACGGCGCTGGTCGCCCCGATAAACGCGGCGACGGAGCCGACCGACAGGTCGATATTCCCGGTCAGGATCACCAGCAGCATACCGATGGCCAGCACCAGAATGTAGCTGTTCTGCATAATCAGGTTGGCGACATTGAGCGGCTTTAACAGGATCCCCTTGGTGAGGAACTGAAACAGAATGATGATCGCCACCAGGGCGATGATCATGCCGTACTGCCGGCTGTTGAACTCGAATTTCCGCTTTTTCTGTACTTGTTGCATTCGTCAGTTCCCCCTGCTGCTTTGCATGATACAACGCATAATGCTTTCCTGCGTTGCTTTTTCTTTGGGAAGCTCGCCCACCATTCTTCCCTCGTTCATAATATACACACGGTCGCTCATGCCCAGCACCTCGGGCAGTTCGCTGGAGATGATGATAATGGCCTTGCCCGCCGCGGCCAGCTGGTTGATGATGGTATAGATCTCATACTTTGCGCCCACATCGATGCCGCGGGTAGGCTCATCCAAAATCAGCACGTCCGGCGCGGCGAAAATCCACCGGCTCAGGCACACCTTTTGCTGGTTGCCGCCCGAAAGGTTGCCCACGATCTGGTGCACGGTCGGGGTTTTGATGGACAGCTTCCGGCGGTAATCTTCCGCAATGTGAATTTCCTTGCTTTTGTTGATAATCAGCATCTCGCTGATGCCCTTGAGGTTGGCCATGGAGATGTTTTCCTTCACATCGCTGATCAGGTTAAGCCCGGCGGTTTTACGGTCCTCCGTCAGGTAGGCCACGCCGTTTTCAATCGCCTGGTGAATGGTATTGAAGTTTACGGGTTTGCCGTCCTTCGTCATCGTTCCGGTGATTTTTTTGCCGTAGGCCTTGCCAAACATGCTCATGGCCAGCTCCGTGCGGCCCGCGCCCATCAGCCCGGCAATGCCGACCACCTCGCCCCTGCGCACATAGAGGCTGATGTCCTTGAGCACCTGGCGGTTGGTGTCCACCGGGTCAAAGGCGGACCAGTTTTCCACGGAAAACACCGTTTCCCCGATTTCGCTTTCGCGCGCGGGGAAGCGGTCCTTGATTTCGCGGCCGACCATGCCCTGGATGATGCGGTCCTCGCTGATATCATCCTGGCCCTTGACCAGGGTTTCGATGGTCGCGCCGTCGCGCAGTATGGTTATGCTGTCGGCGACGCGCTCGACTTCCTTGAGCTTATGGCTGATAATAATGGACGGCACACCCTTTGCCCGAAGGTTGACGATAATTTCAAGCAAATGGTCGGATTCGGCCTCGTTCAGCGCGGCCGTCGGCTCGTCCAGAATCAGTAATTTCACATCCTTGGCAAGCGCCTTGGCGATCTCCACCAGCTGCTGCTTGCCCACGCCGATATCGGCGATCAGCGTATCCGGGTCTTCCGAAAGCCCGACGAGCTTGAGCAGCTCCGTGGTTTTGGCCCGGGTTTGCTGCCAGTTGATAATGCCTGCCCTGGCCCGCTCGTTGCCCAAAAACATGTTTTCGGCAATGCTTAAATACGGTACCAGCGCAAGCTCCTGATGAATGATGGAGATGCCCTTGTTTTCACTGTCCTTGATATGGTGAAACACGCACTCCTTGCCGTCGAAAATAATTTCGCCGGTGTAGGTGCCGTGGGGATACACGCCGCCCAGCACGTTCATCAACGTGCTTTTCCCTGCGCCGTTTTCGCCCACAAGCGCGTGGATTTCATCCCGCTTGACGATCAGGTTCACGCAATCAAGCGCTTTGACGCCGGGGAACAGCTTGGTGATGTCCTTCATATGCAAAATCGCCTGGTCCAAGGTGGTTTTCACGCTCCTTATTCCCCTGGTTGCTGTTTTCAATTGATGCCGCCCGCTGCGGCCGACATAGTATAACTTGATACCAGTATAAACATAGGTATGGCGGCAGTCAAGCTGCCGCCATACGACGCAGTTGCCCTGCGATTACAGGCCGAGTTGCTCCATGGTGTAGTAGCCGCTGTCTTCCACCAGCACCTGCACGGCGTTGGTCGCATCGATGGGCACCGGCTCCTCCAGGTAGGAGGGAACGATGAACACACCGTTGTCATACGTGGTGGTGTTGTTGATGGTGGGTTCTTCGCCGCCCAGCACCGCGTTGACCATTTCAACCGCTCTGGCTGCCAGGGTGCGGGTGTCTTTGAAAATGGTGGAGTACTGCTCGCCCGCCAGGATGCTCTTAACGGAGGGGAGCTCCGCGTCCTGACCGGAGATGATGGGCATGGGCATATCGGCAGAGCCGTAGCCCACGTTCTTCACGGACGCCAGCACGCCGATGGAGATGCCGTCATAGGGGCTGAGGATTGCATCCAGGCCGCCATCGGCATAGTGCGCGGTGATGATGTTATCCATGCGGGCCTGCGCGGTTGCGCCGTCCCAGCGGAGGGTCGCGACCTGGTCAAACGCGGTCTGGCCGGATTTCACAACCATTTTGCCCTCGTCGATGTAGGGCTGCAGGATGCTCATCGCGCCATCGAAGAAGTAATAGGCATTGGTGTCGTCGGGCGAGCCGGCAAACAGCTCAATGTTGAAGGGGCCTTCCGCATCCGGCAGTCCAAGGCCGTCTACGATGGTCTGCGCCTGCTGCACGCCCACGAGGAAATTATCAAACGTGGCATAGTAGCTTACGGCGTCGGTGTTTTTGATCAGGCGGTCGTAGGAAATCACGGCAACGCCGGCTTCCTTGGCTTTTTCCAGGATAGAGGTCAGCGATTCGCCGTCGATCGCGGCGATAACCAGCACCTTGGCGCCTTTGGTGATCATGTTTTCGATCTGGGCAACCTGGTTTTCAATGATGTCTTCGCCAAATTGCAGATCAACGTCGTAGCCCTCGGCCAGCAGAAGATCTTTCATGGTGCCGCCGTCGGAAATCCAGCGCGCGGAAGACTGGGTGGGCATTGCAATGCCGATGAGGTCCGCCGCCATTGCGACCGACGCCATGCACAATACCATGACAAACGTGAGAACGAGAAATAGTGTCCTTTTCATGTGTTGGGTCCTCCTTTGATTTTCAGTTTGAAACGTTTCGCTTTGCGCGATTTGAGTTTATTATACAGGATAGCGCACAGAAAGAAAGAGAGAATATTCTTGCAAAGGTTGAATATTTTCCGATTGCTAAAAAGTTAGCCACAAAACCCTTTTATCAGCCACCGGCGCTGATCAACGGCTGCTGTTTTCCGGTTGATTTCCCGTATCCGCGCCAAATTGCCGACAATTTTCCGGTATTGTACCGTACGGGCTGGCGCGGCGGCAGCTCGCCGCCGCCAACGCTGTAGCGCCGCGCTTTTCGCTTTCATTTGCGCGAAAAAACACCCGCCGAAGCCCGGCGGGTGTTTGCAGGTCTGCGGATGATGCGGTATTACTCCTGCGGGACGTTCACAAACGCGATCGCGTCCACGCTGGCCGGGGTAAGCCCCTGCGCCTGATACCAGGCGATGAAGTCCTGGTTGACAAATTCCTTGATCTGAATGGAGCTGCCGGGCATGATGGCCTTATCGGTATACATGCTGGCGTCGATCATGTACAGGATATTGCCGTCGGCATCCAGCAGCACCAGCACGACTGTCACGTCGTAAATCGGCTGGTCTGTATCGTTGGTCACGGTCGCGTACATGTAGTTGTAGGTAGAGTACCATTCCTCCACGCCCTCGATGTAATCGGTGGTCACGGGCAGGCGCAGGGTAGCGTAGTCCTTATCGCTTTTCCCGGTGATGGTCAGCGAATAATCGGCAACGTCGGCCGCCGCCACATCCGTGATCTCCGCGTAAATGTTGGCGTAGGTGTATTCGCCGGGCTGCAGGAACTCTGCATACGGGTTGAGATAATCCGACGACGTGATCGCGTCCCCGTTGGCGTCGAAGATCTCCAGAATGCCTGCGTTGATCATGATGGGCTTATCGCCCACGTTATCAATGCGCGCATAGGCGTAGCCGTAGGTCCAGTAGCTGTCGATCACCATAAAGTTTTCCTGGGAAACATCCAGCTTGCCCGCCGCCAAAGCGGGCGCGGCCAGCAGGCCGAGCAGCAAACACAAAACAATCGCGATGGTTTTCTTCATTGGTATCTTCCTCCCTGTCTCATTTGCAAAAATGATCGCGTGTACAGTAGATACGTAAACTTTTCGGTTTTGAAACGCGTTTTGTGTATGATTACAATAGCACAGATGGGGAGTGTGCGCAAGGTGGGTAGAAGTCGTTTTGTTCCAACAAGTATAACTATTCATTAAATCCTAGCGTCACCAGAAAAATATGTTTAGAGACAATAAGTGCCCAGTATTATGGATGCGCGATTGATTATTGTGCTAAGTACTTCACAAGAAACGCTCAGGTAATTCGGTGCGCTGGAGTATTCCTATCGGCAGCCTTTCAAATACTCACATTTCATTCATTTAATATGATGATTTCCTTTTCTATTCTTGAGATCAAATGGACTAACTCTCTTTGGAAACTAGTTTTAGGAAAATCATAATCAACCCATGAAATTAAGTAAGATCTATAACCACACAAGTATTGGATCAGTTTCGCGACAGTTTTAAATGGAAATTTGGACAAGTCACGATGCTTAAGTTTAATACCATTCATGATTTCTAAGAACTTTGAATCATCATCTGTTTCTCGTTTACTGTGGTTGATTTTCGAAGATGAGATAACATGGCGAATGTCAGACAATCTACCTCGCGACAAACGAATACCGTTCTGAGAAACAATATATCCGTTCAAGGACAACTCGCTGTCTTCTTTTGGTGTTTTATATCCATACTTCATCACAAATTAGTTCCAATAACATTGATAGTTCTGGAAAATCACTTCTGAACTTGTCTCTTAAAAATTTTGCCTCAGTTGGATCGGAATAGCGCCTCCTTAATAATGTGATTGAAGGTTTGTCAGAAATACCATTAATTTGAGCAAAGTACTCATTAATAAACGCTGACACCCATCCACATGTTTTTCCACCGATTGATACTTTATCTAAAATTCTATTCTCTTGTGCACTAAGGTTTCTGACTATATCCTTATATTGAAATAGTAAATCGCTTTTCCCTTTATATATCAATCTCAGAGCATTAAGCCTATCAGTTTTTCCCTTGAGCGAGTGAAGAAAGTCAAGAAAAGCCGAGAAGTCTTCTGGCTTACATTGTCGTTGAATAAAGGCCAATGAAAAATCATAAGTATGATTATTAACTAAAGCCCCCTCGATTGTTGAACTAAGAACATAAGCATCACATCTGCAGATTTTCCGATAGCGACGGAATGAATGAGAGGTGGCTTTTACGCAGCAAAAAGTCGCCGCGAACGATATGCAGTCCGCGACGACGATGGCTCCTCAGATAGGACTTGAACGGATAACCCTGAGGAAGGGATGACTGATCCGGTCGCGTTTACGATTGCGGCGGGAGAGCGCGCCAGATTCGCCTGAAGCGAGCCGCAGGAATAGCAGCGTTATTATCAAGGTTCGATGAATGCGAAGCTGTTGTGCTCTCACGCCGCAAGCGTGAATGTTGACCGTGTCGGTCATTCCGCAAACATCCGAATGCTCTGCCGATTGAGTTACTGGGCACCGAAGGGAAGCGGCCTGCCAGTGACAGGTTCAGCGAAGCTGAAAGCGACCCGAAGGTGGGAGCTTTTACAGAGTGCGGCGACCGGGCGAGGGAACCGGACGACAATAAAAGCGATCGGGCAAATGACGAGTCAGCTCAATCGACATATTATCCTCATAGAATACATGAAGAGCTCAACAAAAGAGCCAGGACAATGTCCCGGTTTCTCGTCCACCCGCCGAGAAACCTGTTTCGAGGCGAGAGGAGGAGCGACGGAATGAATGAACGGTGGCTTTTTGTGCAACAAAAAGTCGCCGCGAACGATATGCAGTCCGCGACGACGATGGCTCCTCAGATAGGACTTGAACCTATAACCCTTCGGTTAACAGCCGAATGCTCTGCCGATTGAGCTACTGAGGATTATATACATCAATCCCGAACTTGCATTCAGGATTGATGTTTAATTGGAATGCGGCGACGATCTACTCTCCCGGGCCGTCTCCAGCCAAGTACCATCGACGTGCTGAGGCTTAACTACTGTGTTCGGTATGGGAACAGGTGGATCCCTCAGGCTATTGCCACCGCAA
>Ga0116164_10000284_pt1 | contig 47363 bp, 40 predicted proteins | sample AD_UKC109_MetaG_FD_89888 | JGI IMG/M metagenome (GOLD analysis project Ga0116164, IMG submission 89888) | Active sludge microbial communities of municipal wastewater-treating anaerobic digesters from Hong Kong - AD_UKC109_MetaG | ecosystem: Engineered > Bioreactor > Anaerobic > Digestate... | reverse complement strand
GTTCCTGCTCGGCGTCCTTCTGCGCGCGGGTTTTTGCACGGCGGGCCGCTTTTGCCTCCTCGTGCTGGAGCTTGAGCGCCTGCTGGGATTTGGTGCCGATGGCCGGGGTGCGGAGCTGCTTTTGGATGGCACGCTGCATGCGCTTGGGATTGGCGGGGATGGCCTGGGGTTTGCCGTCCGCCCTGACGGGCGGGCTGAACCGGAGCTCGTGCCCATGGGCCAGCAGGAATTGGTACACCTCGTAGTCCCTGGGCTCCGCGCCGAAGGTGATTTTGCAGACGGACAGCGTGCCGTCCTCCGTGCGTTCGTACAGGCCGACCCAGAACGGGTCCTCAAAGAAAACCGTCAGCGTGCTTGCGATTTTTTGCACAACAAATGCCTCCTCGTCATGTCATACAAAGATCGGACAACCGAAGAGGCAGGTTACTGGCGGAAATTCCGTGCCCGGACTACCAACCGGGCCGTGTTTTTATCTTTGCGGATGTGAAATTGTCGGTATCATTATACGTGCGGAACAGCTGTTTTTCAAGGGATAGAGCACGGGAGGCGGACCAAGGCCTACTTTTTCCCCCGCAGCACGCCCATGGCGCCCAGCATGAAGGGCAGCTTCAGCGCCTTGGGGATGAAGGGGGCGGTATGGGTGGGCTCAAAATGCACCTCGCCGGCTCCGGCGGCTTTGGCGGCGGCGAGCAGCTCGTCGGGCGTGCCGAAGTAAGATCGAAGCAGAAACAGGTCCTGAAACACGAAGGCGCCGCCGGGCCTGAGCACGCGCAGGGCTTCCCGGACGAGGCCGCGCTTATCGGTAACGCCCTTCACCTCGTGAAAGGTCATATTGCTGACGACCAGATCAAAGGCTCCGTCGGCAAAGGGAAGGCTGAAAGCGCTGCCCTGCATGAATTCCGTTTGGCTGCCGACGCCTTCCAGCGCGGCGTTGCGCTCGCACTGCGCCTTGCCATAAGCCCATGCCGCGCCCCAGAAGTCCAGGCCGGTGATCCGCGCCTGCGGGTAACGCCTGGCGAGCTTCACCGCCAGCGCGCCGCTGCCGCAGCCGATATCCAGCGCCGATCCCTCGCCGTTCCAGTCGATACGATCCACCAGCAGGTCCAGCACCCTGTTCTGGATATCCCCGCCGCCGGGCGCAAACAGGCGCTTGGCGTTCAGGAAATACACCGTGCATCCGGCAAACAGCACGGCCGGCACGGTGACGATGGCGATGAGCGCCGTCAAATCCGGCGCAAACAGGCACAGCGCCACGGCGGCCTCGCCGAAAAGCAAGGTAAGAATCGCGCATCGTACGATCAGCCGGGGAGCCACCCAGCTGCCGTACCGCGGTTTATCGGAAGCTTTCATCCAATTCCCCCTGTCCGCCCGCGCGGAAACCGGTGGGTTCCGGTTCCCGCCCGCGGGTAATATTGCATTGTCTGTAATTCGTTGCGTCCCCTGAATCATAAAGGCCGTCAAACGGGCTGTCAAGCCTGCGCCTTCACGGCGATTACGCCGACGGATTGCGAATCCTCCGTATACGCCTTCCCCGTCAGATCGGACAGGATGCCGATGGCCGTAAATCCGTTTTCCGCAAGCTCTGCGCGGATGCTCTCCGGCGGGAAGAAGGTTTGCCAGAAGCGGTAGGTTGTAAGCTGCGTATCCAGCACGGCGTAGGCATCGCAGAGGATGGGGATGTCCGGATAGGCGAAGGTCTTTTCCAGCACGAAGTGGGGATGGGGGCGGAAGAGGCCGTGGTCGGCGGCATACCAGCTGGAGGCGCTCCCGGCGGCACGGGCCGCGAAGGCGCGCAGGGACGGCACATCGAAGGCGAAGCGGCCGCCGGGCTTGAGCGCCGCGTGAATGTTTGCAAGCAGCGTTTTACGCGCCGCGGGATCAAGCACGCCGTAGTCCTGGCTGATCATGACGGCCGCGTCGAACCGCTCCCTGCCCAACGGCTCCAGATAGCTCTGACGCAGGAAGCTTGCGCCGGGAGCGTGCCCGGCGGCGTAGCGCAGGGAGCTTTCGGAGCGGTCGACGCCGGTGACGGCATACCCCGCCCGCGAAAGCCTTGCGCAGTACAGCCCCGGCCCGCAGCCCAGGTCCGCGATCGCCGCGCCCGCTTGCAGTTTCAAGGCTTTAGGCAGAGTTTCGCAGATCGCGCGCACGGTTTCGGGCCGGTAACTCGCCTGATCCGTTTCAGGATCCAGATGGGCCTTGAGCAGCTGCGCGGAGATATAGGGATCGTTCCAGAATTCGCCGCCCGTCTCGTAGCGTTCGGGCCTGCGGTCTAAATCCAGCAGATTTTGAAGTGTGAACATCTCGTTTCATCCTTTCTTTTTCCGGCGGCAAACGAAAGCAAGGAATACCCGTATAAAAGGCATTCCCATCCATAACAAAAAGGAATACCTTCGGGAAAGATCGAACGGATGCCGTAGCAAAACCGCGCCTGCGCGTGTCAGGCGAACCCTTGCTCTGCGTCCGCTCTTGCTTTCCTTTCCGGTCGGCGCGCTTCGCGCCTTCCGGACGGTATCCCTCCAATAAAATCAATTCGTTTGCCGTCTAAACCAGCATAGTATACGGCGTGCCGCCTGTCAACATCGAATCAGGATTTCGCTTGACGGAATATAATTTTTGTACTATTATAATCCAGTTAGTATATTTTTGGAGGGATTTTGATGCGGATCACAGCTGAGGACGTAAAGCAATTGCACCTGGCGACAGGCGCCGGATATATGGAGGCCAAGCGCGCGCTGGAGGCGGCGGACGGCGACACGGAGCGGGCGAAGCTCGCGCTGCGCGGCAGGGGCGAGGCCATCGTGCGCAAAAAGGCGGCCAGGCCGGCCGGGGAAGGCCGGATCGAAAGCTATTGCCATACCGGCGATCGCATCGGCGTGATGCTGGAGCTGAACTGCGAAACGGATTTTGCCGCCGCCACCCCGGCGTTTCAGGCGCTTGCGCACAACCTGGCCCTGCACATCGCCGCGATGAACCCCGCCTATATCGCCCCCGCCGATGTTCCGCCGGAAACCGTGGCGCGGGAGCGCGCCGCCTGCGAGGCCCGGGAGCGGCTTGCGCAGACGCCGGAGACGCGCATTCCCGCCGCGGTCGAGGAGGAGCTGCAAAGGTTCTACCGGTCGGAATGCCTTCTGGAGCAGCCGTCCATCCGCGGCGGCGGCCTTTTCGTGCGCGACGAGGTGGCGGCCTGCGTCGCGGCGCTGCGGGAAAACGTGCGGGTGAAGCGCTTCGTGCGCTACGAGCTGGGGGAGTGAGCATGGAAAAGAAGGCGCTGAAAATTCTGGACGCTACGACGCGGCTGTTTCTGCGCGACGGAATCAAAAAGGTTACCATGGACGAGATCGCCGAAAGCGCCAAGGCATCCAAGATGACGGTGTACAAGTATTTCTCGGACAAGGATACGCTGTACCTGCATGTGGGCCGGCAGATTTTGCAGGCGCACGCCGCGCAGCTTGCGGCCGTGGCGGCCTCCCGGGCGACGGTTTATCAAAAGTTCGGCGCCGCGCTGGATTGCATCGCCTCCTTTGCCGACGGCGGCAGGTTTGCCCTGTGCGGGGAGCTTGCGGCCTACAATCCCGCCCTGGATGCGGAGTGGGCGCGCTACCGGCAAACCTACCGCGATACGCTCTATGCGCTGATCGGCGAGGGAATGGCCGCCGGCCGCATGCGCCCGGGCCTCGACCGCGACATGATCTTTTACTATATCGATATGGGCGTCGTGTATTACCAGCAGGACGAGGCGTACCGGCGGAGAATGCGCGCCGACGAGGCGTTTCAGGAGCGCTTTATGGATTTTTTTATCGGCAATATCTGCGCGGACGGCTTTGCGGACGGGGAGAACGCCGGATGAACGCATCCGTTTTGCAGACGTATATCGGGCTTGCGAGGGAGGGCACGGCGGCGGCGGTCGGCGAGCTGATGGGCTGCCTGACTTTGGAGATGACGCTGGCGGAATCCAAGTTTATCGATTTTGCGCTGGGCCTCGTGGAGGCGGAGCCGGGCGTCGCGGCGATGGAGCAATACCTCTTTGACGGTACGCAGATCCAGCGCAATTACTGCGCCCTGTATTTCGGCAGGCGCGGCGACTACGACATCGTGCGCCGGGCGTACGACCGGGGCCTGATCGACGCGAAGCAGGCGTTTTCGCGGTGAACGCCCGGCGCTGCGGGCGATTGTATTCGGCTTGCGGGAGTGCTATACTCAAACAAAACCGAAACAGAACGGAGCGTATCGCAATGACGGCAGCAAAACGAAATACGGCAAGGGGTATCGCGGGCTTTCTGTGTGCGGTTCTGCTCCTTGTCCCGCTGTCCGCGGCCGGAGCCGGGGATGCATACACCTGTCTGGCGGCGGCGGAATACATCGCGGAGAACGCCGACGCCTATCGGGAGGACCCGCCCGCGGCGGAGGACCTGCTGCTCACCGGAGACACGGGCGCGATCGTTCCGGACGCGGCGCTGACGCACGCGACCGGGTGCGAGCTTTTGTACCGCGCGTTCGGCCGGCTGCCGGAGGCCACGGGGGTGCGCTTTCTGGCGGGGTACCGGAGCACGGCCTTTACCGATGTGCCGGAGGCGTATGCGCCCGCCGTAAGCAGCCTGACCGATGCGGGGCTGTATATCCCGGAGGACGACGCCCTGTTTTTGCCGGATGCCGAAATGACGGCGGAAGCGCTGGCCCTGCTGGTGGACCGCATCCACGCCTATCTGGGCGCCAGCCTGCGGGACGATTTTTATGCCACCGTCAACGCCGGGATTTTGTTCGACGACGACTTTTTCAACGCCCAGCCGCAGGATTTTGATTATATCATCAACGGCGACCGCGATATGGGGGATGCCGAATGGATAGAGAGCGCGTTCAGCCAATGCCTGGCCGAGGGTGAAAAAACAGAGGCGGAGCAGCGGGTTGCCGCATTGCTGTCCACCTATTTCGATCAGGAAACGCGCAACGGGGGGCTGGGGAAAATCGGGGATTATCTCGATGCCATCTGGGCGGCGCAAACCCCTGCGGAGCTGGAGGATACGCTGGCTGTCATTACGAGGGAAACCGGCCGGGAGCAGTTTTTTTGTTCGTCGGATATCACGACCACGGCGGACGGCACGATCCTGTACTGTTTCGAAACGATGTCGACCCCCTACGCGGCGGAGGATTTTACGCAGGGGCATTACGTGTACGATTCGATGAACGAGCAGCAAACCCGGCTGCTGTCCGTGCTGGGGATTGCCGAGCCGCAGCGCAGGGCGCTGAAGCAGATCGACGTGTATTACGATCTGGCGCTGGCGGAAAGCACGCTGGACGGACAGGAATTCCAAGTGTACTCCGCGCAAATGCTGGAGGAGAGCTTCCCGTCGCTTTCCCTGCCCCGCTATTTCCGCGAGGCCGGGTACGAAAACACAGACCGGGTAATCATCGCGGATCCGGATGCGCTGTCCCGCTTTGCGCAGGCGTTTACGGCGGACAACCTGGAGGGGTGGAAGGCGATGTATACCACGCTGCTGCTGGACGTCTACTGGATCTGCGTTCCGGCGGACGTGGCAGACGCGGACCGGGGATTTTGGGGGGATTATTATGCCGCCGATCCCGCGCATTACAGCGACAGCGACGTGCTGTATACCTGCGTGGCTCCCCTGCTGGCAACCGATTTGTGCCGGATGTATGACGAGGATAACGAGCTGGAGCCGCTGCGGGAGAATATCCGCCGGCTGTTTGACTCGATGGCCGGGCTTTTCAGCGAGAATATCCGGGCGCTGGACTGGATGACCGATACAACCAAAGCGGCCGCGCTGGAGAAGCTGTCCGCAATGAAGCTGGTGGTGCTGTGGCCGGATACGATGGATTCGGTTGCGGGAATCGATTATGTATCCAAGGCGGAGGGCGGCACGCTGTTTGAAAACCTGTGCCGGTACCAGCTGGCCCGCCGGGCGCGGTACAATGCGCGGATCGGGGAAAAGCTGAGCGACCTGGACGTATGGCTGAGCAGCGGTATTTTTCAGAACAACGCGTTTTATTATCCGGAGGCGAATACCGTTTTTATTCCGCTGGGGTTTATCACCAGCAAGGAGTACGGCCCCGCGTGGCCGGTGGAAAAGCAGCTGGCGATTTTAGGCGTTACGGTCGGCCACGAAATGACGCACGGGTTTGACAGCTACGGCGCGCATTTCGGCGCGGACGGCGTGATGCGCGCATGGTGGACGGACGAGGATGACGAACGGTTTCAGGAAAAGTGCCGCGCGGTGGCGGCCTATTTCGCGGGCACGGAGTTTTTGCCGGGATTTACGAACGATCCGGACTACACCGTGGATGAAAACATCGCGGATATGGGCGGGATGAAAATCACGCTCGCGCTGGCCGCGACGCTGGATGATTTCGATTACGACTTGTTTTTCCGCACGTATGCGCAGCGATGGGCCACGTCGGCCACCCGGCCGGGCGCGCGGCTGTACCTCGCGGGGGACGAGCACAGCGCCGGGCGTATCCGCGTGAACAAGATCCTGCCTCTTTTTGACGAATTCTACGCCACCTACGGCATCGAACCGGGAGACGCCATGTACGTGGCCCCGGAGGACCGCGTCAGCGTATGGTGAATGGGGCAAACGCTTTCATCATCGTTTACCCTTAGGTAAATGATAAACAATGTCCGCATAGACTGGCAGGTTGTATCTTCGTTAGCTTGGTATAGGAGCTTCAAAATATCACACCCCCGCCGAAAACCGGCGGGGGTGCTGTATACGGCGGTTGCTGGTTACTCCAGCCAGTCCAGCTGCAGGGAGGTGGCGGCGGTGACCACGGCGCTTTTTTTCAGGTAGCCGTCGGTGCCTTGGGTATCCATCAGCCAGCCGGGCTCGCCGCCTTGCGGGATCATCACGTGCAGCCAGCTGCCGGTCTCGGCGAGGATGTGCATCTTGGTGCCCGCGGGCAGCGTGGCGACGGTGCCGGAGAGCCAGTGGGCGCTCGTTTTCAGCTTGACGCTTTTGGTGGCTTTCGCCACGCGAAGCGGCTGGTTCTGCCGCAGCGGCTGCATGGAGCAATCCGAGCCCGGGGTATCCACGTACAAGCCGGACATGTACCCCTCCGCGCTTCCGATGCGCACGTGGTACCACGGGTAGGGATCGCCCGCCTCCGTTCCCAGCACCTCCATCAGCACGCCTGTTTCGTAGGTTCCCAGATCGGCGGAGTGGGAGGAGGTCTGCTTGCGCAGATGCGCGCCGCAGGCTACGGCGCAGCCGTCCGGCACGGTATAGCCGACCGCCGTGCGGCAGGCCTCGGCGGTTTTGGGAAAGGCGTCCGCGTCGATGAACTCCAGATAGCGGGGCATGAGCACGGTATGCTGCTCCTCCGTGGTGCTTCCCGCCGCGTCGGTGCTAACGACGTGGTACCACATGTCCGTATTTTCCGCGCTTGGCAGGCCGCCCGCGACGGTAATCGACGTGCTTTCGCCGGTGGCCGTGTTCACATGGCGGTATTCCTCCAGCCGGAACAGCGGACCGTAGCCCTCGCCGTATTGCGCGTATACGATAAAGCTTTCGCATTCCGTATCCGACACGGGGTACGAAAGCGTAAATTCGCTGTCCCCGGCATCGTAGGTGATACAAAGCGTCCGGCCGGATAACAGCGCGGCCTCCCCGACGGGCAGCACCGTCCAATCCTCGGCTTCGGGTGCGCGGTAGAGGGAGACCAGCATGCGCCCGCCATCCTTTTCCAGCGCGAGCAGCCCCATGCCGGCGGGCAGGTAGACGCCGGGCGTCTCAACGGCATAATACGCGCCGCACACGCAGGTCCAGCCCGCAAGCATCGGGTGGGCGAGCGCCTGCTGCAGGTCCTCCGGCGTTTCCCCGGAAAATTCGGTGACGGCAACAGCGCGGCCGCCGCCTTTGGCAGCGCCTTCATAGCGGTGGATGCCCGCGACCGGCGTGGGCAGCGCCTCGGCGACCGCCGCCTGCGCGTCCTCCGCCGGAAAATCATAGGAATTCAGCTCCTCCGCCTCCCATTCCAGCAGCGCGTCGGGCCAGCCGGAGGGATCGCCGTAGCAGGACATGAAGTAGGCGTGAACGGCCTGCGCGCCGGTGATGGTTCCGGTCTCCAGCCCGTCCCGGAGCGCGTCGTTGGCATGCACGCCCCACTGCTCCATCCACGCCAGAAACGCGGCGCGGCTTTCCGCGCTCAGGTCGGTAAACCGGCCGTTTTCCCGCGCGGCGCGCAGGCCGTCGCGCACGGCGCTTTCGCCGGGATAGCGGGCATAATCGGGACCCTTGAAGGGCGTGGCGGCGCTGATGTATCGGCCGGTTTCCTTATCCGTGACGGAGGTATACACCCAGGTAGGGTGATCGGGATCGTAGTACGCGACCTCCCACGTGGTATCGGTTTCGGTCACGTCGAAGGTGAAAGCCTCCGCTTCCTCCTGCGTGTAGCCGAAGACCTCGGTCAGGTCGGCCATGGCCCCGCCGACAGGCGCGGAGGCATCCGCCGCGAGGGCGGCGAACGGGAGCACGGCGAGTACGAGCAAAAGAAGGAACAGACGTTTCATAAAAACCTCCCCGGATCAGCCGACGCTGTTTTCGGAGGGCTGGAGGGGGACCATCACGATGTAATCCACCACGCGGATCCGCGGCGATATCTCGATTGTGAAAATCGCAACCTCGCCGCCGCCGTCTTCGATGGGGCCGTTGAAACGCACCAGCACGCGGTCCGCATAGGCAATCGCGTCGGGAAGCGCCTCCGGCCCCTGAATGCGGGCGGACACGCCCGGCTGGAGCGCATCGGCGAAGGCAAGCAGATACGCGGCCAGCGCCTTCTCGTCGGTCCCGTCATAGGCGGACGTGGAGCAGAACTCGGAACGGCCGATGCCGTTGTACAGATAGGTGACCACGCCGTCCGCGCCAAAGTGCGCCGCAAGGTCGGCGATGCCGTTTGCGTCGGTTCTTGCGGTGATGACATACGCGCCGTCCAGCATCTCCGCGCGCCAGAGCATCCCGTCGGTATTTTCATCCAGATAGCCGCTCGCCCACAGGGCTTTGGCGTAGGCGATCGCCTCGTCCGCCGAGGCGATGGGGCGGGCCGCGATGCCCGCCGTTTCCGGGTTGATCTGCGGGATTTCAATATCCGTTGCAAGGGCGGAGACCGGGAGAAGTACGAGCGTGAGCAGGATCAGGATCCATCGTTTCATAGGGTGGCGCCGTCCTTTCTGATGCCGGGGTCACACGCGGATGCAAAGGGGCCGCGTGTCTTTCCGTTTCCCGGCCGGCAATGCGGGCATACAGGGTTCCTCTCAGGCGTTGACAATTGTCTACCACACAGTGTACACATGTCTACTCCTGTTTGTCAAGAAAATGTGTGTAAAAAACCAGCGCGCCGTCGGCGCGGTGAAGAACGGGTAAAATCGCAGATCAGCCCAACCCGGTCGTTTCGGGCTCCGCTGCGTCGGCCCCGTACTGCCGCACCAGCGCCTGATAATCGGGCGCATCCGCGAGGAACGCGAATTTGGGATCGTTCTCCAGGCTGCGCAGCAGCGGCGCTAAAATCCGCAGGGAGTTCATCTCCGACGGCTTGGGCTGCGGAAGATGGCGGAACAGCGGCGAAAAGGGATTGCTCCACGGCTCGGCCGCCGCGTGCAAGATCGCACGGAGGGCCTCGATCGTGCCGGCCGCGTCCTGCCGGGCGGCGGCGATCTCCAGCGGCGCGATGTGGGCCCAGTATTCGCCCATCCCGAAGGCCTCGCATTCCTTGCGCGCGCAATCCGCCAGCGCCTGCGCGCCCGCATCGTCGCCCTCCCGCACGTAAAGCCGGATCAGCCGGCACAGCGTGGTCTGCTGGTCCGGCAGGCTTTGGGTCAGCTTGCGCTCCAGCAGCTCCGCCGCTTTGGCGGTTTCGCCCTGCCTGTCCAGCACGTCGGCCTGCATGCCCCGCTTGTCCAGCGCGCTCCAGTCCGGAAGGGAATCGAGCAGCGCCTGCGCCTCGGTATAGCGCTCCTCCTGGATCATCGCGGACGCGAGCAGGTAATTGGCCCGGTCGGCAAGCGCCGTATCGCCGCTTTGGGCAACGCGTTCGTACATCGCCGTCACCCTCTGCCGGTAGGGCGCTTTTTCCCCGGCGGACAGGGAGGACATCAGCAGCGCGCCGTTCAGGATCGTGGCGGCGGATTGCAGCAGCTCCATGCAATAAGGATATTCCTTCAGCTGTTCCTCGGCCGCCGCGAAGCTCTGCGCCACATCGCCCGCGCGGGCTGATTCGGCGATGCCGCTGAGGATTTCTGTGATTTCCTGCTTCGAAAGCCCCTCCCGAAAGCCGAGCAGCGCGTTCGGATCCGTTTTTAAAAGACGCGCCAGCGCGGGCAGCAGCAGAATGTCCGGGCAGGTCGCGCCCCTCTCCCACTTGTTGACGGCGGGCGCCGATATCCCCAGCGCATTTGCGACCTGCTCCTGCGTGAGGCCCAGCGCCTTGCGCTTTTCGCGCAGCACGGTTGTCATATCCATGGTTCATCCCTCCCAATCCTGCCTGTATCATAGCAACAGGGGCGGGGAAAAACAATGGAGACGTCGTTACGAACAGGCGGGGTAAAATTAACCGCGGGTTAATTCCGCAAAATCGCGTCCGCCGCCTGTTCGGGCGTGAGCGCCGATACGTCCACCTTTTGCGTATGCAGTTTTTCGTACAGCGGCAGGCGTTCCGCGCTGCGGCGGAGGATATCCTCCGTGCGGAGCCCGGCCGCTATATCCTTTTGCAGCCGCGCCCGCAGGGCCTGCTCGCCGCAGACCAGCGAGATCAGGCGAACGCGGCAGCCGTTGGTGTCGAGCCGCGACAACAGATCGTCGAGAATGGCCTGCTCGTGCAGCACCCAGCAGAATATAATGTTTTCAAAAGCGGAGCAGCGCAGAAAGCGGTTGAGGAGATAGCAGATGTTTTCCATCACCATCCGCTTCGTTTCCTCCGTGACCTGAAACGGGTGCATGTCCCAGCACCAGTCGCCGTCCAGAAAAACGCAGCGGTCCAGCTTTTGCTTCAGGCATTGGCACGTCGCGGTCTTGCCCACGCCCATCGTGCCGCCGATGATATAGAGCGCCTTCATCGCATGGAATCCTTTCCCGCTAGACCCGCGCAAAGAGCATCCGGTTATCCTCGAAGCGTATGTCCAGCCTGCCCGTATCCTTCAGCCACGACAGGTAGGAGCGCACGGTGCTGCCGACCAGCACGTACTGCGCGGCGTTCATCGTGAGCTGATACTGTACGAATAGCTTCTGCAAAATGTCCTCGAAGATCCTCGGCGTTTCGCAAAGCGCCAGCAGCGTGTCCGCGATCTCCAGCGTCTTGTCGCGGTTCAGGCGCACGAGCTCCTGTACATCCGTCGCGGCGTCGGCATGGGCGGGAACGAACAGGGCGGCCTCCATCCGCTCCACCTGGTCCAGCGTTTCCAGCTGCGCGGCGATATCGTACAGGAAGGTGACGCCGTACTTTGTAAGCGTCGCCGGGCTTGCGACGCAGTCGGCCAGGAACACTACGTCGTCGGGCGTGCGGAAGCCGACCATATCCACGAAATGCCCCGGCAGCGGGATGACCCCGACCGCCGCGGGAAACGCGGGATCGGTCAGCTCCCGCGCGTCGCTCTCCTGCGCCATCAGAAATTTATTGCGCAGCTCCTTGAACGGACAGCCGCCCCACAGCACCGTGGGCTCCAGCAGCGGATAGCGGGTGAGCGCGGCCTCGGCCCCGGCCGCGAAGGCCGGGCAGCCGTACTGCCCCTGCAGATAGTGATTGCCGCCGATGTGATCGGCGTTGGAATGCGTGTTCAAAATGCCCCTGAGGCGCCAGCCGTTCCGATCCAGAATCTGGCGCACCTTGCGGCCCGCGTCCTTGTCGTTTCCCGAATCGATCAGGTATACGTCGGTTTCGGTTTCGCGCCAGATGCCGATTTTGGCGGGGCAATGGATGTAGAAGGTATTGTCTCCTGCCTGTACGAGCTCATACATCGGTCCGTTCTCCTTAATCCGCGGGATAAAAAATCAGGTTGTACAACGTGCAGCTCTCCCCGTAGGGGTTGTGATAGGCGTGGGGCAGATCGGCGCGGAAGCGCACGGCCTGTTGCTTGTGGAGGGTCACCGTTTTGCCGCCCACGGTCAGGTCCAGCTTGCCGCGCAGCAGCAGCAGGTATTCCTCCGTCCCCTCCAGATGCTTGTCGGATGCGTGCTTGCAGCCGCTGTCCAGCTCCAGATAGAAGATCTCCACGTTGCGCACCGGATCGTAGGGAAACATCGTGCCCGCGCGCATCAGGCCGCTTTCCTCCTCGATCAGCATCTGCGGCCGCACGTCGGCGACCGTGTATTCCGGCTCCTCTTCCCGTAAAAAGGTGGACATCGGGACCTTCAGCCCCGTCGCGATTTTGGCCAGCGTCGTGATGGTCGGGGTGGACTGCCCCCGCTCGATCTGCCCGAGCATCGGCTTGCTGACGTCCGTCAGCTTCGCCACCTCGTCCAGCGTCAGGTTTTTCTGCGCGCGGATGGTTTTCAGCCGGTTGCCGACCGTTTCTGCCTGTATGGACATGCGCCCGCCTCCTTTGTATGCTATAGCATATCTGAGGACAGTATAACAGATTCCGTCGGCGTTGCAACCGGTTTTTTGCGCTGCGCGGGCGCGGCTTGTCCGCATCCGGGGAAAGGGCTATAATATTGCCAGCAAGAAATTGATGGAGAGTGCCGCCATGGCCGATATCCGCATCCTCGTCGTGGAGGACGACCGGGAGATCAACCGACTGGTGACCGGCGCGCTGACGCGGGAGGGCTTTGCCGCGGACGGCGCATATACGGGCGCGGACGCGCTGCGCCTGTTTTCGCCCGAAGCCTACCAGCTGGCGATCCTCGACCTAATGATCCCGGAGCCGGACGGCTACGCGGTGCTGCGGCACATCCGCACGGCCTGCGATCTGCCGGTGCTGATCCTCTCGGCCAAAAAGGAGGAGGCGGACAAGATCGCGGGGCTGACGCTGGGCGCGGACGACTATCTGGCCAAGCCGTTTTCCGTGAACGAGCTGATCGCCCGCGTGTACGCGCAGCTGCGGCGCTATCTGCGCTTCGCCTCCGGCAGGGATTCGGGCGGCGTGCTCAAATGCGGCGAGATCGAGATCAACCGCGCCACCCGGGACGTGACGGTGTGCGGCAGGCCGGTGCAGCTCACGGCCAAGGAGTTCGGGATTCTGAGGCTGATGATGGAAAATCCGCAGCGGGTGTTCACCAAATCCCAGCTGTTTCGCAGCATTTGGGAGGAGGAGTATCTCAACGACGAAAACACCGTGATGGTGCACATCCACCGCCTGCGCGAGAAGATCGAGGAGGATCCGGCCAACCCCAGCCGGATCCGGACCGTATGGGGAATAGGCTATAAGCTGGTGCAGCCGTTATGAATACGCTATTGGTTATTTTGCTGGCACTGTCGCTGGTGTTCAACGCGGCGCTGGTGTTTTTCTGCGTGTCCTACAAGCGGGACGTATGCCGCCTGCAAAGCAGGCTGAACGACGTGCGCAGCTCCGGCATGCGCCGCAGGCTGCACTTCGGGCACGGGAAGAAGTCGCTCGCGGAGATCAGCACGGCGCTCAACGGCCTGATGGACGATTTTCAGAATATCCTCGAAAACAAGCAGAGGCTAGAGCTTTCGCACAAGCAGCTGATCGCCAACATCTCCCACGATATCCGCACGCCGCTCACCTCGCTGATGGGCTATCTGGAGGTGCTCCGGGAGCAGAACCTCACCGGCGAGGAGCGCGGGGAATATCTGGAGGTGGTCTACCGCAAGGCGCGGCTGATGCACCGGATGATCGAGGAGTTCTTCGAGCTCTCGCGGCTGGAATCCGAGGACGTGCAGCTTGCGCTTGCGCCGATGGACGCGTGCGAGGGCATCCGGGAGTTGCTGGCAGCCTGCTATCAGGATTTCGTATCCGCGTCCGTCACCCCCGCGGTGACGCTGCCGGACGCGCCCGTGATGGTGATGGGCAACCGCGCCGCCATGGAGCGGGTGCTGTCCAACCTGCTGTTCAACGCCCTGCAGCACGGCGGCAGCGGCGGGAAAATTTCCGTGTCGCTGCGGGAGGACGGGAGCTTCGCCTCTGTCGCCGTCGCCGATAACGGCAAGGGGATCGCCCCGGACGACCTTCCCTATGTGTTCGACCGCCTGTACACGGCGGATAAGGCGCGCACCGCGATGGAGCGCGGCACGGGGCTTGGCCTTGCGATCGCCAAACAGCTGACCGAAAAGCAAAACGGCACGATCGCCGTGCAAAGCACGCCGGGCGTGAAAACCGTGTTCACGGTTACGCTGCCAAAGGCGTAAGACACAGGCGGGGGCTTTCGCCTCCGCTTGCCTCATATGTAAGGGAATCGTCAGACATTTTTGCTGGAATCCGCCGCCGGAGGCTGGTACGATTGGGATATGCCAAACGGCAAAGGAAGGATTTCCACCATGAGAAACGCAATCGCCGCCGAATTGATGAAGCTGCGCAGGTCGCGGGCGCTGCCGCTGCTGCTGATCGTATGCCTTGCGCCGCCTGCCGTGAAGCTGCTGCGCGCCCTGCTCGCTCCCGCTGCGGGCGGCGTAAGCTGGCAATCGTTTCTGGCCTCGGGGCAGGAGCTGACGGTGTTCTCCCTGCTGATCGCCGTGCTGCTGAGCGCAAACCACGTGTTCACCCAGGAGTACCGGTTCCGCACGGCGGCGGCCGTCTTCACCGTGCAAACGGGGCGCACCGCGATCTTCACCGCGAAAATCATCACCCTGTTTCTGATGATCCCGGCGATGTTCCTGCTGTCGGCGCTGGCGCAGCTGCTGTGCGGCGCGGCGGCGGTTCCAGGCGCGCTGCCGCGGGAGCTGCTCGGCACGTTCCTGCTGGTGCAGCTATGGTACGCGGCGGCCTTTTCGCTGCTGGCCGTGGCCGCGGGGCTCGTCGCCGTGCTGGTCAAGCGCTTTACGCCGGCGGCGGTGATCACGCTGGGGTATTACATCCTGCTGTTTCCGTTCCACACCAAAACCCTGTACGTCTGCTTTTTCATGACGCCGGTCGTAATCGCGGCCAGGCTGTTCGGCTCGGCGGATTATATCTTCGCGTTCGATTATCGGGACATCACGGCGGGCCTGCCGCAGGCCGCCGTGTTTCTGCTTGCGCTCGGGGCCGCCTCGTTTGCGGCGGGCTTGTGTATCTATCGCAGGGCCGACGCCTGAGCGGCGGGGGGCGCGGAATGTTCAAAAACGTGTTTGCGGCGGAAATGCTGAAGTACAGGCGGTCGCTTTCCCCGTGGCTGGCGGTGCTCGGCGGGTTTTTCCCGGCGCTGGTGGCGCTGCTGTTTCTGGTGACGGCTGATTCCGCCGCAACCTGGGATACCGTTGCGGCGACAGGGCTCAACTTTTTCAATATGCTGGCGCTGCTGCTGGTCTCGGTGCTCGCGGGCCGCGCGTTCGAAATGGAGTATCACGGCGGCGGGATCAACCGGATGCACGTCTATCCCATACCCAGAGGGCTTCAATATCTGGTAAAGCTGCTGGCTGCCGCACTGCTGGTGCTGGCGATGCATGGTTTCTTTTTCCTGTTTACGCTTGCGCTGGGCCGGCTGGCCGCAGGCGGCGCGCTCACGGCCGCGGCGGCCCTGCGATGGCTGAAAATCACGCTGCTTGTTGCCGCCGGGAACATCGCGCTCGCGCCGCTGGCGGCGCTGGCCGGAATTCTGTTTCGGTCGGCGGGCGCGTATATCCTGACGGGGATCGGCTGCTTCGTGGCGTACATGAGCTTTGCGGGCTCGGAGGCCGCGCGCTTCGCGCAGCCGTGCGTACCCTCGGAAATGCTGACGGCCTGGCTGGCCGGCGGACAGGCGCTCACGCCCGGGCTGTCGGGGATGCTCGCGGTTTCCGCCGCCGTGTTTTTGATCCTTGCGTGCGCGGGCGCCGTGTGCTATATCCGCGCGGAATGAGAGTTTGGAGGATACCATGGAAACGATTGTAAAGACCGTCGGGCTGACCAAACGCTTCGGGAGGAAGCTGGCCGTAAACGGCGTGAGCATCACGCTGGAGCGGGGGGATGTGTACGGCTTTCTGGGGCAGAACGGAGCGGGCAAGACGACCACCATCCGCATGATGATGGGTCTGCTCAGGCCCACCGAAGGGCGGGTGCTCCTGTTCGGCGAGGAGATGCGGCCCGGCAAATACGCGCACTACAACCGGATCGGCTCTGTGATCGAGCAGGCGGGGTTTTATCCCAACCTCACGGCGGCGGAGAACCTGGAGATCCACCGGCGGCTGATGGGCGTGACCAACAGAAATTACCTCGACGAGGCGCTGGAGCTGACCGGCATGGCCGACGTGCGCAACAAAAAGGTGAAGGATTTTTCGCTGGGCATGCGGCAGCGGCTGGGCATTTCCCGCGCGCTGCTGCACAAGCCGGAGCTGATCGTGCTCGACGAGCCGACCAACGGGCTGGACCCGGTGGGCATCAAGGAGATCCGCAGGCTGATCGTGGAGCTGTCCGAAAAGCGCAAGGTCACCGTGTTCGTGTCCTCGCACATCCTCAGTGAAATCCAGCAGATTGCCACCCGCATCGGGATCATCCACGAGGGCGTGCTGCTGGAGGAGATCGGGTATGAGCAGCTTCGCCAGAAAAACAGAAGCTATATCGAGCTGCGCGTGGACGACGACCGGCAGGCGGCCTTCCTGCTGGAGACGGAGCTGCACGTCGCCGATTACCGCGTGACGGAGCCGGGCGTGATCCGCATATACGAGCGCCTGGACGATTCGGCGGCGATCAATAAGGCCCTCTCCGCCAAAGGGCTTAAGGTCAGCGGCCTGTCGCTTGCGAACGAAACGCTGGAGGACTATTTCCTGAAGCTCACGGGCAGCGCATTCAGGATCGGGGAGTGAGGACGGGGTTCTCTTTGGGGGCGGGAAATCGGTTCTATTTCCAGCTTCGCTGAATAATCTCGCTTTTCATGAAAAGCTTGTTTTTGAAGGTGGCTTTCACCGGATGCAGCTTGCCGCGGCGGACCAGATCGTCGATATTTTGCCGGGAGCAGTGCAGAAGCTCCGCGGCTTCGGCGGTGTTGACAATGCGGAAGGTGACGAACCGCTCGAAATCACTTTGAGACAGCGGAATCTCGCTGCCTTGGTCATACAGGACGGCATCCGCGATTGTGAGCGTTTCCCCCCAGCAAATGCCGTATCCGCCCGGCTGGATCGCAACGCTGTCGAATAGCGCCTTATTCTTCAGAATGGGAGAGAAGGCTTTTTCTGTGAGAAAATGAGAATTCATATTGAATTTCTTTACGATTCCGTCACGGAAAAACAACAGAAGCTGATACTGTTCGAGCGGGATCACATCTTCCACTTTTTTTTGAAAGCGCTCCACGAAGCTCTTTGGCAGGTCCGCCTCCGGGATCGGCGCCAGATAATAGTCGTCCTGCGCGCACCGGCCGTCCGCAAGCATCAGGAGGTCAAATTCATCATAGCTTGCCAGATGGTTGGCTTTTAATATCTGCCCTAAATTCTGCCGGTCCGGGGGGACGATGCGCTGCTGCACCCATAATTTGCTCCAGTAGGCGTTCACCGTCCGCTCGCCTTTTTTCAGAAAAGAGGACAACAGCAGCGGCGTGCTCCACGGGTCGGCGTTTTCCGGAAGCTCGATGTAGAAGCGCTTCGCCTGCTCGTAATACAGCAGATAGGCGACGTCCCGGCGGGTGGGATCGCTTTCATCCCTGACGGCGAAAATCTTCATAGAACTGCCACCTCCTCCAGAGCATCTCCCAGATTTTGTCCTGCCAAGCCTGCGGCAAAACGGGATTGAGATCGGCAAACAATACTCCCCGGTCGGCTTCGCGCAGCGGATGAAATATCGGGAATTTGTTTTTGGGAATCAGATTGAGGTTATCCCGCGCCGACTGCGAACCGACGAAGCACTGCACCTTTCGGTCGGCCATCACATCGAACGACCGCACCTCGTCCTCGGTCTCGCATCTGCAAAGCAGCGAAAGCCCATGGTCGAACAGCGGCGCGAGGCGGAAGCTTTTTAGCCTTGCGTTTCGAAGCACCTCGATATTCGCCCCGTGGCGGTCGCGGTTCAGAATCAGATAATCTACGGCCAGCATTTGCCGGATGTAGGACGGCCAACCGCTGCGAACGCAAAATTCCAACGGAGATTCCCGCTCCAGCCGTTCCGCCTGATAGTAGGCGTCAAGTGCGATTTTTGTTTCGCCCTGCCGCTTAAAATCGGAGGACGCGCAAAGGTACGTTTCATAGGGCCGATCGTCAATCAGGATATCCGCATGGATCAACTGGTAGTGCAAATGTTCAACGCCGAGGAATGATAGCAGGCGGTCCACAATCAGCTCGTTGACGCACTCATGCCCGGTGATTCCCCTGAACGAATTGTAATTGGAAAGCTTATAGTAATTTTTCTGGCCGCCCAGATCGAAGTATGATTTCATAAAGGTTCCGGCGGTTCCGGAGGAGGCGCGGGTTTTCGTCCAGGACAGGTAGGTCAGGTCCTGCTTTTCCAGAATAACCTGCGTTTGCATGCGTATCACCGCCCTTCTGTATGCAGTATACGCTGGCTACTTGACATATGTCAAGCAGTCAGCGTATTGAAATAGTCCCGTCTGCGTTGTCGCCTGCGCGATGTAGCAGGTATCACTTACAGATGAGTAAGCTCAACCCGCTCCACGCTTGGTTTCTAGGTAAACGATGATTAAAGCATTTGTGCGATAGTGGGTCAGATTTTCATCAGGTTGGGTTTGCGGAACCTGAAGTAGTAGCAGCGCTACGTCGAAGGTCCTGCAGACTCAAGCTGGTGGAAATATGGCCTGCTAGCGTATAAGGGATTAAATCAGTGTTTACCTAGCATACGAGACTTTTTGAACAAGCTGGCAGTCCGCTTCCAAACATCGCTTGTACAGAATTCATATAACTTGACGTATGACAAGTATCTAAACCTTTCGAAAATATAGAAAACAGGGTGACATACGGCTTTTTCACGGCGATCGGATCGCAGATCGGGGAGGAGCATGGATCATAAAACGTGGCGAAGCGCCCAAATCGGCTTTCGGATATGATGCGGAGCACAAACTCGTTTCGTTTCGCTGTAAAACGTGAGGATTAACCGTGGGCCCAGGAAACGGAGCACCTTTGCGAAAGTGCTATAATATCCCTGTACCATGAATACCCGCCGACAGGAAAGGATTAGGATATGAATCAACAGCAGTTGGACCGCATGCACACCGGAAAGGGCTTTATCGCCGCGCTGGACCAGAGCGGCGGCAGCACGCCCAAGGCGCTGGCGCTCTACGGCGTGAGCGAAAGCAGCTACCATAGCGAGGACGAGATGTACGCCCTGATCCACGAGATGCGCACGCGCGTGATGGTCAGCCCGGCGTTTGACGGCAGGTACATCCTCGGGGCGATCCTGTTTAAAAACACGATGAACAACACCGTGCAAGGCATGCCCACATCCCAATACCTGTGGGAGAAAAAGGGCATCGTCCCGTTCCTGAAGGTGGACGAGGGGCTGGCCGCCGCGCAGGACGGCGTGCAGCTGATGAAGCCGATGCCGCATCTGGACGCGCTGCTGGATCAGGCCGTTGCGCAGAAGATGTTCGGCACCAAGATGCGCTCGGTCATCCACGGGGCCAACCCCGCCGGAATCAAGCGCATCGCCGCCCAGCAGTTCGAATTCGGCGAGCGCATCATGCGGCGCGGGCTGGTGCCCATTCTGGAGCCGGAGGTGGATATCTATAGCCCCGAAAAGGCCGAGGCGGAAGCGATACTGAAGAAAGAAATCGTCAAGACGCTCGCCGCCATGGATCAAACCAAGAGGCTGATGTTTAAGTTCTCCATTCCGACGCAGCCGGATTTCTATACCGACCTGATGGCCGATCCCCGCGTGGTGCGCGTGGTGGCGCTGTCGGGCGGCTATGCGCAAAGCGAGGCCGACGAGCTGCTGAAACAAAACCACGGCCTGATCGCGAGCTTCTCCCGCGGGCTGTTGCAGGGGCTGACCGCGCAGCAGACCGACGCGCAGTTTGACGCGATGATCGCGGCCTCCGTCCAGTCGATCTACGCGGCATCCGTCACCTGACGGACACAAAGCCGAATATAAAAGGCCTTGCATCGCTGCGGATGCAAGGCCTTTTCTGTTGTTCGCATAGGAAACCGGCGGTGCCGTTTCGCTTATTTGATCACCTGCAGGGATTTGCGGTCGATGGTCAGCGCAACGACCGCCAGGAAGATAACCCCTTTGATGAGCTGCTGCAGCGCGGTATCCAGCCCCAGCATCACCAGCCCGTTGGAGAGGATCAGCGAGATCAGCGTGCCGATGATGATGTTGGAAAACCGCACCTTGGAACCGCCGGAAATCGGCAGCCCGCCCAGCACCAGCGCGATCAGGATCTGCGTTTCAAACTGGTTGCCCGCCGTGGAGGTGATGGATCCGACCTTCACCACGTTGACGAACGCCGCGATGCCCGTGATCAGCCCCGCCGCGGTAAATACCAGCACCTTGGTCAGATCGGTGCGCACGCCCGAGTAGCGCGCCGCCATTTCGCCCGCGCCGATCGATTTCAGGTTGATGCCCAGCTTCGTGAACTGGAACAGAACGAATGTCACCAGCAGTGTGCCGCATGTGATGAGCAGCTTGATCCAATCCTGATTGAGGGCCGTGATGCTGGGCATCGCGGCCACGGGCGCGTTGGTCGTCAGGTAGGCGCACAGCCCGCGGAACAGGTACATGGTGCAGATCGTCACGATAAAGGACGGGATTTTGAACCGGACGTGGATCAGGCCGTTGAACAGGCCGATCGCGGCGCCCGTCAGAATGCCGCCCAGGATCGCCAGGGGAATGCTGTAAAAAGACAGGGCGCTGACGACGATGGAGGCCATGCCGATAATCGAGCCCTGGGAAAAATCCAGGCTGCCCAGCGTCATCACCATAAACACGCCCGTACAGGCGATCATCAGCGGATATACCTGGCTGAGGATCAGCCGGATGCTGCGGAGGCTGGTGATCCGGCCCTCCGTCATAATGGAGAATACCGTGATAATCAATAGCAGGCCGACCAACGGATAAAACGCTTTGACGTGGGGATTGCTGAAGAAGGAGCGCAGCTTTTCGAAAAATACCGCCGCGGGCTTTGCCGGGGTTTGTCGTTGTGTCATTCCGAAATCCTCCTAAAGCATCTTGACGATGATGTCTTCTTCGTTGAGCGCCGGGCTGCGGCTGAATTCGGCGTTGATTTTGCCGTTTTTCATAATCATGATCCGGTCGCACATCCCCAGCAGCTCCTGCAGCTCCTCGGAAATCATGATGATGGACTTGCCCTGAAGCCGCAGGTTGTCCATCAGCGCGTAGATATCCGCCTTGACGTTGACGTCGATGCCGCGCGTGGGGCTGTCCAGCACCAGAATATCGGACGCCTTGCCAAGCCACCTGGCCAGCACGACCTTTTGCTTGTTGCCGCCGGACAGATCCGACACAAACTGGTCGATATCCGTCATTTTCACGCTCATGCCCTGCGCGTGCTCGACGGCGAAACGGTCCAGCTTCTTTTTGTGGAGGATCCTGTGATCCGCGAGATCGTCCGCCGAGGGCAGCACGATGTTATCGCGGATGGAGCTGTTGACGATGATGGATTCGTTGTCCCTGTCCTTGGACGCGTAGGCGATGGAATGGCTGATCGCGTCGGGGATGGCGTGGATCCGGACGCCGCCCTTGAGCGTTACGGTTCCCTTCCGGTCGAAGGACGCGCCGAATACCGCCTTGCCCAGCTCATGCATTCCGCACTCGCTCAGCCCGCCGAAGCCGAGGATCTCGCCCTTGTGCAGGTCAAAGGAAATATCCTCGATCTGCCCCGGCACGCATACGCCGCGCACCTCCAGCAGCACCTCGTCGCCGGCGGCCGATTCGTAATCCGTGCGGTAATACTGCTTGTTCAGCTCGCGCCCGACCATCAGCTTTTTCAGATCGTCCTCGGTCACGGCGTCGCTTTGCACCGTATCGATCAGCATACCGTCGCGCAGCACCGAAATCGTATCGGTGTGCTGAATCACCTCGGACAGGTCGTGCGAGATAAAGATGATCGTGCGGCCGTCCGCCTTGGTGGCCTCCATCAGCTTGTACAGCTCTTCGCGTCCGTGCTGGCTCAGGGCCGTGGTGGTTTCGTCGATGATGGTGATCTCCGGCTTGAAATAGGTCGCCTTCACGATTTCGATCAGCTTGCGGTCCTCGAAATGAAAGTTGTCGATCATCAGCGTCGCGTTGATATGCGTAAATCCGTAGGCGTCCAGCAGCTTCTGCGCTTCCCGGTTCATGGCCGCCGTGTGCTTGATGCCGTAGCGGATAAAGCGGTCCTCGTGGCCCAGAAAAATGTTTTCCGCCACCGTCAGCCCCGCAAGCGTGCCCATCTCCTGCACGATGATGGAAATGCCCTGCTTGTTGGCTTCCACCTGGTTGTGGATTTTCAGCTCGTTGCCCTTCAGCGTAAACCGGCCGCAGTCCAGCCCGTAGATGCCGCACAGCAGCGAACAGAACGTGGACTTGCCGGAGCCGTTTTCCCCGATCAGTCCCCGGATCTCTCCCCGGGCCACCTGGAGCGACACATGATTCACGGCGTGGGTAATGCCAAACGACTTATCCACGTCTTCCGCAGTTAAAAAGGTATCCGTCATATCGGCTCTCCCCCTCCGTTATTTGGCAACCGCGCCCTTTTGCGGCTGTGCGGTAATGGCCACGATGGCAAGCAGCGCGGCGCCGGTTACGATATTCTGCACGGTTGTGGGGGCGCCCAGCGCGACAAAACCGTTGAAAATAATAGCGATAATAAACTCGCCGATGATGATCGCCGGAATGGCGGTGCCGTATTTGCGGAACGCCACCCCGAAGAACGTACCCATCAGCGGCGTAAAGTTGCGCGCCATGGAGGTCATGCCGGTGGTGGCCGTCATGGATGTGCCGTAGCTGACCGAAAGCACGGCCATTACGCCCACGAACAGGTGGCAGAGGACGAAGCCGACGAGCTTCTGCCGGTTGACGTTGATGCCCATAATCTTGGCGGTATATTCGTTGCTCCCGATGGCGTAGCAGTAGGTGCCGGTACGGGTATATTTCAAAATCGCGTTCGTTGCCAGGAACGCGGCGAATGCCAGCAGAATGTTGCCCGGTGCGCGTCCGAAGGCCTGCATGGAAGGATCCAGCACCTGCTTGACGCCGCCCGCGACATAATAGGCCGCCGACTCGTAAATCAACATCAGGCCCACGGTGACGATCATCGACGGGATTGTGAGCTTAATGTATAACAGGCCGTTGATAAATCCGATCAGCGTTCCGCACAGGACACAGCCAAACAGCAGGCCGATATAGCCGAACTGCTTGGAAAGCAAAACGCCTACGATGGACGACAGCACCACGTTTGCGCCGATGGAAAAATCGAACAATCCCATCACGACGATGAAATAAAACCCGCAGGCGCCGACGGAATAGATGATGGAGGATTGCAGATAAAAATAGAGATTGTCAAGGCTGCCGAAGTTGGCCGGCGACAATAGCTTGAAAACCGCGAAGAAAAAAAACGCCATCAGGGCAAGCAGAATCAACCCGTAGTATCGGCCCAGAATTTTGTTTGTCTTCAATTTTTGAAACTGTCTGAGTAATTTCATTGGCAAACCTTCCTTCGTTCCCTGCAATGTCTGATGTGCGTATGAGACGGGGCTGCCCAAGGTGGGCAGCCCCAGCTTGCTGAAAAAGCTCTGTCTGCATTGTCGCCTGCGCGCTGTAGCGGACATCACGTACGTTCGTGTACGCTCAGTCCGCTCCACGCTTGGCTTCTTGCATACAGAACTTTTTGAACAAGCTGGCGTCCCGCTGCCAAACCGTGTTTGTCAACGGTCCGGGGGCTGCCCAAGGTGGGCAGCCCCAGCCATGTTTCGATGGATACGAAAGGGGATCCGGATTACTTGGCGTGGCGATCCACAACATCCTGCACGGACAGCGCTGCGCAGGCGGCGGCCAGATCGTCGTAGCTCAATTCAGCCAGAGCCGTGATTTCATCGGGATAGTAGGGCAGCTCGGTGCCGGTGAAGTATTCGCCGTAGGCCGCATAGTCTTCCGGAGACGCAACGAACATGTAAGGGAAGATCATCTCATAGAAGCCGTCGGTCGAGGTGGGATACTTGCCGGTGATGGCGTTGTATACCATCAGGAAGGCGAAGAACGGGTCGGCATAATGGCCGCCGGATTCAACGCTCATCGCGCCGCTGGCAAGCAGCTCGTCCAGATTGGGCAGGAAGTCGGTGGACGCAACCTGAATCTGGCCGGTGAGGCCCATGTTTTCGATGGCAGCGATTGCGCCGATCAGCGGATCGCCGCCGCCGCCAGCAACGATCAGAGCGTCGATGCCGGGATTGGCGGTAATGATTGCCTCTGCGGTCGCGCGGCCGGTGTCGGAGGTGGTTCTGCCGTACTGCGGCTCAAGGAGCGTGACCTGGTCATCCGGATTGGCCGCGTTCCACTCTTCCGTGCCGAGCTGATAGCCTTCCAGACGGCCGAGGAACGTGGCGTCGCCGGGCTCCCAGCCCATAACGCCGATCAGGCGCGCGCCCTTCTGGGCCAAAATGGTAACCAGCCATTTGCCGTTATCCACTTCGGATTCATGTACGCAGCCTACGTAATAGGGCGATTCCTTCGCCAGCGCATATTCCGTGGGATTCGCATCGGGATCGATCACACGGAAGAACTGCGCCACATACATTTGGTTGTCGGTGCAGGTGTTGATGACAGACGACATTTCGGCGGAAGAGGAGTTGCAGATGATCATGCCGTCGCAGCCGGCCATTGCAAGGGTTTCCGCGGATGCCGTCACCTGCTCGGAGATATGGCCCTGATCCACGTAGATCACTTTCACTCCAAGCGTTTCCGCGGCGGAGTCGAGCAGACGTTTGACTTCGCTTCCGAGCGTATCCGTGGAACTCCAGATGGATACGCCGATGGTGATATCCTTAGCGCTCGCCGATACGGCGAACAAGCTAACGGCCATCACAAGGACAACAACAAAAGAGATAATCCTTTTCATACCAAAAAGCCTCCCTATTTTATTGATGGGGCGCTTTCCCCCAATTCTTAGTTATATTGTACGGACAAATTGGGACCGTGTCAAGATGTACGCCCAAACTTAGGACTATAGGTGTAATAGTTTACTTTTATGCTATATTTCATCCATGATTGTTAACATTTGAAACACATATTCTAAAAATTCGGGGCCGGGGATTGAACTTTTCCTGTATCCGGCTCTATAATGGAAATTGATTTCGAATGTGCCTGCTGCCTGGCCGGACCGGCGAGGAGTGTTTGGCGCTTCATCTGAAGAAGAACAGCATAAAAAAGCGGATGCACGGCGCGCCGTGCCGCGCTAAACGGCGGGAGCTTCGCAACGGGGCCGTTCGCATGGGACACACGCAGTGCGCAAGCGGGTGAAAAGGGGGCGGTTGCATGAGGGGCATATGATGCGGGACTGCCGGGAAGAAACACAAAACGCCTCTGTGCCGCCGCCGGCGGAACTGCGCCCGGCGCAGGCCGCGCGGGGGGAACGGGGCATCGACAAAAAACGAAGGAAGGATATGTTCATGAAAAAAATCGTGATTATCGGCGCGGGAAGCTCCATGTTTACCAAAAAGCTGCTGGGCGATCTGCTGTCCTTTGACGACATGAAAGTGGATGAATTCGCGCTGGTGGATATCAACGCGGAAAAACTCGGCGTGATGGAAAAGGTGGCCCATAAGCTGTGCAGGCAGTTCGGCAAGAGCGTGAAGGTGTCTGCGACCGTTACCAGAAGGGAAGCGCTGCCCGGCGCTTCGTTTGTCATCAACACCATCGGCGTGGGCGGCGTGGCGGCGTATCACCGCGATCTGGAAATCCCGGATAAGTACGGCCTTTCCCAGTGCATCGGCGATATCATCGGGCCCGGCGGCATGTTCCGGTTTTTGCGGGCGTATCCCGAATTGCTGCGGATGTGCAGGGATATGGAAGAATTATGCCCCGACGCGTATTTCTTCAATTATACCAATCCGATGGCGCCGCTTTGCCTGGCGCTGAGCAAGGAAACCAGCATCAGAATATTCGGCTTCTGCCACAACGTGCAAAGCACCGCGCAGCAGCTGTCCAACTATTTGCAGGTGGACGAAAGCCGGATTTCGTATTGGGCGGCCGGCATCAACCACATGGACTGGTTTTTGGAGTACAAGGTCGACGGCAAGGACGCCTATCCCGAGCTGTTTAAAATCTCCCAAAACCGCGAGGATATCATCAAGCTGTCCGATTACGAGCAGGATTACCGGGGCATGGGCGTGCATCTGGTGGACCTGGTCCGCTTCAAGATCATGCATAATTTCGGGCGCTTCCCCTCGGAATCCCCGTTCCATATGGGCGAGTACGTGCCGTACTTCCGCAAGAACCAGCAGCTGATCGAAGATTACATGGTCACCAACCGCTGGTGGCTGGCGCACGAGGAAGCGGCGGACGAGTACTTCGACATCCTCAAGGGGATGCTGGAGAAGGACGAGGAGATTCCCTGCAAAAAAACGTTCGAATACGCGCCGGAAATCATTCACGCCAACATCACGGGAAAGCCCTTCAGGGCGAACCTGAACGTGAAGAACACCGGCCTGATTACCAACCTGCCCGCCAACTGCGTGGTGGAGGTTCCCTGCTACACCGATAGCGAGGGCATTCATCCGTGCTACGTGGGCGAGCTGCCCTATGCGCTGGCGGCGCTCAACCTGACGAACGTCAACATGCACATCGGCATGGCGAAGGCCGCCAACGAAAAGAAGATCAAGCTGATCTACGACGCCGTGAAGATGGACCCGTTAACCGGCGCGCAGCTGACGCTGGACCAGATCGACGCCATGGTCGCGGAAATGATCGAAGCGAACAGGGAATATCTGACAGACTTCGAGTAACCGGCATTCGCTCTGCCGAAACGGAAACCGCAGGAACCGCTTGCCAGCCCTGCGCTTTTCGTTTATCCGCGGGCAGGCGAACCAGGCAATCATTGAATAAATACCCTTCACGTCTGCCGCAGCATAGCACAACCGCTTCAGGCTCTTCAAACCTTGAGATAGCTCCACTAATCCTGCGGTTTTCATCAAATAAATCGGCAGCACTCTGCCGTGGCGGCCGTAAAGTGATTGAATCAGCGTTTTCCTAGCGCAACATCGCACGGGCGCATTATTCATCGTTTACCTAGGCAGCGGCGCGAAACCGTGATAAGATGATGGATATTGTGATGTACGGAGGATATCCCATGACACGACGGAACCGATGGCTGACCGGCTTTGCCGTACTGGCGATTTTACTGACACTGCTGACGGGATGCGCGCCGCAGGCGACGGAACCGACGGCGGCGGCACCTGCCGTAACCGTGGCCGCGATCGACGAGGCGGGCGTTTATACCGAAAAGGACGATGTGGCGCTCTACCTGCATGTCTACGGCCGTCTGCCGGATAACTTCATCACCAAGGCGCAGGCGCGGGCGCTGGGCTGGGAAGGCGGCGGGCTGGAGGATTACGCGCCGGGCAAGTGCATCGGCGGGGACGTGTTCGGCAACTACGAGGAGCTGCTGCCCGAGGCGGATGGCAGAACATACCACGAGTGCGATATCGGCACGCTGGGCGAAGGCAGCCGGGGCGCGAAGCGGATCGTGTATTCGGACGACGGCCTGATCTACTATACCGGCGACCATTACGAGAGCTTCACGCTGCTGTACGGGGCTGACAATCCATAAGGATAAAAGCAGATAGCAAAAGGCCTGATCCAATGTCCGGGATCAGGCCTTTTGTTATCACCGTTACGATTTATAGTCGTACTTATCGTACTTGCTGCCGGTGGAGATTTCGGATGGGGCGAAGTTTTCCACGGAGGCGGTTTTCTCGTAAAAGTGGCGCACGTTTTTCCGGATGCCCTCCACGGTGTAGAAGGGATCGTCCGGCTTCAGCGGCAGGGGAACCGTGCGCCCCGTAAAGCCGGATTTGTACACCGCCGTGATGAATTCCAGCGTCCGGCGGCCGTCCTCGGCCTGCACCAGATAGCCGTGATCGCCGTTCTCGATGGAGCGCAGCACGTTGTCGATCTGCGCGGTGTGGCCCTCGCAGGGCAGATCCGCCAGCGCGTGGTACTGGGCCTCGACGGCCAGCAGCATCTGCGCGTCGGGCGTGAAAAACCCGTTGGGCAGCGACGTGTACGCCTGCGGCCGCCACGGGGCGGAAAGCTTGGCCTTTTCGCACTGGAACGAAAGCTGCTGCTCCTCGCCGTGGTGCACCAGGGAGCTGGTGAGCGTGGACATGGAGCCGTCGGCGTAGCGCCCGACGGCCACGGAAAAATCCTCCACCTCGGCGTTGTCGTGGTTCAGGTTTCCAAGCACGGCGGTCAGCTCGGCGGGCAGGCCCTGCATCCAGTTGAGCATGTCGATGTGGTGCACGGCGTGGTTGAGCGTGCAGCCGCCGCCCTCCTTTTCCCAGGTGCCGCGCCACCACAGGTCGTAGTAGCAGTGGCCGCGCCACCAGAGGCTGTCCACCTGCGCGTGCAGCACCTTGCCCGCGATCCCCGAATCCAGCATCTGCTTCAGCTTCCAGACGGGGTTTCGGAACCGGTTCTGCGAGATGGCGGACAGCCGCCGCCCCGTTTTATCCCTTGTCGCGATCATCCGATCGCATTCCTCCAGCGACGCGGCCATCGGTTTTTCGCAGAGCACGTCGAAGCCGCGCTCCATGCACGCGATGGAAATCGCCGCGTGCGTAAACGGCGGCGTGCACACGCTGACCAGATCGATATCCCCGCGCCTGAGCAGCGCCTCGTGGCTGTCGTACACGTCGGCGTCCAGCCTGAAACGCGCCTTCACGGCCTCCGCCTTCTTCGGATAGATGTCCGCCAGCGCTACGATTTTGCAGCGTTTGGGAAACGCGAGATACCCCTCGATATGCGCCGGCGCGATGTTGCCCGTTCCGATGACTGCCACCCGAATCATAGGATGCTCCTCCGAAATCCGATATTTCCTGCTCCGCGCGGCGTCAGACCGTAATGCGGATCACGCCGTCCGCCGGCGCGGATATCCGCAGCGAAAGCATATTGCTCTCATGTTTCCATATCTGCGGGGAAAATCCTTCAAACCGGATGCTCGCACCGCCCGGGGCCGGGCAGGTGAGGGTCGTGGCAGAGCAAAACGAGAGCACCGTGGCGTTTTCGCCGCGCGTCATCGCAAACAGCAGCGCGTCGGTGGACAGCCCCTGATACGCGTATTCATCCCGGTACTGCGACAGCCGGGTGCCGATCATCGCCGATTCCAGCCGAACCGCCATGGCGTTCGGATACGCGCCGCTGCCCGCGGCCGTAACGGGAACGGCGGTTGCCTCCCGTATGCGCCCGTCCCTGGAAAACAGCGTCACAAATCCCATGCGCCTGCCGCTTGCGATCAAATCCAGATCCCAGTCCGCGTGGTGCTGGCTGATGGGGATGACGCGCGTGTTCGCCTTGAGCTCGGGCGTGAAGCCGCCTTCGGCGGGGCAGGGATAGGCGACGGTCAGCTCGTCGTCCAGCATCCGCAGGCGCAGGGAATCCGGCCGTCGGTCGGTGATATCGCCCTGCAAATGCCAGCGCACCCCGCCTTCGCCGGGAGCGCAGCCGAAGCACTGGTCAAACACCGCCAGCGCCCTTCCCGGGAGCAGGATCACGGTGCGTTCGTTCGTCCAGCCGCAGTATTCGTACAGCGTGGATTTGGCGCAGTCCGCGTTATCGAAGGAACGCATGGCCTGCAGCTTCGCGTTCATCATGTCCAGGGCGGGATATACGCCGAAGGCCGGCTCGCCGATCAGGTCCGCGCTGCGCCACCGCCCGTCCTGCCGCAGACAGAAGGCGTTGAGATCCTTGCGGTGGATGTGGATATCGCGGGTGACCTGATCGATATTCTGCACCACGAAGGGCTGGCCCGCCGTAAGGGTGATCAGCTCGTTGGCCGCGGGATAGCGGTGGGACACGGTTTTGGCGGAGGGGCTGTTCTGGCCGCCCCAGAGGTTGACGAGCGCGAACAGGCTGCCGGGTGTCCAGCCGTCCCGAAAGGCGAGCTTGCCGGGCAGCACGGGGTCCGGCGAATACGGCCAGCGCCCCTGCCCCGCGGATTGATACAGCACCCGGCTGCCCTCCGTGGGCGCAGCGGGCAGGATATCGTCCCGCCAGAAATACCAGAGGTGGAAAATGTTCTCGGTCAGCCCTTCCCACACGTGGTCGAATTTTCCCCTGCGCTTCAGCTCGGCCAGGATCACGTCGCAGCGCTCGCGGTCCTGGTCGTTGTCCGGCACGATTGCCGCGGGATCGTATTGGCGCGCGGCGAAATCAATACGCGCCTCGCGGTGCACCAGGCGGTCCTCCAGCAGGCGGTTTGCCATCCACTGATAGCGGCCGTCGCTAAACAGATACGCGCCCAGCGCCATCATCTCGGCGGCCGAGCCGTGCTGCGTCCAGTTGTACTGGGTGAAGATGCCGCTGCCCGGCAGCTGTTGCAGCACGTTTTCAAAGGTCTGCCGGCAGTTGTCCGACCGCAGCAGGTCCTCCCGGCTGCGGAAATGCGCGTAATACCACATGGATTTGGCGAACACCGGGGAATAAAAAAGCGTATCGTCGAGGTTGCCGTTCTTTTTGGCCCAGCCGATGATGCGCGCGTCCGTTAAATCGCGCAGATCGTCCGCCAGGGCGGGATCGCGGTCCCGCAGCAGCACGGCCAGCAGCGTACAGATGCCGATGCCGATTTCCTGGTTGTCGTACGGGCGGAAGGTGGCCCAGGCGGCGCCGTCGCGGTCCGCCCACATCCGCCGCGCACGAGCGTAAAACCAGTCCTCGATCCGGCGCCGGGAGGCTTCGTCGCAGATATCGGGAAAACAGGAAACACGCCGGATTTCCATCCAGCTGTGCACCAGCAGCGACAGGGCGTACCCGTCAAACGCGCGGTCGCAGAAATGAAAATCGATCAGGTAGCCGATGTCCTGCAGCGCGTCCAGAATCCGGACATATTGATAGCCGGCCGTGCGCGCGCCCTTGCCCCCGGCCAGGCAGAGGGTCGCCTGGCCGAGGGTCGCGTTCAGCGCGGCATAGTCGAAAACGTTCTTGTTGACGTAGTAGTAATTGTGAATCGTGCCGGGGAGCGCCGGGACGCGCTTGAAGTTGAGAATGCTTTCCATGATGCCGACCAGTCCGCCGGCCTCCTGAAACAGTCTGTCGGCCAGACGTTCGATATCCCTGCGCTTGTATACCCTGTCCATCCGCGGCGCCTCCCCGTGTCGGTCGGTGATTATTTGTTGTATTCGTTGTTGTACCAGTCGGTCGAAAGCTGGATCTTCAGGTCGCCGCCCATCTGGCGCAGGTTTTGGATATACTCGTCCCACGTGGCGTCGATATCCACCTGGCCGGTGATGGCCTTGTCGGTGTATTCGGAAACGATCTTGTCAAAGTCGTACTGGGAAAGCTCCTCAAAGATGGGGCAGAACAGATCCAGATCGTTATAGGCGCCGTACTTGGTAGCCAGGGCCAGGTGCTCCATGCCGAGCTCGCCGAAGCTCTGCGCCAGAATGCTCTTGATCGGCTCCTGATCCACATTGGGCTGCTGCACGCCCAGCGTCAGCTGGCGCCAGCCGAGGTTCTTGCCCTTGCGGTCCTCGCGCAGCACGATCGTACCGTCGACGATGTCGTAATCCTTGCCCTCCAGGCCGGCGTACAGGAAGATGGCGCCCTCCTCGGTGCAGGACCAGTTGAAGAATTTCAGCACCGCCTCCACGTTCTCACAGTCGGCGGTGATCGCCATCATATGGCGGTTGGGAGAGGAATAGATGTAGGAGGCTTCGCTGCCGTCCTCGCGCAGCGGGGGCGCCATGGCGACCAGGTCCTCGCGGTCCAGACCCTTGCTCAGGTATTCCTGCAGGCCCCAGAACCAAAGGAACATACCGTACTTGCCGGAGGCGACCTTCTCCCACATCTGGGAGCCGCTGTTGACGATATATTCGGGATCCAGGATCTTTTCCTCGTAGAGCTTGTTCATGAACTTCAGCCATTCCTTGTAGCCGTCCAGCATGTAGTTGGGCAGCAGCTCGCCGTCCACCACCTGCGCGCGCGCCGCGCCGAAGGAATCCTTGAAGTAGGAGTTGGTCAGGTGCGTGCCGGAGGACGTGGAGACGATGCCGTAGGTATCGTCGATGCCGTTGCCGTCCGGATCGTCGGTTACGAAGCGCTTGAGCATGTTGTACCAGTCGTCGATCGTTTTCACGTCGTCGGGATCGATGCCGAGGTTCTCAAGCCAGTCCTTGCGCACAAAGGTCAGGTAGGGGGTGGAGTCGTAGCGCTGGAAGGGCACGGCGTAAATCTTGCCGTCGTACTTGGTCACTTCCCAGGCCTCGTCCTTGATGCTTGCCAGCAGGTCGGGGCAGTATTCGGCCAGATAATCGTCCAGCGGAAGCAGCATGCCCTCCTCGGCCCAGCGGGCCAGGTCGGTGCGCTGGGTGACGTCCATCAGCATGAAGGCGTCCGGCGGGTTGTTGCTGGCGAGCATCGTGTTCATCTTCTGGCGGTACTGGTTGGTGCCGTCGTTGATAAACTCGATATCCACGCCGATGGTGTCGCGGATGTAGTTGATGTAATCGTTGTCGTTTACATCCGTACCTTCGGTATCCACGTTGATGCTTGTCAGGATTACGATCCGGGGACGGTCTTCTTCTTCCGCCGTAGCGGCGGTGACCGTGCCCAGCACCATCGCACAGACCAGGAGCAGGGAAACCAGTGCGTACAGGTTTTTCTTCATGTAGGGTTCCTCCTCAAATAATCTATGTGTAACGGTGAATTAGCCTTTCACCGCTCCAACCATAATTCCTTTTACGAAAAAGCGCTGTAAAAACGGGTATACCGCCAGAATCGGCAGACAGGAGGCGAAGATCACGGCGGTCTGGATGGATATGGCCGTCAGGGATTGCTCCGTCGGCTCGATCATGGTGTTGGTGGTGGAACGCATCACCAGCTCGATCAGGTAGACCTGCATGGGCTTGAGATTGCTGGAGTTGATGTAGATCACGCCGTCCATCAGCTCGTTCCAGTGGCGCACGGCGATGAACAGCAGGATGGTTGCGATCGCGGGAACGGCCAGCGGAACCGAGAGCTTCAGGAAGATGGTGAACTCGCCCGCGCCGTCCAGTTTGGCGGATTCGGAAACGGACTGGGGCTGCGCCGCAAAGAAGCTGACCAGCAGCACAACGTTCCACGGGTTGAAGACCATCGGCAGAATCAGCGCGAAAAAGGTATCGACCAAGTACAGGCTCTGCACGACCAGATAGGTGGGAATAATGCCGCCGTTGAACAGAATGGTGACGACCACAAGCTTCATGAAAATCCTGCGGCCGGGGATTTTCTTGCTGAGCGCGTAGGCCATCATCGTCTGTACGCTCAGCGCAAGCGCCGTGCCGATCACCGTGCGCAGCACGGTGATGCGGAGCCCGTTGAAGAAGCGGACGTCGCGGAACACCACGCGGTAGGCCTCCAGCGACCAGCCCGTGGGCAGCAGCTTGAACAGCCCCTCCTTGATCAGCTGCGGATCGCTGAAGGAGGAGACCATCACGTACCAGAACGGCATGATGCACACGATGGCAAACGCAACCAGAATGGCAACGATGATCGCATAGGACAGGGAGAGCTTCCGGGAGGAACGGGCTTGCATAGGCTACCTTCCTTTTGTGTTACCACAGGTTTTTGTCAAACAGCTTTTTACAGGCCGCGTTGGCAAGCACCACCAGCGTCAGCCCGACAAAGGACTGGAAAAGCCCGATGGCGGCCGTCATGCTGAACTGCGCCTGCCCGACGCCCACGCGGTAGATATAGGTGCTGAGCACGTCGCCCACGTCGTACACGATGGGCCGCGCGAGCACGTAGATCTGCTCGAAGCCGACGTCCATCAGCTGGCCGATCTGCAGCAGCAGCAGCACGACGATCGTGTCCGAAATGCCGGGGATGGAAATGTGCAGGGTCATCTGCAGGCCGTTGGCGCCGTCTATTTTGGCCGCCTGGTACTGCTCTTGGTCGATCGAGGTCAGGGCGGACAGGTACATGATCGTGCCCCATCCGGCGGATTTCCAGATTTCGCTGACCACCACGATGCCCCAGAAATACTTGGAATCCTGCATGAAAAAGATGGGCTCACCGCCGAACGCCTTGATGATCTGGTTCACAACGCCGCTCGTGGGCGACAGGAATTGAATGACGATCGTGCCGAACACCACCCACGACACGAAGTGCGGCAGGTATACGGAGGTCTGGATGACGCGCTTGAGCCTCACGCTGCGCAGCTCGTTGATCATCAGCGCGAGGATGATCGGCGCGGGGAAGTAGAAGAGCAGCTTCAGGAGGTTGATCACCAGGGTATTGCGCACAACGTTGTAGAAATCGGGGTTTTGCGTAAAGATGAACTCGAATTGCTTCAAGCCGACCCAGTCGCTGCCGAAAATCCCCTTGCGGAAGGAATACTTTTTGAACGCGATAATGAGGCCGCCCATCGGCAGGTAGCGGAATACGATCATAAAGGCGAAGCCGAGGAAGATCATCAGGTACAGGGCGCGGTTGTTGAGGATCAGCCGAAGCCGCCGTTTCCAGGCGGGGATACCGGGAGCGCTGAGCATGGCACTGTTCTCCTTCTTGCGGGGACGATCGGGCCGGGGCAGCCGTACGGGGGTTGAAAAAAACGCGGGCTTTTCATTTGTGGCTACCGGCACCGTAGCACAGCCCCTTTTTCGCCCGCAAGGGACAGTCCTTCACCGGGGTACAGTTCCTGCGCCGGAGCGCGCTTTTCCGGCGTACAATTATTCCGGTCCCATCCATTTTTTTTGGTATTCTTGTAAAAAGCGGGAGAATAGCATACTATAGATGACATGGAAAAGCCGATATTTGAGGGATGCAGTTGACAAAATCAAAGCCTTTTCCCCGTTTGCGCAAGCCGCTGGTCCGGCGGAACGCAATCCCGCTGCGCTTTTTCCTGTCGTATTTGGCGGTCGCGGTGATCGCGCTCATCAGCGTATGGGCCAGCTACGGCGAATCACAGCGGATCGTGACGGCGAACGTGGAAGAATTCAATCTGAAAACACTCACATCCATCCGGGATCTGGTGGATGAACGGCTGCTGCAGCTGGACGCCGTCATCACCCGTATCGCCGCCTATTATCAGACCAATTACGTCCTGAACCTGGAAGACCCCGTCGAATCCAACAACATGTACCAGCTCAGGGAATATATCGATTACCTGTATAACACCACTACGGAGCTTGCGCCCAGCTCCTACCTGATCGTATACGCAAAAAAGAACGGATATATTTTCCACGGCTCGTTCGCCAGCCGGCTTCCGATGTTTTATACGGAAACGATCCGCAGCGCGGCGGACGCCAACGCCGGCGCGTGGGCCGACCGTTTGCTGCAGACGCAGTCGTGCATGCTGCAGCCGGAAACGGTGATTTACATCTCCGGCGTGAAACAGCGCGTGCTGCCCTATATCCAACAGCTGCCGATCGGCAGCGCGAACCGCACGGGGTTCATCGCCCTGTATATCGACCGCCAGAGCCTGCTCAGCGGGATGATCGACATGAGCGATATTTCCTCGTTCTGTATCCTGGACGAAAACCGGCGGCTCATCACCTCCTTTGCGAGCGGCAGCGCGCAGACCGATTTCACCCTGCCGCAGGGCGAATACGGGCTGGTGGCCCAGACGGTGAACGGCGAGGACGCCATCGTCGTGTTCCTGCGGTCGGACCGCGGCCTGACGTATGTATCCGTAACACCCAAGGCCATCATCATGCGCCAGTCCAACCATCTGCGCCAGATCTATATGATTACCACGCTGTGCTGCTTCCTGCTCAGCATCCTCGTGTCCGCCTTCTTTATCCGCAAGAACGCGATGCCGGTCAGCAAGGTGTACCAGATGCTTACCGAGCGCAGCCGCAGCGAGGACGAACGGCGGCAGCCCAGCCTGGACTACATCCAGAAATCCGTGCATCAGCTGCTGGAGGATAACGACCGCCTCTACGACACCCTGCAAAGCCAGAAGCGGGAGATGCAGATGACGTTTTTCAGCAACGTTCTCAACGGCGCGCTGCACCAAAAAAAGGACCTGCTCCATTACGCGGATTACATGGGCATCGCGCAGGAGCCGGCGTACTTCGTGGTGGTGGTTTTCCGCATTATGGCGGCGCTGGATCTGAGCGACAGCAGGAGCATCAACCAGCTGCACGTGATCAAGGCCGCGCTTCGCCAGTCGCTGAAGCCCTACGGCGACATGATCCATATCGTGGATACGGGGGCGGACCAGCTTTCGCTGGTGTTCCAGTTTACCTATGACGATCCCCAGCTGTGCTGCCAGGAGGTCACCAACGCCGTGCAAAGCATGAGCGCGATGATGCAGAAGCTCAACGTCCCCTTCAAGGCGACGGCCGGCAGACCGCGCACGAAGCTTACCTCCCTGTACCAGGCGCACATGGAGGCCGCCATAACGCTGGATCACATCTCCAACAAGCACAGCAAAAGCCTGATCTGGTATGAGGACGAGCTGGAGCACGGCGAAATCTTCTATTATCCCATTTCCATTGAGAACGGCATTTCCACCAGCCTGCAGTCGGGAAACGAGGCGGAGCTGCGGCGGCTTCTGGAGTACGTGATCGAGGAAAACTGCGTCAAGCGCCAGATTTCCGACGCGATGGGAAAGCTGCTGATCGCGGAGCTGAAGGGGACGTTCCTCCGGTTTTCGAAAAAAACGGATCTGGCCGACAAGCTGGTGGAACAGCTGCTCCTGCCCTCCTCGCTGCCGGTGACGAGCGAGATCAAGCGGATCAAGGGCCTGTACCTGAGCCTGTGCCATACGATCCGCGAGCACGCGCGCCAGGCGGACAGGGAGCTGCAGCGCCGCCTGAAAGCCTACATCGATCAGCATTTGACGGATTCGCAGCTGTCGCTGACGACGGTTTCCGAATACTTCGAGTTTTCCGAATCCTACTTTTCCTCGATCTTCAAAAAGCAGATGGGGGAGAATTTCGCCACCTATATTACCCGCAAACGGCTGGAAAAATCACGCGCGCTGCTGGGCGCCAACCAGTACAGCGTGGAGGAAATCGCGCGGATCGTCGGCTATACCAGCGCGCACTCGTTCCGGCGCGCCTTCAAAAAGCAATACGGCATCAATCCCACGGCCATGGACGGCCGCCGGGCGTAGCGTATCGAGTCCTTTGAACAAGCTGACAGCCCGGCGTTTTCGCCGGGCTGCGCTTGGATGGTTGCCGATTTTATCAGCCGGCGTTGCGCCCGGCGTACACGGCCATGACTTCGGACAGGAATTGCGCCAGGCCGTCGCCGTACTGGTCAATGTTTTTGGTAAAGCGCTCGTCGGCAACGTAGAGCCGGCCGAGGCCCGCGAAGGCCTGCGGGGTATAGGCGGCGAAGTGCTCGTTGAAATAGCGGAACAGCTTCCCTGCCGCCGCCTGCGCCGCATCGGAATCCGGCGCTTCGCTGCGCAGCGCCGCAAGCTCCGTAAACAGCGCGTGCAGGCCGTCCGCCACCGCGGTTCGGCCGTCCGGGGTCAGCGCCGCGATTTTGGCGTTTGCTTGGTTCACCGCCGTATCGCCCCACAGGCGGCGGGCTTCTTCCTCATAGGGGTTGTCGGTCAAGTCCAGACCGGCGAATTTTTCTTTTGGCGTCATGGTACGTTCTCCTTTCGATGCCTGCATCGTCTGCTCCAATGTGCGCAGCGTGGCGTCGATCCTGCTTCGTTCGTGCAGCAGCCAGCTTTTTTGCAGGGCATATGCCTCGTCCCGGTCAAACGCCGGGCTTTGCAGCATCGTCTGTATTTGCGCAAGGGAAAACCCGCATGCCTTGAAAAACAGGATCTGCTGCAGCAAATCCAGATCCTTCTCCGCATACTCCCGGTACCCGTTGTCCGCGTTGCGGCCCGGGCACAAAAGCCCGATCCGGTCGTAATGGTGCAGCGTGCGCACGCTCACCCCGGCCAAGGCGGCCACCTCGTTTGGGCTCATCCGTTTCGCCTCCCTTGCAAAAATAGTATAGACTATGACGAAACGTCATAGTCAAGGGGGAATTATAGTTTTCTCTTGCGAGCTTCTCTTTTGCAAAAAGAGAAGCGAAAAGCCCTATTTCAGCGCCGCCTTCCGTGCCTTCCATCCCGGCATGTACCGGTCCAGCAGCCCGTAAAACCGCTTGTTATGCCCGCGCTCCTTCAGGTGCAGCAGCTCGTGCAGAATGATATAGTCCAGGCACTCGATCGGCTTTTGGGCGAGGTGGAGGCTGAACCAGAGCTTGCCGGTCTTCACGTTGCAGGTGCCCCAGCGGGTGGACATGCGCTTGATCTGGAAGCTCGTCGCATGCAAACCCGTGGCTGTTTCCCACGCGGGCAGGCGGCGCGCGATCTCCGCCGTGAGCCGGGCGCGGTACCATTCGTATACGTATCTCTCCCGCCGGGCGGCGTCGCTGCCTTTGCGCGCGGTCAGCACGGCGGTATCGCCGGAAAGCGCAAGGGCGTAGCGCCCGCCGGGCCGCACCTCCAGACGGTACGGCCTGCCCCAGACCAGCAGCGTTTCGCCGGTCTCATACCTGGCCTCCGCGGGCGCGGGGCGGCCCGCAAATTTGGCAACGTGCTTTTGCAGCCAGTCCGCTTTGGACGATACGAACCGCGCGATGGTTTCGTCGTCCATCTGCATCGGCGCGGTGACCAGCACACGGCCGTCGGGCGGCTTCACGTACAGGTGCAGGTTTTTGATGCGCTTGCGCTGCACGGCGACCGGGATCCCCGCAATATCGAGCATCGGCTGAAGTTCTCCTGCGTTTGATGTTTTTTTCAGGCCTTGGCCTTGCCCTGCTCCGCCACCTGGTTCATCTTGGCGGCGATGGCGGCGGCGTTGCCCAGGTATTCCTTGCGGAGCACCGTGAAATCCTCCGCGAACTCGTACACCAGCGGCACGCCGGTGGGGATGTTCACGGTCTTGATCTCCTCGTCGGAGAGATGGTCGAATTCCTTCACCAGCCCGCGCAGGGAATTGCCGTGCGCCACGATCAGCACCCGCTTGCCGGCCTTCATCTGCGGCTCGATCTCCGCCTTGAAATAGGGCAGCGCGCGCGATGGTATCCTGCAGGCTTTCGCAAAGGGGCAGCTCGTCGGGCGGCACGTCGCGGTAGGGGGCCTGCAGGGCGGGGTTGCGCTCGTCGCCCGGGTCCAGCTTCGGCGGGCGCACGTCAAAGCTGCGCCGCCAGATAAACACCTGCTCCTCGCCGTATTTCTCGGCCATCTCGCTCTTGTTCAGCCCCTGCAGCGCGCCGTAATGCCGCTCGTTGAGCTTCCAGCTTTTCACGACGGGCAGCCATTCGCGGTCCATGGCCTCCAGCACCAGATGCAGGGTGTTGATGGAGCGCTTCAGGTACGAGGTATAGCAAAGGTCAAAATCGTAGCCCTGCTTGCGCAGCAGCTTGCCCGCCGCGTTGGCCTGCAGCCATCCGCCGTCGGAGAGGTCTACGTCGGCCCATCCGGTAAACAGGTTCTTCTTGTTCCATGCGCTCTCGCCGTGGCGGAGCAGCACAAGCGTCATCGTGTTGTTCATGCGGCACATCTCCCTTTCAAAGGCGTATGATCCTGTTGTCAATGTCCGACAATCGTCCGTCTGTCTCATTCCATTGTAAACTTTTTTATACGCCGGCACAAGGAACCGGACGGGCGAATTTGAAAGAGAAATATTTTACAGGGATGTATTCTCCGCGTGGGAGCCTTTGCGGCCGGTGATCAACAGGATCATGACTGCGGACACAAGCCCGAGCGCCCCGCCCAGCAGGAACGGCGCGCCGGAGCCCAGCGTATCCCACAGCACGCCCGCGATCATCGAGGCCAGCAAAAGCCCGATGCCCTGTAGCATGCCGTAGAGCCCCAGCACCGTGCCGCGCATGTGCTCCGGCGCGTTTTCCGCGACGAAGGCGCGCTCTGCGCCGCTGATCAGCGCGTTGTACGCGCCGTAGGCGATAAACAAAAACACCGTGACCGCCCTGGACTGGATCAGCGCGAAGCCCAGGTACACCAGCCCGTAGAGCAGATAGCCGGGCACCAGCACCCGGCCGCGCCCCACCCGGTCGGAGAGCTTCCCCGCCGGGATGGCCAGCGCGGACGCGGATACGTTAAACGCCAGATACAACAGGATCACCTGCGCGGAGGTAAAGCCCAGCGCCTGCGACTTGAGCAGCAGAAAGGCGTTGGAGGAATTGCCCAGGCAGAAGAGGAACAGCACCGCCAGGTACCGCGTCAGCTGCTTGTCCAGCTTCAGCCCCTTCAGCCGCAGCTTTTCGCCCGCGGCCCTGCCGGCCTTGTCCTCCCGCACGGCGAACAGGATTCCGATGCCGATCAACGCGGGGATGATGGAAACCGTAAACGCCCTGTGAAACCCGACGCCGGTGGCGACGAACAGGTACGCCAATATTACGCCCAGCGACGAGCCCGCCATGTCCAGCGTCTTGTGCAGCCCGTACGAGCCGCCCAGCTTCTTTTGATCGCTGGACTGCGCCACCAGCGCGTCGCGCGGTGCGGTGCGCAGGCCCTTGCCCGTGCGGTCGATTATGCGTGCTACCAGTACGCCGGGCCACGAGGCGGCCAGCAGCAGCACCAGCTTGTAGAAAACCGATGCGGAATATCCGGCGATGGCGAGGCGCTTTTTGTTGTGGTACACGTCGCCGATGTATCCGCTGAACACCTTCAAAAGCGACGCGATGCTTTCGGCGATGCCCTCGATAATGCCCACGATGGCCGGGGACGCGCCCAGCGTGGCCGTGAGAAAGAGCGGCACCAGCGGGTACACCATCTCGGTGCTCATATCCACAAACAGGCTGACCAGCCCGAGGATGACGATATTGGAGACGACCTTCTTTTTCATGCTGTTTCCTGGATTCTATCAAAAATACGCCGGAGCGCGGAAGGGTGTTGCTGCGCAGCCGTCAGTCGCCCTGCCATTCGAAGCCGATCGCGCCCAGGATGGCGCGGGCGATCAGCACATGCCCCAGGAGATTGGGATGGATGCGGTCCCAGGCGATGGTCTGCGCGCTGTAGTGCCGGAAATAGGCGTCAAAGGCCGCCTGCAGATCGACAAAGACGAGATGGTATTTTTCCGCAAGCGATTTCACCACCCGCGCATAGTCCTCCATCATCCGGCGCATCGGGTCCTCCCGGCTGGGCTCCATATAGTAGGGGGTAATCAGGATCATGCCCTCGACTTTCTTTAGGGTGTCCTGGATCAGCTGCTCGTAGGTGGCTTCGTACTCGCCGATCGGCACATGCGTTTCCGGCATCAGCGGGGAATCAAACTGCCGCCATACGTCGTTGACGCCGATCAGCACGGATACCCAGTCCGGGTGCAGGTCCAGCACGTCGGCGGTCCATCGCTGCTTTAAATCGCGCACGGTATTGCCGCTGGTGCCCATGTTCACCACCCGGATCCGGGACTGCGGATACGTTACCTTAAGCATTGCGTCCACAACGCCCACGTAGCTTTTGCCGATGGCCTCGAACAGGCCCTCGCCCACGGGGCGCGCCCGCTCGAAATCCGTGATCGAATCCCCGATCATGACCAGTTTTCGTCCGTTTTGAATGATCATATTGCAGTCTCCTTTTACAGATTATTCCTTATATGCCGTGGATTTCGCCATCCGCTGCTTATGCCAGGGAATAGGCCGCGACCCCGATGAACAGCACGATGGAAACCAGCGTCTGCACCGAAAGCGTGGTGGAGATATACTCCCCGTTTTCGTCGGCGTTGGCGTAGATCGGCGTGATGAACGGGCCGGGCAGGCTGTACGCCAGCAGCATGGCCACGAACAGCGGCTTGTCAAACGGGATCACGGAGAAGATGATCAGCGCGCCGGCGGCCAGCAGCGTATACAGCACCGCGATGCGCAGCCCGACGGTCTTCATCACCGGCGTAAACAGCGCTTTTTTGAAGCTGAGCTCGTAGCCCACGATGATCAGGATCAGCGCGCTGGTCGGCGCCGCGATGAACTGCACCACATCGGCGATCACCGCGCCCGCGGCGGAGGAAACCACCCACTGCCCGACGCCCAGCATCCCCAGCGCCGCGCCCAGCACGATGCACACGAAGATACTATTGTTCACCATGCCCCTGGCGAGGCCTTTCACGCTCACCTTCTCGCCGTTGACGGCCTTCAGGGTGGACAGGAAGATGGTAAAGGCCGCGAACGTCTGACCGATATCCACCATGGCGAACACCTGCGTCTGCCCGGCGTACAGCATGCCGAACAGCGCGTACCCCAGCATCCCGCCCTCGAAGTTCGTCAGCAGGAACGGCAGGTACTTGCCGTAGGGCTTCACAAAGCGCCTGAGCGCAAACCCTGCGGCAAGGCCCAGCGCGCACGAGGAGAATACCACCGCAAACGTCAGCACGATTCTGCCGGAATACTCCGCCGTGAGAAACGCGTAAAAGACCACCGCGGGCAGCGTCACATGGCTGACGACCGCCTTGAGCCCCTTGAGGCCCTCCGTGCCGAAGATCTGTTTTCGCTTGCACAGGTACCCGACGCCGAACGTGATCAGCACCGGCAGCGCCATCTGCAAAATGGATAGGACCATATTGTCTGCTCCTTTATCGTAGCGTCCCCGTTCGTTGTTACTGCTTTCCCGCTATGTATCCCGGCGTTTCGCGCCGGCGGCCTGCTTTGCTTTCTCTTCCACCTTTTTCTGCGCCTGCCGGATGGCGTCGAGATAATCCCGTTCAACGGCGGAGGGGAGGGCGTCAGCCTGCCTGCGGTATTTCCTGTATTCGGCGACCGCTTTCTCGATGGCGGCTTTATGGCTGACGGCTCCGGCGCCATGCAAAACGCCTTCGCCGTAACGATTTGCAAAATCGTCCATCTGCGGCAGCCAGTCCTTCATATAGATATGTTCATGACGGATGGCATAAAGCTCGGCCAGATCAAAGAAAGCGGATACCATGCGGTTGAGCACGGTCAATTCTTTCTCATCCAGATAATTCTTGGCGATTTTCGTTTCTTCTGCTTTGGGCTGGTCGCCCGCAAAGCTTTTCATGCCCATGAAGGGCTTGGAGGCGTCGGCTCGGGCATAGATCAGCTCGGCGGCGGTTTGCCGGTTCACGGCATAGTGCAGCTTGTTTTGCATGATGCCGAAAAACAGCTTGCATTCGTCGGCTCCTGGATCATAGTCCACGCTGGTGGCGAACAGATCCAGAAGCTGGCGGTAGAACACCTTTTCGCTGGAGCGGATATCGCGGATGCGCTCCAGCAGCTCTTTCCAGTAGCTGCCGCCGCCCGCCTGCTTAAGCAGGTCGTCGTTCATGGCGAAGCCCTTCACCATGTATTCGCGCAGGCGCTCCGTGGCCCAGATGCGAAACTGGGTGCCGCGGCCCGAGCGCACGCGGTAGCCGACGGAGAGGATCATATCGAGGTTGTAGTGATTGATCGTATAGTTTTTACCGTCGGCGGCAGTTGTCAAGTATTCCTTGACAACTGCATCAGGCGTCAGCTCACCCTCGGCAAAAATGTGATTGATATGCAGGCTGATGTTCTGCTTGGTGGTTTGAAACAGCTCCGCCATCTGTGCCTGCGACAGCCAAACCGTCTCCTCCTCCATGCGCACGTCGATTTTGATTTTGCCGTCTTCCGTGCGGTAGAGGATGATTTCGCTGCGGTTATTCGTCAATGCCAATCGTCCCCCATCGTTTGCGAATTTCATCCTCCGGCGCGCCGGACCTCATTATGATTACCGTCATTGTATCGCGATTGGCAGATGGTGGCAAGCGGAAACGGACGCGTTACTCCCCGATATAGCTTTGCAGGAAGCCGTAGCCCCCGGCCTCCATCTCGTCGTAGGGGATGAAGCGGATGGACGCGGAATTGATGCAGTAGCGCAGCCCGCCCCGATCCGCCGGGCCGTCGGGAAAGACGTGGCCCAGATGGGTGCCGCCCGCGCGGGAGCGCACCTCGGTGCGCACCATGCCGTAGCGGGTATCCGGTTGCTCGGTGACCACGTCCGGGATGATGGGTTTCACGAAGCTGGGCCAGCCGCAGCCGGAATCGTACTTATCGGAGGAGAGAAACAGCGGCTCGCCGGTGACCACGTCCACGTACAGGCCCCTTTCGTGGTTGGCGTAGTAGGCGTTGGAAAATGCGTACTCGGTGTCGCCCTCCTGCGTCACGCGGTACTGCTCGTCGGTCAGCGTGGCCCGGAGCGCCTCGTCGGAGGGCACGGGATACGTCCGGCTGTTGATCCAGTTTGTGAGCGCCGTATCACGCGCCGTGGTCAGGTCGATGTGGCAGTAGCCGTTCGGGTTCTTCTCCAGATAGTCCTGATGATATTCCTCGGCGAGGCAGAAGTTTACAAGCGGGAGAGCCTCGGTGACGACGGGATCGGCGTAGCCTTCCTGTACGGCGGCGATCACGGCCCCGATCACCGGCAGGTCGGCCGCGTCGGTATAGTAGACGCCGGTGCGGTACTGGGAGCCCGCGTCGTTGCCCTGCCGGTTCACGCTGGTGGGATCGATGATGGTGAAGAAGGTCTCCAGCAGCACGGATAGCGGGACGACAGAGCTGTCGTAGGTCACGCGCACGGTTTCGGCGTGGCCGGTATTATTGTAACAGACCTCCTGATAGGTCACGGTGTCGGAGCTGCCGTTGGCGTAGCCGGATTCCGCGTTGAGCACGCCCGGGATCTGCGCCATGAACGCCTCCACGCCCCAGAAGCATCCGCCCGCCACATAGATGGTTTTGACCGTGTCCGATTCGGCGGGAGCGGCGGGAGCTTCGGGCACGGCGGTGGGCGTAACGGTCGGGGCGGCGGTTTCGCCCGCGAACACGGCGCGCACCGCGTCGGCATCTGCCGCGCCGGGGATCACGGCCAGCAGCGTGCCGTCCGCGTTAACGTAGGCGGAGGTGGGCACGCCGCGCACGCCGAAGGCCTGCATGGCCGCGCCGTTTTCGTCAAACAGCACGACGGTATTTTTGTACTCCAGCCCGCTAAACCATGCGATAAAGCTCTCCCCGCTCTTTTCCCCGCTGATGCCGGGGGCGACCACGGTGATCACGGCGAAGTCGTTGTCCCCGCCCGCGAGGGCGTCGGTCTCCGCAAGGGAGCTGAGGCATTCGGGGCACCACGAGGCCCAGAACTTGATATACACGGGCCTGCCCGCGAAGTCCGCAAGCGTCACGGCGTTGCCTTCGAAATCCGTAAACGCGGCAGCAGGCGCGGCTTGGCCGGCTTCCGCCTGCGTCCCGGCGGAATGAATGGCCGTAATCACCGCGAACGCGGTGGCCGCGATGACGAGAAGTGTCAATAAAATGAAAATGAGTTTTTTCATGAAAGCCTCCAATCCATGCGCAAAATCCGCATGGAACTTTTTACGTTTGCCGCCGTCTAATGGGCAGACAGGGAAATGACAGACCAAAACGATCGGAACAGAAAGGAAGTACTACGATGAAGATAAAACGCCTTGTATGCATGCTGCTGATCCTGTGCCTGACCGCCGCCTTCGCCCTGCCCGTCAGCGGGCAGGAGGCGGCAGGCGATTCGGAGCCGATCACCGAGCGGGCCTTTGCCGCGCTGGTGCGGGACGCGTTCCCCGGCTGCCGGAGCGACATACTGTCGGACGATGAAACCATCCTGACCTGGGAGCGCGCGCTGGCCGCGCTGTGCGGGGCGCTGGGCGTAAGCGGCACGGCGGCGGAAAACCTGGCTTTCGCCATCGAGGGCGATCTGCTGCCGGGTGTCGTGTACGCGGCCGGCGGGCCGGTAACCACGGCGGACGCCCGCGCGGTGGTCGCGGCATTCGCCGCGGCGCAGGTGGAGGAGCAGACGGAAAGCCGCATGACCCTGATGATGAGCACCGTCGCCGCCGTGAGCACGACGCAGGCGACCGGGGCAGCCCCCATGGCGGAGGGCGCCGTGTACATCGCCGATATCGATTACAATGCCCTCAACGACGAATCCTACGGCAACGCCGGGGAAAACCGGTTCCTGAACCCGCTCGACAGCCCGTTTTCCACCTTCGCGCTGGACGTGGATACCGCGTCGTATTCCAACATCCGCAGGTGCCTGCTCGGCGGGTACTTCCCGGATAAGGGCGCGATCCGCATCGAGGAGATGCTCAATTACTTCGATTACGATCTGCCCGCGGCGACCGCGGACGCACCCGTTGCCGTGACCACGGAGCTGAACGTCTGCCCGTGGAACGGGGATCATCTGCTGGCGATGGTCGCGCTCTCCGGCTACGAGCCGGACAAGGAAACGCTGCCGGGCAGCAATCTGGTGTTTCTGGTGGATGTCTCCGGCTCCATGGAGCAATCGAACCGGCTGCCGCTGGCGCGCCAAGCGCTGAAACTGCTGCTGTCGCAGCTGTCCGCAAAGGATACGGTCGCCATCGTTACCTACGCGGGCACCGTGGGCACGCTGCTGGAGCCGACCCCGGCAAACGAGAAGGAGACCATCGAGACCGCCATCGACAGCATGCGCGCGGGCGGCGCCACCAACGGCGCGGGCGGTGTCGAAGCCGCGTATCAGAAGGCGCGGGACGCGTACATCGACGGCGGCAACAACCGCGTGATATTGCTGACGGACGGGGATTTCAACGTCGGCGTGCAAAGCGCCGGCGAGCTGGAAGCGCTCATCAAAACCGAGCGGGACGCGGGCATCTACCTGAGCGTGCTGGGCTTCGGCATGGGCAACCTCAAGGATTACGAGATGGAAACCCTGGCCGACAACGGCAACGGCAATTATGCCTATATCGATACCCTGAAGGAAGCCAAGAAGGTGCTGGTGGACGAGATGACCGCGACGATTTTCACCGTCGCAAAGGACGTGAAGCTGCAGGTGGAGTTCAACCCCGAAACCGTGGCGGGCTACCGCCTGATCGGCTATGAAAACCGGCTGCTCGACACCGAGGACTTTACCGACGACACGGTGGACGCCGGGGAGATGGGCGCGGGCCACCGGATGATCGCCCTCTATGAAATCATACCCGCGACGGACGAAAGCAAAACCGTTTCCACGACCGCCTCCCGTTATCAGGAAACGGCGTCCAAGGGCTCCGACGAGCTGCTGTACGTGTCCGTGCGCTACCAGCTTCCCGAAACCGGGGAGACCGTACAGACCGGCAGCGCGGCGACCGCGCCCGAAGCCTTCGGACCGATGAGCGAAAATCTGGCGTTCGCCTCGGCGGTGGCGGAGCTCGGCCTGCTGCTGCTCGACTCGCAGTACAAGGGCGGCGCAAACCTCGACAGCCTGACGGAGCGCGCCGCGGCTAACCGGGGG